>Ga0209780_1001441_pt1 | contig 15659 bp, 5 predicted proteins | sample WorMetexBAHAMAS2_FD_187384 | JGI IMG/M metagenome (GOLD analysis project Ga0209780, IMG submission 187384) | Marine gutless worms symbiont microbial communities from Max Planck institute for Marine Microbiology, Germany - Inanidrilus exumae... | ecosystem: Host-associated > Annelida > Digestive... | reverse complement strand
GGTGGGTGGTCATATAGCTGTGGACGCAGCTGTGTAAGATGCAAACTGATGCAAAGTCGACAACGTGTGATGTCTTGTTTGTAACTGACGTTCATTCATCTGACATTGTTCTATGTCGATGTGTAATCAATGACATGTTACATATGTCCAGTACGTGTGTGGTCAGGCAGTACGCTGGACATGTCCTTCAAACTGCTGCATGAGGCTCAGTCAAAGCTCAAGAACATCATTCACAGCAGGTTCGACTTAGCTGTTCGCTCCGCAGATGCGGCTTCCGTCGAACGATTCTTCAAAACGTTTCCACTCATCGGTGAACACAAGGCTGGACTGGAGAAGTTCTCCAAGTACCTCTGTACACAGGTTGAGTGATGCATATGTTGCTGGGCCGCCTTGTATCACCCATTTTGAGGATTTTGCTGCTGTTAACTCATTCTGAACATTTTGTAGAATATGTTCTAACATTTCTTAGTTTTTTTAATGTTTTAGGTTTTTGTATTTATAGTGCTCAGGTCATGTTGCAACAAGCTCGGATAACTTTAACCCTAGGTTAATTTTTTCAGCGGCATCGTCATGACAACAACCGCATGTCACGTGACACATCATCCAATGGCAGTGTTGGAAAGTGAGACAGTGTTGGAAGATGGATAAAGTTAACTGAACTTGGACCTCAGTGCATTGTGTGGTATGCCTGATTACCCCTGGTACTCACTGCACTTACCTCTGGAGGGATACGATACGATATGGTATATTTACATGTGCTCAAAGTTGACGGGAGGGTCAGCTTAATTTAGCGCACGGCACCAAAAACGAAATAATACGGAAAAAACTAAAAATAGAAACGAATAGCTTAGAAGAAACGATCCGGGTGATAGTCCATGAAGGCAGTCCGGGAGAAAGAAGAAGTGATATGAAAGAATAGATGAGTTGGAAATAGAGTAACTGGTACCAGACTTAGGAGCTTTAATGACAGTATGAGCAAGAGAGTTCTGAATCTGCTGGAGACCGGATAATTGAGACTTAGGGATTCTATAGTGGAGAGAATTATAGTAATCAAGATGGACAGGTTGAGTGGACCTGGGGCTGGATACATACCAAGATGGTTTACCTGCTTGCAGATGGTTACGTATCTGATTACTATTTACTGGGCTTGTCATAGGGTAGCCTTTGTGATGTGCAAAACACCATTGCAACTAGGCCAAACTGTGAGACTGGTTGTAACTGAAGGTAAAAACACATGGAACGTTGTTAAGATGTTGATTGCAGCATGTTGACCATTTTACCATTTAATTGTTTATTGCATAGGTGAATGAGAAAGCCAACAAGAACCTCAAGTTAGCACTAAACGTTGGGATGGACGACAAACGATCAAATGTTATCTATGCCGACACCATCACTCTGCTGTTTGAGGACATAGCAAGGGTCATTGAGATCCATCAGCCACTGGTTGAGACCTACTATGGTGTGTAGTAATAATGTTATTATCTATGATGTGTAGTACAATACAATAATGGTTAGTTTAGTGCCCAGCCCACAATGAAAACAAAACGGCTAGGCATTACAATGTTGATAAAAAAAATAAGTGATAAAAGCTTATTAAAATGAAATGTTGAACAGATAGGTTTTCAGCTTGCGCTTAAAACTAGTTAGATTCTTGGCTGATCTAACAGATTCAGGCAGACTGTTCCATACTGTCGGACCGGCAACAGAGAAGGCTCGGTCTCCAAACTTAGTTTTTTCCGTGGAACAATGTAGTCTAGGCTGCTGGCAGAGCGAAGACATTGACGTACTGGGTTGCTGCTTACTGGTTGAACGGAATAGTAATAATGTTAATATTCACACTAGTATTTTACAGAGAAATGCAGAAGTGTAATTACCGGACACACACAAATTACGACCCTTTGATTTGGTTTCTATATTTGTATTTTTGGGATGATTTTTTTAACTTGTTTGACAGTGTTTGCCTGTATTGTTACTGGATGATGATGTATGGTGTTTTATGACAGAACTGTATAACAGGAATGATTTAGTTTCCTGTAGTTTACCTGTTTAATTTGGTTTATTTTATTGCTTTGCTTTGAGGTCCTGGAATGATGATGACAATGATTCAGTTCATTCAGAAGGAATGCGACCGACAGGCACGGGAAATTTTCCAGTATTTCCGGGAAAACCGCGACTTTGATCACAAGGTGATAAACTTCAACCATTTGTGTACAGATGTGTTGCTGTGCAAAGTTTGTTCATGAAGCCGGTGCCTAAGACATGGCCATCAATGACATATTAATCGGTCGCTTGATTAAACTACTGCTGCACCCTCGCGCCTATGGTGCTCAGTCACACCTTGCTCGAATGGCGCTTGATTCTCATGCCTATGGTTCTCGATCAGTAACACCTCACGCCTACGGCACTCAGCCTGATATTTCTGAATTTCCCAATAGAGCTCACCAATCATTTGCAGTGGCGTATGAATGGTGCACACAGGGTGAGCCTGCAAGCTCAAGCGGCATGCGCAACGCGAGCTTGAGTGGCGCTTGCTAACCTCCCCCACGACCATCAGTAGGGCATAAGGATGCCACATGCCAAATTTTGTGTAGATCCGCTCAAAACTGTGGCTGTACATAAGGAATAAAGAACACATACAGACAGATTTAGTTTTATATGTATATAATATTTAAGATTTTGACATCACTGTTGACCTATCATGGATGCTTTACTCAGTGTGCAAGCTGATAGCAGCTGTTTTCATTGATGAATTGAGCTGGTGAAACCTCTGCCTCTGTACCAGTAACATGTGGGTTCAGGATAAGTCTGTTTTGTTGAGGTTATCTGTTGTTTTACTGACCCGTTTTTGTGGTCACCAGCTGGTCTAACAGACTTTTCAGTCTCAAAAAACTGTTGTGGATTACTGGAGTGGGATGTTTGCCCGACCAGCCGCTGCAGTTTTTGTATATGATTATTTAATTGTTTTTTTATGCAGCACACAAGCTGCTTAAATGTTAGTATAGTACAACAACCCAGAGTGGTTTGGCGCAAATATTATTTGATTGAAATTGATTAAATTAGTGATTCAGTGTTAGAAGTTAAATGTTATTTGTAGGTGTTGATAATGTCTTGGTCGTGGTTGTATTTCATATCACAATGTTATGGTCAGTTGAGACTGTTGCTGTAATGCTGTCTCTATGCAGGTCCAAATGGTTCAACAAAGTCTTGACTATCCTAAACCTGCTACAGAGCGGTCAGTATATAACTTGCAGTGGTAGAAAATATATATGTATATAGTATAAAATATGTATAATATATTATAGTGATTGGAATCTTTTAAACAAACTGTACTTGTGACTAATTTTGTATGGTATTGATGCAGCCTTTTTGCATCACTTTAATCTTTGCATTTACAATAATAACAACAACAACAACAATAGCCAGTGGATGCAATTCTACCATGGATCATACGGGTTAAGTAACTTAAGTTGTAGAGTTTGTCGATAAATTCTTACACATTGTGTTGCATTGTTTACTCTGCATAGCGTCGACGCCAAAGACCTTGACGTGCTGCTTGCTGAGATAACAATTCTGAACACAAGAACAGAACTCTATCTGCGCTTCCTTCGACGTCGAATACTTGTCAGTAACGCATTCTTGTTGTGCTTTGGGGCTTATCTTTATTTTTTCCAGTAACCACTTGACTAAATCTGCTATGGATTTACAGTATCTCATGTGCTTGCTACAAGGCTGTAGGAAAGACCCAGGCAGAATGCCTTATAAGGCAGCCAAACCTGGTTTTAGTTTTTAATGTTGGTTTGATTTTTATAGTATCTTTCGGTTTGTTGTTGCATGTCTGGTTTTGTTGTTTTGGGATTAGTGTCTTTAAGTGATTAGCTCATAATCTGAAATGACCTACAGTATGTTTGTGACGAGTGGGACGTAAAACCTTAATTTAGTCAGATGGCATGGCTTTTTGCATATGGTTGTTGGGCTTTTGCATAGCTTTAGTCATATGCAAATCTTAATTGTAATCAAGAATTTGTAGTTTACTTGCTACAAGGAAAAACGTAGGTGAGAAGTTTGTGTCAGTTTTCCCACAGTGTTGCCATTTTGGGATATTTGTGTAAAACAAATATTACTTTTTCAGTGTTAAAATAAAGGGAACAACGCCCCTTCAGTCAGGAGTATGCGAGTGGATAAAGAAAGCATTAGGCCAAGCCACTGGTTGCGGCCAGTGCTTTTATCATTGTTGTTTGGATGACAGGTTGGCCCGTAAAAATCCTGGACTCTTATTCCGAGAGGTTCTATTCCGAAATAAATATAGAGAGAAAACCGAGGATGAACTGGTTAACTCAGATTCACCTAGAAACGGGTGATAGAATGTGGGAGATGATGTAGTATGGTGCTGGTTAGTATGTGAACCATGGAGTGAGATGATGTAACGTGGCGCTGGTTAGTATGTGGACCATGGAGTGAGATGATGTAATGTGGTGCTGGTTAGTATGTGAACCATGGAGTGAGATGATGTAATGTGGCGCTGGGGCCCGATTTACAAAATATCCTACGACAAACTTAGGAAAAACTTTGGATAAAGTGTGACTTAGGAAAATCTTAAGATAAACTTAGGATGAACTTACGCAAAACTTAAGATAACCTTAATAAGAAAATTGCAATTTCTGAAAAATAACTTGACATTTAGTCACAGAATTATCTGCACATTTATAGGAAGAACTTAGTAAGTTATAAAATTGCTTTAGTAAATTACATATAAAAATCTATGAAAATCTTAACTTTATAACTTAGGATAAACTTAAGATAAACTTAGAAAAACTTATGATAAACTTATGATTTTTCCTAAGATTTTTTGTAAATCGGGCCCCTGGTTAGTATGTGAACCATGGAGTGAGATGATGTAATGTGGCGCTGGTTAGTATGTGAACCATGGAGTGAGATGATGTAATGTGGCGCTGGTTAATATGTGGACCATGGAGTGAGATGATGTAACGTGGCGCTGGTTAATATGTGGACCATGTACCTATTGTTGCAGAGTGACCTAGAGGTGACCACACAAGATGAAGACAAACAGAAAGGTCAGTTATAATCACTTCGCTTTGGACTGGAGTTATTTCTATGTGTCTGCTCGTCAAGTGTTTATAACATATAAATTATGTCTGTAATTTGTAAAGATGTTATGATTAACTTTGTAATTTGTTTCTCTCCTTGTGTGTCTGTCTGTTTCTGCTGTTGTTGTTCTTGTTTTTATTGTTTACTGATGTATGTATGTAAGAGATAGAAGTGTGTGTGTGTTGATGTGTTTTGAACGTGGTAGAAATGACGGCAAATGTGGACCACTTCCTGACTCGCTGTGAGCTGGCGTGCTTGATGCAGGAGTTGATCGGCAGCTACATTATGATGGAAGAGTATTTCATGCGACAGATGGTCGTCAAGGTCAGCAGAACACTACAGAGCTGTCAGAGAAATCAAACCTCCACAGTGGCGCCACCTGTTGAATACCAATAGAGCACAGTGGTGCTGACTGCCGTCCATGAAAACTCTGCGGTTGTGGTCCGGATCCAGATTCTTTTTACAGCCAGAGTCCAATGGATTGTTCCATCTACCAGCGTGGGAACTATTTCCCACAGTCTTGTGAAAATCCAACCACGACTTTTTGAGTGATGATGCTGACACAGACAGACAGACAAACTCAAACAGTTGCATTACCTTCTTGCCTGGTGGCAGTAACAGTCACATTTTGTACAATAGGAGGGAACAGAACAAAAAAGTGAATTGCGATTTGTTGGATCTATGAAAAGACGTTGAACTGACTGGCACCTTTACAATGCTTCGTACAAAGATACTTGTGTTTAGCCATAATATGATCTTTTGTTTCCTGATCTGGACTATCATTCAGATGTGAACGCGTCATGTAGTGTTAGAAGCAAACCAGTGGGAGGGGCCAAATTTTGCACCTCAGCCCCTCAAAAACCCCTGGACCAATTTGGAAACAGTTTCAGATATATCACTGCCTCTGCACTTTGATTTGATGTGCAAAATTTGGTTTGAATTGATTCGGCCGTCACGGATCTGTCTGTGTGAAAAAAACATGTTTTCTGTGCACTAAGTCACTAAATGATTTTTGCAGTTTTAGACGTGTGATTTGGCTTCTAACACTATTTTTAAACTGATACGTTTTTACATTTATAACGTGAATAGATAACACTGTGGACTGTCCTGGTACCAAGTTTTAAGTGATTGTGTTAGTTCTTACCTCGTAACACTGTTGCAGAGTGCAGTATAAGACTACGATTTAGGGCCGTTTTTTTCCACCGCAAATTAATCTTCCATTAACGTTAATGGGAGATGAACTCCCATCAATTAATGGGAATAATGGGAGTTAATCTCTTATTGACATTAATAGAAGATTAATGTGTGGTGGAAAAACCGGCCCTAAGTCCGGAAATTCATAAAGTGCTCAAGAATGGCATGCGTTAATGAGTATCACACAGTTTTACCTGCCACCCACTCACTTATCCACAAATGGAGTGAGCCATCCCACCTTTACTCCGCGGCTGCAGCGCACTTTGGCCAGTACTTATTTCCCATCCCACAGAGGATAGGAGGCTGAGTTGTATATGCTGTCCTAATTCAGTTATGTGTATTTGCCGTATCGCAGGCAGTCAGTATGGACTCGCTGGAAGAAGGCTCGCTGACGTCAAGTATGGTCGACGATGCATTTTTCGTCGTCAAGAAATGCACGAGGTATTCTTCTTGTGTGGTCTCGTGATGAGGTATTCTTTTTGTGTGGTCTGGTGAATTACATGATGCATTTTCCTTTATTGCTTTGACACACCGTTGGTTTGTTGACAGCAAGGGCATTTGACCCATAAAAATCCCAAAGATTCTTTTCTGTAACAAGCGGGGAAATACAACCAACATAAATCTGACGAACCAAGGTTTATCTGGAACACATCTGTCCAAATGATGATGACGGTGGTTGAATAGATTCTATAACTTGTTGATGAAGATGATAATGTACTGTCAGCAAGTAGCAATCAACTCATATGCAACTTGCAGGCGCGCTCTGTCAAGTTCGAGTGTCGACGGTGTCTGTGCAATGCTGAATCACGCTTGCACCATTCTGGAGCAGGACTTCCGCGAGGTTCTTTTTTCCAAGCTACGTCAGGGTTTTCCGTCGGGTTTTGACTTGACGCAGGCGTACAACTACGTACAGTCGACGTTTACCCAGGGCCGCATTCAAAGCACAGATGCGGAGACGGACAGATCAAGAGCTGCCTTTCTGGTCAGTACCATCGTCACGGTGTTTGGTAGTTAACACTGCCACCATTGGCGGCGTGGCGTAGTGGTAACGGCGTTGGTCGTATCAACTAAGTTACTCTATGCCGAGCCAGGTTAGTACTGGGATGGGTGACGTGTCCGGGTTCGACTACCGGAGACGGCACTTTATTTCGGTATGTAACCAGCCACCCAGTCGACTCAGCCTCTCATCCTTTTGAGGTCGATAAACTTGAGTAGTAAGCTGCAATCGGATGTGTGTTACCTCGCACGGACGGCGCCATCTGGTGAAAGCTTACGGGGTGAAGGCCTGGTGTGGTTGATTGGAGCGGTGGTGTGTGTTGTAGCTGCAACATTGCGCTGCAGCAACATTGGCTCATGCCAATCAACTGCCACTTCCTACGATTGTACAATGCGGCTGGTCGCGGCATCTCCGCTGTAAGTAGCGCTATAGAAGAATCCGACCTTTACCTTTTTTCACACGGGCATCATTGACCAACAGATCTTGGGATACCGATAAACGGCTGTACTGCATTCACTGTCGCTAATTTTAACCATATGAAATATGCATTTAATAAGCTAGCAGTTGAAAGACGTGCAGAGGTCAAAGGAGTTTAAGAACCTTTCAACAGCAATTCACGAGAATTTGTGATCAGTATGTGAACCGTGGAGTGGTTGTTACAAATTTATTACTGGCCCACCTACACATAGTGTAGGGGAGCCAGACTAGTAACACTGGTGTCTGTAGTCGTCATCTGTCGTCGTCGTCGTCGTCTGTAACACTCCACGGCAGGCCTGCAGCTCCACGGTAACACTACACGGCGGGCCAGTAGTGTTACTTCCCGTTAGGGCGACACCTTGTTTGTAGAAGTGACCACCCAAGTTGAAGACAAGCTAATTTTAACTAAATAGGTCAGGTAAACGTCTCTGTAGCTTAACTGTTATGATTAATACTACAAAACAACTGCAATATTTACCTAAAATTAGTGACGTTTCGGCAACGTCGCCGAAACGTCACAAATTTTAGGTAAATATTGCGGATGTTTTGTAGTATTAATTGTAACAGTTATGTTTATTTTCAACTGATGAGTTTATTCAAGAAGTCTCTGTAGCTGTTAAATTCAGCTAACATTTGCTAAGGAGATTTTTTGATCTTGGGTGAAAAACTCGAAGGCTCGTCAGTGTTGGCCGAGAGTGTCACATCACTCGTGTTTATTATGGATGCCGTGGATAAGTAAGTAAGTGAGAGAGTGAGTGATTGAGAGCTGGTTGTGTTTCAGACGACGCTGAACAACGTGGAAGTGAGTTGTGAATACGTCCAACTGCTCAAGTCCAACATTCACGTCAGCAGCATTTTCTGCATTCGTTTTCCTGTCTTGCTGTTTCTCGTTTGTTTACCGTTGCTGAATGTCTCATGTGTCTTTCATCTGTACAGAGTCGCTGAATGCTTCAGTGTCTGTCTAGACTGCTGCTGAATTACATACACAGATGCCCTCACAGTTGTCATCATACACATAGCAGTAGCCATACAGTTGATGTTATCAGTGACGGATGCTGTTACCATGACAACCCATTTTATGGCCCCTTATCCAGGATGACCCAGGTGATCTGGTACCAGAAAAAACATTCATTTTTTCTCTATACCTTTATGGGAATTGTACAATATCTTTACTTAACTTTCTTCACTTACTACGGTCCACAGCATCTTCCTTGCGAAATTGTCGAATCTGACAGTCTTTCTGCAGTCGCACTCCCAAAATTGTTTTTGGCCCACCTCTAGGTCTTACCCCCACTTCATAATCCCTGCATTTTTACCCTACCATTATCATCCTTAATTGAATCACGCCCATACCATCCATCTCACTCTGTGCCACTGCACCACTGTCATTATATCATCTGTTCCTAATCTCTTTCTCTAATCTCAATACATGTGAACCCATCTGTTACTTTAACACCGCCACTTGTAGAAATGCTTGTCACAGTACTTTCTTCAGTACCAAGCCAAGAGGTTGGCTGGGATGAACGTCTCCGAAATGACATATTCTGTGTTGAGTGCTACGTAAAACCTCAACTCAATCAGTCATTACAGTACTCAGTTATTTATCGAGCCACATCTATTTGTATCTCGGAGTTTGCTATGTGATTAGTGAATATTGATAGATTGACTGTAGTGGTGTTTTTTAATGCCTACCAGAACCTACCAAACCTACCGCGCCACGCCCACTACTTTCCTTATATGGAATAATTTATGTGACCTGGTATACCAGCAGCCTACCAGAAGCTACCGGAGTCAGACTGCGGTTGCCTAACAGCCACGCCCTGTTAGGTTCTGGTAGGCGTTAAAAAACATGCCTTGTGTGTGTGTGTCACAGGATGAAGTGAATAAGCTCTATTCACAGGTGTCTGAGCAGGCCAAGGCCAAGTTACAGGTGCTCTTTCTTCATCATGGTGCATTCTTCCCATTAATGATTACATTCTTATATGCTCACTAGCAGTCCAGTCTTATGACTACAGCGCTCAGTCACATCTCGCGCTTATGGCGCTCCATTCTTGTGCCTATGGCGCTCAATCCGTTGCACTTGCGGCCTGCTAGTTTCAAATTTACCGACGGAGCTAGTTTTGCACCCTACTAGTCAGATGTCCATGATCGGCCACTGATTTGTAGCGGCGTACATATGGCGCGCAGAGCGTGAGCCTTCGGGCTCGAGCGGCGCTCGTTAACCCCCTCCCCCATGACCATCCGTAGGATATAAGGATGCCACATGCCAAATTTCGTGCAGATATGCTGAAAACTGTGGCCGTGCATAAGGAACAAAGAAACACACAGACAGACAGATACGTATGATTATATATATATAAGATCTGGATATGTTCCAGCAGATGATGGGGAGCCATTGAGACATTGAATGATCAGAGCTGTGTGCCAATAAGATCTTATCTGCTACAGTGTGAAAAATATTTAGAATCATAGCACAGCACAAAATTAGTTAAATATTTTTGTCAGTTGTTGAATTGTTTGCGTTGTGCTATTTTAGAAACAATAAATATTTCACAACATTGCTAACGTTGGCTAGAAAATATAGATTGATGTCCTGACTTGTTTGCCAGTCTGTGAACCAACTGTTGCAGAAGCAAAGTTACATTACGTGTGCTTAAGTAATGACGTCATGGTGTAATTAATGACAACTTCAGTAAGATGTAGTATGTCGACAAGTATCTGAAGTGAGATGCTGGTGACCTGCACTAATGAGATGGATAAAAGTGATGCAGTCTGATTAGCACAAATTATCAGCGAAGTTTTGGGACAACATCTGAAGTTATCATTTTCGTTGTAACGTATTTTATTCCAGTTTCTTTACATTGAGAAGTAACATACATTGTGGTGTGTGCATAGAGTTGTATCAGTGACCTCGGAGCAACGTCCACGCGCTTCCATGACGTTCTTGACTTTGGGTTTTCCCAGCTTGTAAATAATGCTATCAGGTTGCGAATCCGGCCATTGGTCGACTCCTTCCTCTCAACCAATCACAACATATCAGAGGTCAGTGGGCGGAGTCTTGCAGTTCTGACTATGACATTTATCAGCAAGAAATTTGCTGTTAAAATCTTGCAAGCTTAGCTAAAGATTACATTTGCAGTTTTTCTGTCACAGTTCGATCAGTAATAACAACTGTTATTTCGTCCTCTATTTTAATGATTATTTTTCCAGATGGCTCTGGGTGTGCGCCAATTCCCCGTTGGTTTTGTTCAGGAAGAGAGCCTTTCGGGTTAATGGGCTCAGGCTTATACTGTCACCCAACCGTATCAGAGCACTGAAGAAGACTCGTATTACTGACCCTGTTCAGAGGAAATCACTCTCGTTGACTTCATCGTCTCTCGATCCACAGCCAGACTTCTCAGAGAAGCGATATTGCTCCGTTTGTGCCAGCGCCTAAAATTTTTACAAATCTGATTAAATACATTAAAATTACGATTATAATTTACCATTTTGCTGTGGTGCTTTGTATATATTTGTTGAATTTTAGCAAGTTCTTATCAGTACTATTGATTTTCATGATGATGATGATGATGATGATGACATAACGTATTCGTTTATTAATCAGCTTGACAAAACGCAAAGTGGATACAGTGGTTAAAATAACGAGAGTACAGTTGCATTTTTAATTCGTCCTTGAGTAATGAATGTAGTCAGTTTGTGCTTGATAGCATCAGTAAATGTTTATATAACATGCAGGTAATTAAGTCAAAGAGTCCGTGAGATCTCCAGGGTGTTGAGGAAGCAGTTGACTGTGTGATCTTCTCCAGGGGTTGTAGGACTGTGAGGCAGCCGAAAGTGGAGGAAACAAGCAAGTAGTGGAGAAGATGTTGCTTATTGTTTAGAATTTTGACAAAGAGCTGCTCGTCTATAGTGTCACCGAGCTCTGGAAATGACGGAAGGTCTAGCTGACAAAGTCCACATTTATTGTTGCGCCGTTAGAACACTTAGATTTATTGTTCGTCGCGTTTGTTGGCAAATCCAGACCAGGCAGTACTCACGAACGTTATCTTAGCAACAGCCACTAACCTGTAGATGGTGTATAGTCCACTGTCACTCAAGCCATGTGTGCGGAGGATCCTCAGAGAGTATTGTGTCTGTGCACATGACTTGATGACCTCACAAATATGATCTGATGCTGACAGAGTATTTGTTATTGTGACACCGAGTACCTTCATCGTCGTGACGCGTTCTATATCCGCCATGATAATAATTGATATGTTGCTATGTGCATTTCAGGAAGAGTTTTCTGATTATGAGGCAAACGATCCTTGGGTTCAGAATCTCATCTTTAACCTTGACGGCCTGCTGACTTCCTTCAAGGTGAGTCTTGTCATTCTGTTTCACCTGCAGTCCTGCACCTGCTCTGATTGAGTGGGTCGTTGAACAGGCGCTGCTTCGGCAGCTGTCAGGCACAAATTAAGAATGTGGGATCAGTTATCATAGGTAGAAGTGTTGGAACTATGCCTCTGTCCCCCACAATATCAGAGACGTGAAAGCACGGGAATTGTGCCCCCATAATATCGTTCCGCGACGTTATTAGCGTGTTGTCTCTCTGCAGTCACCCCACGTTCACTAGATTGTCCAGAAGCTACAAGGATAATTATTGTGAAACAACGCATTACGTGTTGACCAATAACTCCTGCTGACTCGGTCACTTGCTACATATCTATGTTTTTATCTATGTTTGCTGTGTTAGAACTCGTTGACGCCAGGCAATTATGACACACTGGTCGGACACCTGTCCAACGAGTTGACTGCTCAGCTGGAGAAGGCCGTCATGAAGATGTCTTTCAGTCGCGTTAGTTGCACACTGTACTGCTCCTTGCAATGCATTCCACATTCAACTAGAAGGCTGTATCGTATGGAATGACACAATACAGTATTCGCCCAAAGCGGTCCGCTATCCGTGCACAAGCTTTTTACTTCCTGCATGTGACGATGCCTAGCGTCACGTGCCTGCGACTGAGTAATGTCAGCATTATCTGCCACGTTACTTATTTTCAGTTTCCAATTCAGTCTGCTTTTCGTCAGTGTATTGGTCACCCGCCAGGCAGCACCAGCACTGCGGCCCACAATTGGTTTTGATACGCAATATCGGACGTTGCCGAAAATTTGGGTAGGTATCTTTCTTGTGCAGAACGTACAGTCCAGGAGAAAGACTTTGAATTGATTCTAACGGTAAATATCCCGTTAGACATCCCATACAGGGTCAGTTTGGTTGTGATAGCTTCGGGCGAATAAAGAGCCCTGATAACCACTCTCTGTCGCTGACCTACGGCTGTTTAGTGGTGGTTATAATGTCATGTAGAATGATATGATGTATGGCGCACTGGCCTGTGATTGGTGCATTTGGTACAGCCCGACCACGCCCCTCTTGGCTGTACCAAGTCTAACAGTCCAGCGTAGCAAATACCATATTGAATTATTGATGTGTTGGCCACTAGAAGTTCAAGCTGTCTGTTATCGCTGCTCGGGTCCCTGATAATATAATGATACGTGGATTGTGCCCTCTGCACCAGCAGTCTGTTAGTAGATGCAGCTAGAACGAGGTTTGATGACTGATGCCTCTGATTGGTTGGTGTCGGGATGACACTCAGCCATACATGTATAAACATTTTGCCCCAATCACTTGTCAAAGTCAAGGAGACATCCGGCTAACCAAGCTTCACCTGAAAATGGCATGTGTGTTCCTTAATGGCTGTCTAGTATGGACTATGATATGGAACTGGTTGGCTCATATAGTGATCTCGGTGGTTGGTCTGTTTGCCTACGTGGGTGGTCTGTCTGCAGCTCGGCGGCCTGCAGTACGACAAAGAGCTGCGCGCGGTCGTTGGCTATCTGACATCAGTGACGACGTGGACAATTCGTGACAAATTTGCTCGCCTCTCTCAGATGGCAACCATTCTCAACCTGGAGCGAGTTGGAGAGATCCAGGATTACTGGGGTCCTAACTCGGGACCCCTCACGTGGAGACTCACTCCAGCAGAGGTCCGGCAGATCCTCACGCTCAGGTAGCTCAATTTCATCATCATGATTACTAATACTATTTGAACAAGGTGTCGCGTAATGGGACGTAACACTACTGGCCCGGCGTCGCGTGCTGCCCCCTGGTGAGTTACGTTGCGCCGCCGTTGAGTGTTACAGACGACGACGACAGACGCCAGCGACCATTATCAGTTTGGCCCCTACACTGTGGGTAGGCGGGCCAGTAACAACAGATTTGCCTACAGTAAGAGTACGTTTGAAGGACACATCGTATTGCCTTTAATATTACAAGTATCCGAAGTAATTTGTCAAAAGACTGCGTCGCCATTTCGTGGTAGGGAACGCATTCGCCTGTTTGCGAGGTACGTTATAATGGGCTGGCACATGTCCCATCAAAATTACCCCTTCCCATTGGGGGATCTGAACCCCCATCTCATACGTGGTTCCTTGGACCCACATGAGTCAGCCCTCAAAGCGGCATCTTGATCGGTTCAGCCGTTTTTGTGTGCACCACAGCAAAGACTCCATGCTTTTCAATGGGATGGACAACCCCTAAAAGTTGCCCCTTCCCCATCTGGAACCCCATCTAATACATGGTTGCTTGGGCCCACTCGAGTCAATACCCCAAACCCAAACTGAGGTATAACTAATCAACGTTGACTTTGTACTCTGTGGTCAACGAAACCGGAAATAGAATACGGATTTTAGAGAGGTGCAAATTTCGGTTTCATTCGTTTTTAAACGATTACGCATGCAATTCTTTACCTGACATCACAAAATTTTGCGTGCGGCTGCGAAATGTCGTCGGCTAGTCAACTACTGTTTCTGTGACAAACCAGAAGTAGATATCCGATTTTAGAGGTGTGCGAATTCCAATTTTGGCAGTGTTGCGACTGTAGTTAACACGTTTTTCTTCGAATTTTGGGCGTTTGGAGGTTCCATTTGATAGGCCCGAGTTCGATAGAACACAACAGTGCTTGTTTCACATTCTAATCTGTTGATTCAACTTCTTGTCATTGCATAATAGTAAAACACATTAGCTGATAGAATCGCTGATATCTTCCATTGAATATTTAACAAAATAAGGTACTGGTTTCTTTTGTATACGTGTACTTTTTTAATGTGTTGTTATTTTTAGAGTTGATTTCAGACATGAAGACATCAAACGGTTAAAGTTGTGATGCACCAGCAGCGATTTAAGGCGCGTCTACACTGGTGAGAAGTGACGCAAGGCACGTGTACACTGTGCAACTAGTGTGACAGAAATCAGGATCGTGTTTCAAATTTCAATGCACTTGAACCAACTGAACACGTCGATGTCGTGTTTTGTCCAACGACAACAGCTGTGAAGATTTGTCTTGACTTCTGACATCGTTCACTGAGATGCCGACCTTAGAGATGGAAGGAGGTTTACACCTCGAGCAGTATGGAGTAGTTAGGGGGTCGTTGTGTCCTTGGAAAAACTCTGAAAAATTATTAACCGAAAACTTGAATCAGTGGACAGATAGACGTGAGTGGACTGCGGCATAGAAGGGGCTGCCAGTCAGCTCGTCACGTGACCAACTCGTCACACGGTCAAGTCGTCACACAGTCACAGGCAACTCGCCACAAGCTGACACACACAAGCAAATTCACTTGACACTTTCCTTGTAACATTGACTGACTATAGACCAAAGGAATTTTTATTATTAAAACATTATATTAACGAAGAGACCACGTCCACGTAACGTTATCATCATCATCAATTTAATACGCACGAATGCAGCATGAACAATAAAATACATGAAAAAGCACACACAATAATACAAAAAGAAAGTACAAAAAAGATACAAAAAGACGAATAACACAACCTAAACTAATT
>Ga0209780_1001440_pt1 | contig 15664 bp, 9 predicted proteins | sample WorMetexBAHAMAS2_FD_187384 | JGI IMG/M metagenome (GOLD analysis project Ga0209780, IMG submission 187384) | Marine gutless worms symbiont microbial communities from Max Planck institute for Marine Microbiology, Germany - Inanidrilus exumae... | ecosystem: Host-associated > Annelida > Digestive... | reverse complement strand
CTTTCCTCTTCTCACTCCTACTAGCACACTGCCTGGCCCAGCGCCTCTGAAGTTACGATCATATGGCGCTATACAAATGTGTATATTATTATTATTATTAAATAAAAGGTTCGTCAATACAGGCGTGTACTGTAGCCAGGCGTCTAGCTAAATCTGAAACAAATTTCTGACAACTGAGCAGTTTCAAACACGAAATAATTCTGTCATTCTGTATTCAAACGACAGAAATGCAACAATATTCTTTACAAAACATCTTTGAGCAGTTCACAGGATAACAAAAATGGATAAATTTATACTTCATTAGCACCTCAGTAAAGCTAAAATGCTTTCAGCTTCAGGGGCTTCGCCTCCGACCCCCTGACCAGGGGCTCTGCCTCTGGACCACACTGGGGGCTCCGCCCCAGATCCCCGTTATAGGCTCGCGCTCCGTGCTCGCCATGAGCCCCCCACTATTGTAAGGAAGTTTACGCCTATGAATGGAAGATTAACTCCCACTAATGAATGGGAGTTAATGTCCCATTAACGTTAATGAGATTATAATTATTGGTGGAAAAACCGGCCCTAAGTATGATTAATGTCCGATGGCAGTACATTCCACATGAATGGCCCAGCGACCAAGCAAGCTTCTGAATGTCAGGCACAGCTGGTTCAATGGACTGCAAAGATGCCGTATGCGTTTGATCACAGTCGAATACAGCACACTGCAATTGTATCGATGAATCTGAGGTCATACAAGATACGGTGACTGATGCTGTATTTTAGTACACCTTCTGCACTTCACACCATCTATGAACTATTATCTGCTGTGACTGTCACTGTTATTACTTTGCACCAGTAGCGATGCTGCTCTAGTAGAGCAAACGTAGTAAAGTTGAACACCTGTACATAAGACAGCGAAATTGTTGGTGGCTGACAGCACCGTGTGATCGGCGAGTTGCAACATTCCGCTTCAACGTAATCTTCCTACACACAAAATCACACGTGTGGGAATCAAAATATCTCGCTTATCAACTCAAATGTCGTGTAGCATAGTTGTCAATCACTCAGAAAGCAAAGTTGGGCGAAAATGAGGTAACAAGCTATTCATCCACATTACGCTATAACTTCATAACAATCTGTACTGAGTCCACCATTCGGCAAGATGACATGTCGGCGAGTTGACTTTTGCTATTAGCGAGATAATCAGCTACCCATTTTATCCACTGAACTGCCCTACATCACCCATGACAATACACTCCATGATAATGTTCCAACGTTCCATTAGCACAACGTTTCAACTAACTGTAGTTAATGGCGTGGCTAGTAAGTGGCCCTCAGCTAAATGTATGTGAAATGTCACACAGCAAGCGACACATCAGCAACAGCAAAAACTGATGAAAAGCACAGGTGAGTGGATTGGGAGAACCAAACGTAGAACGATCAGACTGCTGCTGCCAAGTCTGAGAACACGAACAACCATACAATCAGATGCAATCGTAGGTTTGTAGCAAGAACACGAAATATAAAGTAAATGTGGATTGGTGCAAGTAAGAAAGTAACTAATTAAGTAAGTAAAAACATAAAGTGCCATTAGTCACATAAATGAATCAGAGGCGCTCAGTGCTCATATCTGCTACATCTCCAAGACTCTCAGGCATGGCACATGTTCATGAGTGATCACACAACTTGGCCCACCGCCCGCACGTTTATCAACAAGTGGAATAAGACATACCTGCCTTTACTTCACCACCACAGATCACTGCCGGACGTTTGCTGGTAGCAAATTATACCACTACTATCAGTAAGAGGCACATTTGTGTGAACAACTTGGGAAGGGTTACTACATGAAACTGGAATGATTGAAAGTCAAACACACGACCACAAAATGCAAGTCGAGTGTTCTCACCATTACATCATCAGTCTCGAACGCCACACTGTATCAACGTCAATGCCAAGTAAGTACGGAACAAAAATCAGACACACAATGGAGAGTAGAGATATTTATTTACATAAGATCACAGTTACACACCGGCCATTAATGGATATCAGTAAGTCAAAGCCAAAACTAAATCCAGTCCATCGCCAGCAGTACTACAACACCACAACACTATCATCAGTAATCAGTCGAACAGCATTCAATACTATGACAGTGTCTACAGTATTTACAGGACGTACCACTGCAGACAAACTGGCTGATAATACACAGGTAAAAAGTCTAAGCTTTCCATACTCGTTACCGAGCGTTGGGCCCAGAACTGATCCCAGTGTACAGGCAGTCAGCCCACAGGTGACTATAAGTCATCCACCAGGCGGTAGGCTGCCATTACTTTCTGCCAGGCCTGCGGTTACCTTCCCAGCCGCAGAGCATCACCGCCCCTTGGCCGGTACCAAGTTATACTGCTTGTTGACAGAGACACATAGGTGTGAACAACCTGCCCAAGGTTGTTACGCAGCTTTTGCCCCGAGTAGGATTTGAACCCACGACCTGTTGATCACAAGTCCGACGCCCTACCCGTTGTGCCACCATGCCACCCTATACACAGGATAGAATATTAATCTGTAGAGCACAATATAGTTCACATAATTTGGTTGACTTGGGAGCCTGTATCATCAAAGATTTAATAAATGGTAAAATACAATGTCATATACTCACAGGATGCCCCAACTGTGGGCTCAAATATGCCCACCTCCCACCTGTCCATCGAAAATGACTTTTTTAGTATTAGCAGAGCAATTTTGTCTGACGCCCTTCCCAACCATCCGTAATTCACACAAGTTGCTTTGGTCACATGAGCAACAGCTGATTGCTTTTACAATTGAGTTGCAGCTAATATATCATAGAAATGAGCTGCATGTAAACTTGATACATTATACATAAAACAGTTCTGCATGTTGCAATAATGTAAACAAGAGGGTTAAAAACTTATACCAGACGACCATCTGTAAATGTACAGTATATGGTGAATGGGTTTAACCAATGCAAAATAAGACTCTGAAAACAAAACTATACTAGCAACATAACTAAATAAATCAGCCCCGTACTGGACTGACAGTCGACTCCTACTTACTGCCAACTTCAAAATCACGTGACACAGAAACTGGGACAAAAATCAAAAATTGGGCCAGGATGAGCTTTAGGTATTGTGCCCTAGTTTAAGAATCCGTGGTCATTTGCCAGCCCCCGTCGTAAATGGGGGAAGAGATAGCCTTTGAAAATGGCGGAATTTCCGACTTTCAAGGGCTCATGACCTTGACCTTGACCTTGGATCGGGTCATACTGCATACCGTTATGCATCACTCGTCTACCTCTACCTACGTGCCAAATTTCATTGAAATCGAAGAAATTTTTTGTGGACGGACGGACGTACGGACGAGACCCACGTTATTGGGTCGACTCAGAGGAGTCGACCTAATAACGCAGAAAGACCATAGCAAATTCATAATATTAAGTTACCCACGTCACCAATGGTGGGTAGGAAACGACCGCAACGGTATGACTGCTGTAGAAATACTTCTTCATCAACAGATTTTGGCCTACGACAACAAGTCACATAAAGAACAGTTCATACTGTCTCTGTAACTGTTACAAAACCCTTTCATGACTCTCTATAGAAAACTTTCTTAACTAGTTTGAATTACAAGCACAAAAATGGACTGCAACTTCAGAAGGATGGGCCAGGTTCCCAAAAGATAAGACATTCGTTTTAATGGCCTTTTTTCAAGACAATCTGAGTAAACCAGCACCAGATAGGCATATAACCTTTCTTGATTTTGATGCAGCAAGAGATGACAAGGAGGCAGTGGCAAAAATACAAATACAAAACGAATTTATAACGTGCCGACTCGTCAAAGCAACCAAAAACGGAATCAGAGCGGTGGACTATATACAAATCATTTGCACCTCGCTCCATACAGATAACCATGTCAGCTTTTGATAAGTCAGTTTTTACAGGCCAGATGAGGTGCTCTTTCAGGTGGCCCACCAACAGTGTCAAAGCAATGAAGGTAATATGACGCTGATTTGTTGGTTTGTTAACACCAGATTCAAGCCTCAAGGATGTAGACTGTAGACACTGCCCAACAAAATTGTTGCTATTCATCTACAACCTTTGGCAGAGTGTGAATCTAAACAGTCAACTGTAAAAACTGCTTTGTATATGTGCGTGCATATCACTGTGTATAACAGTCATACACAATATAGCACAGAACAGTTTACATCATCTTCCCTCTTATCCTTCAGACAGTTATCATTGCTCAGATCTCGTCTACTGGAGGAAAGGGCAGTCCCGAAAAAAGAACTTTGTGAATAATTGGAGTAGGTCCATACAGGCCAGATGACCTTCCTGTCTACCAACCAGCAACGTCAAAGCAACGAACAAAACTTAATGCATTGATTGATTGAGTTAAGGGTTTACGTCCCAACCGACACAAAATAGTTCACTTCAGAGACGGTCTTCCCAGCCAATCTCATGGCTAAGTACTGAAAACTTAACTAAATCTAGCACAACAAAAGCAAACATGCATCCATAACAAAATATACAACAACGCATAATAAACAGTCTGGAAACGGGATAGGCCTATTCTTGAAGAAGTAGATAAGTAAGGAAGTAAATAAGGAAGAAAGTAAGCAAACAAACAATTTATATAATGCTGAAATCAACAAATGAATCCGGGTGCATTACAGCCCTGGAGACCGTACAAAGCATTCAATGCAGTGACGCAACCAGAGAAAATCACATACTGATCTAGATCTAGCAACTTACGACAGAAGGAAGGAATGCTGCACTCTTTAAGCCAGCCACTCACAAATGACAATGACAATGAGTTACTCCAACGTAAACCAATGTAGACAGTAAGTCAACGTCACAAGATGCACCAAATCAAACACAGCAAGCAATAACAGAATACTAGAGTAGTTGGCAAGCAACAGACCCGAGGTCAGTGCCATTGTCTACCTTCAGCATTGCCAGCCACTGTGATCTGTAGGCTTCAAACAACCACTCTACAGTATCACATTTCTTCACCATCATCATCCTTATCTTTATAACTACCACCACCACCAACATCAGCAGCAGTGGCAGTAAAAACAAGCAATTAACAGTCGTTAACTGTACTGTAAACTTAAATGGCACAGCTTTAAGCACCCATACAAGTTACAACCCTTTACACGTAATATACTTAGCAGGTTTACAGATATTACAACACAATGAAAGACAGGTAAGTAATCTAGATATCAAATTCAGTTCGTAAATGCTAATGAAAACTAACCAAACTGATGCATTAAATCCATTATGTCACTAACATATAACACACTGAAAGATACTAAAACTACATATTTCATAACTCTGAACTGGACATATTACTAAAATAATTTCTGATCGCCTATCAGTGGCACACGCAAGTTTATTCAAGTAAACTATAAATGGACACGCACCGCGTGGAAGAATGTGATCATTTTCAACCAGTAAAGCCGAGTTGTACTCTGAGACGATGTAGTTAAGACGCAGACGCTGAAACACATCCATGTAACGTGAGCCTTCGGCCAGTCTCAGAAAACACCCTTCTGAAGTTGCGCTCCATTCAGCAGCTTCACACCAACAGTAACTTACAGCATCCATCACTGTAACATTTGGCTGTATGTCTACAGACAATTTACTGAAGTCACACATCTGAAAAGTAATGCAAAAAACTTCCTCCTTAAAATAATTCCAGATTTACTTGTATTAGGTAGTTATCTATGGAATTCCGCGGGGCTCTTATGGCAATGACCTCTGACATTTGGTCCAAAAATTTACATTTTATATTTCGAATAATGATGACCTAGTTACGTTTGATAAGTAAATAAAAATTCTACCCAAACCACAGAAAAAATGTGGTTTATAATGACATCATTTGTTTATCAATCAAATGTCAAAATACCAGTCTTATCTTATGACCAAAAAAGTTTATTAAATTGTTGAATGATGAAAAGTGATTGAATGTCAACTGAATTTCAAAAGGGATTCTGCACAAGCATTACAGCAGTAAGTTTCTTACAAAATCAAGGAAAAGATTCCACATTGGTAGATCTTCAAAAGCAAGACTAGATGCCAGTCATGCCACTGAACAGTGTTATTCAACCAAGGTTCACTTCTGTAGTGAAATGTAAACTTATTGAACAGTTTTCCAAAAAGGTTCACTCGTTGAAGACCAGAATGGAATACAAGCTAATGACTATGGAATACTTAGCATCAAGAACCGAAGATACCAAGAACAGTTTAAACTGCCATTAAGTGTTCTTTGTTATTCTGTTAATAATTAATAATTGCTAATCACATGGTATGTATAAATTTTAACCGTCTTAGTACTACTTAATAGTTATCACTCACTAAGCCTGGAAGATAGATCATGACTTATTTGAAGCACGACGTTCTTCAATAATGAAGGTAGCATTTTATTCTGAATCAGGCTAAACAGCTTCTGAGACAAGCAAATCTCAGTTACACCAAGTATGCTCTGCGGTTATGCAGGACCGATTTGAGAATACTCATCGGTCTGTTAAAGGGTCACGCTGACTTAAATCGGCATCTTACTCTTATGCAGATCCGAACTGACAAAGTTTGTCCCTTGTGTCAGGAGGATGAAGAAACAGTACTCCACTTATTAGGAGAATGTAGCGCTTTAGTTGTTAAACGTGCAAATATACTAGGCTCCCCATACCTGTGTTATGAAGAACTAGGTAAGATGCACTGGTGTGCTCAAAAGCTTCTCAGCGATTTTAAAGCGTTAGGGATGTGGGGTTGCGCATTAGGCCCACTTGAGGCCTCAGCGCTGATGGCAACATCACCCCGCAAAGAAGAAAGAAAGCTATATCTGAATTACTGACATATGACACCATGTAAGCATGCGTACTGATTTCACAGTTTCACATCATGCACAGAACATCTCCAGACATTAAAGTGCAACTGTTCAGCTTTAACTAGTAACAGTAATATACCCATATGATACGATACAAAATTTTTCGTGCGCTCAAAAGCTGACGATATGGCCAGCTTAGTCTAGTGCATGGCATAGAAACAAAAAATAAGGAAAAACTAAAAACAAAAACCGATAAGCTCAGAAGAAACAGTGCGGGCAAAAGTCCATGAAGGCAGTCCGGGAGGAAGAAGTGAAACTAAAGGGGTAGGATTTGTGAAACAGGTAGGTTTTAAGCTGGGAGTAAAAATTATTCATTATACCAGAGGTAATCTACATCATGGTCCATAAAAATCGTGCCACTTTATTTTGGACTGTAATTCCCTATTCCGTGATAAATGTTTTACACATTTTGTACCTACGCAAATAAGAATGAACATTCTACTGAGGATTAACAAAATTTACAACTTCAACGTAACTGAGTCTTCTACTGTGGCAATGTTTTTACTGGTACAAAACTTGAAACAAGACACTCAGCTATTGCAGAGGGACTGCACAATGCGCTATGTTAGTAAATTCGTGCTATGTTTGACGAGGTATGGGAGTTAGAAAGGTTTCAAACAGCAAGTAACTTTCAAGGTCATTCAAGGGCATTGGCAATGGTGCCACTCGATATGCCACATACGATTTCATATTAGACTTCATTGCAACCATGTCTATCATGCACCATTTCCGAGATATTATCACTTATTTCCTAAAATGTACAAGGGTCGCGTGACCCTGAACACATCCCTTTGGAATTTTGCCACGATCTTTGGCATCAGAAAACAAAAGTCCATGGGCTATCTTACAGCATTGTTTGTGTCATTGTATGTTTATGCATTTTGGTACAATACTGACGTGTAACAGACGGATGGATGTACAGACACATGACGACAGCATATACCATGCTAGCATAGCGTCTTGCATTAAAAATCCACCACGTAATACAGAAGTTCTAGTCCAAAATAAAAGTGGCACGTTTTTTATGGACCAGGCAGTAAAATAAAGTTAGCTCAGAGCAGAGATGCAAAACCGCAAGCGACCTTTAGACTTAATGAACTTGTCTGTATCACGAGCAAGCTCCTTATTATCTCCAGTCCACTGAGTATCACACAACTTCAAGAACAGCCACTGCATACACACACACACACAGATATACTGCATATGGCACTTTGTGACTCTTTAGTTAAGTATCACCGCACAGAAATAGTCTTACTTACTTACTTACTTACTTATATACGTGACAACAGATGTATGAACACTGCTTTTTCAACAATGCATATACAATACACAGTGGATACAGACATATACACATCGGTTAGCGGTTATTGTCCACTCTAGAAGAACTTCAGTTAGCCAGATGGTCCACTGATTTTCTTCCCCAGTTGTTCCAAAAAAGAACATCTCGAGACGCATGATGCAGGTTTTTACTGACCAGGTACTCTTCCTGTCATCTAACCAACAGCACCACTGAAAGGAACTCAACAGCCATGACCATAGTCACTCAAGTGTGTGATGTCACAGCCCGTCTCAGTATCAATACTTTTAATGCTGGTTGATGCAGATAAACGTTACTGATGAAACCACCACAATGCACACCCACGATTGAGTAGCCTCTAACAAGTAGCCTACTATGCTCTATCAGAAATAACAAATACTACAGCACTCCTACAGCACAAAACTCCAAATGCATCAAGCTGCAGCTAGAGTAGCACATATATACATCTGCAGCAATTACAATTATTAACAAAATTTGCCAGCAAGTAAAAACTTTCATGATTCATCCTCTATGCAGTGTAGATTTTACAATCACACATTGAGTGATGCAACCGAGTAAACAATACACAACCTTACGAAGCATGGAATAGACGTCAATCTCAATCTGTATCACCAAGAGATTACTGCCAGACACCAGTGATGACATCAGTTCCACACTGCAGCATCACATACAGTACATATGACGAAAACTATCACACAAAGATAAAAAAGCTTCCCATACTCGTTACCAAGCATTGGGCCTGGAGCTGATCCCGGTGTACAGGCAGTCAGCCTGCAGGTGACTATAAGTCATCCACTCGGCAGTAGGCTGCAATTACTTTCCGCCAGGGGTTACCTTCCCAGCCGCACAGCAGCACTGCCCCTTGGCCGGTACCAAGTTATACTGTTTGGTGACAGAGAAACAGAGGTGTGAACAACTTGCCAAATGTTGTTACGCAGTTTTTGCCCTGTTTTTGAACCCATGACCTGTTGATCTCAAGTCCAACGCTCTACCTGTTGCGTCACTGCGCTGCCTGAAAACTATCATACACAGTAAATATACTGACAAAACCGTAGCCATTATAGCAGCGCCGCCCCTCCACTCAAGAGTCTGGTGGTGTAACAACCAAGAAAGAGGACAGTAGATGATGTTTTCACTAGTTTGGATCAGAACTTTCAGTCTGTTTCAGTGCTTTGATAATGTTGGTTGAGTAATACGAAAGGGATCAATTGTAAGTTAGTTAGTTAGTTGGAGTTTAACGTCCCCTTTCAGCACAAATATGGCTATATTAGAGACAAAAAGCTAGGGTGGAGAGCTATCCCTACCCAGTGAAGGAAGGCCAGCGATATACCAACCTCAACCCTGATATACCAACCTCAACCCTGGCAGCCACCCCAAAGGGAAAGGGATCGAGAAGCTCATCCAAATTATTACGCCAGCGCCTACAACAGGGAAAGACAACCATCACACTGCAAGACTAAACTAAACCAAATACAACAAAATACCAGAATAAATCTTAACTAAGCAATACAAATAACACAATCATAAAACAAAACAAACTAAACCCAGGTTCAGTCGCCTCCTACGACCTCACGCCTGGAAACGGAGTAGGACTATTCTGGTAGAAAAAGATCGGATGGACAACAGAAGAAAAAAAAAGTAAAGTAAATGAGAAAAGGAAAAAGGGAAAAGGTAATAAAGAGCAAAAGATAAGGAAGTGAATGGTCAAGGGAGGAGCAAAGGCGGAAAGGGGGTACCCTGGGCCCACGTGGGGTGGATCAATTGTAAAACAAGTGGACAAAGAATTTTGAAAAAAGGCCACATGGCATGTCATGCCGCTACTGAGGATTGAATTTTCCCCTTTGCCGCATGCCATTATTGACAACGGAATGATCCCTTTTGCTGCAAACACCACAGCAAGACTGCCAATGCATTTGAATGTACCTGACAACCCATATCATGGGCGAATCTTAACCCCTATTTAATACACGGTCCTTAGGCCAACACGAATGAGCCCCTAAATGACTTCTCGATTGGTTCAGCCATTTTTGCATACACTGCAAAAAGACTTCCACTGCTTTTGAATGGGCTTGACAACCCCTAAAATTGCCAATTCCCCTTGGAGAACTGGTCCCAATCTAATAGACGGTTCTGTTGGCTCACTCAAGTCAGCCCCACTGATATCTCGTTCAGTTCAGCCGTTTTTGCAGGCATAAAGAACATGACCAACAGACACACACGCACAGACACACACACACAGACTGACCATGCTACTCTGTCTGTAGGAATAGCCCACATCTTAAGGCAATGCATGTAATGTGGCCTAAAATATACCAGCGCCAATAGTTCCCAGAGGTTCTCTTTCATAACAAGAGACAGATGCAGTCAGCAGACTTCGCCCCCAGTACGGCACCTGGCGAACTGGACGAAACACACACATCATTGTTGACTCTGGCCTATTTGCTCCAATTTATGAAAAAATGATATTACCCACAAAAATGAAAGCTGCAAGTACATAATGTATTACACTGCCATCAGAGAAGGACTGAGCTATGGACACAGGTAACATGTACAGAAAATTCAGTGAAATTTGGGCAAGAAAGACATTAACTCCCTGCTAATGATTATGTCTGGAGGCCTACACGCTGTTCGGCAATTGTTAAGGCAGGATAGTTCACACGCCAAATATTCTTCAGGCAACCATGTGAAAGTACTGCACGACTTCAGAAATTACAGCAGTGGAAAAAATCACTGTACACATACAGTGGACAACTTAGTCAGTTAGAGTTTAACGTCTCTTTTCAGCACAAATATCACTATATCAGAGACAAAAGGACAGAGGTGGAGAGCTATCTGTACCCAGTGAAGGAAAGCCAGCGATATATTAACCTCAATCCTGGCCGCCTTTTTGTTCAGCAGCCAACCAAAAAGGGAAAGGGATCGAGAGGCTCATTTAAATTATTATGCTAGTGCCTACAACAGGGGGAGACAACTATAACATCACAAAACAAATATAAATCAAATACGACAAAAAAGACCATGCATCCTTAACTAAAAAGTACATACAACATAAAATCAACTAAATAACTAAAACCAGGTTTAGTTGCATCCTACTATATCCAGCCTGCAAATAGAGTGGTAGTATTCTGGTAGAATGGAAAGGGATGGAAAAGCAAAAAAATAAATAAAGCAAGTAAGAAAGGGAAAAAGGGAAAAATACTAAAAGACTAGAGTAGAAGGTGGAAAAGTGGGGAAGTGAAGGGATAAGGATGGCCGAGGGGATTGCCCCGGGGCCAAAAGGGGCATACAGTGGACAATATACACTACTGGCAACAAAAACCTCATGTTCTGAAGTAGCGCGGCAGACTGTATTGGCAACAGAGTCTTCTCCAGCCAGCCAATGCAGGACTGCACCAGTCTTGGTTGGCCATACATTACGCCCGCCGTGTGATACAAGCAAACTGTCTCAGCACTGACAGACACAACAGCAGTTGCAGTTACATCAAATAAGCAGCAGCAGCAACCATAGTTTGTTTCAGAATACATAAACAAAGTGGTCAAAAAAATTTTCTGTAGGGCCGCCTCACCGTCTCGTCAACCCTCGCAGCAGTGAATCATGGATTCATCCGACCTTGAACCAATCTAATGCATGGTTCCTTGGGCCCGCAAGAGTCAGCCCCACAAAAGCATTTCAGTCGGTTCAGCCATTTTTGCTCATGCTTGTGTTTATGTCTGCAGGCTTACATGATGTTTGACAACTGTTAAGGCAGGATAGTTTCTGCGGGTTTCGTGGACAGCAAAAAAAAACAAATGAGCGGGTTCTTAACAAAGCTGGAGTAAAGAGGGAACTGTTACACACTGTCAAAGCAAGAGAGTTAGCATACTATGGTCACACCATGAGGAAACAAGGAAGTTGCCTAGAAAAAGAGATAATGCAAGGAACAATGCCAGGTGCACGCAGGCGAGGAAGACCATGAACGGCCTGGATGGACAACATCAATACATGGATAGGACTCCCCGTGGAAGAGTCAATTAGAATGACAAAGGACAGAGATAAATGGAGAAAGTACGTTCATGGTGTGGCCAACCCTCAAATAGAGGACGGCTAAAGAACAGAACAGAACATGCTTGTATCCAACACACAGACAGACAGACCACACTACGTGCGACATCTGTTGCAATAGGCCAGATCTATACAATATGCAATGCATGTGATGTGGCTTAAAATGAACAAATAGATGACAATAAATGTCCACAAAGAAATCACACTTATGCAGTAAGTAAGTAAGTAAACATAAATTTTTAAAGTGGCCTAAATAACTATGTTACTACGAGGACCACTGTAACGATGCCTGATAAGCAGTCAGAGAATCAGGTGTGGATACGATATTTGAAAAAGATGAGTCTTCAGTTGACGCCGGAAAGACTGCAGTGATGATGATGAGATGACAGCAGAGAGATTGCAGACTGCATATACTGAACAGCTCAAGAAACGTCAATTCCAGATCAACTTAAAATGAATCACTTGATTACACATGCCAGTTAGCTGTATAGCTGCATATAGTAAGGAAAGTAAGTAAACAGTGTATAGCAGTTAGCATCAACCTAGCTTTTCACCGCTATGGGAAACTCACATGCCATATGAGATCACACAGTGTTACCTGCCACCCGGCAGAGGTGTGAATCTCGCTTTTACCCCCAGCTGAAGCAGGTACCGGTACTCAATATAGCGACCCCGGGAGGATGCACGGCTGAGTTGACCTATGTTACATGAAAGCAGACCAGCTGGGATTTGAACCCGTGACCTGTCTATCGCAAGTCCAAGGCCCTACCGCTGAGCCACCATGCAACACATATTGCATATTACTGCAACTGTAAAGCACCAAGTTATACGAACATTTCACTGACACACAGAGAAATCAACTAATCAAAATGTGATGCATCCAACCAAGAATTTCTCATATACTGTCAGAGACTCGAGAAACAGAGCAGAGATTAATATTCCTCTCAAAACACTGTAGGTCATGTTGGAGACCAATTTAATGTCAACACGTGTGCTCAAAACAATGTGCAAAAACTCACACAATATTTTCTAGCATCACACTGACGCATTCTGTTATCAAGTCGTCCTAAAAACAACAGTAAACGAATAACAGTCAAGACGTCGTCTAGCATTTAGTTAGTCTACCACAGGTTTGCCATTATACTGTTAATGTACCACTTTGGGACAGAAAACTGAGGTGGAATCATACTGCCAGGAAATTAATATGTGACCATTGATACAGTCCAATCAGTATTTTACTGTAGCAGTTTACTTTATCAATTAGTTTAATCACTTTCAAGTAAATAAAAAATACAGTAAATAATATGAATGTACTTCAGGATGAATACGTACGAGACTGAACAACGTGGCTGCTGCTAGTATACCAACTACATTTTTGCGAGTAATTTCGACTTCATCCTGATAGAGTGATCCAAATGTGATGGTCAAAGCTGTCACAAGTACACAATAGTGTCACATTTGCACACATATACCACAGTTGCCACACTACATTACTGACAATTAGGCACCTACAGAGTAAGCACGTGTCTGCATGCGTGTGCATGTTTCGTTGTGTTAATGCAAACAACTTCTTTGGCAGAAATAACGTAAGCTCATAGAGGACCACAAGACGTACTGTGTCAGTTGAAATCTTGTCAACTGCTGCATAACTGTACAAAAATCTGATTTTAAAACACATGCAGTAGGTAAATAAACCTGAAGGTGACTGAAGGTCATTGTGAATGGCGTGATTCGGTAGGCCACATATCACTTCCTATCAGTGGTTTGTAGTTAAACATCTTTGTCTTGCACCATTTCTGAGACTACTACATGTACACTGTATGTTACTATCAGTGATCTTCAGAAGTCACTTAGTTTCGATACAACAGTTGAAATTATGGCAATGTATGCTTTCTGACTCATGTCTACAGATTTCGTAGCATTATTTCCAATATTTCCAGAGATACAGGAGTTAGAAACGTTTCAAACAGCTAAAGTAACATTCAAGGTCACTTATGGTCATTGGCATTGGTGCCATTTGATATCGCACATATGATATTCTATTAGTTTTCCATTGTAACTGTCTCTATCTTGTACGGCTTCTGAGATATTATCACTTATTTAGTAAAATTTCAAGAGATCACGTGACCTTGAACATATTCCATTCGAGATTAATCTTGCTAGTATTCACCACTGTCAATCTGCCTACCAAATTCGAAGTGACAGGTTTCATTTGTTCCAAAGACATCATAAGGCTGCAAAATTAAACTAAAAGATGGACAATGACTAGTGTTGACATGGATACCTTTGCCACCTCGACGGCATGCTATGACCTTGATCTTTGACCTCCATAATCTAATCAGGTTGTAGGTTGTGGTAACAAGATCTGCCTATACGAACGAAAGAACTGGATGAATGCAGTGGATAGACAGCCTGAAAACATAACATCTTCGCCAACGCTGTCGGGTGGCAAAGAAATAAAAACGGGTCACAGAACCCTTACCACACAAGTTTTGAGGTAGTTTGTCAACCCACGGCTAATACCTAACATACGGTCTATCTGTATACAAAACTCTAAGACTGGCTTTAGCAATTCCAAAGATACGAAGGAAGATACAAAACATAACAATAAAGGTGATAATGGGGTGGTTTGGGCCACTCAAGATTATCGGTAAAGTCAACATTTTATGACAAGAGCACATAAGCGACTTTCAATTCTCCTTTCATAGACACAATATCTCTATCTCATATTGTTTTTGAGATACAACTAGTAATTTGTCGAAAGTCGCAAATTTTTCGTACCCCACATGTATTTAGTGCCCCCGTTGGAGTGACCCCATCTGAATTTCTCCAAGATCTACGGCATCAGAAAACTACAGTCTCTAGGCTACCATGTGACAATGTCCGTGGTCATTTTGATAGAACTCTGACGTGCTACAGATAAATGGACGGACAGACACAGGGTCATAATACATACTGCGCTGGCATAGCATCACATGGTGATACAAGTCTCACCTGCCGAAGACAGACCCGTGCGACGCACTGTGTTACACCATTGTGTTGTACACAAAGGTGGACGCTTAGTGTGATAAACTGGTGACCGACGATCGGCGCCAGTTTAGCATCCACCTAACGTGACAACATTTGCGACGATTGATGTGCAGTTGTGAAACGTTTCATAAGTCCAGAGTTTGAGACCAATTTCCAGAGACAAGTGCCCTACAGCCCTTATTTTAAAGATATCTGAATTCCTTTCTAAGGATCGATTGCACCATCGAAGTTTAAACTTGAGATCAACTGAACGGGTTCAACGGCTTGAACTCATTCAGTTACGCGTTCAAGTTATTTGCGTTGCACAACAAATTTTTGAACTGGTTCTGCTGAACCCGAGTTTAAACCATGACCTATGTAGGTCACCTAATTTAATGAACTCCTATTGGCTGATCGAA
>Ga0209780_1001439_pt1 | contig 15666 bp, 8 predicted proteins | sample WorMetexBAHAMAS2_FD_187384 | JGI IMG/M metagenome (GOLD analysis project Ga0209780, IMG submission 187384) | Marine gutless worms symbiont microbial communities from Max Planck institute for Marine Microbiology, Germany - Inanidrilus exumae... | ecosystem: Host-associated > Annelida > Digestive... | reverse complement strand
CAAGTTGCCTGCAACGGTCGCAGTTTATAGAGGACACCGTCGAACCCTCTTTTTTCCTGCCCGGGATTATCTCCCTGTTCATCATGTGCGTAGGAATTATTAGAAATAATTCTTCGGTAGACGGACGCGCCCGGGGCCGAGTCGAACCCCGGCAACTGAGCGCGTCACGCTCTACTGCACATGGCGGCCGAGTGCGATAACCACTCGGCCACGAGAGCAGGTCATGTCAAAAGGTCTCATGGTTATGAAATCTGTCACAACGCACGGTTGCTATAGCCGGTATCCCGCAACCGTGCGCTGCGCTACTGTGCTACCTGCAGCTGTTACCGGCATGTTGATACGACAGCCCGTTTTCTAGTTCCATTTTGTTTCGTCTCTTTTTAGTTTTTGGATTTATCAATAAATTATATTACAATTTATTGATAAATAATGGAAAACAAGACAAAATTTGCCATAAATTTTGACAGTTTCGTTTAGCTGAAAATGAAACAATTAGATACTTCACACTAAAAAGTAGTCGGTTATTTTTCTTCATGACGTCAAAATATTAGAGTAAAAACTTAGAATTCACGTCTTCATTGTGCTGTGTGAACAAGTTTCCACAATTCCACGGCCCGTGGCCTCTCTGTTTGAGGATATGATATGTACCCGCAATCGCTCTGCACTGATAAAACGCACATTTTTATGAAGTGGCATCATTGGTGTGAATTTAAACTGCCTGGCCAATATTCAATAAATTAGCCCCGTACGGGACTGGCGGTCGACTCCTACTTATTGCCAACTGTCAAGTCACGTGACACAAAAACGAGGACAAAAATCCGGACTCGTTAAGCTTTAGGTATTGTGCCTTAATTTAGGAATCTGTTCAGTTGCCACCCCCATTATAAATAGAGATAAATGGCCGAATTTCAACGGCTCGTGACCTTGACCTTGGGTCGGGTCATACTGCATACCGTCATGCATCACTCATCGCCCTCTACCTACACACCAAATTTCATTGAAATCTAAGAAACTTTTTGTGGACGGACATTTGAGACCCACTTCATTAGGTCGACTCAAAGGAGTCAACCTAAAAACAAACTCACTATTAACAAAGTTACCATACTGTCAAGCATTACACTATTAAGAAACATCAGCATTTACAACAGTTCATCTGACACTGGCCCAGTTCACCCATGTAATAATGCCACTTTGTGAGAATATGCGTTCTATCGGTGCAGATGTTGCAGATACACACCACACCCTCAAAAAGAGGCCGAAGACCGTGGAATTGTGGAAGACTGTTAACGGCAGGAAGTTAGCCGGAATCATCAAAATCCTCACGGTTAAGCCATTTGAACTGTGAAACGGTTTTGCTGTTGTTGTAATCAGGTAAGCCTGTAGTTGTCCACCTGTTCCGGTAGGTGGCCACAACAGAATAAACTGATTCAGATGTAGTTTAGCATGTAAGCACAGACCACGAGTCCACGACATCATGCTAAGTATAGCCCTGATCGGGAAAGCAGACACAGCAGGGAAAGGAGACCCAAAAATACAAAATTTGCTCAAAATCATGGTTTTCACCACACAGCGGTGACAGTATAACATGATCAAGGAGAATTTTGGCATGGCACAATATGCCTTGAGTGACATCTCATGTCACATTTGGCTTTGATCAGGGAAGGAAGGGGTGGGTACTGTATGCCCAAACTTGAAAATTTGATCAAACTGATGGTCTTTGGGGCGATTTTCGTCCCAAATGGGCAACAGTATATCAGTATACACTTGGGGTGAAAACCGCCAAAGACCGTTAGTCAAGCTGAAATTTGGCACGGAAAATAGGGAAGTATGGCCAACCTGCCAGTTTTGTAGTGGCTCCAATTAGTTGGAAGTGCCAGCTACTAAATGCAGGACATAAAACGTTTGTTGTCATTTAGTTACAGGTTAAGATTTCCTGTTAGCAGGTCACCATACGCTATGTGTACACTAGAAATTACGCAGACATGAGCTTTTCACTTTTTTTCAACCAATCCATAAGAACTTAACCAGCAAAGAAAGCATCGTAGAATACAGAGCAACCAGAATTTCACAAGTATGTAAGAATTACCGATAACAATTATCACAAAATGGCAGCGCCAACATGCTGAACCACATTTCAACTGAGCCGCTATCGTTCAACATTGGCTCATCAATGGATAGCGGTGAGGCATAGATTCAACATGAGACACTGAACTGTGGCACACCATACTAAATGTTGCTGATAACAACAATTTCTAATTTCAGTAATACTAGTGAACGTCCAGCATATGAAAGCCAGGCTGTTTCAAAATACAGATATTTATCACACAGGCACTACAACAAATGGCTGGTCTGGAATCAAGCTTCACTATTTGCAAAGGTCTTTAAAACCCTGCAGTGTTACTATGGAGGATATTTTGCCAATTTCACTTCCAAATTCACTGCACAATAATTTATAATCCGGTAGGACAGACCTAAAGTTTGTGCACTTAGTAATTACAAAAGTTAGTGGAGAAAATTTCACAGACGGAATAGATTCCGATCGCATATTTTTCAGAAAATAGCAGCAAACTTGACAACACCTTTAAAGCAATGCTGAGATTAGATATACTGCTGTGTACCCAACAGAGAAGCGAAGAAACGCAAGTTACATCAAAACCGTACAAATCGAAACATTGAAGCTTTGCCAAAACTAGAAATAAATTTTGACGTACAACCAAAAAGCATTTCACCTCAACTTCCATCACTCAGATGATGACGGGAGTTGAACGGAACTAGATGAAACCCCGGTTCACCTAGAACACTACTGTGTGTGCCATTCCATGATTAATGGACAATCTCACATGTAATCAATCAGCACAGACGTGGTACTGACATCAGCCAGTCTCTCGGAAATATTATCAACACTCCGCAACTCAGCCGTTGCCGAGTATCGGGACAAACACTAGTTACCCGGCGATGCAAGCAGAAACACATCCACAGCCATCTTTCTGCAGAACAGATGATGCTCCACATCAGCACCTACAATGTGTTTAGTCTGTGTCCGTTACAGACACAGTAACAAGTCCAACGATGTCTCAGTAGATGTTGACGAGTACCAGTGTTGGGTATGATACTTATAAAACGTATCATGATACTGATACTGATACATTTTTAAAGTATCGTGATGCTTGATACTTTTTGACTTTTTGTCCTTTCGTGAACTACACATTGAACTTTAATTGCACCAACTACCTGTCATTTTCCAGCAAATATAACGCAATATAATCTGAACTGCTAATGCTAGCTCTCAGTAGCAAGTATAAAAGACAGTCACAGACAATACTGCATCTTGAAAAGTGGCATCACTTCTAACTATCATTCAAAACGTATCAAATTTGTTGTATCAGTATTTTGTGATACTAATACTCACCAAATGTATTGACACTGATATTGTGAATGTAGCCTGATACTTGATACTTATTTGTATCATGATACATATCATGATACATGTATCATTGATACTCCCCAACACTGTCGAGTACCAAATCATCCATCATGGCATGAAACAGCGAGCAGTACAGCATACATACAAACACACTGTTGACACTGAGCGTCGTTCTCATGCACTGAACAGAAAAAAAGCTGCCGCACACTGCAACAATTACATCAGTGCCATAGTCACACAACCACCGCCACCAGACTAGATCTTAGGCAAATCATGTCATGCTAATTAACACCAAAAGTTGCCAGATTCCCCCCCCCCCAATTAACTGGACATAAGACAAAATATTGCGCTGCTGACACGGTATTTTCTCCTAAAATGTGCATTAACTTAACCCCTTGAACCTCGTTTTTCCAGCTACAGAAATGTTCGCCTTTTCCCCGAGTGGCTGGTAAACCGGCCATAGCAAGTTTAGACATATCCCGTGTGGTATGTAAACCGGATATTTTTTTGATATTTACGGTTAGGTTGGGGTTATAGCCGGGCATATACAGGGCACCGAGGTTCAAAGGGTATTTTCGTCTGTTTGATTAATTGGTTACCTACTGTGCATCCCATAAATTCAACATACTGTGTTTAACACAAAAGAACTGGTCACACAAACACACACAGAATCTCAGTGTCAATCGTAGTGTCACACGGGTCTACTCTAGTCACTGACAGATGTTCAGCAGTTACCCGAGTTGCAGACGCAGCACGGTTAACTTCCTTGAGGACTTTTTCCACTTACTCCAGGTGCAGATGGATGCCCGAAAGACAATCTTTCGGGGAAAATGGGGCAGGTTTTTACGGACTGGTTTTCGGTTGTTATAGTACAACAATGAAATGTGGCAACAAAGTCCTTCAGCAACACTTTTCATAAACAATAGACCACTCCTTAGCCAAGAAATTCGTCACTGCAAAATGCCAACGATGTGCATACGGAGAGGGACACACACCAGTAACAAACAGTGGCTGTTACTACATAACTACAAATTAGAACGAGCACGTATGTGACTGATGAAGCAACATCGCTACAGATGGAGAAATGGCTCAGCACCGGACCAGACCCAAAGCAACAACATTACCAACAACAGATGATCAAACAACCGGAAAAGTAAGATAATGCCACAGCGGGATATCACCCTAAACTTGTCTGTAATTCCTGTAGTCACCTAGTCATGACCAGATTGCACATAGTGAGTGTACGACGGACACTCATGAGCAGCATACAGTTTATTCACAACGTATGTACATGGGAACGTGTGCATGCGTGTGTGTAGACCTGGCCCAGTTACTCACAAACACGCAATAGTCACACGTCACGCCAAACTATGCATTAATGCGCCACGCGGCGCGGCAAACAAACGAAACTGGAAAATGTGACACGTACAACGTTAGCGTATAGCAAGTAATGCACAAGGACGTAGCCTGCCGGTGTTCAGTAGCCGAGGCAAACACCGCGTTCGACACTTCACGTTCGCTATAACTCCGACAATTTACACACAAAAATACAGTTCAATATACATCAGTCATACGAGCAATATTGCAATCTGGAAGAACGGAACCACACCTAATGTTAACCTGTGCCACAGTCGGCACTATAGGATTCACACCCATTCACAGGATCATTCTGTGAACAATACCAAACGTCATTATTTTTTCAGCATTTTCAAGATATATCAGTCATACGAGCAATATTGCAATCTGGAAGAACGGAACCACACCTAATGTTAACCTGTGCCTATTCTGTATTAACGCCTCAAGCACAATACTTCCATAGTGCACTGTAATCTTATCCGTGGTTACAGTTAACACATGTAATTATACAATTCCAGTCGTTTCGCAAAATAAAACTATACAGAAAAAAATCCGGCCATACGGCAGTGGATATTACACAACCGCGTCATACCAACTGCACCAGTTTTTGTCAAAATACAAACAAGTTCTCTGGCTTGTGTTGACAAGGACAGCCACTATCAAAATCAAAACACATCATAAATATAGTTGTTTATTACAGCGCAACTGCTGTACATTACAAAAGCATCGACTGTCCACGTCGATGCAAAACTATTGGCAAACTCAAGACACAAGAGTTGCGAGCTGCATCACACTGCAACGATTTGTATCAGTGCCATAGTACTAGTAATGCAAGTCAGTCTGTTCAACACCCAGACACAACAGCTGCATATGCAAATAACACAATCCGATAACTTGGCGTGCAATCGACAGCGGCAAGCCGCCAATGCCGGGCATTTCTTGGCTGACACTGTGCTGATGACACCACATGTTTGAAACAAATGTCGTAAAAAATGGCAAACTAAAAAGTGTACGAGAAATACCGGACTGCCGTAGCTTCACATCACAGCGTTAAAGCACGGCATTTTAACAGCACTTATGAGGCACGGAGTATGACGTGCATCTGCAGAAATAGCCAAGCACACACACGCACATGCGTCTCCATCTATGACTGACATCAGCTTCAGCCGTGGTCATCAATGTTCACCTGTGGTCATCAATGTTCACCCTTATTTTCATCCCAGTATATCACCAAAGTACAAGTAATATTTAACTCCAGCTTCAGTGTGTCATGTGGCCTTCTCTGTTACTAATACCCCTGACTATTTGCATTGTATGACAAGCGTGAGTATTTTGTACTCAAATGACTTTTGCTTTCACTCACAACACATCGTGTATAACTTCAACGCCTGACAGCTGCACGGTGACAAAGTTTCGTAGCTGCCGCAAACCAATTCAAGTGTTACTAGTAACTTCAAATGCTATGCAAACTGTAAAGGTAACGTTTATAGTTTGCACAGCATTTGAAGTCACTAGTAACACTTGAACTGCTTTGCAGCAGCTACGAAGCACTTGTCACCGTGCAGCTGTCAGGCGTTGAAGTTATACATGATGTGTTGCGGGTTAAAGCAAAAGTCATCGGAGTACAAAATACTCACGCTTGTCATACAACGCAAATAGTCAGCACCCATTATTGACCACAGAACGAATGTTGTTGTGTATGAACTTGGAGATAAATAAACAAATGGTCAAAAAAAATTTGGACTAAAGGCTACATCGCCGTCCTGTCACCCCTCACGGCAGCGAATGAATTCATCCGACCTTGACCCACATGAGTCAACCCCCAAATGGCATCTCGATCGGTTCAGCCGTTCTTGCATACGCCATAGCAAAGGCTCCCAATGCTTTTCTATGGGGCAAACAACACCAAAAAATTGTCCCCTTCCCTTGGAGGATCGGGCCCCATCTAATACATGGTTCCTACTACTCCGTGTGTAGCAATAGGCTGCTATCACTAGCTAACGTTGCGATGCAGTCAAACAATACTCAATCCAACCAGCTTCTCACCTAAACATATGCACTCAATACCAACCAGCATTTTGAACGGTTGAGTGGAATTGAGATATATGCCAAACACGATGCCACGTCACTGACAGTTGGTACCATTTCCTACGCTTAATTTATACCTTTTCCTGCAAGTAAATTACAACCCAAACACACAGCAGCCCAGCTAGCAGACCAGAAACAAACTATGTTGCATGCAAAAGCAGCATATATGTGAAATACACATCATCACACAATAGATACATCGAAGGAAAAGGTAAGAAACATACGCCGTACTCTCATTTATAATGAGTCAAATACATATCAGACGGTACAGCACACGTCCAAGTCGGCAAGTCAAAAACGCAACTTAAGTATCACAATTTAAACAACAACTCCTAGGCAAGACTAAATGCCAGCCAGCCGCTGCCATTCATATCCCATCGGTTTGCAATCGAAAACGAAATGATCCCATGTGTGAATCTCCGTCATACAATGGCAGGCTCCTGAACGCGGGTTTATACTGTGTGTCCCGGGAAGTTTAGGAAAAGCTGTCAACAACCAGAAAATATCTTTGACATGATGTACAGAAATGTATGTCAAGCGCTAGATGACAAATATCAATTCTAAACAAAGTGCCAAATCAGCCAAACGAAAAGTTTGGTCGACAGCTAACAAAAAAAAAAAACAAAACGGAAACCCGACAGAAATCATCGGTTGATGAAAATTTTGTGAAGTATAATCTCGGCTGATTTGTTCTGGGAGTATGGAATGGCACTCCACCGTGTCTATGGGAGTGGCCGTGTTGCAGCCGCGACGCCGTTGAAGTCGCGATGGCGTAATTCGTCAGCAGCGGCTCCACCGCCGGCACGCTGTCTGCTGTGTGAATAACTATGGGCTGGACGCGAGTCCGCGGCTGCGGCAGCCGCTCGCTGGGGGCGAGGTTCCATCGCACAGGCGCCGGACGACGACGGCGCAACATCTTTCACTGTCGTCTGCACGTCGTCGAAGTCTGATACGCAGCGGTCAGAGTTCACAATATCGGCCGAAGTTTCCTTGCTCTTCTGAGCAATTTGAGCATAGCTTAGTTTTGGCATCTACAGACCACACACAAAACAAACCCCAATGCTGTTGCCAATGCAATGAGCAGATAACGTAAACAATATAATCAACACAAGATGAAAGACCACGGTGTGGTTTTATGGGGGGCACCAAAATTTTAAATGGGATGACTTGACAGTAACCATATCCTCTTATCTCTGTATCACATCAAAAGCGTGTACTTAACACAGTTCCAAAAAATACAGGGGCTTCACATTTAATTTATGTGACCCATAAATCCCCCATATGACCCCATAATCAAATGAGAATGACGTACATCAACAGTTTGTGCAAATTTTGCAAAACCAATAAAATGGTGACAATCATCGTCTGCATTTACAGTCACGTTATCAACAATTTGTGGCAGTTCGGTAAGCAGCACTAAACTGCAAAACGTCCGTGACGAGATGCTAGCAAAATGCACTACAGCCGATACAAAGGCTCGAAATCCTAAACCAGTGCGGCTGCTGCCATGACATTACACTGCGTCTCGCCAACTAACGTGTAGCCACCGTATAGGGGGACCAACAAATATGGCCACAACTAAATGTATAGATATTTATAATGCAAGCTACTGATATGGGCTAATTTACGCCACTGAATACGATGCCGTGTTATCTTATCGTTATTGTAAATTTTCGACATGTATACAACTAATAACTGGTCATGTAATTGTTTTGGATGGAAATTAAAATGTTAAATCCCGTTGTTGATTATTGTTGCTATGCGATGTAAACAAACCAGTTGCCCAGACGTTAATTTCCGTAATATTATGCGAATATGCAAATATGCATATTACGTGCATATTACGTAAACATTGGTTTGAGTCAACCAAAACAAATCCCATAATGCTTTGTTGATTGTTGTTAAAAATAGATGCGATCTGCACCATATTTGTTGGTCCCGATTATGTTGTCGATCGAGGGCAACACTTTCTTCTGCAGTTAGCACTGAACGTCGTGAATCTAGAATATTTAACTTTATATATTTGTGGTCTCTATCATGCAACGGTGAATGGATGGCAGATACTACAAACCGGTTTACTGCTGTAGTAAACAGTGGACGTGGGCGAGACATCGGAGTGTGAAACGACAGGCTCAATATGATCCGACGAAGTCAAACCATCAGTGCTAGTAGACCGCGTCACCCTGACAAAACACATACCACTCCACCGTGACCATCTACGACAAACATACAATGCACCGTTAAAAGGTAAAGGCTTCCCATACTCGTTACCAAGCGTTGGGCCGGAGCTGGCAATTAGCCCGCAGGTCACTACATAGTCATCCACCCGGCGGTAGGCTGCCATTAATTTCCGCCAGGTCTGCGGTTACCTGCCCAGCCGCAGAGCATCATCACACCTTGGCCGGTACCAAGTTATGCTACTCAACCACCATCATGCAGTGTCTGCTGTCTGATCGCTCACGCACTCGGCCCAGCGGCCAACCGCCCACGTACCTGGTGGCAGCGATACAGATGACGACGACAGATGACGACACCGACAGACAACAGTAAGCAAATCAAGACTGGCCCATTAGGCGGGCCAGTGATAGTATACTCAGTATGTGTTATTAAGTAAGTAAGTAAACAGTGTATAGCAGTTTAGCATCAACTTAGCTCTTCACCGCTACGGGAAACTCACATGCCGTATGGGATCACACAGTGTTACCTGCCACCTGACAGAGGTGAGAATCCCGCCTTTACACCTAACCGAAGCAGGTGCTCGATTTAGCGACCCCAGAGGGATGCAAGGCTGAGTTGACCTATGTTACGCGAGAGCCACCGGCCGGGAATTAAACCCACGACCTGTAAATCGCAAGTCCAACCTCTATTGCTGAGCCACCACGCAACCATATTACAGGCAGTTCTTTTAATGTCTGCATAAACAATCGGCTTACTTTCTAACCGCCAACTCATTAGCAGTGTACCTGTGAAGGCATTAAAGTTTTCAAGTTCAGAAGAGTGAGTCCAACAACTGACCATCGGCAGAAGTTAGTTAGTTGGAGTATAACGTCCCCTTTCAGCACAAATATGGCTATATCAGAGATGAAAGTTCAGGGGCGGTACGCTATATCTACCCAGTGAAGTTAGATGAGCGAAATATTAACCTCAACCCCGGCCGCTTTTTTGTTCAGCAACCACCCAAAAGGAAAAGGGATCAAGAGGCTCTTGTAAATTACTATGCTAGCACCTACAACAGGGGAAGACAACTATCGCACCTCAGGACTAAACTAAACCAAATACGACAAAACACCAGAATAAATAGTAACTAAGCAATACAGATAACATAAAATAAACAAAACAAAGCAAACTCAAATTCGGTCACCTCCTATGACCTCCGGCCTGCAAACGGAGAGGGACAATTCTCGTAGAAAGGGAAGGGATGGACAAAAGAAAAAATTGGTAAATCAAATAAGAATGGGAAAAAAGTAAAAAAGAGCAAAATATGAGAAAGTGAATGGACAAGGGAAGAAAAAAGACGGAAAGGGGGTACCCCGGCCCCACTGACCATCAGCATAGTGTTAGATTACACACTTGTCAATCAAGAGCTAACAACAAACCTGTTTGAAACTGGAGCAACAGCAACAGCTGCACCGCAGGCACCGGCTGCTGCTGCAGATGCGTCCTGAGACGACAGATGACTGGCAGGTGATGTTCCCACGGTCACCGTGGCAGCCGTGCCGGTCCCGGCAAGGGTTCGGCACGTGGCATCAGCAACTGTCAATTTGCTGACACCTTTGACGATGTCACCTTTGACGACGTCCGACAACGTCTTGTTATCAAACGTGTCACCCACAGCAGCTGCATTCGACTGTCAACCGACATTCAACAAATCCATGTCATCACAATATTGCCAAACATATCACATTATAGCTGTATAAAGCTAAAGGCTTCCCATATTCGTCACCGACCGTTGGGCCAGAAGCTTATCGCGATGTACAGGCAGTCTGCCCGCAGTGACTATAAGTCATCCACCCGACAGTTGGCTGCCATTACTTTCCACCAGGCCTGCACCTTCTCAGCCACACTGCATCACCACCCCTTGGCCAGTACCAGGTTATACTGCTTGGTGACAGAAGCACATAGGTGTGAACAACTTGCAGCTTCTGCCCCGAGTAGGATTTGAACACACAACCTGTTGATTACAAGTCCAACAATCTACCCATTGCGCCACCACGTCACCTTATAGCCGTCTAACAATGATAAATGCCATAACAACAAATAAATTAGCCCCGTACAGGACTCACAGTCGACTCTTCGCAACCGACGTTTCTGCCAACGTGAAAGGCACGTGACACAAAAACTAAACCAAATATCAAAAATCCGGCCAGATGAAATTTATATATTGGAACCTGGTTTTAGACCGATGGAGCTGGCAGTAGGCAGACAGTAGGCAACGCCTAGAGGGGCGCGCATTGAGAAATACCTGACAAGCTGCTAAAGCTAGTTTAGGAATCAGTGGTCAGTTGCGATCTCCCATTTTAAATGGCGGAGGAGATAGCTTTTGAAAATGGAAGGATTTCCAACTTTCAAGGACTCGTGATCTTGACCTTGGATCGGGTCACACTGCATACCGTCTTTCATCGGCCGTCGACTTCTACTTACGTACCAAATTTCACTGAAATGGAATAAACTTTTTGTCGTACGTACGTCAAAAAAAAAAGAAAAAGGCAAGAAAACAGATGAAGCAAGTAAGAAAGGGAAAATAGAAGAAGTAAAAAATATTAAAATACAGAAAAGTGAACGGATAAAGGGGGATTGCCCCGGGCCCACACAAAGCGAACGATAGCGAATACTCAATTTCTCATGCTTGCTAACGACATCTGAGTTTGTTACTTACCGCAGAGACGCCAGGAAGCGGAGGAAAAGATGACGACTCCAATTCAAAAGATTCAACGCCTTTTCTTCCATCATTCTGCTGCAACAACAACATCAGTATTAACAGCTAGTGAAGCCTACGACATATTCCACATCAGCAACTGAGCAAATACGATGTTCTCATGCCGATATAGCTGCGCGCGTTGATAGGGCATTCAGTCGCGTCTGTTTGTTTGTCTGCGCTTTAACAGGAAAACCGCTTGAGGTATCAACACCAAACTTGGTACATGTATACCCTATAACAGTTGCTCGGTATGCATTGACCTAGAGGTCAAAAGGTCAAGGTCACATGGTTGCTAGTGACCATAGCCAGTGCTGCGTATTCCCGTGCTACCTGCGGCCGTTGCCGGCGTGGGTCTGCATGTCGATACGACTGCCTATGTTTTCTACTTACATTAATGTGTTAATGTTAAGAATTTCATTACTGGCAGGATGCCAGCGGGGCAGATGCTGGCATTTAGTATTACCCGAGAGGCGATTTTGAGTTTTTCATCCCAACGAGGGTGACATGTTGCACCAACTGGAGTGAAAATTGGCATGGAGGAGTCGACCACGCCAGAACTGAAAATTTTACACAATCTCAGAACATAGACGTCCTGCAGGGGCGTATGCTAGGCGATATTTTAAAAAAAAACTTCAGCATACAAGGGTAGATTCACGTTCAGTTAACGATTAAGATTTTGGAGATGTCCTCAAGGGGTACCAGAGTTAAGGGGATGTTACCTTGGGATTGCAATTTTCCACCAAATTTTCAGTGCCAAAACTAGACATTACATACCCCAAAGGTTTTTGAGGTGCAAAACGATTTGGACCTCCTCTATTACCATGCCAAGTTTAGTGCTGCTGCTGCAACCACTGTAAACTCTCGTTTTATCTGGCATCCTTTTCTGGAGTTACTCCGGGCTGAGCTAGGTTCAAAAAAGAACCTAAATTGGGAGTAAGTAAGATCAATGTTTTTATGGGCAAAATGCCTCTTTAGTCGCCCAACCAGGATGTCAAAGCACTGAAGGGTTGAATATAGTAACACAATTCACGCCATAACATATCACCTTACCCTGACGCTAACTCCATCTTCTGGCAACGGTCTCCTTCGGCCTCGCCCACCGCCTCTTCTGCAACAATAACAAACCAACAGATGTCCATTGTCCAATATAACATAATATAAATGCATTAATGGATAAAAACCAACACTTTCCAACAGATGCCACCGTTGACTGATGCCAGATGCCAACATACATTGCCACTAATAGGAATATGATCGGCCAAGTGTAACATCGTACCTTTATTTCTGGGGTGGGCAACATTTCAGTTGCCCAGCGCTGATTGGCCCAAATGCGCATTAAATGTAACATCGCTTCATTTCAGAAATCTTACCCACGACAGCTGTATAGCCACCGGCATGGGGTAAAGCATTCAGTCACGTCTGTCTGTCTGTGCTCCAAAAGGAAAACGACTTAAGCTATCAGCACCAAAGTTAGTAGACATATAGTCCATGACAGGACCTCAGCATGCACTGACCGACGTCAAATCAACACCAAACTAGGTACACGTATACTTCATAGCAATGAATCAACAAGCATTGACCCAGAGGTCAAAGGTCAAGGTCACACGGTTACGAAAACCGTCACAGCGCACAAGTTCCAGTGACCACGGCCAGTAGCTGTGCTGCGTATTCCTGTGCTACCTGCAACCATTGTCAGACTGGGTCCGCATGTCGATATGACTGACCAGGTTTTCTAGTAGTTACCATGTGTTCAGTATTACACTCTACATGTCCTACGTTGTGGCACTGAAGCTGGCATAAGGCAAGCCATGCTCCTTCCCTCCTGAGTCCCGCTGTAGATCAAAAACCAGGCCAGAGGGTGATCTCTCACTGTGGTCTGTGTTCTAAGTTCACTTCAATGCTTTGATGCTGTTGGGTAGACAACAAGAAGGACATGTGTCCAGTACAAAAAACCTCTGACAATTATCCCAAATGCTCACTTTATCCCCAAATGTTAGTTAATTAGTTGGAATTTAATGTGCCTTTTCAGCACAAATATGGCTATCAGAGATGAAAGCTATGCTACCCAGTAAAAAAAGGCCAGCGACATATTAACCCCAACGTGCCCGGCACGGCGGCGTCAGACCGCCCATGCACATTACAGACGATGACAACAGATGGCGCCGTTAAACGACAGCGTGCAAAACAATACTGACCCATTAGACGAGCCAGCAATAACTGTCAGCTGAACCATGTGTCCATATGTTCAAAAGTGAGTTCCTGCTGCTGCTGTTTCAAACTCAACTGCCAAACAGTTACTGAATGTGTGTGTATAATACATACTCCTTGTTTAAACGGACCTTCCCATATGGAGTTAATGAAGATTAATGAAGTCAAGAGTGCAGTATAGTCTTAAAGTGACTCCTCAGTCAACAGTCAACAGAGAAGAGCAAATGTTGAGCCTTACTACATCAAAACCACTTACCAACTGCAATAAAACTCGGGGTAACACTTGATTACATCTATAATACAGACCCTCATTCCATTTCCACAGGTACAGGTGCCCCGTACGGGCTCCAGGACAGTAATAAACCGCGATTCATTTGTTGATTCGGGCAATATATAAATCGTTAGTTAAGAACATACCAGTTCCATTTCCAGGCTGGAGTTCATAAGAGGTGACCAAAGCTGGCATTAGTTTTGTGTGTTTACTGTGAGGTTTCTGTACTTCTGAAATCTGACATCGTACTGTTACATATATGGCTGCTGGCAACATGTGGGACTTTCTAACAAGTACATCTGTCTTCAGGGACGGCCAACAGCCGTATATCCACACATGCCAATCTTACATTCACACGACGCTTGAACTTGATAGGCGTGGCATGGAGTAACTAACTAGAAGATTCATTGTCCTTCACGCAGTGGCAGATTTGTCAGATTTTGGGGTTCTGGGGGAGCAAAGTTCACAAAATGGGAGATTACCTCCCTAGGACGCCGATAAACCACCATGCACAATTTGATGCCGGAAACTATCCTCGGCGGAGAAATCCGTAACCGTACAAACAAACAAAATTACAAACAGTAAACGATACATCCACACCTTGCCTATCAGAATGTGTGGATAAAAATGAGCTTCATATATACCATACTGTGTGCAGTTTTTACCTAGGGAATGATGGGCCGAAGTCTTTGAGAGGGCGGCCAGTAGTGCTCGACTGCAGAGGTTGTGACGTGATGTTGTCGTGACTGGGGGCATCAAAGCCAGACGATGACGGCGGCGTCACTAAGTGATTACTGTGTGACGCTGAGATTATACGAGTTGCATGCCCTCCACTAGCACGTCCACCGGCACTCACTGAGGTACCCAGCCTTTGACTGACACATTAACACACACTCGATATAACACGCTCACTGCAGTGTGATTTCAATTAACAGTAACGAAAACCGATTCATTCCGTTAAGGGATAGAATTTAATTCCGTTAACGACAACACAAACAAAATAAAAGGGAAAAATTAACAACTAAAACTGAATCCTAAATATAATTTCAGTTTTCGCCGTACAGCCGTCGCCAACATCGTACGCGTCGGCCTACCAAAGAATTATTTCTAATAATTCCTACCCACGTGATGAACAGGAAGATATTCCCAGGCAGGAAAAAAAGGTTCGATGGTGTCCTCTATAAACTGTGACCGTTGCAGGCACCTGGATCTAGCAGTGTCAAGTCTGCCTGCTGCGGAATACTCCACTTCCCATTCATACCAATCACATCTATATACACCGTATTTCATGAAATCGGGACCCCTTTGTATTTTGGCAATAACTTTTTCACATGTTGATCAATCTGAATAAAAATTACATCAGTGAATTCGTTAGGAAATTTGCTTTGAAGAGATATGGCT
>Ga0209780_1001438_pt1 | contig 15668 bp, 7 predicted proteins | sample WorMetexBAHAMAS2_FD_187384 | JGI IMG/M metagenome (GOLD analysis project Ga0209780, IMG submission 187384) | Marine gutless worms symbiont microbial communities from Max Planck institute for Marine Microbiology, Germany - Inanidrilus exumae... | ecosystem: Host-associated > Annelida > Digestive... | reverse complement strand
GTATGGGTGGAATGGGGATGGGTGGCGGAGGAATGGGAATGAAAGGCATGGGCAGAGGTATGGGAATGGGTGGCGGAATGGGTGGTGGTGGTGGCGGTGGTAATATGTTGGCTATGAGTAGCAGTATGGGAAACTTGGGTGGTCCTCCTCAGATGAGCGGCTGCGTCGTGATTGTTTCCAACTTGGATGAAGGGGTACGCTTTCTTCTATTCCATTCTACACTTTGTTTAAGCCAGAAATATACACGCACATTGGTTTAAAGGTTGTCTTCCTGTAGCGGTGAGGTTAAGTTGCTAACTGCAATACACTGTTTACTTTACTTTCCGGGTAGACCTGTGTTATCCAGTTGACCTGATTTCATTCCTCCACGTACTCTGAACTTGTGCATCGTCATGGGACCGAACTAAACCTCTCTTAAAACTGACGTAGATGTCTTCATGTTTATCACTCTGACGTCCATTGTAGTACAATATTTGATCCAGTCAGTATCATCCTTACGTTTAACATGTGCAAAGCACCATAAGTCTGACGTTCTTTATTACCATACTCACTGGTTACAATCCCAACAGTTCTGAGTTTTGCATTTTCTTCCTTTCTTTCATAATAGACCCACATGTCCGTCTGATCGTGCCCAGATCAGTTTTATCCGACTGCCTTGCACTGCTTTTATTGGCCGTGTCGGCTATCATACATCAAATAATGCCTCACACATAATGTATATATTTCACATTTCAGTTAAGATAGAAATAAAAATAATTTTTTCAGCCTAATTACACCCACACCTTAGATCCAGTACTTTGCTAAAACTCCTGTTTACTGCATTCTTCTTTATACATGTATCTGTGCAGTTATTGTCTCAGTATCATAGTTTTGTTGTCTCATTAGAATGATGTTAAGATTGATTTCTACATCTGTATATATGTATGTGCTGCGTTACTGCTATTATTATTGTATGTGTGTAGCATAAGACATGAATCTGTCCTGTAGAAAACATGCTCCCATCATCGCAAAAGTTCTCCTTTAGGGATACAGCCTTTTGAGGGATGGAGCCCAGTATGGAGTAACCCATTAAAGAAGGGTCATTTAAAGAAAGTCTTGAGTGTGTCTGATTACAATGAGCAGTTCTGTTGAATAAAAGGATTACTTTAGCGGTGTATATTTTAGTGCATCTGTTGGCACTTACATTAGTTCTTGTGCCCAGGAAGGTGCAAAGAGCCCTGGACCATCAGCCATTGTGAGTCAAAACGGCCTCACTGTACTCTCGGAAGTAACTTCGGCAAATGCCGAATAACTTTCAGAGTGTCGGACTCGGCAGTAAATTTGTAATGAAGTCATCGCTAAACATCCTAACACCCATCAAACATGTTGCTGCACTTTCTGTGCAATATATCTGGCACCTTTTTTGAGTCACTGGCCAGTGGTCCAGTTATTTGTGCCGCCCTTTATACACGTGCAGTGTTGTGTGTTTAATTAGCGTATGGCGTCCGTTTCATCTTGAGATGAAAACAACTTCTCATCTTGTCTGATTTGATTGCAGTATTAACTGTTTCATCTGTTATTGTTTGTGTCTTGCTGCTGCTGCTGTGATTGGTTCTGCTGCCTGCCCTATTGTGTCACTGCTGGTACTGCATTCTTGCTATCCTCAACACTGAACTTTGACCTTTAACCTCTGTAGAAGGTCGACCCTGATGCTATCTTTACACTGTTTGGTATGTTCTGTTGCTGACAGCCGGTAACTTGCACTATTTACTCGTCATATCTAGCTCTAACTCATTAACTACACTTGTTTTTTTTCTAGATTACTTTTCTTTATGATCAGAAATTAAAGATTTATTTACAGCTTCTCTGTACTTTTGATCACTCTCTAACCTGAATGTACTACATTTGTACTGATTTTGGCACTTGTCCGTGCGGATTCTCACATGAGTCGACATGCTGTGCAGATTGCAGTGAGATTTCCCATTATCAGTACAAGGGTGGGATTACAGCCCCAAAGTGTTGACTGTCAGGAACTTTGCAAAAAAATATATTGGCTCCATAGTAGAATTTGCATGTGTGATTCTTACAAAGTCGTCAGGGTTAATAATGAAAATAATAAAAAGATTTCTATAGCGCCATTAGGTCGTAACTTCAGAGGCGCTGGGCCAGGCAGTGTGTTAATTAGCAGAGGAAAGAGAGAAGAGGAATGTCTTTAGCCTAGATTTAAAAACTAACAGTGTTGCTATTTAGAGCAGTTTTCAATGGTGAGTTTAAGTGCAAACCTGAGCCAAAATAATCTGGAAGCCTAAAAATAAATGTAAAATCACAAGCAATTCCTTGAAAGCATTGCATTACCAGCATGATGTACAAAAAACAGACATGCAAACTGTAACTCTTGACTGTAGGTATTTAACACAGCATTGGTCGTTTTGATGTATACTGCAGTAGTATTTAGATTAATTGTTTAATTAAATGTTTATGTTTCGGTATATCATGATTGTTGGTGCCCCATATGGGTTCTGGGGCGGTAATGTGCCGTGATTCATGTGTTTATTTCGGCGCTATATATATTGTATTGTTTGTTTGTGTGTTCACTTAACTTCCTCACTTTCTTTCTTCCTTCCTTACTTTTTTCTTTCCTTATGTATTCTTTCTTGCTTATTTACTTTCATACTGATTTAATTCCTAACATATCTATCTTCTTCCAGAATAGACCTGTTCATTTCCAGGCCAGAGGTTATAGGAGGCGACCAAACCTGGTTTTAGTTTTTTGTGTTAATTTTATGTTGTAGTGTATTTTGTTACGGATGCATGTTTGCTTTTGTTGTGTTTGTTATCGTTTTTCAATACTAAGCCAAGAGATTGGCTGGGAAGAACGTCCCCAAAATGACCAATTTTGTGTCAGGTGTGACGTAAAATCTAAACTCAGTCAATCAATATCATGTTGGTATTGTAATGCTTTTAAGGCGTTTCCTTCGACTTCTTGTCTCGATTTTTTGCAATGCATTTGAGACCAGATATAGTGTTTTATTTGCACGCATCATTGGATCACAGTTTTTAATTGAATAATCTGTGCTATGCATAGCACATAATCTCAATCTTAAATTTCCTGTATTACTGCTAGTTTGGGGTATTTTGCACAATGTTTCAAAATTTTTTTTTTACATTTAGCATATTTATCTGCACATGAAAATAAATATTTATAAATATAATTTTTGCAATTCAAATGACAATATTGACCTAAATTTATGTTGAAATTCACTAACCCTAGTAATTTTAGTGTTAAATTTAGAAGGGCTGGTTCCTTCTACTTAGAAGTTCCTCCCCTCACATTTACGATTTATACAAAACTATTATTGTTAGCTGATTCACCTGGTATTAATTTTTTGTACTACACATGCAGTTTCTGTAAGATCTGCATCCGTCAGTCAATGTTTGTATTGCTGTGTAGATTGTGTAAATGGATACCGGATATAAAGCAGGTGTGTTCTGGTGATTTTCAGGTGTCTATGGCATCGTGCTTCGAGTCAAAATCTTGTTTAACAAGAAAGATACTGCCCTTGTTCAGTTTGCCGACCCACTTCAGGCTCAAAACGGTAGAGTTTATTGATACTGAATTTGTTAGTACTAACAGTCTCTGTTAAACCAGGAATTCTCGAAAGATTTGGTTTACTTTTACAGCATGTTGTTTGATTCATGGTGAGTTATGTTATTTTGATAATTTTAAGGTCTGTTAGTGAACAAAATTTTAGCTAGACCATATTCAAAACATTTACGTCTTGATTAAGACAGGTAACCATGCCAGTACATAACCACTCAAATTTTTATAGACCGGATGCTCTTTCTGATGCCAAGCCAACAGAATCAAAGCACTGACACCAGCTTCAAGCCTAAAGGATGTGGACATTGCTTTTAAAAATTGTTGCTATTTATCTGTGCAGCCTTTGGCAGGGTGTAAACCTAAATCAACTTTCAACTATAAAAACTGATCATGTCTGCATATCATTTTGTACAGTTGTTATGCTCAATACAGCAGAAAACAGTTCCGATAATCTACCATCTTCCGCTCCAGGCAGCCATCATTACTCATGTTTATTTACTGGAGGAGAGAAATAATTCACAACAGCACTCGCTTAACATCCTGTTTTCAAAAACAACGTGGGTAGTCAGTAAAGTCAACATATCTAGCTCTTCCTGTATCTTTAGGAAAGGAAAGGAAGAGTATTTATATAGCGCCATTTTATATACTGTACATCTCAAAGTGCTCAGTCATGAGTCGCACAGTTTTGCCTGCAAATACCATGCCTGCCTTTCCTTCGTAAGCGTTTACCAGATGGCGCCACCCCTAACTGAGTTAACAGGCATCCAATTGCAGCTTACTACACATCTATTGACCCCAAAGGGATGAAAGGCTGAGTTGGCCTGGTTGGTTGACCAGCGGACGGTTTACCCACATAAGTGGTCACCTGTCAGCTACAGGTCGAGCGCAGGACAGGGAAAGTTCGCCGGCCAAAGACCAGCGTTCTACCGCTGTGCCACCAACCTAAGTATAAAGTGAGTACTGTTAGCATACTGAAGATTTGCTGCATGTAACGGTTGCTCGTATTTCATGAAACAGCGATATCATGTCTGGATCGGGCAATGTGGCACGGAAAGAACTTGAAGGTGTCCATGTCGAAGCATGCCAGTGTTCAGCTGCCACGGGAGAGCCTGCCGGTAAGCTGTATAATGCCATGTTTTTGAAGCATTAGCCAGCCACTGGAAGCTGGTGCGATATGCCGTATGGTATAGATAGGGTGAAGTGACGTCACAGTAGTGTATGGTCACGATATGATCTCCATGTTGTATGGCATGCTGTCGTACTGTGCAAAGTTAACTGGTGAAGATTTGTCATGTTATTAAAAAAATGAATTGATAGATTTAAGAAAAGCTTAGTGCTAATAGTGCTAGCACCAGATTGGTTATCGTACTGTAATGTTGCAGAATGTTTACATTTCCTTGCCCTACGCCATGGCGGCCAGAACAGCAAGCATAGGTTGGAATGAAGAAACTATGTCACTATCAACCTGTGTATTGATAGCTCTTCCACATTATGATGTTACCCTCACTTCCTGCCCACACCATGCCATGCTAATGGAATACTCTTATGTATATTACACATGGTGCATATGCCGATGCACCAGCTGTCATAGAGCCTGTGTGGGCCTGCAGCTGTAAGAATAGGCATGATCTGTTTCTAGGCCTGACGTTGAACAAGGCAACCAAATCTATCTGCCTATTATGTGTGTATATGTGTGCATAAAATGCAAATTCACAGGTTATTTTATCGACTTGTTGTGATGCCGCTACACCGCTTTCCTAAATCCGATCCTGTCAAAATCAAATGAAAAACAAGCACCGCGAGTTGCAACTAAATCAGAGGCACTTTGTGGTGATGAATGTATCAGTTGCTGTTGGTATATAAAACAGTTCTGCTGAGTGATTGTAGAATTTCTACTGTCTTGTAAACAGTAACTGTTTGCTGTTTTTTTGGTATAGGATGCATGGATGACGAAAGACTTCACAAATTCGCCAATCCATCGCTCGAAGAACCCGAATTCAAAGAGTTACAACAACATCTATGCACCAACGCCAACTCTTCATCTGTCCAATGTTCCGTAAGCTCTCTTCAGTGAGATATTGAAAAGTCCGAGTGCTACTGTGCCAGCATGTCTGCCCGTTGTTGTCCAGTCATTACATTGTGTTCTGATATGCTTGTACATGGAATCTATCATTGTGGTCTTGCATCTTCCACACCTGGGCTTCAGAAGCTGTATAAAATTTTCAGAAGTACCAGCCAGTACTTGTAGCCTGGTAGTGTAGTGGTTCTGGGCATTGGACTCACTACACGAGGGCTGCAAGTTCCGACTCCCAGCCATGCATCTTTCAGGCAATAAACGTAAGCAAGTCGTTCACGTGTCTCTGTCACCTAGCAGCATAAATGGTATTGATCAGAGGGCGGTGACGCCGTATGGCTGGGAAAGTAGCCCTAGGTCTGGCATCGCACTGGCCATGCATCTTAGACTTGAGTGGTTTATCCAGTAACGGAGATGATGAGTCTGTGCTCCACAATTGGCTTAATCTTTTTTTTTTCCCAGCCAGGTGATTGTGTGAATGAAGTAACTCGTACTGTTGAGGTAAATCCATCTCCATTATTTTTACAGCACTACTTTTTATGCACACTGATGATTGTTGGTATTCACGGCACATTGGCTTTGTCTGCAAAAAAACTACAAGTGACCACCTTGTATTTACTTCACCCCCGGTAGGGAAGCGAAGTGATGCGATAAGAGTGTCTGTGTGTCTGTCCACTTAAGATCTCAAAAAACCACATGTCCAAACTTCACAAAATGAAATGAAATATTAACTGCGGCTGTGGCTCAGTCCTGCTACTATGACCGTTTTTCTGGATGAGTTCATGTTTTCACGTTATGGTACCAGTGGTATGCAATCAAACGTTTTGTCTAGTTTGCCAAATGATGGCACTTGGGGTGAAGTTGCTGTCTACGATTGCCTTGTTTAATACAGTGTATGAATGTCGTTCTCTAGCCTTTGGTACTTTAGCACTTCTTGTGAAGGGCATCCAGTTGGTAAAATGATGCAGCAGTTATCTCCAGATATTCTCTTTGGGAAGATCTGGCCCCACTTGAAATATGGTAACTGAAAAAAGTCTGGCTGTAGCTAAACCACCTCAAAGTAGTAGTAGTAGTATGAGTGCTCTGTAGGGTCTCTGGGGCTGTATTTCCTGATTCATTTGTTGACTTCAGTGCTATATAGATCATTTACGTACTTCCTTATTTATTTACTTCCTTGAGAGTAGGCCTGTTCTGTTTCCAGGCCGGAGGTCGTAATAGATGACCAAACCTGGCTTTAGTTTTTTTGGTATTTATTTCGCATTATAGTAATTTTGTTACATATTCATGTTTGCTTTTGTTTTGTCGGATTTAATTTCAGATTCAGTACTAAGCCAGGAGATTGGCTGGGAAGAACGTCTCCGAAATGACCTATTTTGTGTCAATTGGGATGTAAAACCTTTAACTCGATCAGTAGTATGAATGTTGTTTGGAATTGCACTATGCACTATGTTATTATGCAGCCGTCTTTCTTCTTACGTTGCATTCAGCATATGCATTAGTCTGGCAGTCACCTCAGTATTAATTTTTTAATCATGCTTGTTCTACGGTTATTCCACTATGAGCCGGAGAGTCTGTTACTGAATTGAGTATCTCGTGTATTTGGTGGTATATTTGTATTACTGTTGTATGTAGCGAATCGGTTTCTGCTGACGATCTGACGGATATGTTCAGCCATTATGGCAAAGTTGTCGCATTCAAGTTTTTCGAGTAAGTTTGCCAACCAAGCAGAAGTCTCTTTCAGTTCACGTCATATGCTTGCAGTTTCATTTAGCTAGATAAGTTCTCTGACTTGAGCCCAGTGTACAATGGCAGGTGTTACCAGTGTGACGTGCTGATTTTTGTGGATGTTACTTTGCAGCGACATTATCATTTAAACATGCAGAATATGTTGCTTTAATTTTAGGAACAACAGACGAATGGCACTGGTCCAGATGGAAAGTCAGCAGAAGGCGATAGAAGCATTGGTGGTTTGTATATTTTCTCATTAGCGTAGAATTCAGTTTGACTGACGGTGAATTGTCACAATGGCATGTAATGATGTAGGAGTCAGAAAACTGAGGCTCAGAAGGAAGCATGAAAGTTGGATAGTTGTGGTATTAAGGAAGGTTTTTGGAAAACTGAATTTTATTGGAGAACTAATTGCAAGTTGACAATACTACTATTGACGCAAGTACAGCAAGTTAAACTAACGTTTCAGAAGTTTCTGTGTTGGCAGATTTTTTACATGGTGTGAATGTATCGATATTTTACACCCCTAAAGGCCCTAACTTCTAGTTATTCCTTACTACACTTGCAAAAAATAGCACTTGTAGTGACGTCTTTATAAATGCAATCAGCTCTGCATAGATGTGCAGTGTTTGTTTACTCATTCCCAAGTAATGTTAAATGTGACAAAGTTATTGCTCACAAAAAAACAGCATTGCAAATTTACAAAGTTATATAGATATTGTTACAAGTTACTTCGTAATAGATGAATATATCATGGTGAGTGTTTTTAAAGTGTTGATACATATGGCAAGTAATTTTATTCAGTAGTTAACGATTTGGTGTAAACTGAGGGGCTGTGACAGTACAGACAAAATTTAGCTAACACTGCTGAGAACTCTTGCATCTTCTCACTAATCCGCTATTTGCTGTCAGCAAGGGCCTGCAGGCAGTACAACTTTGCTTCAACAGAATCTTCCCATTCTTAACCTCCCTGGCAGTAATCCCGAGTCTGTCTCGGGGAACAGCTACAATGCAGAAAACGGTAGTCATTAGAGTCGCACTGTGCTGCGAGGAGTCAGTCGTAAACTGACCATTTGCTGCGATATGTCGCTTATCCAGGCTTGGCGTGTTAGCGATAACACGCAGATTTATTGACAACGTATCGTGTTCAAACCACTGCCAGCTGATGTGCTCAATAAAATGTCCCCTCTTGTTACTATTTCATTGCTGTGATGCAAACGTACAGTCATGTCGAGTACGTTTGTGTAAGATCATGAACACTTCAATTTACCACGTTTTTATCACAACACGTAGTTATTTTGTGACACCCACGCCTGTAGGTCCGTCCTGTAGCCCATTAGACGGCGACGAGTGTCATGACCACCCGCTGGTTCACGCGTCCCCAGGCAGCCAGCATGTTACACAGTTATTGTACCGTTTTTGGAACAGAAACCCAGGTAGAATTGCACCGCCAGGGAGGTTAATTGGCATTGCCGGCTGACACAGATTGGCCTGCATAATGGCTGTGAAATGGTTGAGGTTTTGTAAAGGGCTGTGAATTTTTGGCCCAATGTGACAGTACATGTCACCAAAGAATTATTTCTAATGATTCCTATGCACATGATGAACAGGGAGTTAATCCCGGGCAGGTAAGAGGGTTCGACGGTGTCCTGTATAAACTGTGACCGTTGCTGATGCCTTGATTAGCAGCGTCAAGATATCAGTCGCGCCAACGTGAGAGCTGAAGCAGATAGATGTGGCTAAGCCCACTGGCTAGGCACTGAAGAAGTGCCGGTCAGGGCTGGCACTGAATAAGTGCCAGTCCGGGCTTAGCCAGACAGTAGGCCCCGCCTAGAGAGGGCGTGCTTAGAAATACCTGACAAGCTGCTCACGCCTACTCAAGCCTTCCTCCACCCTACACAACTCGCACATACACTGCACACACCTACCAATTCCCCTCCTCTCCCTGGGTTGGCGCATTTGACCGACATAAAGGTCTCAGCACTGGAGTCCAGAGTAGGCTGGACCCCTGCCCGCAATAACGGACGGGCGGACGGACAGTATATGTTTACATGTAAATTCATATTGTTACCTCCCCCGCCGAAGGTGATGGGAGGTTGTTTTCGCCGGCATCGGTATGTATATATATAGGTATATATGTTTGTGAACAACTTCCTGGCGCCAATTCAAGTCCGATTGTCACCAAACTTCGTCAGTCATACCCTTGGCAACAGGGGACGAGGTGATTAAATTTTGGAAGGTCAAAGGGTCAAGGTCGGTACTTAACGCCCTTCTAGTTCGGTATTTAACATGTACCACTTTTATATTCAATTGTGTTGCTGTGTCTTTTAGGGACTGCACAATCATCATTTTGAAGGAAGCAGCTATTTGCGCGTTTCTTTTACAAAATCTGTCATCTGAGAAAAACTGCAACATGTCGCTGGTGTAGTTAAGCTGCTTGCTGAGAAATTAAGTCTCATGGCATCTGTTTGATGAAATTTTGACCATTCATTTTCTTCACCCACCACTGTAAACGTCTGTGTTAGTTTGGTACTTTGCGTATTGCTATTTTATGTATTACTGACAGTGAGTGTTCAGTTTTCATAGTGATAACAAACGTATTTTGAGCAGGCACAACATTCAGCTGCTGTATGTGAAACATATACGTACTGATGATGATAATGTAAATATTTCAATGATAACATAAGGTAAGTTAAAGACAATAGCAATAGTGGTGCTGTCATACAGAAGATAAGTGGCATGCAAATATCACTTCTTCACGTTTGCCATTTCATTTGAGACTGTTGACAGGATTCATGTAATTCTCATTTGCTGACTACAAAGCTGTTGTGCGATGTCTTGTGGTCTAGTGAAGGTCAAATAGAAAGTCGTTTGTTGTGTAGTTTTTATTTGGTGATCCACAAACAAAGATCATACAAACACAACAATAAGACGTCACGTGACACTACAGTTTGAACTTACATGATGCAGATGTTTGGTTGAAACTGCCAGAGTTGATCAGATCTGTTTTGATAGTTCCAAATTCTGGGATCCTGCCCTGTAATGGCTCCAAGGTAGTTTGTTTATTGGCAAGGAATCCAAGGATGCTCTACAAGAATACTGCTTTTTGACCACAGAATAATCTGAAAGTGGATCTGGGATACATAGCTAAACTTACAGGTTGACAATGCATTTGAGGCCGAGGCTAATGGTCAGAGGTCATGATTTGGCCTGGAGGTCAGTGTGGTCTTAGCAATAACATCCGACTACTGAGTTATACCACGTTGCAGTTGGTCAAGATTGACAGATCAAGCTAGCGCACGGTACAGAAACGAAAAACTAAAAACTACAAACAATTAATCCACCGTTGCACTCGTAGCGCCAATCTCTACAGTGGATGTCTGCTTCCACTGACGTACTGTTAACCGCACGATCACTCAAGCGTGAAATACAGAACTGGTGCAAGGTGCTAACATGTTATTGCTGACGTCATAGATGTTAGGCTAACATCTGTGACGTCAGCAATGAACCATTCTACGCTTGACTGATACGTGGGTTTAACAATACGTCACACCACGCCAGACATCCGTTGTAGACAGACTACGACTACGACAGTGAAATAAGTAACAGATGGAGTGGGCTGTATCACCTTCATCTTCAGATATATCAGAATACTTTATAACCGACATCAAAACAAGCAGTAGCACACGATATAACTATGACTTCTGTCAGCTACAAACACTGACATTCTGGCAGCCTTGCACTTGCAATAGGCTGAAGCTGTGACAAACAAAATACACTACTGGTCATCGTGCGACGGTCAAATACGTGTGTTAAACCACAGCCTGTCGTGGTCTAAGTTCGTTAACACACCACAACAGACAGTGGTTTAACATACACTTAGCCCCGTGCGGGACTGATGGTCGACTCTTCACAACTGACGTTTCTGCCAACTTGCCAAGTTCAATCACGAGACACAAAAACTAGGACAAATATCAAAAATCCGGCTGGGCCGGAACTAATTTAGATATTGTGCACTAGTTTAAGCATCAGTGGTTAGTTGCCAGCTCCCGTTGTATCTTTTGAAAATGGAAGGATTTCCAACTTTCAAGGGCTCGTGACCTTGACCTTGGATCATGTCATACTGCATACCATCGTGCATCACTCATCGACCTTTACCTACACGCCAAATTTCATTGAAATACGTACGGACGGACATTAGAGACCCACTATTAGATCGACTCAGAAGAGTCGACCTAAAGAACGAGTAGCTCAGAAGAAACGGCCCGGGTAGTAGTGCATGAAGGCAGTCTGGGATGGCAGTCGTTCAATAGACTGATAAAGGCTGTATTACCAGTAGCACACAAATATAAAATAAAACAATACTGTAAAGCTACAACGGCATTCTTTTGTGACAACAGGTACAGTTATCAATCCACCTGCACCAGTGTAAGTGCAGATCAGCATGTAATTTTCTATGTCCAACTAGATCATACAATTGAAGCTTACCATACAATATTGCCTGCATCAAACGGACGGTATTATGGTACTCTCCTAGACCTGTTACGGTAGACATTCGTCATCTATACAAGAATAAATATGACATCAGCCAGCAGTGATCCCAGGCTGACAACAATAATGAAAATAACTGCACAAGAATAGAAAAATCTTAATCTTTCACGACAAAATGAGAAACGTATGACTAAAAGCAGCTGAGCAAGAGTACTTGTGAATAACCGAAGAACCTTGTCAGATTCGATGGAGAACCGCACACAGTGAAGAAGTTGAAAACATCACCCTGTCATTCTGCAATGTGCAGATGTCTGCAAATGAACTGAACTAAATGACACACAAAACCGTGAAACCTTACATCTAGTGTGGGGCATGTTAAATGAGGCCAAATGCTCAAGGCGGAGGCCAAAATTTTGGCCTCGTGGCCTAAACAACTCTGATGAGGGGCCCACGTTACCAGAAGTAATGACGTCCGGATTAAATAATAATGATAACTAGATATAAGCATTCGTATCTACATACAGACCCACGCCGGGCGAATGTAAGTTTTGATTGTACTTGTTGCCAGTTGATAAAAATACTGAGCAAGTAGAAAAATGTGCAGTCGTATCGACATGCACACTTGTGTTGCTCCGCATCTTGGACCATCCCCATCGCAAAGGTTAAAACCCTACCCCACCCAAGGCTTAGGATTTGACCTTTGACCTCAGGGTCAGTGCATGCCTTAGTGCCGCCATTGACTATATTTCTACCGACTGGTGTTGATAGCTCAAGCCGTTTTCCTTTTAGAGCACGGACATGGACAAACAGATGCTACTGAACACCCTACCCACGCCGGCGGCTATACAGCCAGCATGGGTAATAATAATAAGCCTGACATAAAAGCTTACAGCAGCAGCTGATCAGCTCACTAACAATAAATATACATTAAGATAAAACAAAGAAGAATTAAAAGCCAACAGTCCATAAATAATGTAAAATGTAGTAAATAAAAACGTCTTAAGTTTGCTCATAAAGGTTGCTGTGCTGTGGATCTCTGTTGGCAGGCTGTTCCATGCTACAGGAGCAGAAGCACTGAAAGCTCACTCGCCAATGTTCTATGACAGCACATGATAACAGTCACATGTGGAATAACAACTGTAGATGCAGTTGGTCGTCATGAGTGACAGTCAGTCAACAGACTGATAAAGGCTGTATTGTCAATAACAATGACTAATGCACACAAATATAAAATAAAACAATACTGTAACGCTACAACTTCATTCTTTTGTGATGACAGGTACAGTTATCAATCCACCTGCACCATTGTAAATGCAGACCAGCATGTAATTTTCTATGTCAGTCACACGTGCAATAACAGAAAGAATGACTCGAACAAGTGAATTCAAAAATAAGCTGCACAACAACATACATGTTGGCACAAAAAACCTGGCCACTGAGTCAATAGAAGTATTACATCCGTGCCCATAACTCTGCCAAATGTCGACCAATTTCAAATTTTTTTCGGTGTCACATTCGGCAATAAATTCATAGTAAAGTCATCAACACAGATCTCAGCAAACCTTAAATGTGTCGCTACACTACCTTGTGAAATATCTGTCACCGTTTCCGACACACTGTGGCCAAGTTTTTTGCACAATTTTGTATCCCGGGGCTCACGTTCACAGAACTAGGATGACTACGATGTTAACCAGAAAATACTGCGAGCGATGTCAAAAATAAAAATGCACAACAATATGCAGGTATTCAGTCACATCTAACAATACACTGAAGCAAACATCTGCATTTCAACTGTGAAACAATACTAAAAGAAATACTTATAAATACTGAAACATCACGCACACTAATACGCATTTAAATAGCAAATAGGCACAATAACAGCATCTTTACAACAACAACAACAAGCAAGGCAAGACTAGTGCCGACATGAATAGAAAGACTGCTATCCCAGTATTCTACTCATGAATAAAACAAAACTGAACTATGTTCAATTTCACATGGCCAGAATTCTTATGACCCACTGAATTGTATCCAATAACACAACAGCTATTAAAGCCACGGAAACAAGATTAATCTTCAAAGAGAAGCTCAGGCCTTCATCACTTCCACCATGCATCATGCATTCCTGAACTAACACTCAGGGTTCCCACACTCTTGGATACAAAAATCGCCAGGATCCCAGAAGCATTTTTCTAGGACCCTGTCGTGTGCCAGCGATGTTTAAATATAAAGACAAACAGCAGTCACTATGGGGTCCCGGGCAGAGCCCCGGCCGCCAGCGATTTTTTCATATATACGGATAAAATCGGAGCTAATTTTCCCAAAATTTGGCATCTGCACCTGCATCATTGTGTCCGCCTCCCACATCATAGCTTAGAAAATTCCAGGACCTTTCACTGAAATTTCCAGGACCAACCCCATTTTCCACGATTTTCCAGGGCCTGGAAATTTTACAAAAAGAAATGCAGGACTTTCCAGGCAGCGTGGGAACCCTGATTACTTGACAAAAAGCACAGAATGAGGACATTGGGAAGCCAGTTTTACTGTCATATGAGGCAAACTAGACAGCTGCCCAGGGTGATGAAATATATGTGGTCGCTAATTGACAGCAAACCACAGATTTTGTCCCATTACTGAAAATTGAGTGACATGGCTTACTGAGCACAGCAGCTTCTTCGTTCAATACGGTGGCACTTACAAACTAACAGCAACATTACAGCTACTGCAAAGGCAGGCTATACACTGCTATCTGAAGCAATTCAGATACTTGTAAACGATATAAAAATAACAAGAACTGTTGCAGCTGTGCTGGACAGTGTCTGTCACTGTGAGAAAGTTTCAGAATACAGACGGAAGAAATACTTATACACTGTATAAACTTTCACTGCATTCTCACAATGGTTTCTGAATGATGGGTCAAAGTTTGTTTGCTGCATACAAGGTGTAACTTCACCTAGGTCGGCAAGAAGCACCAGCCCTCAGGACGTTACAAGCACACCAATCAATTCCGATGTTGTACAGTGTACAGAAACAGCTCCTGACAAACTACATTAGTCATTTAAGAGCGTAGTGGAACACTTTACAACTAAGTGTAATATGCAATGAACTGAACAACTCAAGCTTTCATGCCTGACTGTATGTGTGATATAAGCTCGTGTATGTAGGTATCACCTCACAGGAAGTTCCAAAATCATGACGGAATCTGTGAAACTAATCTACATCACCAACAATATTATGCTAATGTGGACAACGAGCAAATTCTTGTGACACCGAGCACCTTTCCATGACACTGCAGGTGACAGGATGTTGCCAAGGTGACACTCCAAGGATACGGCATCACATGTCTCAGTAAAGTCCACAGCCGCGGAGGTTGTTGGCAATGATGACGTCAGTGACGGCATCAAAGACGAACTGAATGTTGGTGGTGTCGGTGGCGCATGTCTGGTGACAGTAGATCTCTTTCATTGAGCTCCGATTCTTCGCCTCAAACTGTGCCTGGATGTACGCAGCAGCCTCTTCGTATGCCGCAGGTCCTGCGAAATAAGTAACCAAACAGTGTCATGTAAATCATAAATTTCAAATACAAAACACTGTCACACAACTCTATAAATGACTGGGCAGAATATGGATTACAATTTTTGACTGGCAAAGTCCATCACCAGTGCAGATCTTTTTTTCTTTTTCAAACGAACCATGCACACAATATTCAAAATCACATGCATAAACAGTGTTTATGATAGCACGGTATATGCTGTCATCATGTGTCTGTCCATCTGTCACACGCTGGTATTGTAC
>Ga0209780_1001437_pt1 | contig 15669 bp, 9 predicted proteins | sample WorMetexBAHAMAS2_FD_187384 | JGI IMG/M metagenome (GOLD analysis project Ga0209780, IMG submission 187384) | Marine gutless worms symbiont microbial communities from Max Planck institute for Marine Microbiology, Germany - Inanidrilus exumae... | ecosystem: Host-associated > Annelida > Digestive... | reverse complement strand
TTATCGTAAAAAGTTTCGGCGACAATGCTATGAAAGCGACTGTAGCGTCCGTGCGGCCGATGCTGACGGCTAAGCCGGCGGCTGAACCGGCGGCTTAGCCGATTTTTTCGGCAGGCGGCTGACGGCTAGGATACTTCGACAAGTTCCCGGTATAGCTACAATACCGGTATTGTGGAATCTCGTCGTGACGTCACGGCGACGGATTACATGTACTCCAGGTGACAGTGGTCGCGGGCGGCGGTGGTCTACAACGTAGGCCTACTGCAGGTGTCTGCCAGAAGCCCAGAACACCTCCGACGTACAGTGTATGGCAGTTTTGACACGAACTGAAAACTGCCGTTCAAGGCCGGTCTTCATGGACAGTGCAATGCAACGGGCAGTGACTTATAACTGGACAAAGGTCGAAACGATATATTTGATGATTGTTCCTAATTATGCTAAAACGCCCTTTTAGTGATCTTAAAGGTTAAACTATTGCAACACAAAACCAGCCTGCTACAAGCACTGCATAATGACAGGTAGAAGCGTGTTAGGCGCTGTTATTAGCCACGTTATGAGATTTCAAGAGCAGTTTGTATCATGATCTGAAGATGCATATGTGCTGTTTCTGTCGTTGCTTGCTGCAGTAAACATTGATTCAACGACTTTGACCGGAGGCTGTAAATCAGCCGACTTACTTCTTACTTGCTGACCGTAAATGACGAAGCGACTGACCGTCGAAGTCTACCTCGTTGATCATGTCATACAGCTCGGCTTCAGTCGGGTTCTGCCCCAGTGACCTCATCACAATACCGAGCTCCTTGGACGATATCGAACCGTCGCCGTTCTTGTCGAAGAGTGAAAACGCCTCCCTGAACTCTGACAGCCACGCGCCAACACCAACGGTATAGGCTAGAGGCATTTTGGCGACTGCGACGCTATGTATCACTCGCAACGAATATTCGCAAATTCAAATGAAAAGTACTAAAAACTAGAAAGCCCTTACTCGAGGTCGCACCGACAACTTTAGCAACATTTCAGTCGACGGTAAACTATGCCGCTGTTACTTGTTCATAGTTACTTGGCCCCGATATAGGCGGGCGAAGAAATGTGATTAGCATGGTATGCGTGCGTGGTATGGGTATGTTTCGTGGTGCCGCGCGACGCCAGAATCGCCTTCGACATCAACGCTGCTGGCTGCCCGTCACGTGCCGAAGCACGAAACATACCACAGAGAGGTCAGAGGCGATTGGTGCTGGTTGGCGCGTGGAGTGCCGTCGTTGGTGTCAGCGCTTAGTCTGTTATAGTTTTCAGCAGTCACATGCAAACAAAGTCCTCGCATTCTTTAGTTTGTTTCGTCTCACATTTCTGCTGTGCGTCACGTGCCGAACAAGTTCGCACGAAGGGACATGAATTTCCACTATGGTTGCGGCTGTACTGAACAAGAGCCTGCTACGAGAGTGCTTTTACTTCGGAGTTTCTGTAGTCTCGAGTCTGTGTATGTTAGCATCTTTCTTCGTCTTAAGACCCGTCCACATCAGCAACAATGTCGAGGCAACGTTCGACTTGTAGCATTGGACAATGTTGCTTCGACATTGTTGCTGGTGTGGACGGGGCTTTAGATGCATAACTGTTGTATACGAAGGTAAGCACCGGCTTCCAAGAGTCTTGAGAAACTTTGCCGCTACTTAACTTTCCACAATCACAAAGCTAATAATAATAATAATAATAATAATAAGAGACCTCCAATAATTGAGAGACCTCCTACCTGTTCCAGCAGATGTCCATAGCACTGCAAAGGGGGAACGCGGTCTCATTTCAAAACACGTTCACTGCCAGCTAGTCCGTTGCAACCGTTATAATTTTTCTTCTCTTTATTTGTAATTTCTAAGTCTTCGGGAACTGAGTACCGGGGCATAAAAAATAATAGTAATAATAACTGAAAGTAATCAGAGAGTGCAAACCTTCATCTGACGTTACAACCGTGTGACGAGAGAGAAATGCTATGGTTGATGATGATGATGTTTTTTGTTGTCAAGGTTAACCATGACATGCAAAAAATGTGCTATCAATCGTTTGGCGTTTATTTTCTGCTGCTGCTGTTAGCGTAACTCATCGTACAACAAGCTTAGTGCCTTGGGAAGCAAAATGTAGTGAATTGAAAAAGTTCCAGGATCACTGTCATCCGAAAATTTAATCGTTTTTTGTAACCAACCTAACCTCTTTTACAACGGTTACACAACACATTTCGCGTAATTCTGCTGACAGCCGAACCAATCAATCAACAAAAACAAACCAAAACAAGACTTAATCTCGTTCAGAGAGGTACTGACTAAACTATCGCGCAGTTTTCTGCGATAGCACAGTTTGTTTATAAAGCAGTAAAGCTCTGATAATGCAACTTACCCTCTAGCTGTTCGTCGGATAACGATTTCGTCTGCAACGAGCAGAAAGAACCAAGTAAGTATGGCGTTAAGAATGTAAGCACGTGCTGGCAAATTGATTTATAGCACGTCAATAATTGTATATCACAACTACATTCAAAGCTATGGAGAAAATCACAGAAGTAGAAACGGAAAAATTAAAAATGAAAAAATGATGAGTGCGTTATTTTTAAACGTACGTACGTACATACGTACAGCATGGCACGCCTACGTTTCTATAGGCTGGCCAGTATTGTTTTGCACGATGTCGTCTGTCGTCGTCTGTAACGCGCGTGGGCGGTCGGCCGCCGCCGGGCCAGGCGCGTGGCCGATCCGGCGGCCGACATTGCACCGGCGGGACAGTATGGTTACGTCTACCCTCGTCTTGCCATATTTATCGCGTTTCGCGTATGAATCATGTGACCCCCGGCCAGCACTGATCGGCCGTAATTTAATCCACGGTTTCACCCAACATTTTCTGCGACACCTTGTTTTATGCCGTAAGTTAAACGTGCGCTGTCCAAAATAATTTAAATCTGAAAAAATTTAATTGATTTTATCGGCATATAAGTGGCTTTAGTCCTTTGCCGTGATGTTTTATATAAAAATAACTACAGTAAGCAACTGTTGCATCCGCGAAAGATGACAAGACGGCGATGTGGCCTTTTGCCCATTACTTTGTGACACTTGTCATTATTATTACTGGCCCACCTAATGGGCCAGTAGGCCTATTGTTTTACTCGCTGACGTCTGTCGGCTGTCGTCGTATGTAACGCTACCGGCGGGCAGGCGGTCAGCCGCCGCCGGGCGAGTGGGCGGTCGGGCGGCCGACAAAGCTTGGCGGACCAGTACGGTTACGTCCCGTTAGGGCGACACCTTGTTACTGTTATATTTTGCATAGTATATTGTAGTGCATACGAGGTTGTTTGATGCGATACGATGACAACACTACTGTTTAGTTGGCGCTAAAAAGCTCACGTGTAGCCAACCATCTTATCCACCAGACGAAACCGTAAAACAAAACAACGACAAATGGAACCAATGATGCGTGGCGGCTGACTCGCTCCATCGACGAGGCGACATGGTGTGTGAACTGAAAAGAGTCAGGCGGAAGTAAATCGTATCGAGACGGTCACGTGATCGGCTTGTTTTTTCATGAACGCGTCTGAGGAACAATCAGGCAGGTGCGTTGAAACGGATGAGGAATGTTGGCAGCTGGACTGTATCGCCGTCGCTGGAGGGACCACACGACATGGTCAACTCGACGACTTGATAGCAATTAATTACGTCTGTAGCCAAGGACGACGCTACAGGCGACCAGCAGCTGAACCTGGCGGCCATATTTTATTATTTCAGTACAGTCTGCTGCCACTATCGTGACGTAGACGTAGACTGAGTAGATGAGCGCAGACCGCAGCCTCTATGCCCGCATCCTGATACCACTTCACAATACTGTAACTTGCTAAAATTCTTCGTATACAACTATACTACGACTTCCAGTTCCGCGCAAATGTGCTTTAAAATTATACACAATATCTATATATCTTAAACGGTGCAAGATCTTGACACAGTTACCGTTAAATAAATCTGGACGCAGTTACCATGGAACGCTAATAGGAAGTTGTATGTCCTTTATCGATTGGTGCTATTTCCGGGGACCCACCGAGTGACCCTAACTACCCCAAACAACCCCATTTTGTATCGCATTTCATATCTTCATAGTGATTGGACTCAGTGGAGTTAGAGACTTCAAATTTGGGCGGTAGGTTGACAATCGCAAGTAGCTAATCAACGGATGTCAAACCATCCCTGAAAGGGGCGTGGTTAGGTCACGTAAACGAACCATATATCTCTGGAACGACCGAAGCTACAGTCGTCAAATTTTGTACACTGGTAGACTATGTCAAGTCCCAGCATAAGAATGACAAATCACCATTAAAAGGGACGTGGTCAGGGTCACATGATCCACTTTAAATTATGGGGCGCTACTGATATTTCGGGAACGGCTAAAGCTAGAATCGTCAAATTTAGCACACACTGATACGCAGTAGTACTAGTGCATGCATGATATATTATTCCCAAAATGGGCGTGTTCAGTCATGTGACGTTTTTAAATTTTGGGAAATAAGTAATAGCATCTCGGAAATGGTGCATGCTAGACACATAGTTGCAATGGAAGACTAATATGAAGTCGCATGTGACATATTGAATGGCACTATTACCAATGCCCATGAATGACCCTGAAGGGCCTGAAGGTCACTTTGCTGACTGAAACCTTTCTAGGCCTATCTCCCATACCTCGTGAAACAGCACAAACTTACAAAAATAGCGCGTCACGCGGTCCCTCTGCGATAGCTGAGCTTCTTGTTCACACAATAAGTCTAGCATTAGTTCATTTATGGATATAGCGCAGCAAGAGGCAAGTACTGTAATATAGAAATGTGATAATATCACATTTCTATATAACAATACTTGCCTTTTGGTACAAGACGAAATGTCGATAGATGGAATGCCAGGCTTTGGAACGCCTTCTAAGGCAAAACGTGCGCGGTGTGTGTTCGGCTTATTACAATAAATTGAAAGACTAGACGCTAGAAAGAGCTCCGATAGATCACTTCTCAAAGTAGCTCGAAAGACATTCTTGCTCTCGGGTGAAACTATCAGTATACTGGCACACGACGCAGTGGTCACGTGGTACATTCACGCTCGCGTCGCTGTTAACGTTACGCTATCCAGCAATCGAATTTATCAATTCACCAAAGACATTTGACAAAATAAACCCGCGAGATAAGGGAGCAGCTTTCTCTCTGCGGCACTGACAGTGAACGCGCTGTAAATAAAGCACGACGCTGGCTGTTGTGAACCTCCGAGCATCGCTTTGTTAACTAGAAAACATAGGCAGTCGTTTCGACATGCAGACCTACGCCGTCAACGGCCGCAGGTAGCACAACAAGGGGTATAGCCACTAGCAACCGTGCGACGTGACGTTTTTCGTACAGTGTGACCTTAACCTTTGACCTTTTGACCACTGGGTCAATGCATGCCGAGCGACTGCCATAGGGTATACGTGTACCAAGTTTGGTGTTGATATCTCAAGCCGTTTTCCTTTTAGAGCGCGGACAAACAGACAGACAGACAGACAAACAGACAAACAGACACGCGGCTGAACGTCCTACCCACGCCGGCGGCTATGCCGGCGTGGGTAACAACAGCATGGTGTGAACGAAAACGTCGAAAATGGCCAACTTTCGAGTTTCACTTACGTCTATGGGCGAAGGAAGTACTCATAGTTTAAGAGAACTCAGACTAAAATCAGCTCGATTTGCCAAACCCTCTCGGCAAAATTTACCAGCTTTACCAGCAAATCTCACAATTTTCACAATTTATACGTCTCCTGACCTCCACAGTTATCTGAAGGTTCCACAATTTTTGTATTCCGACAGAACTTGACGGGATCTAAAAATCGATACCAATTAATATCGCTTGATAACTTCAGTAGCGTCGACTTTGTTCGCGGGGACAATCAATCAATCACTCAATCAATCAGAGTCATAAGATTTTTAAAGTGGCCTAAGAGGCGTAAAATGTTGCAAAACCTCCAGTGTTGGAATACTACACTACACCCAAAATGAAATAGATTGTTCCTTATACCAACGCAACGCCTTCACAAATTTCATAGAAAAATTCTTAGACAACTTTTCGAGTAATCATACAAAAAATGACACACACACACAGACAAACAGAATGATTCTCATTACCTCCTTCTTCTCGGAGGTCAATATTATCATTGCCATCGAAGGCGGGGAATGTTATTGCTGCGACACATGGAGAAACTACTGAGTCTAATGTCAGCTACGTCCCTTGGCAACGAACTAGCTCTAGTTGTACCAGTGAGAGCTAGACACCACCGCGCTACACACGAACAACTGTCTCTAGCACATATCTCTTGCTTATCACGTACAACGCCAGGCGGTTGTTATGCAAATCCAACTCATTCAACAACGGCGCTCAGACCTCGTACCGGATTCGTGATGTGAACGCTCCATTAAATTCTCCTCGGATCGCTGCTCGTACAAGTCTTATTTTATGTCGATTATTCACTGACTGCGCTTTAACCGCAACCCGAGACGAGGCCGGTAAGCTTTACTAGCGCCATTGTGGAATACTGATCAAAAATTTGTATGCCGTGAATTTTCGCCATTATTCGTAGCCTGTTTTGTCGACACTGCTGTTCTGAGCGGAGCGGTGTTATTTCAGTTACGGCATTCTTGCCACAAAATTTTAAGATATACGAAATTAGTTAGGTCTGCACCAACAGGAAGTCATGCATAAATTTGAGAGTCCGCTATTTGCATGAGTTTATATTCCTATACTTTGTACGTTTTTGTCATTCCTTATGGTTGTACAATAAGTGGTCATACATTCATCCGTTCATTCATATTCTACTGTCGTATGCGAACAGATGAACTATTCAAAGTCATGCGCAAAAGCTCTAGCTTCATAAAAATAGTAAAATCCGGGAAACGATAAAAGACAGGTTATAGTGGAACTCCAATATGAGAAGTGATACGTTATTTGGCGAACAGCCCCATTACCAATGATCTTGACTGATTTTGAAAGTTATTCGGGCTATTTCAAACCATTCCAAATCAAATATTACGGAAAACGTGTATAAATATTAGCTAAGACGCGCTTATTGACAAATAGAAAATCCTACGTTGGCTATAATTTTAACTGCCTTAACTAAATCGAAGGTCTCCAGGCACTTACATATACATTAAACAAATGGAAATACCTCACAAACGGTGCAAGACAGGTGGTTATTGCATACTCTAAGTTATGGATTGGAAACTGTCGTGCACTTTAGGTGGTCTTCGACTGAACTTTTAGTGTTACCGTTTCAATGATTACAGATCATGAAACAAACAATCTACGGTCGAACGTCTTACAATAGTTCGTTTTCAGAAGTGCCAGAGCTGTAAGTTAAAGCAAAAAGATCTATCTCTGTAAAAATATGACGACGTCGGTTAACTGAATGAATTATAGTTAGGCCTACTCAGTTTTGATTTTTCATTATCAACAGCCGTTACAATTAACCTAAACAGGCCTACAGTACTGACCGTCAGCAGCAGAACAGAGCGATGGTAATTGTCAAACCTCGGACCAATAAATGCAAATGAGTGCGAATCGTTTAGGCCTATAATTACTTAATCTGTGGAATAAAGACAATTGCAGTTCTAAATATTAGTCTATAATATTAAGATGAGTCGCAAAATTCGATAGTCTATGCAGCAACGATTGTTAGCTAATAATTTCCCTTTCCAGTTCTGCATTTCTGCGTCCATGCCGATGAAGTCGCCTAAATTCATTTTCTGGGCCACTATTCAATGATCACGTGATGTCACGCACACGCGCGGTTGATAGTCCTCGTGTGTTACTAATCTCGGTATCGAGTATAAGTTGCATTCTGTATTTGTAAATCCGTAATGAAGTTAGACTTGCCCAGCACAAAGGGCACATTTTCAACATACGTAATAGGTAGTTATTAGTACATTAACCAGTAACAGTGTAAGCCTAATATGTAGTAGTCTGGGGTCTGTTTGCTGTTGGTGTGGTACAACGGTAAAAACGTGATGGAGTCAGCAAGGGCCGGTTTTCTACCGCAAATTAATCTGCCATTAACGTTAATTGGGGGATTAATTTGCGGTGGAAAACCGGCTCTTGTCTAGTCGGCAACAAATTCACTGGACGATCACAATGACGCCAGACAATGAAACACGTTGTGACGCAGCTGTCAGCGGCATCTAATTACTCTTGCAACAGGTGAGTCTTCAGCTGACGCTGAAACAATTACTGGTGAAAGAACCACGTTCCTAGCTGCCACTGTGGCTCGACGGATACCATAAAGATGATGCTGTTTATTTCCGGAAATCTGGCGGTCACGAACATATTTATACTTATTCAGAATATTTGGTTGATAATACTTCGTATTCTTCGCCCGTCGAGGCTTCAAATGCATATACAACTGGCCGTTATTCGTTTATGCTTCTTGCGAGAAAACTCCTTATTATCATTTTTAACTCGACCGAATTTTTTAGTGATTATACAACTTTATTCTAGGAATATTAGCTTCATTATGGCATCAGCAATCATGAATGTACTGTAGACATGTAGACATGAGAAAACAATAGCAAATGGTCAACAGCTGTACACATGATGTGGCTTTTGAAAGCCTTGAAAAGGCGAATGACCTTGAAGGTCACTAAAGTCATTGGAATAATTGACGCTGTTCGATAGCCATATACACATCACTTCCTACGCGTGGTCTTTAGTAACCATGCACAGATTTCAAGTCACTACAACTTCTGTAACGTGCATAATTGCCTGTCACCTACAGAAATCCTTCACATTGGTCGGTCGTGGCAGTTACAATTTTAGGCCGCGTGTAATTTACAATTTAGTGGCAAATTGACTTAATGACAGAGCGTTGGCCTCTGCATCTTCGGATCCCACGGCGCTCTACAAATGCTGCTATTAATACTCATACTGGGATGGGTGACCGTCTTCGGATGGGCAAACCATCTCTATATGTAACCAGCCATTTAGGTTAACTCGGCCTGGCCATCCTTCGAGGGCAGGCACAATCAGTAGGCTACCAGAGAAAGCTGGGGCATAAATGAGTGCATCACGTGACACTAGCCGCGTATCCGACGCCTCACACAATGTGCCTGGCTGACGGCTATATATAGAAACAGAGATCAGGGCCGCTCTATGGGTCCATAAAAATTTACGATTCGTCTGTAAAATATTCCAGCTAACATTGCTGAGTTAGTGTTCAAGGTCATTCAAGGTTATCAGTAGTGACGTCACATGTGATTTTCTTTTAGTTTTCCACTGTACTTCTGCGACATCATGTTTACATGTACGTTCGGGCGATGTAATGGTATCGAGAGATATTTTCTAGTAATTTTAACCATTTTGTCATTACACAGTGTTTCCACTTCCGGTTTGAAAGCTGTTATTATTACCTTTCTCGTCGGCATTGATTTCATTTAAAAAGGTTAAAATTTTTGGTAATATGGCAACACTTCGAGCAATTATAGGGGTATTTTCACTGCGCATGCGCAGAAACGCTATTTGTGAGCTTCCTGTCAGTATTCTGACGCCATCATTCAATTCGGCGATCCGAATATCCCAAAACTAAGGGATATTTTATTGAGATATACGATGCGCGGATAAAAACTGCGGTTTTGAACAAAATTTGCGGTTTCGCGGGGTAAAAATGAGTTAAATGTTAATTTGAGTTTTATAATTCCAAAAGGCACACGCTTTCGTGATATTGCGTCGTTTGAGCCATCACGCGTCAAAATCGCTAAATAAATCTGACCTATAAAGGTGTTTCCGAAAAAAGGTATATATAAGTAAAATAATTTTCGTTATATTTCACCCATTTGCACAGAAGCCCTACATGCACGAATTTGCACCACATATGGCACAGGTATATGGGTCGCCGACGTAATTATCTGCAACAAAATCTTTTGACGTTCGGTTAAGGGGTATCCATTTTGTAGGGGGTCAAAATTCGTCCTTTCCCATTGACAAGCCCGGTCGTCTTTAACACAGAGCTGGTGCTTCCGCGGCGGACGTGGGTGATCCGAGTCGAAGCAGCGTCTTACGAAGGACCACAAAGAGAATTCACGATTCAGGAGACGTGACAATTTTGTGTCATTAACTCTCATTTTGTTGCAAATTCAGTTAGTTATTTGCGCTCCAACAATACCAAAATGGAATACGATTCAACATAGTTATGGAGAAAATGAAAAGGATTTTTCGCTCACTTATAACGATCCAATTATAAAAACCTCTATGGCTTATTTGCATTCCAACGCTGTAATTGGGTGGCCTTAAATGCCACAAGAGCCCTTGCGATATCTACCGAGACAGTAGACTTAATTATTGTCTGATTGCGTGATAAGTCCAAATATTAGCTTGTAATGCGCCGAAGAGGCTACTTAGATTAATTAGAACTGCGAAACAGCCCCGACTGATGTAATGGATTCGTGATATCAAGCGTTAAATCAATCGAAAACGAATACAAGTTGGCTATCATCATCTTTATTTCACCAAAACTGGTAGAGACAAAAACCAATAAAAGAGATAAAAAAGAACTTAACTAAAAACTTAACTATGAGATACCGATAGTTCTGTTAATTCAAACTTTACACGGTCCCAGAACATTTTACACAAAGTATTTTCGTTGTATTGCAATTTGCTATTAGCTTCATAGACTAAAATTACTGAAATTCTAACCGACCGTAATGACAATTTTCAACGTTTGTTCGAATAAGTTTGCAGAAAGTATCCGACTAGCTTCAATGGATTTAGTTTTTAAAAATCTTTTAGTAGAATTTTTGCCAGATGTCGTCACTTTTTGTAAAAAAAGTTAATCAACCCGTCGTATCGCGATTAGGCCTACTAAGCTTATAAGTAACTAGACTGAACAAAGTATACTTTTGGCTTATCAGGCTTCTTAATATCAGTATCGATGGTGATAGCAATACCGTATCAGCGATACTATTTCACCGGCACCGATAGATATTAACAACTGTCAACACTTTTGTGTCAGAAATATCAGAGTAGGCGTCTGCTTTTTAGTACACCCAAAATGCATCGGCATTTAGCTACAACAAAGCTATATCAACAACACCCACCCAGAATGTCACTGTCCGACAGGCAAGCGTAGCAGGACAAAGCTTGTTAGCCCGCCTGGCACCGCGATGCCGCTGGTGGGCTCATGTTTTACCGATGTTACTTTCCTTTTTCAAATGTCGCCCCTATCATTCGACAACGGGTGGACGGATCGCAACGTGGATTGTTGCATTAACAACGTCGATGAAAAATGCACACGGCTACAAAGTTGGTGAACTTTGGTCTAGTATTCTTTGAGATTTTGTGTCGCATTTGCATGGATGATGAGTCCACGAAGGCTAAAATACGCTGTGCACTGGTTTTTAAAGGTCATTCGCCAGACGGCAGTAGCATAGCCAGTCTGTAGGCAAGTAAGAAATGCACAGTCGCGTTTGCGCATGCCGGGCGGGCTACACGTTGGGTTTTGCCCCGCTTTCTAGATAATTGTCGAATGTGATGACAGCAGCCATCCAACCTTTTTACACACGTACTGGTTACTGCGTAAATGTTTGCGATGGGCCAATCTTATTGCGTGCTAATTGCGTGATGTTGGAGTTGCCTCAGGCCGATACGGGCCACGGTCGATCTGGATTAGACTCGTTAGTTTTCCGACGGCGGTCGACCGCAATCCGGTCCAGTGAATACCCGGATGTAACTAACGTTCACGCACCGCTGAGCGTGCGCCGGGCATGTCTCGTCTACGCAGACATTAAAGGCGTCTATCTATCGCTCGATGCACACACATCTTTAGGCCTACTACAACTACAGCAGCGTCGACCGGCTGCTGACGTTAAAACGACTTCGGCGATACATGGTTAGGCCTACTTAGAGGTAGTGTTCTTAAACTACCGGTAATATTACCGGCAATTTAAGAACACTGCCGGTAAGCACGTAACGTTTTACCGGTAACTTACTCATACACTACTTACAAGTGGCTAGTAGAAAGTAATTGTTTGAATAGCGACATATTCGACGACACCTAGTGACATTCAGTGCTATTTCGCCCATGCACGAACATCACAAACTTGTACATGGCGACTTCTCGTACAACTGTGCAGCACGTGACTATTACCGCACCGCTGATCATGCACGATTTGCTTTACGTTAACTAAGTTTCGTTTTATCCATGCGACAGACTTGGCTGCAAATGGCTAGTGCCAATCGTCAGTGTAAAATGACGTCAGATCGTATCGTATCCTACGTGGCTGTACCTACTGCACTCGATGCTTACTTCGGTCAACCTACAGTACGTTCTTGTCTGTTGGTGTGCTGTATGCTGCTACTGCTACTAGGCGACAGTCGTAGCTAGGAATTAGGGCTTTATCTGACGTCTGTGACGACACATTGGCTTGATGGCTTCTGTTAGTGCTGCCGACTGGCCAGGCATGGCGCAACGTCTGGACCAAGGAGCACTGCAAGCAAACTAGTGGAGGCTAAACACACGCGAGTTAATTCCAATTTTACGCGTCCCGGGAGAATTGTCCGGCTTAGGTCCGTCTTCGTCTACGGAGTCCGATCCGGCAGCTCACGAAATGCGAATTCCAAGGAGTTAACCGGGCGAATTATGGGCGCATCGGTTACAGCGGCGATAGCGACGGAGTGGTCGTGGATGCTCGCTGGGTCCCTGGTGAATGAAGATGAAATAAAGTGCATGAAATAATGAACGAAATAAAGATTGCCATCTGCGGCTGCGACTAGGCGCAAGCACGGAAAATAACGACACGCTGACGAGACATGCTTATCCACGACTCATTGAATTCCGTTGCGAATGATTTACAACAGTGATCGCCAGCTTCTGGGTTTATCTCGCTTGTATATCGACTCTCATGTACATTTTTTCATGTCAAGGTTACTAATCTCACCATCTTCTATCAAGCTTGCTGTCGAGCGTATTCTTGCAGTCCGGTATACATCAGTGATATTTTAGTTAGGCCTACTATAATTAAAACTAAATCTACATGTGGTTCAAAAATACCGGACCGCTGTTATATTTTTAAATAACTTTAACAAATACTGATCAATATGCACAATTTTTGGTACAGAGAGAGAATACACAATGAGTTTCCAATGCTCATGCAAGTTTTAATGTAACAGGGTACCAGCTTAGGTTAATTGTATAGCAAGCATTTACACTGTGTGTCAAAAACCGGACCCCTGCATTTACAGTAACAAGAAACAACAACAGTCGTGAGAAGTTTAGCCATTCAACGTGAAAATGTTAGCAGAATACATGCTACAGTCGATGTTACAACAAAGGTTCAAAATGACGTCCCTCTGCACAGACACAGACCTGGAGACGGCGTCTCCATTCGTCAATCGTGTCGTCGACAACAGTCTGCTGTACGCCAGACCAGATCTCACTCAGTCAGATGTTGCTTCAGTTGGTCAACATCATTCACCGGCTTCTGGTACACATCCCGAGATGCTGTCGTCGACAGGGTTGAGGTCAGGGCTGTTAGCTGGCCAGAGGTCAGGCGGAATAAATGCTAGTGTCTCTTGGTGCAGTAACTCGACCGTGTCACGAGCGCTATGAGCAGGTGCGTTACCTTGCTGAAAATGTGCGTTGTTCTGTCAAATGTTCAAAAAATGATTCACATTAGTCTTCTTCTACCCTCTTAGTTCTATAACCTTTGAACTCATACAGACTTTTTTTATAAAAATACGATCTTCTTCGCACAGACCCATTTTAGCGTCTTCTGTTGCAGATGGTTGCCGTAAAAATAAAAAAGCTGGTACCAAGTTTCATCAAACCTCGCCAGTTACTTACCTGAAGACTGAAGACTCTTGGACGATTCTCTAAACAAAAAAATATTGGTAGGCTATTGGGTCCTATTCTGTGCAGCTGTTTGAAGATGTAACAGGGGGCCGGTTTTTTTGAACCACGGTGTACAATGATCCCTATAATGAAAATTTTAGTTATTTACCCACGTGGTCCAAAATGAACCATTATTCACTCGCTGACATAAGAGCCTAAGAGTGTCACCACAAGCACTGAGCGATGTTACTACTATTCAGAGCATTGTTGACATGTTGTCTACTGCAATTACAATGTTTACCAGCATTAATTTTGTCAGGGTTTAGAAAATTCTTAGTAATGCGGACATTTGCGAAAACAGAAACTATAACTAAATAATAAATAAAATGATTGCTTTTAGACTAGTTAACTAAAACTAAATACAATTAAAATGATCTGTTAACTAACTAAAACTAAGATCAAAACGAAAATGATTTTCCTAACTAAAATATCACGTGGAACTTATCTGATACCAGGACGATCACACTGCGGACTTCATGTAACTAATGAATAAAATGTCAGAATAAAATTGTAATGCGATCTCAGTAAAAACTGACAAAAACTAAAACAAATGAGTCAAATCGAAATCATGCTGGCTTAACTACGCTGGTATTCAAGCTCAACTAAAAGTCGATCGATGTGCTGTTCATTATTTATCAAATAATTCGCTAATATTTCCAATCACTAGCAAAGCTGTTGCACTAAGAAGATTTTTTTTCGAAATAACTGTAAACCTGATATTTAGCGTTATCACTAGCGTAATCCATGATACGACAAACGCCATGTACTGGCAAATTTGTGTAATATTTGCAATAATCTTATGATTCTAACAGTTGTTCTCTTGAATCTTGATGTTGCATGCTTACAACGATGACAACTTCTGCCTTCCGTCGGACAAAATGGATGATATTTTTAACTTAGTTTTTATATTGCATAATTTTGTATTATATGTACTCCAAAGTTTTTAAATAAATAAATAAATAAATAAATGGTCAAGAGACCACCACGACACACTCGCTACTGGACGTGATTAATAACCCGTAACACGTTTACAGAAGCCACGTTCTACAAGCTTAATTGCTTAGAACAACAGACGAACGGAATGTTTCCGCTGTGTGATACGCCGCAGATCACAACCAGCGCGACTCCAGCATTTCAGCGTGGAACGTTTCGTATGTACAGCATAAAAATTCATAGCATGACAATTTGCAGACGGGCCTTGGTACATCAATACAGTGTGACAGAGACGGCACCGGACACGAGAAAGGCGGGGAAGCGGGAAGGTCTGGTGGCGGACACGCCGACTGCACGTACACTGTGTCTCGAAAAGAGCTCCAACACTTTCAGCCACGATTTTAACAATTTTGGAATAAATATTACTTAGAACTAGGCAATCAAAAGCCGGTTTATTTTTTCACCTTATATAATTATACACTACCTGAAAAAACATAGAAATAATAAAGCACCTTCTGTGGTCTGATTTTTAAAGTATCACTGCTGCCCAAAATTATTGAAATCGGATAATGTTTGCTCAAGTTATACTACAAATGTCGTGCATCCTTTTCTGCGATGCAGTGTACTAATAGTTGACGTTCATCAGCGAACTCCTGCAGCTGCAGTCAGCCAGTCGCATCGTACTTCTCGCTTCGATACGCTATATCGATGACACAAATGGCATCTGTAATTGCTTCGGCGGCTGAGGCAGTAGCTAAAACGGCAGCATCGTAATCAGCCGCTTTACATGCGGTCCTAGCATCGCGAGATTCGTCGGCAGCATTGAACCAA
>Ga0209780_1001436_pt1 | contig 15673 bp, 10 predicted proteins | sample WorMetexBAHAMAS2_FD_187384 | JGI IMG/M metagenome (GOLD analysis project Ga0209780, IMG submission 187384) | Marine gutless worms symbiont microbial communities from Max Planck institute for Marine Microbiology, Germany - Inanidrilus exumae... | ecosystem: Host-associated > Annelida > Digestive... | reverse complement strand
AAAAAATTGCCCCCCCCCCCTGGGCGGGGCTGTGGCCAGGGTTTTTCCTAATGTATCGTTCGATATGTGCCCCGCAAAAACTCTCTTTGGACCCCCTACTTGCTAGACTCTGGCGCCGGTACTGACCCCCGCAGTCCACACCTATAGATGGCTGCGTAGAACCAGTTCTTCAACATCGTTAGTCACGTTCTGGACTATGGTCGTTTCTGATCAAGGTGTTTCGTACAGTCACACTCGTTTTGTCACTTTTCTTAAATAAGCGGCTAAATGACGATAGCAACCAACCTTTGTTAGGGTATTATATTATTAGTTGATAAAGGCTTTCTTGCCTGAGAACGATCATCAAAACTATCACTGTTTGACAATCACATCTATGCTTACAAACAACAGTGACTTGACAATGACAACATGATACAACTAAACGAACTTAACAACTAATGTTGGCAAATGTCGCTTTTAGGTTGCTATACATTCAAACGGATCAGAAAAAGCTAAAATTTGCAAGGATGTGGAATACGTCGTCACTATCAATGTCAGAAAAATATTTCGTAGATTGATAAAAATATCTCAGAATTTATTACTGAAAGTTTGATTTCTCTCTATTTTGGGACACAAGTCTATGAATAAATGTCATTATGCAATTAATACGATACAATACAAGACAGTACAATACAATATAATACTACAATAATTTGCTATAGCGCCCCAGCCGACATTCAGCGACGCCTGACAATAAATAGTGGTAAATACAATAAACGGTAGGCCTGTCAGTGCATAATAATAATAATAATAACAACACACATATCTTAATGAAATACATCTTGATATAAAATTAAGCAAAATGCCATTATGAGGAATGTAAAGACAATAAAACCAAGCAAGGTTAACAAGAATAATCAGACGTGGTTAAAGTGAGAGTCCGCCATGCGTACGTTACAGCTAGAGCTCCCCTGCCGGCCTATATGCCTACCGCCATCTTTGGCATACATGTATGCTTCGGCGTACAGATGGGCGCATCAGTATTTGCTCAAACATTCACGATATGAGATGGAATATTTACGTGCACTAAAAAGCTAACGGAAGGGCTTAATCTAGCCAAAGACAAAAAAATAAAGAAGTTTCTTCTTCATTTTTCCGTTTTTAGGTCTGTGCACTAGATTAAGCGGGCTTTTTCGTTAGCTTTTAAGCGCAGATAAATATACCATCTCGTTGTATCATAAATGTCTGGGCAAATGCTGATGATCAGCAGGAAGCCGTAACTAACAAATATGTGAAAACCTTTTAAACAGTAGTTTAAACATGGTTGCATATTTTGTCTTGCTAGAAAAAAGTGCAATTAAGACAGAAATACCTTCCCAAACATCTGAGTCGACTCTGATTCTCCAAATGATCACCTTCTCACTTTAACCAGTGAGGTCAAGAAAAATGCCAAGGCCACAGCTTCCAAGTTCATGGCAGTTTAAGGCAAGGCAGACATGAGAGCGTCTCATTTACAGCTGCTACAACAATCAGGTACCGCTACTGGACAAAAAAAGCTTTCGTCTGCAGGACATTAAAAAAGTTACTTATTTAGTCTTGCTAGAAAACTGACGCAGCTACGTTTCTATCAAGGGCAAAGCTACATCATGCAGAAAAGTTTCAACAACTTCGGTGGACAGACGTCGGAAAAAAATCGTTGCAAAAATAACAAATAGTTAACCAGTGTAAAATATAACGGTGTTGTGCTCGCACCGAAGATAGCGTAGGAAATCAAAGTAAGCTGGTTATGGTAAACAACAGCTGAAGGTAATAGGAGAAATTTCCAACGACTCAAACATATACAACATTTCACCACAAAATGACGCTTAACAATCAACACAAACTCGTCGGACAAGGCAGACATTAAATAAATATACGACAACATATATGCCAATATCGAGTTTTATTAACTCATCTAGCACAGCGACCCATAGAAATCAAAGCAACACCTACACGATCGGCTTAGACATTATTAGACGTTATGCATTTAAGTCAACTGAAAAGTGCATAAAGGTAAGATTAATAAAAACACTGATTCACAGAACGACATGGAAACACAATAGGCCATGGTGTGAATAATGACATACAATTTTGATGAAAGGCCGCATCGCAGGGGGCGCATTTTTATGGGAGACAATGCAATGTTTAACTGCTGATACGAATCTCTTTGCTAAATTTCATGCCGATTAGTCAAACAGTTGCTGAAATACGGCGATTTTTCGATTTGTCGATTATTCGAGATGAATTTCTAAAAATTCTAAATTTTAACTTCCGATGGGGTTCAGAAATGGCGGCCATCCGATAAACAGCGACTCCCAATGCTTTTTGAGTAGGTCAGACTGACGTACAAATTGCTTTCCCCCTGGGGGATCTGGACCCCATCTAATACACGGTTCCTTGGGCCCACCCAACTCAGCCCCCCAAACGGCATGTATCTCGATTGGTTCAGCAGTTTCGACAGGGCTCACTAACGTGACCAACAAACAGACACACAGAGACCGACCATGCTACTCCGTCTGTAGGAACAGGCCACTATCGCTAGCTAACAATGCGATGCAGCCTAACAATAACAAAAATACACGTAATAATAATAATAATAATGCCAATATTTACAGTGTTATCATCATGACATGCCATTGTGAGAGTTCTGGTTCATTATTTTTGCCCCCAGTAGGGGTGAAAAGTATTGCAATCAGTGTGTCTGTCTGTCCACTCGCATATCTCAAAAACCACAGTCCAAATTTCATCAAATTTTCAGTACCCATTACCTGTGGCCGTGGCTCGGTCGCCCTCTGATGGCAATGTAATACGTTATGTACTTCCGGTTTCGGATGACATCAATAATGGAGCATATGGGCCAGAATCACAGACAACGTGTATGTATAGTCTGTCCAATTCGCCAGGTGGTGGCACCAGTCGAACTACGCTGTTTGGTTGAGTTTGTCAGGTGGCGGCACCCGGGGAGAAGTCTGCCGTCTCCGACTGCATCTTGCATGATGATTACAGACTTAGCGTCAAACAAACCGAGCCAGCTGACTTGCGCTGTGAGAACCAGTCGGAAAACTAACAGCCATTTTGCCGTCCACGCAGGGCTATAGTCTATCTATACACTGTGGTATGGGTGAGCAGACCGTGTCTAAGACAATACATCACAGTGGCTGTCATGACATTATGATAAACACAACTGTCCTCGAGGAACTGGCCTGGTCATGAAGACCTTTCAACAAACAGAGCAAGGCAAGAAGAAAATGGTGAATACAGCTGCTAGCTAAACTCCACAGAATGACAACTCTCAAGATTTTGATCGGAAATATCCACGTTTGCTTGATCACAATACGAGGACAACACAGCTGAAAATTACATTTGCCAAAATGAACAGCGATACTATTTGGTTAATATTTCTGCAACAAATGCTTGCTTTTAATTGCCTTGCTAGCTGTTAAACGGCCCTATTCTCTGTGAACAACTGTCAAATAAAGCACGTAAGCTCTGCAGCTTCCCACAGCATAAATACAAATTCACTATAAATAAGCTGTAATGTCTTAGGTCGAAACGGTGGTGAAGTAAAAGCAATAAAAGCTTCACAAAGAACTATTACAACACCCACTAAGTTCTCAATATTACACCTGTACTACAAATATCATATGCAGTTAGTTATATAAAAATATCAACAATTAATAACAATTAAGAACAATAACAGCAATAATGATACCATACTCTTTGGTCATCACAAGCATTAAATATGGTTTACAGTCATTTCTCGAAAAGACACTTTCCCGGAATGGACATTTCTCGGTAACACGTTTCCTGCAAGGTCATTTTCACGAAAAGACGTTTCCCAGACACACGTTTCCGGGAACGTGACACAGAAAGTAACTGTTAGCTAGCACATGTGACGATAATGTGTTAGTCGAGTTGAACTGAGATTGGTTTATCTAAACTACGTAAAACTGTCGAGGTTTTGTTAGCAGTGCCTCTAACTTTGCTGCAATTTACGCAAGCGACCGTCATTGAGCATATGCACTTCTATTCTCCAGTGTCTTAATAATGAAACGCGGCGCCGCGTCCTTAGTGTCTGCGATGGCGGCGTTGCCGGTTTTCTGTTGAGTGTCGTGACACCGCTACGCTGGATCGCTGCTCAGGTGCTAAGTCTCTCACCTGCACGGCGATGACTCGCTCATCTTCAAAGAAACGTGCCCTACCGTCGTCGTCGCCGCCACGACAGAACAGTCCTCCGTCACTGCCACCACAGTCGGTCGCTGGACCAGCTCGCAGCCGCCGTGGCGGTCGATGCGGCACTAGTCGTCATGGCGCGATGGCCATTCGACCAGGATTAGGGCAGGAACAGGCCGAGATCATAATGTACTTTCTTCCGGGAAACGTCTTTCTGGGAAACGTCTTTCCCGGAAACGTCTATTTCCGGGAAACGTCTTGCTGGGAAGTGACATTCTGGGAAATTGTTTTTTTGACTGTAGACCTTAAAATATGACACCAAGTGCATTTTTAATGCAAAACTTGTCATTTTCACCATCCTCGGAATGTAAAATGAAGAACAATAAGGGACATGATTCTGCCATTCTTTCAGTCAACGCTATGACACAACATCAAAGAACTGAGAAAAGGCCATCACCAAACCACGCCTGGTTAGACAGTACTACAGAAGAAGTACATTACTAGTTTCATTAAAACACAGACAAACAAAACTATTGGTAATGTACATTGTTTGATTTCACACAAAGAACAACAAGCAAATGAGGTCACATTTGCTTAGTATAGATGTTGCATAAAACTCGATGCGAGCCAAAATGCAATAAGATGCATATTTCAAGTATATGATATCTGTTGTTGGCTCATCAACATGCAATTACAAAAGAAAGTTTCACAGTGTATTATAGTAATAATAATAATTCAGTATTTTTATAACACTTAAGTATGGGGACAGAGAGGCAACTGGTGTTATTATTGACAGAGTACAGTACATAATGTCAATGCCAAACGAATTCATCAATAGCCAAAAATACAAATGGAACAGAAACAGCACTTAGATAACTTATCTATTTGGTATCTTATCTATATTACCATTTAAGGTACATATTAACGACTTTTACTTGCATGACGCTGTGCTAACACAGTATTAGTCATGCCCTGTGTCTGTCTGTCTGTCTGTCCGTCACATACCGGTATTGTATCAAAACGGCTGATCGGATCGAGCTTGTTTTTGGCACAGAGGTTACGCTTGACTTATCCTACACTGTGTTGGAAGGCAATTTGGGTATCTCCAAAAATAAGGATACACTGGAACTTTGTCCCAAACTCTGGACTTAGAAAATGTCACAACTGCACGTCGACCGTCACAAGTGTTGTCAACTTAGGTGGACGCTCAGTGTGATAAACTGGCGACGATCGTCGGTCGCAGCGGAGACTTGTAAATCTGTAAGTATTTTAGCAGAACACTTATCTCATTAATTACCTAAAATAATAGCATTTTCACGTTAATTTATCACAATCAGACATTATATAAAAATATCATCGACAAATAATTACAATTCATAACTGTAAGATGCAACAAACAACCTGCAATACTGACAACTATCACTTGAGGTCACAATGACCACTTTAGAGCAACAATTTTTCCAAAACACTATGCAGCTGCCGTTACTTATTTACAGTTTTTAAATTCAGGTCTGCTTTTCTATACTATTTGACTTCGGCTCTTGCTATGCCACAGTTGGCCTCTTGTTTCCTCATGTGACGATAAACTTTTCAACTGTGACCGTGACCTTTGATCATGACCTAGATACTGTCAGGATGAACCAAATATCTAGGTCAAAGGAACAATCTGGGTGAGCCGACACTAGATTCATCAAATAAATCACTCATTCATCACCAGCCAGGCTAACATTCGTTAATCTTCTTCACATTCCACAAACCAGTAAGACTTCCTTGTTTAATTGCATACTTCACGCATCTCCATCATCATCATCATCTGATAATGATGACAAAAAATGACAATGTTTATGACACTGTCATCACGGCAAAGCTATCTACCGCTAGATCATCTGTGGCTGGTTTTTAGGTTCGACTATCCCATACAGTACATTTAACGCTTTAAATGCTGAATATGTTATTATTATTTCTATTTTTTTCACCCGGCATTGAATGTATAGCAAATGAATTAACAATACGTCAGTTCCACTGACTTGTCGATTACTGTAAACACATACACAACACTGCTGCACCCTACCCATCACTGTCGACTTCCGTCAACATCCACACACTGCCTCTGCAGTCGACTTCGGTTGACATTACCTCGAACACAGTTAATTCAATGATATGTAATACAAGAGTCACGATGGACATACAACAAACACAGCTGTTGAGTAACTCATGCACGATATCAATAAACAGCACAGGTATGAATATTCATATACGTCCTCGACCCACTGTCTGACTAGCTGCCAATCATCTTTGGTAAGCCGTCAGACTCCGCCTACTCAGGCTGTGAGCTGAGCGGCTGTAGCATGGTGCAGAGGCGTGGCTTGGCTTCGAATGTCGCTGCGCCACGGCGATACGACTGATTCAGATGGATGCATTATCGTTATCATCCGCATCACTTTGTGCCAGCAGCCCGGAATTATCATCATCCGACAAGTTCTCCATCGGAGTCAGGTACTTCTGTTTCAGTTGTCTGAGAGTGGAGACAAGCCGCCTGCCACTGTGATCTTTCTTGCGGTTGATGACTTTGCCAGACAGCTCCGACAAAGCGATCCAATCTGCAGCGTCATTGCCATCGTCCGTACCATGGTCCACGTCCTTCTCATTCACACACAGTCGGACTCCGTCGGCCTCCTGTGTGTACGTGATGCTAGACATCTCACTCTGATAGTCGGCGAAGTAGCGATCCGTCATGCACTGCTCGCGGCGAGGTTTCCGCCAACTGGTAACAGACATGCAAACGACTTTGTCAAATTAAATACACAAATAAATTAGGCCCGTACGCGACTGACTGTCGACTCTTCGCAAAATCGCAACAGACGTTTCTGCCAAGTTCAAAGTCACGTGACACAAAAACTAGGAAAAATATCAAAAATCCGGCCGGATCAAATTTAGACATTGTGCCCTAGTTTAAGAATCAGTGGTCAGTTGCCACCTCCCATTGTAAATGTCGGAGGTAATAGCTTTTAAAAATGGAAGGATTTCAAACTTTGAAGGGCTCCTGACCTTGACCTTGACCTTGGATCGGATCATACTGCATACGGTCGTGCATCACTCATCGACCTCTGCGTACATGCCAAATTTCATTGAAATCGAAGAAAATTGTTGTGGACGTACGTACGTACGGATGGACATTTGAGACCCACTTTATTAGGTCGACTCAGAAGAGTCGACCTGAATACTACACAGTCAGCTAAATTTAGTAATTAATACGACGACAAGCCTGTCGAGCTTATGTCAGCTTCATAAAACAATCATTTACTATCATCATTATCACTCTGACTGCTGTTGTGCTGCTAATGCTACAAGTACTTTTCAGCTCTTTCCTGCTAACAGACTCCTTTCTTTTCTGCAGTAATTGCAGTTTGGGCCAAGTCAGCCAAAAGGAGAATGTTTATGGACAATAGTGCTGCATGTTTTTTCCAAATGCCTTTCCTATGGCGAGTCAGAAACTGACAGACTGGAATGAGTTGAGGGTGAAGTATATCGAAAGGAACAATCAGTCATTTGTAATAAGGATGAAGTGCATGCTTTGTGCCTGAATGAATGCCAGCATGCACTTGGTTCAATCTCCAGCCTGTGTCAGATAATCTGCGTCAGGATCATTAGTACACAGGCTCTGAGATTAGGTTCTTGGGCAGGCAACAGAGTTTTCACCATAACCTCTAAAATTTACCATTTCTTATGGCGTTATAGCAATGTGTATATTCACCCACGAATCCGACAGTTGTGGGGGTAGCGTTTTATCTCCAATTGTCTGTTTTTGCACACAATATCTCAAATGCCGATGCATCTAGGATCTCCAAACTTGACACAGAAATCTTCCACCATGAGTCCTGGAAACCCAATTATTTTGTGATCAAAGGTCGAAAGTCAAGGTCACGAGTGACAAAAGCTATGCCAGCGTGGGTCTTTGCATTCTCGTGAGTGCTGGCTTCTTCCAGCTGTATCTGTTGCTTTTCTAACTATCAAAAGGAATACTGCTAACAGACCGTTTCAGCAGTAGGGAGAGGCAGACGACGGACACAGACGACATCGCCATTGCTGCCGATGCCATCCACGGCTGCAGTTCCAGCCCGAGTGGAGTAAACAATCCTACATACCATACAAACACACCGATTAATACCTAGCCATTCTGAGATGAAGGGATAAAGGGAACTGCTGGAGTATGAATAGCACGTTCTGTCTCACAAAAGCAACAGCGTCAATGCACTGATGGGATAACCTACACTTCACGAGGCAAACAACAAAACTGTCTATTTGTGACAAGTTTGTAACAAAATGTACAAAAGCAGTCACACAAATATCTTAATGGCCATTATTTTATGTCAAATTTGGTTAGCCAGCTGACCAGTAAAATTCCTATGAGGAGTTTTACAGACAACAGATACCTAGCCAACAATGTCACAATGTATTGAATGCAACCAGCCAACTGTATCTGCCACGACTGTCGGTGGCTTGACAGTAAAATGCTCACGTGCTGTTGTTACTGGCATGGACCAAGTTCAAGTCCTTGTCTCGGTGGATTACTCGTGCCAGGATCATTAGGATGCAAGCTGTGACAGTAACTTCTTGAACCAACAACAGAGTATAACAGTCCACAGCTGTAGTTCTACCACATCTGGTTGGTTGTGTGACACAGTGGTAGAACACTGGTCTGTGACCGGCGAACTTTCCCTGTCCTACGCTCGACCTGCAGCTGATGCATGACCACTTATGTGGGTAAACGGTCTGTAACAAGGTCAGCCAACTAGGTCAACTCAATCTTTCATCCTTTTGAGGTCGATAAATAAGTAGTGAGATGTAATTGGATGTGCGCTATCTTGCTCGGGCAACGCCATCTGGTGAATGCTTACTTAGTATAGGCAGGATGGTTCAGTTCATTCTGTTCGTGGATAAACGTGTAATAAATAAATAAAACTGTATGATCCATCTAACATGTGCCACTCCTGGGTACATTAGAGATGGTTTACGACGATGCACTATACAAATCGACGTTTGCTTGAGTTTACTTCTACTTTTAGCCCGAGTGGGGTAAACCCTTCTCTTCTATAACTTGTGACCATTACTGCCGCCAAAGTTATGACCTCGTGATAGTACTCAGATGTGTATATATTTGTTTACGGTAACAAATACATCAAAATCAAAATGATCTGATTAGAATTATGAACAATTACTAAATGCTCTGTGTTGGTAAATGAATAAACATGAATGCACTGGTGAAGCTGTTCAGTACACAGTTTCAAGCATGGCCTGACCAAGACCCTTTACATTTCTGCATCAGTGTTAAAACAATTGCACTGCTGGACAATCCTAAGGCCAAGTTATCCTGGCATTAACACAAGTCGTTATGCTTTGCTGGTAATGCATTTCTTATCAGTTGCTTTCTTACTTTTAGCATGCTCCCATCTCGTAAATTGGCACTACATGCAGGCCAATATTGATAGGCTACTGCGTGTTCAAAAATGCCCCAGTGCGGGTTGCTGCAGCGGCACCGTTGACTATTAGCTCTACGAATATTCGTCGCGATTTACATTGATTGCTGGTAAATCACCTACAAACTCTTCCTCATCACCTGGAAAACACTTCATACCACCCAACCTCACTACCTCTCTGAACTAGTCGTCCACTACCGTCCATCCAGGTTCTTACGTTCTTCTAACACGAATCTTCTGGACAGACCATGTGGCATCACAAGCAAGTTAAAGCAACTTATCAACATGGCAACTCTCCATTTCCGCACCATCTACCTAGAACTCACTGCCTGAACACATTCGCCGTGTCGACAAATTATCAATCTTCAAACGCCAACTAAAATCTCATCTATTCCAGTCTGCTTGTTCCGTCTAGTCACCAGGTGTCAGAACCTCAGATTCGTTTTACGAGTTCTGGTGCTTTATAAGTATGTGTATGTACTCTGTACTAGATGAAGATCCAGATCTGCCACAGCAATGGAGACCTCCCAGGCTCCTACATGCTTATCGATAGTTCACACTTGCTTTCACTCCTTGGCTCTTACTTATTTGCAGTTCTTAAATCAGGTTTGCTTTTACTTCTGCAGAGTTTTGTTTCACAGTATCTCTCGTCAACCGACGGTCAGCCATTCCAGCATCTGCTGATCTCTTGTATTGTAATTTGTAACGCCACTGCTCACTCATTTACTTTCTTACTTACTTACTTACATTAGTGAGATTCCAGGAGAAAACTTATCAAGACCTGCAGCAAGTGGAATGCCAAGCACATTGTAGACTGCCGCAAAGAAGAAATTTGTACGAATTCTTCGGACGGTCACATTAGACAACATGATCGCTCCAACCACGTCGAGAAGATCGTTCTGTCGACAATAATATATATCATCAAAGTTGATATGAAAGCATAACACAAATAGCCACTGTTGACATTATCATACTGTCACCTCAGAATAATGCCGACATATGGTACACCTTCACAGGCATTTGCAGCAACTAAGTTTTGCTTAACATACATACCACATGCAGCATTTATTATGGCAGAAAGTTATCAAAAGTACAAAGTAACAAGTATGTCAGTCCTCCTTATTATTAGGCCAAAATGTATGCTAGCGGCGTCGCATGCTGCCCCCTGGTAAGTCACGTTGAGTATGCACCACGCACTCTATTAAGGTTAGAACAAACAAGACAGACGGACAGACACACTGACAGACGCCATACCGTTACATTATGCTTAGCGCTAGATGCTGCCGCCGGTCACTATAATTTTACTAGCAGTTAAAAATTTTGAGCTACAAATCTGTTTTTGTACACAAAAAGTAAAACGGGATGGTTTTGGGTAGCTAGCGGTCACTGAACGTCACTGGAAATAGCGCCATTCGATAGAGCACATACGAGTTCCTATTAGCACTCCATAGTAACTATGTCCCTATTTTGCACCATCGTTTGAGATAGAGCAAAATACTGGTGGAAAATCGCCGATCTGAACCTACCCACCTCTATTTGGTGCCCCCGTTGGGGGTGACCCCCGTCGGGACTTCGCCGAGATTTCTGGCAACAGAAAACTAGAGACGCTGGGCTATCGTATGGCGTTGTTTGCGTGATCTTACGTTTAGCCGTTTTGGTCCAATACTGGCGTGTGACAGACGGTCGGACAGACGGACGGACGCATGACGAAAGCATATACCACGCTAGCATAGCGTCGCGCGGTAAAATTAATTTTTAAATAAGAAACAAGTGGTTAGAGAATTTTGACAAAAGGCCGCATCACATTTAGTGTCATTACTGAAGACCGAATGATGCATTTCACTGCATGCCGTTACTGAAATGGAGTGATCTCTTCTGCTGCTTTTCAGTGGGTAAGTCTGGCCAGACAACCTGTAAAATTGACATTTCCCGCGAGGCGATCTCGACCCCCATCCTACACATTGTTCCTTGCACCCACCTGAGTCAGCCCCCAACGGCATCTCGATCAGTTCAGTCGTATTTGAGAGGCTCACCAACGTGACCCACAGACATACAGACACACAGACAGACCACGCTACTGCCTGTAGCATTAGGCGACATCTAGCTACTGCTGCAATGCGGCATAAAATAGCAAAAAAAGTCTGGTGCAAGTCACACTACCAGAAAGCAGTCGCTTCTAGGAAATCACAGCAGACAAAGATAACGATATGAGAACAGTGACAGACCCTGATGAGAACGATATCAGCAGCTTCAACAGCCACGTCAGTTCCCGTCCCAATAGCAATGCCAATGTTGGCTTGAGCCAGAGCAGGAGAGTCGTTGACACCATCACCGACCATTGCCACCGCGTGTCCCCGACTCTGCAACTCCTTCACCTTGCTCACCTTCTCAAACGGCAGGGTCTCCGCATACACTGTCGATATGCCAACCTATTGAATACCATGAATCCAGCACTATCAAGTCACTGCCCCCTTTCAGTCACTTATTATTACTGGCCCGCCTACACTGTGGGGAAGGGGCCTGTATTGTTTTGCTCTCTGCCGTCTGTCGTCGTCGTCTGTAACACTCCATGGCGGGCCTGCAGGCGGCTTCGCTGGCGCAGGCTAGGCGATGACGTCATGCTGCCTCCAGTCTAATTATAGTCCACGGTAACACTGCACGGCGGGCCAGTAGTGTTACGTCCCGTTAAGGCGACACCTTGTTATAGACTACTTAAGTGGTCCAGTTCAAGCACTCCGTCCTGGTTTGTGTGTGTGTGTGTGCATGTCCATGTTCCTGCAAATTTGACTTTTGTGGTAGATATTTAGCAAGCCCATTTATTGTTACTCTATGCACGTCACAGGATGAAAACTACGCGTTCCTCTTTCAGGCAGAAATACAGCTGACTGACGAAAAGTGAAAGAGAAATCGGGAAAACCAGTTACAGCATCATGGCAAAAAACAGACCCAAAGTGGAAGTCTTGAAACTGAAAATACATTACAGCCAGTTGAAAATTCACGGATAAGTAAAAATGTTGCTAAAATGGTGGGCGTGAGCTTGACCGAGAAATTTATAGTTTGACATTGTGACGTCTTCAAATACTGCATCGGCCCTTTTGGCTGGATATTCAGTATTGCTACAAACCTGTTCAATCTTATCTTCTGCTTAGGTTTAACATTATTCGTGTTTATTGTGCTTGCTTAGATAATTTTATTCCTGTGTTTCTTGCTTTTCTTGTATTGGGTTTAGTTTCTCCAGTACCACGCCAAGAGACTGGCTCGGAAAAAACGTCTCTGAAATGACTTATTCTGTGTCGAGTGGCAAGTAAAACCTAAAGTCAATCAATCTTATCTTCTGTATTGGTAGTAGTTACAGTATTTGATGATATTACAGTGGTACAGGTTTTTTATTGCCCAGCCACAAGTGTCAAAGCTCTGAAGGACAAGTACTGTATGTAAGATAAAAATAGAAAAATGGAAATAAAAACCGGAGCTGCAGATAACTAAAAATAGCGAAGAAGTAATTTAAAACCTATTTTAAAATAAAATAATGAATTAAGAATGCCAATTCCGCCGCCATCGCCATTACATCAACTTTCTAAATGCTACGATTCTTTTTTTATTCTAGATAAAGAGAGAACTAGAATGTTGACAATTATCGTGTCAATTCCCAACCTGAAGATTGCTTTGTACCTAATGTTACAAAATGAAGTATGTAAAACAATCATGTGTGACCTGCTTTGCAATGGCTGAAGCCGTTTGCTGATTATCACCCGTGAGTAGCATCACTTCCAGTCCAAGCTTCTTCAGCATGTAGACAGCCAGGTGAGCTTCAGGCTTCACCCTGTCAGCGGCACTCATCACTGCTGACACTTCACCTGCACACACCACACGTTAGCCAGGTAAGCTTCAGGCTTCACCCTGTCAGCAGCACTCATCACTGCTGACACTTCACCTGCACACACCACACGTTAGCCAGGTGAGCTTCAGGCTTCACCCTGTCAGCGGCACTCATCACTGCTGACACTTCACCTGCACACACCACACGTTAGCCAGGACCGACGGAAGAAGGGGATGAAAACATAACTTCTTCACCGACAATGTCAAGAGGTGAAAGCATAAAATACAGTACTGATGTCGAGTAAAAAGGAGCAGCAAACAATCACAGTTCACGACCACTCACCATTCACAGCACACAGAACTACTGTCTGTCCGGTGACCTCGAGCTTCTTCATCGTTCTGTCGACGTCCATCGTAACACGAAGGCCACTACGCTTAATCCACTCCCGGTTGCCGATGACAACGTCGTACACGACGTCATCTACACACAGCAACAGGTGGTAATCTCCATGGCAACGGTCAACAACATCAAGCCTCGTCTTACAACCATGATTCTATGCTGACCCAAACAAGTGGGACAAAATTAGGTCATTTTAGTTGTTTTCCCTACATTTTTGTATTTCTATTTTGTCGTTTGTGTATCTACCATTATGGTGAATATGGATGCCGTTTCTCCAGGCTAGATTATTAATCCAGGCCAAGGTAAGACAGTTTGGTTGATCAGCAATGGTGCTAAAAAACGACAAAAAGCTAGATTAATCCATGGCTATAGCGGGGGTTATCAACGCCAGATTGACCCTTGTATGCTGGCATAAAAAACAACTAGGCCTATGCATAATTTATTTATTTATAAACTTTGGAGAACGAAAATAATACAATGTAAAACTAAGATAACAAGTAGCTCAGCTGTCGCAGACGAACGCTCCGATCACTTGAATCAAGGTGTGACCTTGACCTTTGACCTTCAACATCTAGCCAGGTCATCAATAGGGACTAATGCTTATTCCCTGCAAGTTTCATTAAGATTGCTCAAGTAGTTCATGAGATACGGTGCTCACAAGATTTGACCTCGACCACCTGCTGTGACTTTGACCTTTGACCTCCAGAATCTAATCAGGTCATCAGTAAGCGCTATTGATTCTTGCCTGTCAGTGTTATCAAAATTGTTCAAGCCGTTCGTGAGATATTGTGGTAACAATATCTGGCCGGACAAACGAACGGGACAGTCTAAAAAAATAATGCGCTGACCAACATTGTCGGATGGTGACAGCATATTAATCCACATTAACATAAGACATTAAATTAAGTGTATGTTGACATGCCTTCAGCAGCTGAATCCAGGAAAAGATGCCCAACACCTGAGACCTGACAGCTGAGTCCACATCCAGGAACTGACGTGAAGTTAATCACTTTACCGAGGTTATCAACATCTAGTATCTGTCACAGAATCATCATCCACGTGCCAGCAGCAGCAGCAGCAGCAACAACAACAAAGTTCTCTACGACAGAAATATTAACAGCACACAACACAAGTGCTTATCTCAAGAACGGTTGGTTGGTTAGAATTTCCCAGCAACTTCCAACACAATTTATGTTATATTTCATCCTCAATTTGTCACACAAGTTAACGTATTTGATAAAGTCTATAACGTTTCTGCTAGCTGAGTAACTGAATAGCTGATCGATGTTAGCGTGGTACTTAGCTCCAAGTCACTTAATTTGACATTGGTGATTTGGCGACAACAAAAGTCCTGCTCTAGCAATATGTTCGTTCTCCCTTATGAGACACGATGGCAGTGGCGGATACAGGGGGGGGGCAGGGGGGCCATGGCCCCCCTACAAGCCCATGTCCGGTAGGCTGACGAGTTGCTCAAGGAGAAAGGACAAGGACAAGCGCATAATGGTCAGTTCGCACAAAGAACTGAACGTAGCCAATGCGTAAGGTAGTTTTGTCAATAGGCCTATAGGTATAGACCAGAAGTAGACCAGCAGTAGTTAGCAGTGACGTATTATGATCGTTTACTTCCTGTCTCGCAGTCTGGTTATTTCGGTTTCATCGAAGTCTCATTTTGGATTGAGGTATGTATGTACGTAACGTACTATGTCATTTCCTGTAAAGTTTGTTCCATATACAAGATTATGAGGGGCGTCAGAACACCCTCTGAGCTGATTATCTACTGTAAAAC
>Ga0209780_1001435_pt1 | contig 15677 bp, 11 predicted proteins | sample WorMetexBAHAMAS2_FD_187384 | JGI IMG/M metagenome (GOLD analysis project Ga0209780, IMG submission 187384) | Marine gutless worms symbiont microbial communities from Max Planck institute for Marine Microbiology, Germany - Inanidrilus exumae... | ecosystem: Host-associated > Annelida > Digestive... | reverse complement strand
GACGTCTAGCATCCCGCCAAGATCATGAGTTGGCGTGGTGACGTGGTTGGACAGGCCGCGATCAGTGAGCACGTCGACGAGTTGTGTGGCAGCCAGGTCGCCCACTCGGTCGAGACGTACATTCAGATCACCGACGACAGAGACTTGTTCAGCGAACGTCGCAAGGTGGTCGAGAACGTCCGCCAATTCGTTGTAAAAATCCGTCGAAACAGCGATGGCCGTGACGGAAAACGATGGATATGATACGATACTGCACAAAATATCGCGATATGATACGGCCCAAAACGCTCCGCCATATTTAACAAATTATACAAGTAGGCCTATGGTCAACAGTCCGAGATTAACGTAGCATTCTCACTGACGCCTTCACATGCGTTCGAACGCCGTCAAAGGTCGACGGCATTCGAACACCGTAGACGACCTTCGACGGCTTTAGAACCACATGGACGGGATAGTATCAAAAATCTAGCATTGATAGGTTTCAGTAGCATTCAAACTGGTGCCGTGAACCACGGTCAGTCGCGATCATCAGCGGTTGCACACCGTCGAACGCCATGGACGACGTTCGATTGTCGTCCATGGCGTTCGCATGCATGGGAACACGGGGGACGGTCACAAAAATCTAACATTGCTAAATTTCAGTAGCGTTCTCACTGACGGCTGTGCAACTTCCGTCGACCGCGGTTGACGGCATCAGTTTGAATACTACTGAAATCTGTCAATGCTAGTTTTTTGCTAACGTCCCGTGCTCCTCGTTTGACAACGTTTGAACGTCGTTGATTACGTTTGAACGCGTCAGACTTCACTCTAGCAGGACTCCACCCACTCCATCACAGTGGATATATGGACTGCGTTCAGCAACTGTGACCGCACACTGGCTGGACGACAACTTTGGTACTTACAACAAGTGCCTGGCAGTCCGTCCAGTCTCGGGCAACCACACCACCAATGTCTCTCAGAATTTCTGTCAATACTGTTAAACTTGTTCAGAGGCACATTGAAACGCACACAACAAAGTTGATCATTCAGCCTTCTGGGAGAGCTTATCCTATGGTAGTATACTTCATGACGAGGAGCACGGGTTAATAACATTGTTCTCGTTAAGCAAAAAATGGATCTGGATCCAAGAATTTTTGTATCTTTGCTTCTTTGTAATAAACTGTCAACCAGCTGACTGAGGTTTATCTGAAAATATTCAGAGTGTTAATGCATTGTTGCTCACTGTTTAGTTTTTAGGACTGTACATCCTGTTAGGCTGAGCTGGGCTGACTCACACTGCAGCTAGTTGGCTGCGTGTATAAACAAGGATATTATTACAGTGTTCACATCCGTTTTGCTGCTACACTTATTGTGTTGTGTCTGCATTTTTACTCAGTGACTTTGTACGTTACTGAGTTGTAGTTTGCTGTTTTAATATTTCTGTGTGATATAATGTGAACTTTGTCATATATATATTTGAGTGTTTTATGTGGAATAAATAAATAGTTGTATGGTAGTAGTAAACTACTTTTATATTTTTCTAACTATTGTGTACTGCATGTGCTCCAGTCTTTTATTCTGGCTGACTCTGCTAGCAGGATTAGTCTGTTAGCAATGGCTGAATTCTCATTCTTGGGAAAGGGTATGTCTTGGTACGAAGTTAAATTTTGGTCATGTTCCAGATTTTGATCTGATTTAAATCCAGGAGCTTTTTTCATAGACACTACCACACTCTTTAGCACTGGTGGAGTTTTCTACAGTGCTGTGCTGTTATGTCTTGGTTGATTTTGTGCTGTGATAGATGATGGATGTGTTGGCTTTTGTTGACAGACACTCTGCTCGCAGATCTGCAATCAACAACACTGAATGTTGACTGCCGCTGCAGCGCTACTGCACACCATCACTTAAATTCCACAATGGCATCACGGTTGTCAACTGATTCGCTGGACGCTGATGGCCAGGTCAGTGAACATTTAGAAGCCTCTTACCTTTTACTCCAACCATGCTGTTACTGAATTAGCAACAAACAAAATCTTTTTCCATGTCCCAGTGTATCTGCTGGGCTAAGTATGGTTCTGTCTAAATAATTAAAATATAGATTTTAAAAATCTCATAGTATTAATTGTAACAGTTATGTTTTTTAACCGATGAGTTTATTCAAGAATAGATTTTAAAAATCTCAGTTAGCAATATTTTTCAAGCAGTTTTTGTATGTTTTTGCTGTCCCCAGTATTGAGTAGTTTTCATTGTCATCTTTGCAATTGTGATTATTATTAGCCCGCCCAGCAGGCATAGCAATGCCACCAGCAGGCTTATGTTTTATAAACGATTTTTTAAAATGACACCCCTGTCATTCGACAACGGGTGGATGGATCACGACAGGATTGTTGCATTAACACTGTCAATGAAAAAAATTACTACGGCTAAAAATGTGGTGAACTTTGGTCAAGGGACTTTGCCATGGCAACCAATTTTGTGGCACAAGAATACAACAAGTTGGCATTCCCAGCCTTTATTGTTTTTGCTGGCATTTTACAACAGTTAGGAAGATCGCAGAACCTATACTCATACCAAGACCCTCAATGAACCAACTACATCTTTTAAATAGAAGGGCGTTTAGTAGAGTGCATACCTGCTCCACCGACCTTGACCTTGACCTGATGATTGGCTGCCTGCAACTGAGTGATGTCAATGTTATCTGCTGTGTTGTCAACCCGCATCCGAAAAATTTGGGAGTACGTTCCATGTATGGACTGTACTGGCCAGGAGAATGGCTCTGAATTGATTCAGATGGCAAAAATAGAAACTAAAAATACCATAGAAGGTTATTTTGGTAGCGAATTTCCGGCGATCTGTAATCATTGAGGAGTTTTGGTGGCCTGAAGTTGCAAGACTTTAATAAAAAATTTTGAGACATTTTTGTTTTTTTTAGAAAAACGGCCCCTTACAGTAAAATTTTTAAAATTCTGTTTCGAAAGTTTTCATCCCACACTGAACGACACGTTGTGTTCAAATTTCATGAAATTTGGCTGACGGGAAATCTGTGAAATCGTGCGTTGCTTACCTGACAAAAAAAAACAAAATTTCGCCTGGCTCTCCAGCTGTCGCTACTGTGCAGATCGCGCCCGTAATCTGCCAGGGCCAGCCCTCGACAGTGTACTCAAGAGTGCTCCAGATGTCATCCAAATCAGTTCATTTTCGGCGAAGTTATAGCTGAACGCGTGATCACTGCCAAAATTCACTGTAAAGTGAATCCAATATTTGGGAAGATGGCAAAACGGATGAGAGACTTTCACCCCTGGGTGAACCCTTTATGTTTTGTAAACATTTTGTGAACTTTGTTCCAGTAACCTCTGAGATCTTTTGGTGTGTTTGCAGTAGGTAGTTGGGTTCACACATGCTAAAATATCCTGTTTGCTGGTTTTTGAAAGGTTATTCACTAGCATAGCCAGTCTATAAGTAAGTAAGAAATGCACAGTCACATTTCTGCATGCCAGGCGGGCTACACGTTGGGCTTTGCTTCATTATCTAGTCATTATTGCTATAGTGTACGGAGCAAACTTGTATCAAGCCAAGTTGTTTGCTTGTAGCCAATCTACGAGCTGCAGTCAGTGAAACCTAAGTCAACATGTCATGTTACATCGTCAGACTCACCATTCAGTCATCTCTATGCTAGTGTTCAGAAACGTCCTTCTGAGGCCCGCCCGGCAGAGACATCAGGAAAGTCTGCTGGTGGGAAGGAGCCGGCGAGGAACACATCAGATTTGAGCAGTAACCTGAATGAACTGGACAGTCTGTTGGCAGAACTGAGCTCTTCACAGTTTGTTGCTGCTTCCAGCGACCGACATCCGACCAGCTGTATGAATGACTGTCATCACTTCTCTGTCTTTCTCTTTTTACGTCGACTCCTTTGAGTCGACCTAATAAAATGGGTCTCAAATGTCCGTCCATCCGCCCATCGGTTCGTCTGTCCGTCCACAAAAAGTTTCTTCGATTTCAATGAAATTTGGTATGTAGCTAGAGGTCGACGAGTGATGCATGATGGTATGCAGTATGAACCGATCCAACGTCGAGGTCAAGGTTACGAGCCCTTGAAAGTCGGAAATTCGACCATTTTTGAAGGCTATCTCCTCCCCCATTAATAATGGGCGCTAGCAAGTGACCACGGTTCTTAAATTAGGGCACACTACCTACAAATTATCGGGGCCGGATTTTTGATTTTGTCATAGTTTTTGTGTCACGTGACTTCGAAGTTGGCAGTAAGTAGGAGTTGACCGTCAGTCCCGTATGGGGCTAATTTTGTTTGTTTAGTTCTGTGTTCTTTGCTTTGACACTGTCTGATTCAGTGCACCAGGAATGACATGGACCTGTAAACTATCACGTCATATTGTACTCCCGTGCTATGCTATACTTCTGCGTGCTGTTTTTGTCTACAGATTCAGATGAAAATTCTCACCATGAATTAAATAATGTTAATAGTTCCAGTGTCATGCCTCCTGCAAAGTATGTCCGCATTTTTATCATTATTATACTTTACGTAGTGCATAATATATTTCTGAAATGATTAGTTTGTACCAACATTATATTCTGTAATTACATTGTTCTGTACTGCTGATGTTGTTGTGGAAATGAGGATTGATAACAATTGCTTAGACACTCTAAAATTATAATATAATGCAATTTTGGTAGATTCTAAAATTGTGAGAAGTGAAGTTAATGTTTTTAAAATCTTTTAACAGCTAAGGTTATTATGTCATGTCAGTAAGGTCTATGTTGTAAGTTTGTAAGTAATCAAGTACAAATGTTTATGAGCATTCGACATTTAAAAAAGAACAAAAGTCGCTATTGTGCTAGAGTCTAGCAGTTTCAAGAATTGTTTTAGTAGTTATTTTATTTCTTATCAAATGAGGTCTTTTTGCAAACTGTTGAAGTTCAGTTATTTTATGAACTGAATGACTTGTTGCTTTTGTCGGCCATATGGTGGAGCTATTGCTGCAAGGTTTTCCTTATTTGGAATTTGTGTGACTATTGTACTTATTTGTGCACTGAGACTTGCAGCTTGCTGTTCTTGAGACTTCAGTCAGAATGTCCTGAAATTTTAATTTCTTTATCTTGAACCTCAGAGTCTTGTTTTGAGTCTTTGAATATCGGTCTTATTTATATTGTTATGCCTTATTCTTGGTCTGGACCTTGAAAGATTGAGTCTCGAGTCTTATTTGGACACAATACTTGTACTTGTACTGTTGGTACTTAATAAAATGCTGGGCTGATAAAGTTTATAAATTCTGATATGACTGAGGTTGAGTTGTATATTTGTTAGGACAACTGCAGTATCAGCAACCAAAGAGCTTGATGACTTGATGGCTTCCATTTCTGACCTTGATATTCAGGTCGGCGACCTATTAATACACTGCAGTTAAATGCGTGTAACATTGTCAAAATCATTGTTTGACAAAGCTGCGAAAAAGTCAGTCTGCTATTAGTCACGTTTTTGAGATCTTCATATGTTACTGTATCAAACAGCTGTAGACAAGTGCATAGGCGGTGTGAATTCTAGTTGGTAGCAGTTTAGCATAACACTAACAACGTTGGGCACGTGAACATAGCTGCTCTATATCAGACCCGAGCAAACACCTTGGCCAACTCAGCCTCCTACCCTCAGCGGGATGGGAAATGGGTACCAGCCAAACTATGATGATGCTGTGCTGCTGGGGAGTAAAGGCAGGCATGGCTGATTCCATTTTGGATGCTCATGTCGGTGGCAGGTAAAACACCTTGATCTCTCGTTAGCAGTTGCCATACCTGGGCGTCTGACAGGTGAGTCAGACTCAGTATAAAGCACTATACAAATGTCCTGTTGTACTTTACTTACTTTACTAATGGATTTAATTGACAATCCAATACAGCAGTTCTGTTTAAAGTTGTTGTTAACATCATTTGCTATGACGTGTGGAAATAATCAGGCATGTAATATTCTATGCACTGAAGGAGCAAGGACTTATCTATGTCCCTTCAGGACATTGACTCAGAATTGATCATGACTTACGTGCTGTATAAATCGTTTTGATTGACCAGTTGGTGATTGGTTTATGCATATTGATAATGCATTCTAAAAGTTGCTGTGTTGCTAGCTAAGTCTGCTGCATATAACCGTAACAAATTTACAAAAAAATAATAAAAGAGAAATGATGAGCATAAGAAGTCCATAAACAGACTGTGGTAGATAATCATTATCTACCACAAATCTGTTTTCCAGATTTATTGTAATTGTCGTTGATGGCTGCAATAACACATGAGTGAACTTGATGTGGGTTTTTAGTCATCTGGTCCGGAAGTAGGCAGTGATCAACAGCTGACGAGTTCTGTTTCAACAGCAGCACAGTCTGTGAATTCGCATGCTGCCTCCACAGTTTCACCATCCAGTAGCACTGGCGGGTCCAATACGGAGACACTGAATGAGCTGATGGCAAACCTCAGTGAGAACATGACGCGGCAGGGAGTCAGCACGGAGTCGAAGGGTCTGTGTGCTGCATGCAGCAAACCCATCATTGGACAGGTTGCAACCATGTGCCTCTTCTTGCTTCCTCCAACATTTAACCAGTGCTCAAAGTGGGAGGGTATGAGATGGTATGCCATACCGGCACTTGTCTGGACGGGTAAAAATTATACCGTCACTTCCTTCTCAAGAATTATCATACTGGTATGCCTGAGTGGGCTAAATGCGAGTCAGAAATCACCATTTACGTATCAGTGTTTATACTGTTTATATTCACAGTATGGTGAAAAATTTTGCTCTGAAAAAATAATGCAAAAATCTTGCTCTGAAAAAGGAACGCATGGTACCGATTTGCCTCAATACTGTTTTAACTGCCTGAAATTTGGTAAGTTGATTCTCAGGAAAATCATTAATATTGTTTCCACCAGATGTCATATTTTAAAGCTAAAATGCACGAAATTAGATTTTGGCTGGGCTTTGCTAGGGGAGCTTACAGTGCTCCCCAGGCTCCCTAGCTGGATTTAAGGGCCTATTCTAAGGGAAGGGAGGATAGGAAAGGGCAAGGGAGGAGGGGAGAGAAGGGTATGGAAAAGGAGGGGAAGGGAAGAGAAGGGAGAAGCATACCGGCGCTTGTTTCCCTTCACTTTGAGCCATGCATTTAACCACTTCATTGCTGTGGTAACTATAGTGACAAGATGAGTATCGTGAAGTTGGTACTCATACTCACAATGTTTGTCTAATTGGTCTAGTTTGTGGAGTTAATGTCATGTCTCTCAAATGATATCTTTGAGGTTTGTGGAGCAGGCTTTTTATAGGCTGAATATCTTTCCTAATCCTCAGCCAACAGCACCAAAGAACAGTAAGGAAATGATTAAAGTGAAAATTGTGTAATTATTGAATTTATGGCAGTGCAATCACATTTCCTCAGACAGTGTACTTGATTAGTTTAACACTCAACTTGCAAATAATATTATATACTGGTCACAAGTACAAATTTGTATGACAAATTATCATCTGAAAGGCACAGTGTAACTTAAATTGTGTTGAAAGTGTCTTTGAATCTTAACCAACTAACCACTAAGCCAAGAGATTGGCTGGGAATAACGTCTCTGAAATGACCTACTTTATGTCGGGTGGGACATAAAACCTTAACTCGATCAATCAATAACCAACTAACCAACGTTTTTGACAAAAGATATTAAGATGGTGAAGATTAAGGTAAGAGTAATGTTTTATATAATGTTAATCAGTCTTAATTTGCTTACAATTTTTATGCTAAGGCAGCGGTGGAAATGTAATTTTTAAAAATACAAGCCACAATCTTGATATGCTCGATTGTGGCTTGGCCGCCTGCCGTAAGCAATACGCCGTCCTGCCCCCTCTCCCTTCGCCTGCACCCGAAGCCGGTCTGTGCGCGTCATCTGTCCGCACCCGCCGTTTCCGCCCATGCTTGCCGCTAGACCCTCGCCCGTCCGTCCATCCAGGTAAGCCACGCCCATGGCCAGATTCACTATATTATATATAGATTTAGTTGTTTATTTATATAAGTTTAATTAAAAGTGTGTGTTGCTGTTGGTTGATAAGAGCCAGTTTGTTAGCACTCATGAATCATGATGATAATGATGTTGATGATGATACACAGGTGATTACGGCATTGGCACACCTCTGGCATCCGGAGCATTTCGTCTGCGTTCATTGTAAAGAGTCACTGGGCACTCGCAACTTCTTTGAACGTGATAACTTGCCTTATTGTGAACGAGATTATCATCTTCTGTTTTCACCAAGATGTGCCTTCTGCTCCGGACCAATCCTGGACGTATGTGTTGCTTTTGTGATTGTCTCGTCTGGTTTTGTGTATTGTTTCTAGTAGATGTCGTGTGTTGTTAAACATGACACAGATAAGGGAGCAGTGCTGTCTTCTGTCAGACGTCATGTAGTAGTTGAAGGAGTGATGCGATCCAGTACGTAGTTCCCCTGGTTGGCATCGTTCGTTTGTTCATTTGTTCTTTGCGGGCAGGGATCCAGCCTACTCTGGACCCCAGCGCTGAGTCCTTTTTATATCTGTCCAATGCGCTAGCACAGGCAGAGGAGGGGAATTGGTAGGTGTGTGGTGTATGTGTGCTTTGTGTAGGGTGGAGGAAGGAACAGTAGGCGTGAGCAGCTTGTCATGTATTTCTAAGCGCGCCCCCTCTAGGTGTGGCCTACTGTCTGGCTAAGCCCGGACTGGCACTTATTCAGTACCAGCCCTGACCAGCACTTATCAGCGCCTAGCTACCTGACTGACACTTTGTCAGCTTCTAGGCATGGGACTTAGCCACATCTATCTGCTTCAGCTCTCACGTCAGCATGGCTGACACCTTGACGCTGCTAATCAAGGCATCAGCAACGGTCACAGTTTATAGAGGACACCGTCGAACCTTCTTACCTGCCCGTGATTAACTCCCTGTTCATTATATGCATAGGAATTAATAATTTTTTGGTAGGCGGATGCGCCCGGGCTTAGGCGCGAACCTCGGTCACTGAGCGCGTCACGCTCTACAGCACATGGTGGCCGAGTGCTCTGACCACTCGGCCACATGGGCAGGTCCCTGGTTGGCATCATGTGGCTCCGAAAAAAATTAGCATCACTCACCGCTAGAATCAGGGGACAAACAGCTAATCGAACTTTGACTTTACATGGCTGTTAAACCGACATGCATAATGTGTGCATGTTGTTTTGTTGGATAGAAATGTGTTACTGCAATGGATCAAACGTGGCATCCGGATCATTTCTGTTGTGCTCACTGTGGCTGTCAACTGGCTGCCGACGTCGGCTTCCACGAACGAGATGGACGACCTTACTGTCGGTTTGTGACTTTATACTGTCTTTTGACTGTTTGGACCTGGAAACATCCTCAGAACTGTTCTACCGTTTACGTTTTGTTATGTGAGGACTTGTAGTGATGTCTTGTGTCCTTGGCCAAATTTAAGACAAGTTTTTTGGTAAAATTTTGCAGCCAGATTTCATGTGGTGCCTTTGGACTGGTTGCCAGAAAAGAGAACATGCATAAAAGAAACTTGGTGGCAGAAGTGATGGCTCGCAGTATAGCAGAATGGCGCAGCTGACCTGCTGCTGTCTTACAATTATTTAATTACTTTCTGCTTTTGAATTTTTTTTGCTATTTTTGAAGCAGTTTAGCTGTTTCTCTCTGTAGAAGATAGTGTGTTCTTCTTTCTATCTGTCCATGTCAGAAGCTAGTTGTGTTTCCATTGGCAGAATTATTCATATTTATGGGTGATTTTTTTGTAAAATTTTGGAGATGGGTACACGAACTGTTCTCTAGATTTTGGGGAATATCTGTGTGTGGATTTTTCAATGAAAAATGCAGCAGAAATGTACCGTTGCTTATATGCAACCCATTTGCTTTCAATGCCATACTGCATCCGTTTGAAGTGTTAGATTTGTCGTAATGGGAGTGATTCTAAAGTTGTATTTTCGTGCATGTGCGTGTGTGATGCAGAGATGACTATTACGAGCTGTTTGCTCCGAAGTGCGGAGGTTGTGGTCATCCCATCAGTGAGCAGTTCATTACAGCACTGAACCAGCAGTGGCACACTCACTGCTTCGTTTGTGCCGTGCGTAATTCACCTCTGATACATATTAGCACAGTTCCTCTCTCACACTCGGCACACCCCCACAGTTTTAACGGCTATGTTCTACATCAACCTGGTCTGTCACATGTCCCTTTATTACCTTTCTCCACTTGCACCAAAAAGGACCTTTGGCGGTAATTGGCATCGGCTTTTGCAGCCGTTCAGTGACTCCATACCGTTGCTGCAGCTTATCTACAGGAGCTTTGCATCGCAGAGGCAATTATCCGTGGTCGTCCACGCCTACCGCTTGTATCAGCTGTATACATCCAGCTTCCAAGACTAAGATATCAACCAGCCAATGGACTTTTTGCTTTCTGTGGGCCCGCAGTATGAAGCAGTTTGCCACCAGGCCTATGTGACAAAGAGGAAGTGAATTGTTAGCATAGCCAGATAAAAACTAATCAGTTGTGAATTACTTAATGGTGTTCTATTAGCTCACAGGTTCAACTCATTTGACTTGTGTGCCTCTGTCACCAAGCAGTGCAATTCGGTGATGCTGAAGGGCGCTAATGCTGTGTGGCTGGGAAGGTAGCCGTAGGTCTGACATCATGGCCATGCATCACAGACTCAATGTTATGTTTATCCCTATGCTGAATGGTCTGTGACAGGGAGACTAACACTATTTGTGTTCCGCATGATTATGGCATCTTTACTTTAGCTAGTTTACTTTGTGTGTTTTAGTTAAACTGTTGATTGTCAGCGTGATTTTATACATACAGTCTAGCTATGTCAACTTTGATTTTTTGCATTATGTAGTTGTTGTGTTCTTTTTATATCTTTGCAGGATTAACGTTTAATGCATTGAAGGAAGTTACTTTCAAGTGAGTTGTTGTCATGGCAACACAGAAAGTTTGTTCTGGATCGAAGGGGTGACTTGCCAACTGACAGAGCATCACCGTCGTATTGCCAGCAGTGCTTTTTACCATCCTATACAGGGTAGAAGGCTGAGTCAATCTGGGTGGTTGGTTACATACTGAAATAAAGTGCCGCCTCCGGGAGTCGAACCTGGACATGGTCACCCATCCCAGTACTAGCCGGGCTCAGCGTAGGTTAACCTCATTGATCGGGACCAACGACGTTACCAGTACTCCATGCCGCCACCTAGACAGTGTATGCATATGTACGTGTGCAGGAGTGCCGGAGGCCGTTCGGCGCTCAGAGCTTCTATGACCACGAAGGTCTTCCGTACTGTGAGACACACTTCCACGCACGGCGCGGGTCGCTGTGTGTGACATGCAACAAGCCGGTGACTGGGCGCTGTGTCACAGCCATGTACCGCAAGTACCACCCGGAGCACTTTGTCTGCACGTACTGCCAACGCCAGCTCAACAAGGGCACATTCAAGGAGCAGAACAACAAGCCGTATTGCCAGCAATGCTTTCTGCGTCTCTTCAGTTGATGGCTTTCATGCTGCTGTCTTCTCCACCTTGACCAATTGTACCACGTGGCAAAGAATATTGCGTCATCCACGTTGCTTTCTATTTCATGCAATCGATCGCTTGCGCCAATCGATTGCCTTAGGGGGTCTGGCATGATCAAGTTATCGCTCGCTTAGCTGTCTGGTTGCATTGCGTCAATAATGCAGCATGATGGTTTAGATTCTGTTAAGAACTAGGGAGTTCACACCGCAACAGTTCAAACACTGATATGGGCTAAAATAATAACTAGAAAACTTAAGCATCGCTGGCCCAATGCCCAAACTACACCCGAGGATCAGTCGATCGCACATCGCTCGCCTAGATGTCCCAGCGCAATCGGTTTTCAGCTCGCCTACTGTTTTCAAATGGAAAGCACTGGTCTCCGTCTACAGAGTGATAGAAAAACCACTGTTCATCAAAAAGGTGTGAAATAGTTTACACGGTGGAGTGTAGTGGCCCATTTTAGGTGTAGTTAGATCTTGAGTGATAATGGCTATATTACAGAGTTTTTCGTGATGACTTTGTGACAAAGTTGCTGCCGAGTCTTGATGATGATACAACTTGGAAGATCAGCTGGCATTTTGGAGAAGTTACAGTCAAGACTATAGTGGAGGTTTTTGACTCATATCGGCCATTGGCCTTGTTTCTTTGCACCTCCTGTACCTTTGTTATTTTGTATAGACCCAGCTGTAGTACCCGCATCCTGTATGCACAGCAGACGCCTGCATTGGGTTGGGGGAGACAGAGACCTCAGGGATCCTGCGAGGTTCCCATGGGGATGGGTATGAAAGTTATAGGGCATCCACAATGTTGGGGCTGAAATGACGGCCAAACTGTGGGACGGGCTGAGCCACCAACTGTGATTTTGCAGTTGCTTCTGAGTGTACTCTGGTCCACATTTACACTGTGCTGTGTACTGTTTAGGATAACAGATGGCTGGGTTAAATTGTGTAAAGATTCATGGCTTTGGGCACAGGGTGGTGGTGAGGGCCGTTATCAAGAGGTGGATCAATGTGTGGGGTGGATTTGGGGGCAGTGTCGTGGAGCCAGGGCAGTCGAAGGGAGAATGTATACCCCATGTAGGCCTCGAATACCTGTCTTGATGATGTAATAGTTATGGTAGAGCACAGTGTGGACTTGTGAGGCATGTACTGTAGCTTCAGCTGCAGTACTTTCGCATTGAAACCTCACGTTTCTCACGCCGGTTGCCTCTGTCAACAAACTGCTAATCTGTCACCAACCAGAGAGCGGTGATTTTTTACGGTTACGTTGTCAGCAGTAGGCTGCGGGAGTCCAACAGCACACCAGCTTCGGATCACTGCTGTCTTAGTACCTTGGAAATGGAAACTAGCACCACACTGTCGACTCATGCGATTCTCAAAAACGTTTTGTACAACACAAGATATAGCATTAAAGACGGTCATTTGCTTATATTCAACAGTCTCCTGCATATTATTAAAATTTTTGAGGACCATTTATTAGAAAATATGCCACATCTTGTACGAATTTCATCTGTCTATTTAGTATTAATCAAAACTCCTTTAGTTATTGATGTCTGAGCCAGAATCTCTGCTGACAAACTAGCTGCATTGTTCACAAAGTACATGCTGATGACGTCTGTGATTAATACATGTGCATATGAATTGTAGACTTTTGCCATGGTGTTGTCTTACCAGCTTAGGCGGCACACTGGAGTGAAGATAGTTTGGCAAATGCTGTAGCTGCCAATGGGTGATGGAGCATGGCAGCTGCTATGCTATCCATGCTGGTGGCTTCACCAGTGTTTACAAAACAATATGACTTGAATTTGTCGGGTAAGAACACCCAGTAGAACTTGTATTAATGGGCACAAGTGCCCTTTCTGCTAAAGTTTGGCTGAAGCACACCTAGATATTTAAGCAAATCACTTCCATAATGGAAAGTGGATGTGCAGTATGTAATGTTCATACATGTGTGCGAGAGTCTGTCTGTCTGTGTCTGTCTGTTTGTTTGAAAAGCAATATTTACATCTGTGTTAAAATTTGGTGTTGCTTCTGACTCTGATGCATATGTAGTATACATAACAGAAAACATTATTACTTTTAAATACGTTTGCACGTGTGATACCAATAAATGATAGTTTTGTATGTTATTCTGTGTTGTGTAGAATTAGATATAATTTGTCCATTATTGAAGCTGTATTGCTCAGCAGGTAGAGAAGCACATGAATGAAGTGTGGAATGGAAGGTATAGTACACACCACTTGTCTGAGGTGAATTTATGTGCAGTATTATGTGTTTCGTGATATATATTTCTTAGCATTGTAATGTATTTTATATTATGAATGCAAATACTACAGCAAGTGAGGCTAATAGAGGAATCCTCACTGATGATTTAACTGGATGCCAAATCATTTGTATCATCTGTCATCAATGTCTCCACCTCCATTATCCTTGCTTTTTTATGCCGGGTTCTTATCCAATAAAAACCCAATTTATCCTGGCTTGGGACAAACACTGAGTTTACTGGATTGCGTACCCTGGCCATGACTTGGTTTGGGAATGATTTTAAAAGTAAGATTAAGATTCTTTGATCTAGATTTGCTATCTCTTAGGTTTTATGGTTTTTAGTGACCGGGTATACCCGCCCACAGCATATACTGGTGCTTCTTGCAATAACTTTTCTCTGGAGTTGCAAATCGCCATAAATTAATTACCGGTTTTATGCAAACTTAGGTCGTTTCAACTAGTTTTAAGACCACGTGACCTCAAAAACTGTTGCCCATAGTAGCAACTGGCCTTCTGGATGTGAATAGGCATTATTGTGTCCTCTGAATTCACTGTAATTTGACCCGGTCGTTTATCTCAGCAATTTCTGAGCTCTTGTTGTTACAGTGTCCACTGTGGAAGTGTATCATTGAGCAAATAAGTGTGTAATTTTGTAATTAGTTACTTTGTCATTTTTTTCTGCAGAAATGAATTAGACTTTGTACATCAAGTTGTACATGATTGAGATATGTATATATGGCTGTACTACTAAGATAAGACTTAAGTTGCATATACTTTCCTCTTAGAATGATAATTATGTTGGTTGTATAATATAGCTGTCATTTCTGTACAAAATGCATTATGGCATTCATGTGTAATAATTGCTTATTTATTCTTGAGCCGTGTTTTAGTTTTTCTTAATCAATGCAATGAACAATTGTTGATGATGTTTTTTTGTGAGACTTATCTAGACTGGAATTTCTACTGGTGCAAAATATACATATTGGTGCTTATACATTTCTATATAAATATTCACTGTATGTTATATACTGCTTAGGATGTGCCATACATTGATATGTATTCCTATCATGCTGCTGATTCCGATATAGTATTATTTATGGTACATGTTGATAATGTGCATTTCTGTGTGTTGTTTTCTGCATGGCATTCAGTCATAATTAAGTTAATAGAGCATTTTGTGATGATTTTTGTTGTGGTATAGTTTTTCAGTAAAGCTATAACTGAAATATAGGTCTAGTTAAAATAAATGAGCCCATATAGTTATATAAACAGGTGGATTGACGTATTTTGTACGCTAACTAATCTGTTCTCTGTATATCTCTGATATAGCCATATTTGTGCTGAAAGGGGACGTTATACTCCAAGTAACTCTGTATGTACCTCACAAACAATCCACTGTAATGAGCGTGCATTCCGTAAGTAGTAATATTGTTGCTGGATGTAAAGCGGCAAGGGTTCGGCATGGCTAAACTGCTGCCACATACGGTGCACACCGGCTTAATCTTGTGAACATTCACCAGATGGTGCGACCAGCACATCCGATAAAGTAGCTCACTACTTAATTCATCTACCCTGAAAGGAGTTGGCCTAGTTGGCTGACCTATAGCGGATGGCATACTCACATAAGTGGTCACCCGTCAGCTGCAGGTCCAGCGTGGGACAGGGAAAGTTCGCTGGTCAAAGCATGGGCAAAAATCACCGGGGTCAGGGGGACGAGTTTCCCCAGAATTTGAAGTGGGGGACGCTAATGCAAATTGACCCCCGGATTTTGTCATGTTTCAAAATATCACGTACCAGATTGTTTGCAGTACAATGCAGTAATACAGTAAAAGCTTATCAACCCCATAATTCTAACAGAATATTTACTATTTCCCAAAATCACAT
>Ga0209780_1001434_pt1 | contig 15677 bp, 8 predicted proteins | sample WorMetexBAHAMAS2_FD_187384 | JGI IMG/M metagenome (GOLD analysis project Ga0209780, IMG submission 187384) | Marine gutless worms symbiont microbial communities from Max Planck institute for Marine Microbiology, Germany - Inanidrilus exumae... | ecosystem: Host-associated > Annelida > Digestive... | reverse complement strand
TTATTAGTTGTATACATGTCGAAAGTTTACAATAACGATAAGATAACACGGCATCGTATTCAGTGGCGTAAACTAGCTAGAGTTTAGAACGAAAGACCTTCGCCCATTATTAGTAGCTCGCATTATAAGTTCTATAACTATCTATACACTTAGTGGCGGCCATATTTGTTGGTCCCCCTATACGGTGGCTACACGTTCGTAGGCGAGAGCTGGCCCTGTGGTCCGGACAGACAAATAAATGGATGAACGTAGCGGGCGGACAGCCTAAAAACATAGTGCGTTCGTTGACACTGTCATGTGGCGATAGCATAATAAAACCAAGAAAGAATAAGTTAGAACGACAGCTAGTTGTAAAAGTAATGGACAATTGAAAAGTACAATACCAGTCAAAACCAAGGCCGTGTGCCGAGTTATTACGTGTTAGCTGCACAATGTTTTTGTAACTGTTTACACATTTGTAGATAAAAAGCTTAAATCCTAAAAACTACTGGACTTGTCAACACTGGCAATGCGAAAAATTAACAGTTCATTACAAGCAAATAATAATGACGACTGCATTTTATTCACTTACACAGCCTGTCCAGACACAAGCTCAATGACAAACTAAGAGCAAGTACAGCACACCTCTAGGGAAATACAGCCTTCCTGTTATTAGCATTACATAACTAGACGGGTTGCAGTGTATCTGGAGACACACTGCAATATAGGCTTGAAGAGTGTTTACCACCGGCATAATCGACAAGTGACACAACTGTTTACTTATTTACTGACGCACAAGCTGTTTAGTTCCCGGATTTAAAGATACCTAGTGTCACGTGCCTGCGACTGAGTGATGCCAGTGTTATCTGCCATGTTACTAACTTTCAGTTTCCAATTCAGTCTACTTCTCTTCAATATATCACTCTCTAGGCCGCACTAAAGCCATATCTATAGCTTTGAGTCACACCAGCACTGCAGCGTACTATTGGACAATATCTGACAAAAGTACCTTTCCAGTGTGCAGCATACAGACCAGGGGAATAATTTGTATTGATTCTAATGTTAAAAGTGGAAACTAGAGGGAGCATTTGGCCATGAGTTTTCAGCATTTGTAATCATTGCGGAGTTATGACTGCTTGAAGTCTCAAAATGTAGAAATTTTGTGACCATTTTTTGGCGTTTTTAAATCGACCACTCTCAAACTGTTGCTACAACTGCGCGGATCACACCCAAAATCTGCCAGGGCCAGCCCCCCACATTTGGCTCACACTGTTCAAGATCTCATCCAAATCGGTTCGCTTTCTGTGGAGCCTATTATTAAAAGCAGAACATTTACTATGCAGTTGCCATACTGGATAAAACAATGCCTCTTACAATCCAAAGTTCTTCGAACTACTTCAATACTTCTGCCACCATTTGTATGTACACATCAAAGCAGAAAACCACGGGGTGAGACAAGTCACAGGGTTGGCTACTACCATTTACTGTTCACTCGTGGCTACTTTTAGAAACTGTATACAATACGGCACAACATATTCAGACTCAGTGAGACAAATGAAAATACCTGTGGCAGAAGACTAACAGCCTGTGAGTTGCTAACAATGCCAACAAAGCACTGTTCCACCTGAGTGTGAAGGAAGTTGTTCCACGAGTATTCAAAAAATAACTCCTACGACCAACGTAAAGTCATGTTAATCACACAAACGTGTAGTGCCAAGTTCCACACGGCATTTCGAAACTTTCTACACACAGTAACTCAGAAACAACTCTCATGCAATAAGAACTGGACTGTCCTTAATTACATAATAAATAAGCCCCTAGGGGACTGACAGTCGACTCCTACTTACAGCCAACTTCAAAGTCACGTGACACAAAACTAGGACAAAAATCAAAAATCCAGCCCCGATAAGCTTTAGGTATTGTGCCCTAATTTAAGAATTTGTGGTAATTGCCAGCCCCCATTATAAATGGGGGTGATAGCCTTTAAAAATGGCCGAATTTCCGACTTTCAAGGCTCATGACCTTTACCTTGGATTGGGTCATACTGCATACCGTCATGCATCACTCATCGACCTCTACCTATATACCAAATTTCATGGAAATCAAAAAAAACATTTTGTTGACGGACGGATGGACGTATGAATGGGCGGATGGACATTTGCGACCCACTTTATTAGGTCGGCTCGGAGGAGTCGGCCTACTAACACAAATAATTATAACACGGAGGTGCATGCACCCATCAGACAGTATGGGAATTACACGCACATTTGTTGTTCCACTGCCCAGGCCAAGTTGAATAATTGACACTTCATCCACCTATCATTATAGCATGGTTAGACAGATCCAGTCACACTAGTGCTGTTTAAGTATCTGCTTTCGCAGTTATACTGGTTCGTTTTAGTGCTCATTTGGCCGCAAAATTTCTCATGTCAATTATTAACGGGTATTAACAGTATCATCACAGCAAACTGAGATCGTGATATTTGAACTTCTGACCTTAAAACTGGAACATCAGTTGACAGGGTCGACCTTTAAATCAATTTTGGGCTTTCTAGGTTTTTGTTTAGAATTAGAGCCAGACAATGGACAGGCAACCTACAAGAAGGACCTCCTAATAATAATAGTACTGTTCAATTTGATAGTAACAGCACAAACACCATTACGCATTCACCTTAAATCCCAATAATAATATTAATAAGATGTCGATTTATCTTTTACCGAATATCAACATACAACAACATCAACTCCTATGATAACCTGTTCATGTTATGGAAGGGTACAATAAGGTCATGACACCTAAATACTAATATATGGCAACAGTAGTTGCAGCAGCAGGCAGGGTGCTAAAGTAACAGCATTCTTGCTGATCCATTCAGTCCCATTCTCCCCACAGTACACTGTTTATTGACACTGTTTATCATCATCATCATCATCATCATCATCATCATCATCATCATCATCATTTATTCGTTCAAATAAAACATCAGTATGATCATTTGACATATGACAACAGAACAGGACAACAAGGCAGAAACGTGCACTGACAGTTGACCTATGGACACAGCAATTGTAAATCATGCAAGTTGACATAATGCAAACAGTGCATAAAATATACTACGTTGAAAATAGCTAATAGCTAACAAAATCATTAAAAAGAACGCGTTTAACAGTGCGTGTACGTGTAAAACTTTAAACTGTACTAAAATCAACTTCACTGGGTAGCGAATTCCATACGTCTACGACACGCTCAGAAAAAAATAATATCTAACACTTGCACATGACCTTTTCCTGTATAGTTTGTACTTATGACCCCTGGTGCACAAATGTGGGGCCATAACAGTAGATTATCTCGACGTTTGATCTACCAGAACTGATTCGAAATGGCATGGCCAGTCACAGTTGCTACAGCCTACAGTCACAAGGAATCCGCAAACCAAAACTTGCTGTTTATGCAACTCTCCATTCTCAAGTTACAGGCTAGCATGGCAGAGTGAGACAGACAGACAGACAGCAAAGTGCAAATTCAATTACCAAAAGGACAGACAGGGTGCCGAGTTTGGCCAGTTCTGTGAGGACACAGTCCTGACCAGTCATAATCATCATAGCTATGAGCCGTGCTATCTGTAGCCGAGTCTGTCCGAGTGGCACTTTAACCAGGCCCACCGTCGTTGGCATCGGCATGTAGTGTTGCTACACAACCAGCAACAGTCTTTCAATTTCTTGCACAAATATATTTAAATTTTAAACAATTAAATTTTAATTTTTTAAGGTCATTAAGCTACTTATGAACATTTCATGAAACGTAACAATGAAAAGCTATTTCTTATAGGCTTTCATGCCAGAGATACATTCATGCCAGAGATACAATCAGCCTTTAAAACTTCATCATTATTGTTACCAACTCCAAACCATATCGTTCGTTCGTTCGTTCGTTCTTTGCGAGCAGGGGTCCAGCCTACTCTGAACCTCAGTGCTGAGACCATATAGTGGTCCAGTGTGCTAGCCCGGGGTGAGGAGGGGAACTGGTAGGTGTGTGCGGTGTGTGTTATCTGCTTGTTAACATTTTTTCATCAAACAGTAACTAAATAATATGTTGTTTAACTTAAAGTGGTAAAGGGAAAATGATAAAAGTTGAATCAAATAACAAGTCGATTGTTAATTAAAGACTCCAATTTACCAACTGCACTTTTATGCCATTGTCACCCGACATTGTCAACAAAGACAATATGCGTTCAGGCTGTCCGTCCGCCACATTCGTCCATCTGTTCGTCCGGGCAGTTCTTGTTACCATGATATCTCATGAATGGCTTGAGCAATCTTGAAGAAACTTACAGAGAATATTTATTAGCCCCTACTGGTGACATGATTAGATTCTGGAGGTCAAACAAAGGTCAAGGTCACATGGGGCATCGACACTTAGACGTTGAAATCCATCTAGTTTCACACTGGAATCATCTGTATGTTATTTAATATATTTCTAATCAGGACAATGCAAATAACAATTACAACAACATCTAACCACCACAGTTTTCTAGTTAACAAAATTTACGCTAATGACAACTCACCAAAGTACAAAATAATATACTGCATCACAATAACATAATAATGACAATTATTTTGTCTGCTTCAGTAATTCTAGCTACTTGTAAGCTAAAGAAGTCTTGCCTGCGGAGGATTACGAAGCAGATCGTGAAAGTGTTTTAACTGTGCGATGACGGCGTTGGTGGTGTTTATCATTCCCTGAGTAAGCTGATCAGGCTCAAGCAGCAACATTGGCTCTGGGATACCTTCAGAACTACAATAACAGCCACAACGAATCTTAACTGCTCCACAAAAATGTCACCGTCAACGCCTTCATGGCTTCACAGACATGAGGACCAAGATCTCTCAATATAATTCACAAACAATCTAAAAAAGTAGGCCAGACTATGATTCTTCATACATACATCCTCTCAATTAGCGCTGTAACAATTTTTAAGATGTACATCAAAATCGAGATTTTAAATAATCGAACTGGAATCGAAATCGCCATTTTGCGTAACCAAACCCATGATTTTCTTCATGGACCGACGACAATAAGGCAGGGCTTCTAGCTGACAGCCAACGGACTGATGCACGACCATCCTAGTCTTCAGATGAGGCGGCCGACAATCATTAGTGGTGATTTGGGGTGAGCGATAGCTCATTACATAATCACGTGCGGGCAGAGGCATTGCGTTACGTACGTGTGTTTGAAGTGGGCACCTGAATGGACGGTAATTAGTGAACGATCATCGCCCAGTGATCTGATATACGGCTGCGAGACAAATCACTCACATCCACTGACGCCGCATCCTCTGGTTTGTCACCATACACTAGGATTTGATACAGTCTACCAGCATGCAAAGTTTGACAATTCTAGCTCCAGCCCGGAAATATCATTGGGAGCCCCAAAATTCAAAGTGGGTCACGTGACCCTAAACACACCACTTTAAAGGCTGATTTGCTGTCCTTATACTGGGACTTGACGTAGCCTACATGCATGCAAAGTTTAACCAGTCAAGCTTCAGCCGTTAAAAAGATACGGTTGGTGCCCACCAAAATTTGTATGGTTCACAACTTCACATGACCTTACCACGCCCCTTTCAGAGATAGTTTGCCATTCACGGACTAGCACTTGCTACCTTCAACTTATCCTCCAAATTTGAAGTTTCTACCTCTACCCACTACGAAGACACGAAAGGCAACACAAAATATCGAAAATGGTTTGGTTTAGGGTAGTTATGGGTCACTCAAGGTCACTGAAAATAGTGCCGTTTGATAGAGTGCATATGAGTTCCTATTAGTGTTCCATAGTAACTATGTCCCTATCTTGAACTGTTTCTGAGATATAGCGAGATGTTAGTAGAAAATCGCCAATTTGAATCTACCAAACCTCTATCTGGCGCCCGCACAGGGGTATGACCCTGTTGGAATTTCGCACGAGATTTTTGGCATCAGAAAACTAGTCCCTGGGCTATCATGCAGCATTGTTTGCATGATACTACGTTTAGCCGTTTTGGTACAGTGCCGGCTTGTAACAGACAGATGGACAAACACACAACCTAGCATATGCCGCGCTAGCATAGCACCGTGCAGTAAAAACTCCTGTTTTATGATTAAATTTCAGAACTGCTATTATAGTTAATTCAAAAACATGTCATGACATTTAAAAACTAAAATTCTGTACCGTAACATGTACATGACATGGCACAATACCTGACTTTTCGACACTCGAGCATTGTCTGCAGTATGGAAACACCATTAACAACAACCGACTCCACCCGCTCGCCATTCAACATATGATCCAACAGACTGGACACCGTCTCGGAACTGAACAAATAAACACAGTCATTATTTTTTCCGCTGTTAATTTTCCGTTACAGCTTGGTGTGGCAGACAAAGCTGGCTACGTCTCAGCTGTTCGGCATATGTAATGCATTTACTACTGTATTATGTGAAATGCAGTCAAGAGCAAAAATGACTGTACAGCAATAGTCATGGTTCACACAGGTTAAGCAAAATAAAATTCCCTGACTTTTCCAGACAACTTTAAAGTATTTCCAGGCATTTTGAGGAGCTTTCCACAACAGTAACTAAAAATGTTGATTACACGAAAACTATCTGGTAACATAGTTTATACAAGTTAGTACAGAAATGCGACATCTCATAAAAAAATTCCCTGACCATCTAGCAAATTCCCTGACTTTTCCAGGTTTACAAAATTCCCTGACAATTCCAGGTTTTCCAGGTTTGTGGGAACCCTGATAGTGTTACCTGAAAAATAAATGATTGATTGATTGAATTAAGGTTTTATGTCCCACCCGAAACAAAATAGGTCATTTGAAGACGTCTTACACAGCCAATCTCTTGGATTAGTACTGACAAACTAAATCAAACACAACAAAAGCAAACATGCATCCATAACAAAATATACAACAACACAAAACAAATGCAAAATATTAAAGCCAGGTTTGGTCGCCTTCTATGACCTTAGGCTTGGAAACAGAACAGGCCTATTCTCAAAAAAGTAGGTAAGTAAGGAAGTAAAGAAGTAAGGGAATAAATAAGTAAGGAAGAAAGCTAGAAAGGAAGTTAGGCAAACAAACAATTTGCATTGTGCCAAAATCAACAAATAAATACAGAGCGCATTACAGCCCCATGGCCCAAAAGCAGCCTCCAATGCTATTGAGACAGCAAGTTAAACATTATTCAGAATAAGAGATCATCCAATAACAATGACTTTTTACTGTTTTCTACTCAAGTCAAACTTGTCAGTTAGCAACAATAGTGATACTAATTAATGTGCCACAATTGCAAATTATAACATGTCAACTCAGGCAGAGGAGATGCTTACGTTTCAATGGTTTTCAGCAGTGCATCGCTGCTTAAAATCTCATCTTGCCCTAAGATTATCTGCTCACGACTCAGCCGGATTATGTCACACAATGACTGAGCAGCATTTGTATGCTTCTGCACAGACACACAGACACACCAACTTCAGTACCAGCACTCAACGAACATCAATGTCACAATAAAGCATCAGCCAAACTACTACACTTCCGGATATTTCATTACTCTCAAATTACCTGCGACTGCGCTGTCACCAACTACAAGTAGTGGAAATATTACTGGATATATAAATAATATGTTATTACTATTAATACTACTGCAACTACTTTCGGTTTATGCTTAACTGGCCAAGTATTCACAAGTCACTGCACATTCAGTCACTTCTCTCAAATATGTACATGTGGGTTTGTACAGCACTAGATGTGATCACTGCCATAGAGCCAACAGTGACAAAACAATGAATGTGAATGCAACAAAACAAACTGTACAACAGCAAGTTTCAACAACTATTATCTTTGAACACTGTCGACAGTTAAGCAAACACATGAAGCTGAATTCTGCCAACCTTTTCACTGACACTTACATTACATTAGAGTTATTTAGAGTGGCCTAAGTACAAGACTGCTGAACCACTACAATACACAGCGTACAAAACTGAAACGGAAAACAGTTAGTTAGGAAATGATCGGGAGAAAAGAAAAGTTTTGAGGCGATTCCGAAAAACAGTCAACGTTGAAGCGCAGACTGTTCCAGAGGCGGCTACCAGCCACCGGAAATGCTCGATCGCCGACGGTGGACAGCCGTGTACGTCGAATCACCAGCTGCGAGGATGACGACGAACGAAGACGGCGGCGGTTGGAGTCGGTGACGCTCTGGATGTAGTCGGAAAGATACCGTGGCGCCAGACATTAGCACTGGTATTATCTATACTGATGACTGAATCACTACGTGTTATATTTAGATTAAGGCATCGCAGAGACAAATTATGCATAGTTCATATATTCTTTCAAAAAGCAATCAGCATCATAATTGGCTCTTCAGTTGCGACAACAAGGTATGAAAGCAGTACCTCTGGGGTTTGTGATGGATCGATCATTTCTACAAGTCGCTGTACCAACCGTTCTTCATTTAACCACTGCATAACATAAATATCATTCACGTCAGGCAATGTATGCGTTCTGGGGCACAATAAGAATAGGGCTTGCTGTGTTGCCATGCCAGAGGTCGTAAAAGGCAACTGAAACTAGCTTTAGCATTACTGGTTTTTTCTTTTGGGAGTGTTAGGATTAGTTTCTTCAGTACTAAGCCAACAGAACGTCTCTGTAATGACACAATTGTGTGTTGAGTTGGACATAAAACCTTAACGAAATAACTCAAAATGTGTCAACCTTATTAAATTAGTTTTTAGTCTACAAATGCCATGCTACCAGCATCAATAATGACAGATTCAGACCATATGGCTGCAGCAAATGTGTTCGGAAATGGCAGTCCCTCGGAAAGGACTCGGTACGGTACAATGGAAAAGTTTCAATAGCAATTAACATTAACAATCCTCAACTACTCAGTGACAGTGGCAGTTAACACACATTTCAAATAAAAATGTGAGTTCAAATTTCAAAGTTGCCAAAAACTTAAAACTTCCATAGATAACATATTAGGCACTCATGTCATCTGAACAATGATCAACTTAGTAGATTCATTACAGCAAATTGACGGATCTTACATTGATACACTCGTTGCGGCATTCGGTCGACTCGATGCACGTAATTAGACGCAGCAAAACGTCCATGATAGCAGATACACCGAGATGGTAGAGTAGCCGATCAACAAAGTTACCCCGTGATTTCAAAAAGTCCACCATCTTCAACAACAGATTCATCAAGTAACAATACTCTTATACATTGCAAGTCTACACACAGCTGTCAGGAATTATCAAACACAATTAAACAGCATTCAAAAACAGCACAGCAGCACAGGAGCATGCTGAAAGAAACCATGGTGTCACGTTTTTATCCAGCGTTACAAAACACACCAATCACCACCCTACCAGCACAAACACTACAATGTGTTAACATCCCTATGCTGCTAGTACTATACTGTAAATATCTCACGGTCACAACCTCTTAAGCTTACCAACAATTTAAAGATGCATTATCATATGAAATTTCACCAACTTTCCATGCACATGCGGCCAATATTCACTGAGAACGTTTTGGGACAGAGAGTACAATTTAACACAGAACTGTGAAAACACGGGAGAGTTTGTAAAGTAGGAATATTTACTTCTTTGACCACAACATGTGCTGTCGTGAGTTATTAATAATTAATTCCGTGAACTGTGATAATGAAATCAACAACATTCTAACTGTCTCTGGTGTTTGGGCCAATGGCAAAGATGTATAAGAAAAGCACATTAACCAAATGACTGCGTCGGGTGATGACCAGTCCCATCACTTTGCTAAAGAAGCTTGCTTGCAGAGGGTTGAGATCATCGTCAGACTCCAGGAATGTGTAGACAGAGGTAAGTAGCGACTCTGTAGTAACAAGCATCTCTGTGATCTCATTCACATCGGATGTGATCAGATCACACGCGATGTTTGGATATCTGCCACCGACACCACAGCAATTATTTAAGAGAAACAATTACTGCAATTTTTATTAATAATCTCTAAAGTCCAGTTTTCCACTGCAAATTAAGCTCCTATTAACGCTAATGGGAGATTAACTCCCATTAATTCATTAACGTTAATGGTAAATTAATTTGCAGTGCAAAAACGGCCCAAAAATTTTCACCTAATTTTCACATACGATATCTTTTAATATTACAAAACTGTTATTTCACTGTTGTTCACTGTTTCCAAAAAATATATAACCAAGCTCTTGTCCATAATACGACAAAATGCGACCTTTCAATGGCAGACTCATGAATAAATTTATAGTAAAGTGAAAAATGCCACCACACTTATCTTGTTAAATATTAAAATATTAACATTAGAAAATTATTCAAAATCTGAAACATTTATTGTGAATAATGACAAATCACAATGTAATGTAGTGACTTATTTAAAGTGTAGGAAATCTTTAATAATTACTTTAAACTTCATTGCAGAGCCTGCAGTAATAGAATGTTTAAAAATCAGTCATGATTTGAAGTTACGTACAATAGTATCAACAGCATGACAGCTTCTGTTTTGAACATGAACACAGTGCACACATCCATTTTGTACTATGCTCAACAGTTCTGGGAGAAAACTGTTAACGAAGAGGACAGCTAGTTGCTTAATACAGACACTATGTTCCCCAAAACTTTTTGGCTCATCAAAACTTGCAAAAACTGCTGGCCCTGCTAGCAGTATGCATATCCTTTCGGAGATAACTGGAACCAAAATTAGGGGTATGAGACTAATTCTCTGAACAAAACGATCGAACTTCTAGCTGCCTGCTGCATAAGCTGGTTCACTGATACATACACAGTCACAGACAAAAATGGTACGGGTAATATTCACTGGAAGGTCAAGGATGCCTGAAGTTAACAATTCCCACAACACCACCTTCGTTTTAGCGGCCATCTTCCATGGAAACTAGTTCATTTTTCTTCCTCTACTTGTTCAATGTTCTGATTGTCAATAATCAGCAACATGACTAGAGACTATTATTAACAGCATGCAAACAACACATACTTAAATCGAGTTTTCTCATCATCCACATCTTCAGGAGGACCAACAACCATCTGAACCAGTGCCTCCATATTCTTTGACTGCAGTAAGCTGAAAAATCATCATTTATAGCGAATACTGCAGCAAAGTGGATGCAATCGAAGAAAAAAAACAAAAATTCCATGGCAACATCAACATCAACTGCATGTGAGTTCATTTCCTTATGGAAGTTTCAGTAGTCGTTCAAAACGTTCAGATTACTGAAGAAAGATTATCAGTAACAACACATGGTACTGGCAAGCACCTAATTTTAGTGTAATAAAGTAGAAAGGCAGTGCAAGATACTGAACCAACAATATCAACACACTAGAGGTGAGAAAGTACATAAAGACATTAAAAAAGCTAACCATCAAACAAGCAAACCAGCCCTAGATAAAACGATGCAACACTCATACAACACAGACTTAAACCAACATTCAGCTGTAAGAACTCCTCATGCGTGTGTGCGCGCATGTCATTATGGAAAATTGAGTGAGTGAGTAGATTCGTAACGGCACCATCAGTATAAAGTAGGCTATTCGGTGCCAGTACAAGTGAAAACCAATACAATAAATTAACTAAAAACAAAAAAGTAACATCAAATATAAGGTTAACCGAATAGTAAACACAAAGAATTGTGTTAAAAAAGAAAAAACAGTGGGTTGATTAAAAGGTTATTTACATGGCTCGGTAAAAGCCGCTCTCCTTGATAAAATCAAGGATGCATCGTGCATCGACATTGGAGAACAGCTCTTTCAACGTAGTACTGCTAAAATATTTAAGGAGTATGACTGCGGTATTTGGAAAAAACTGTGGCATACAACACAGCACATAATAGTTCTAATTATGTTCCCTGTTAATTTCCAGATAATCATTCCTATTATTAGATATTGTCTATTAAAAAGAGGAAAGACAGTAAAAGCAAATTTTTAAAAACATTAGAAAACCAACAAATCAACAAGTCTTCTGTTCTGTGACTTGCATTCTTGCACAATGTCATCTTCATCCATCAACTCCAGTAACGTTACATTCTGCAATAATGAATCACAATAATACAGCAATATTTCCCTGTGCAAGAGTACGCATGACACCTGTTTAATGACATTTTTCATTGTAATTTAAAAGCGGATGTGATTTTGATGTGATGTTCTATACAGCAGTGATAACATTTTCCAATTTCATACTGGCCACTACATCACATTGCGGTGGATGGTGCATGTGTAAATCCCATACACACAAAACTGCATGTTCATGAGTTACTGTCAATGCTGTACAGTGAAACGGTAATCAGCATTGCTGTCATAGGCACAACTGAGTCACAAACTACTGATTAACGTACTAGGTAGCTCACGTAGTCTATCCGCTGGTGACATGTGTGCAATAAACACCACCAATGGGCTGTAACTCACCCTAGGCCAACCATTCAGTTGTAGGGATCACTCAGCACAGCGGATTCAACAAGTTCTGTTGGTGGGACTGGGAAAATAAATCATATTCACACAAGAAAGTAATGAATACATAAGGAACAAAAAGCTCAGTCACTGCAGCAGGACCATGCAATACACTATGTCAGTTGAACAACTGATGCACAGTTCTATGAAAAATCACTTTTCAAAAGGCTTGCAGTAAGTGAATGACATTAAAAATCACTCCAAGTCATTAGGATTTAAAATATCCAATAGGCCATACATCACTTCCTATTAGTGGTCTGTAGCAACAACTCTATTTTGTACCATTTTTGAGTTAATACAACATTTACGGTGCACATGACTGCCAGTAACCTTGAAAAGTCCTTCAGTTTCAAAGACAGTTGAAATTACAAGCAACATGCATTTTTCCATTCTTGTGTAAACATCCAGCAGTTAATACATGGTATATTTCCTGAGTCAGAAATGGTTCAAACAGCAAAAGTGACTTTCAAGGTCACTGACATTAGTGTCAGTCGATGGCCACATATGTTTTCTATTAGATTTAAGATTTCCATTGCAACTATACCTCTATCTTGCACCACTTCTACCTTGCCCATTTTTGAGACACTATCAGTTATTTTACAAAATTTAAAGAGGTCAAGTGGCCAGAATACATCCACTTTGGAGACAATACATCACGCATGCACTGGTACTTCTCAGTATCAGTCCGCATACCAAATTTTAAGTGGCTAATAGCCACTGGCTATCTTCATCAATTCCAAAGATATGATTATTAAAGTATGACGGAGGCCCCCAAAAAATTAAATGGGTCACATGACCTCACCAAGCCCCTTTCAGGGGTGGTTTCTCAGTCGTGGGCTAGAACTTGCTATAATCAACTTATTTACCAAATTTAAACTAAAGTCTGTTATCTCCACCAGCTACAAAGACATAAAATGCGATACAAAATGTGGAAAAAGGGTGGTCTGGGGTAGTTATGAGTCACACAAGCTCAGTCATAATAGTGCGATTCGATATAGCACATACAAGTTTCTATTGGCCATCCATAGTAACTATGTCACTATCTTGCACTGTTTCTGAGATATAGCAAGACATTGGTCGAAAATCACCGATTTTAACCCACCCATCCATATTTGGTGCCCCTGTAGGGTGTGACCACATTGGAATTTCACCAAGATCTTCGGTGCTAGGAAACTAGTCTCTGTGCTGCTATGCGGCATTGTCTGCGTGATCCTAAATTTTGCCATTTCAGTAAGACTCTGACATTTATGACTGACAAACATACAACACATGACAACAGCATACTCCGTGCTTGCATGGCAGTAAAAAATATGCAGTCCTCAACACCATACACAATACGGAGATGTCAAAACACCTACCTCCTTGTCTAGGAGTGAATCGACACGTGAAGGCATATAATTAAATCTCCAAAACATTGCAAATTATGTGTTTTCTGCAGAAAAAATACATGATTCATTTATCCAACTCATCATATTCATGCCCTAGATTGATAAGCAGTACCATATAGATCATAATACTAACTAGACAGAAAGTACTCTAACAGAGTACTAATCCCTGCGAAAGCATTTTTGTTGTCAACATTTGGCAACACTTGCCGAACTTACTATTTTGCGGCCCACTAGATTCGAATTTCTCGATGGAGCTATTTTGTAAACAATCGCCAGTTTTTGTAAACAATCACCGGTTTACAGAGTTTTTTGACCGCTACTTCCACATCCCTCTACCTATCATAACGAAACATGAACTTGATCTTCCCTTTCCCCCTAGGAACGTTCGCATAAAATTTGGTGCAAATCCGTCCACAATTTTTTTAGTTATCGTTATCGTGGTCACAGACAGACACACAGACACACACACAAACCAACGCCGGTGAAAGCATATTCCCTCGCTTTCACGGGGATAACAACCACACAGCTGCTGGTTAGCTGGTTGGTTGGGAGATTAACATCCCCTTTCAGCACACAAAAATGGGCTATATTGGGGACAAGGTCTTGGGTGGAGATTTAGTTCCATCAGGTTAACGACAAAGAATGGCGATACAGTAACCTCCTGACTTCGTTGCCTTCGAATATTCAAACTTCGTTTAACATCCTACCAATTGTGCAAAGGACAATCGGCCGATACCAACGTACTAATCGGCCGATACCGATTATCGGCAAAACGGCCGATAATCGGCCGATACCGATTATCGGTGCACCTCTAGTTGTTAGCGTCTTTTAGCATCACCCTTCCCGAGGGGTGATTGGTGCTAAATTTCAGAGTGGATGCCCTGCTAAAAACAACGCAATAAACTTCGGTAATCCAATAAGCTCACCAGAGATAAACGATGATACATTTACAGATCATGGGACGATCGTCAGTATAGTTCGCGTAAGCGAAAGTTTGTGCTACGAGACTTCACAGAACTACTGCTTCTAACATCTTCAAGCGCACAAAATTGCTAATGCTAAGACGCGTGGTGTGCTGTCATTTTCAGAAAATCGTATTTTAACTTAGATAAACAATCCACGATTACGAGAAAACAACTTTTCAATATATTCATGTATTTTTACACGCAAAACAAATCAACTTCCCGTTCAAAATGGCGTACTACACGCACGGGTGTTGACCTATTTATCGTCCAATCAAAATATGCCAAATTCGGTAAGATTGACAGAGCACTTGAGCTGCAGGTATGGAGTAGTGATGGGTCAAACTCTCAATTTGCTTGTGTTTAGTTCTGTTTGGGACTTCGGGTTCTTGGCAAGACAAAAAGACACTTGGCTTCTGTTTGTGTTCATTTTAGGTTCATTATGTTGAGTTAGATTCTGTACTTAATAGGTTCGGTACTCGGTCATTCTCCGATCAATTTGCTTTCCGTCCAACCGGTTCTCCAGCCGCAGCAATAATCTCCCTCCTCCACTCCACACCGTGACCAGCATGCTCCTCTCCAATCGTTACGTCATCGTCATTTCCCTGGACTTCAGCAAGGCGTTTGACACGGTGCGGCATTTGACTCTCCTGGAGAAATTGGCCCAGCTCGATATGCCAGACGATGTCTACAACTAGCGTACAAACGTACAAACGTACTAACTACTAACGTACAAAGTACGCAGCACTGGGACACCATCATACCTCAGTCGTCACATCAAACCAAAGATACCTGCACGTCATCTTCGCTCTTCATCGCACCAGCTACTAC
>Ga0209780_1001433_pt1 | contig 15689 bp, 11 predicted proteins | sample WorMetexBAHAMAS2_FD_187384 | JGI IMG/M metagenome (GOLD analysis project Ga0209780, IMG submission 187384) | Marine gutless worms symbiont microbial communities from Max Planck institute for Marine Microbiology, Germany - Inanidrilus exumae... | ecosystem: Host-associated > Annelida > Digestive... | reverse complement strand
GCGGCACGAACCATCCCCGATCTCTGGGACGCCATCGCCGACGCCATCGAAACCTTCGAATCCGACGAATGCCTCAACTACTTCGTCAATACAGGTTATGACCCGGTATAAATTGAACCCGCTCTAGGTGCCGACGTAGCCGGCGCCGGCCGCCGGCTTCTTCTGGGCTCGCAGATCGCCGCCTGACTTCAGCCGACCTGCCCCACTGGTCGAGCCGTCACCGGCGGCCGCGTCGGCTCTTTCCTGCCGTGCCACCCTTGCGGCTGGCGCGTTCGCGCGTGGACCAGCCGGCTTGAGCGGCGGCGCGGGGTGCGGCGCCGGCGCGGTCGAGTCCCAGGTCGGTGGCCTCCAGGCGGCGGATCTCATCGCGGAGCCGCGCCGCCTCTTCGAACTCCAGGTCGGCCGCCGCCGTCCGCATCCGCTTTTCCAGATCAGCAATATGGCTTTGCAGGTTATGGCCGATGCGATGGACGTCGCCACCGACGCCGGTGTCCACGGTCACGTAGTCCTGCTCGCACACGCTGTCCAGCACGTCGGAGATGGTCTTGCGAACGCTCTCCGGCGTGATCCCGTGAGCGGCGTTGTAGGCCTGTTGGCGCTCGCGCCGGCGGTTGGTCTCGGCGATCGCCGCCTCCAAGGACTTGGTCATGGTGTCGGCGTACAGGATCACCCGTCCGTCCACGTTGCGCGCCGCCCGGCCGATGGTCTGGATCAGGCTGGTCTTGGAGCGCAAATAGCCTTCCTTGTCCGCATCGAGGATCGCCACCAGGGCGCATTCGGGGATGTCCAGGCCCTCGCGCAAGAGGTTGATCCCCACCAGCACGTCGAAGGCGCCGAGCCGCAGGTCACGCATGATCTCGATGCGTTCCAGGGTTTCCACGTCGGAATGCATATAGCGCACGCGGATACCCTGCTCGTGCAGGTAGTCGGTGAGGTCCTCGGCCATCCGTTTGGTAAGCGTCGTCACCAGCGCCCGTTGGCCGCGGGCGGCGACGTCCCGCACCTCGGCCAGCAGGTCGTCCACCTGCCGTTCCACGGGCCGGATGATGCACAGCGGATCGATCAGGCCGGTGGGCCGTACCACCTGCTCGACAAACACGCCGCCGGTGCGTTGCATCTCCCAGTCCCCCGGCGTCGCCGACACGAAGATGGTCTGCGGCCGCATGGCTTCCCACTCCTCGAACTTCAGCGGCCGGTTGTCGACGCATGAGGGCAGCCGGAAGCCGAATTGGGCCAGCGTCGATTTGCGGTTGTAGTCGCCACGAAACATCCCGCCCAATTGCGACACCGTCACGTGGCTCTCGTCGACGATCAGCATGGCGTTTTCCGGCAGATACTCGAACAGGGTCGGCGGCCGTTCGCCGAGGTTGCGGCCGGTGAGGTAGCGGGAGTAGTTCTCGATGCCGGCGCAATGGCCGGCAGTTTCCATCATCTCCAGATCGAAGGTGGTTCGTTCCTGCAGGCGCTGCGCTTCCAGCAGCTTGCCGGCGGCAACCAGCTCGTCCACCCGTTCCTTGAGCTCCACCTTGATCCGGGCGGCCGCCTGTTGCAGCGTCGGTCGCGGCGTCACGTAGTGGCTGTTGGGATACAGCGTCACCTGGTCGAGGACCGCCGATTTCTCGCCGGTCAGCGGATCCACCTCCCAGATGGCTTCGATCTCGTCGCCGAACATGGACACTCGCCACGCCGCGTCCTCGCAATGGGACGGATAGATCTCGATCACATCGCCGCGCACGCGGAAAGTCCCGCGATGGAAGTGCACGTCGTTGCGGCGGTATTGCAACTCCACCAGCCGCTTCAGCAACGCCGATCGGTCCATCGTCCGACCGGCGGTGAGCGTCAGCACCATCTGCGCGTAGGTCTCCACCGCTCCGATGCCGTAGATGCACGACACCGAAGCAACGATGATCACGTCGTTGCGTTCCAGCAGGGCGCGCGTGGCGGAGTGCCGCATGCGGTCGATCTGCTCGTTGATGGAGGAGTCTTTCTCGATATACGTGTCGGTGCGCGGCACATACGCCTCAGGCTGATAGTAATCGTAGTAGGAGACGAAGTACTCCACCGCGTTGTCGGGAAAGAACGCCTTCATTTCCCCATACAGCTGCGCCGCCAGGGTCTTGTTGGGCGCCAGGATCAGCGCCGGTCGCTGCACGCGCTCGATGGCCGAGGCTACAGTGAAGGTCTTGCCGGAGCCGGTGACTCCCAGCAGCACTTGATCGCGCTCGCCGGTCTCGATGCCGCCGACCAGTTCGGCGATGGCCGTGGGCTGGTCACCCGCGGGTGTGTAGTCGGAAACCAGCCGCAGACGGCGGTCGCCGACGACCGCCGGCCGCTTTTCCGGCACGAACACGGAGGCATGGGCCATGGGGATCATCCCCGTGTTATAGGGTCGCGGCGGTCGTCCTGCCAGGGGGCAGGAACTCCGGCGCCCTCCTGCTAGCCGTTTGCCGGTTGCCCGATGCCGGGTCGCTGCGTAGTCTTGCCGCCGCTATTCCCGTTGAGCCAATCGAGAGGAAATCCCAGTGTCGTTCCTTGCCCAGCGTCTCGGTCGCATCAAGCCGTCTCCAACCATCGCCGTCACCCAGAAGGCCGCCGAACTGAAGGCCGCCGGGCGCGACGTCATCGGCCTTGGTGCCGGCGAACCTGACTTCGATACGCCGGACCACATCAAGGCGGCGGCCAAGGCCGCCATCGATCGCGGGGAGACCAAGTACACCGCCGTCGCCGGGACCCTGGCGCTGCGCAAAGCCATCTGCGCCAAGTTCAAGCGCGATAACGACCTGGACTATACGCCGGAACAGATCACGGTGGGTTCCGGCGGCAAGCAGACCATCTTCAATGCCATGCTGGCCACCATCGACGATGGCGATGAGGTGGTGATCCCGTCGCCCTACTGGGTGTCGTACCCGGACATCGTGCTGCTGGTGGGCGGCGAGCCGGTGGTCGTCGAGTGCCCGGCGGACAATGGGTTCAAGCTGCGGCCCGAGGATCTTGACCGGGCCATCACGCCGCGCACCAAGTGGCTGATCCTGAACTCGCCCTCCAACCCCTCGGGCGCCGCCTACACCGCGGCGGAAATGAAGGCCATTACCGATGTCCTGGTGCGCCATCCGCACGTGTGGGTGATGACCGACGACATGTACGAGCACATCGTCTACGACGATTTCCAGTTCGTCACCCCGGCCCAGGTGGAGCCGCGCCTCTACGAGCGGACGTTGACCCTGAACGGCTGCTCGAAGGCGTACTGCATGACCGGCTGGCGGATCGGCTACGCGGCGGGCGCGGTGGACCTGATCAAGGGGATGAACAAGGTGCAGTCGCAGAGCACCACCCACGCCACGTCCATCGCCCAGGCCGCCGCGGTGGAGGCGCTGAACGGTCCCCACGACTTCATCGCCAGCAACAACGCGGTGTTCAAGGACCGCCGCGACCTGGTGGTGTCGATGTTGAACCAGGCAACGGGTCTGTCCTGCGCGGTACCGGAAGGCGCCTTCTACGTCTATCCGTCGTGCGCCGGCGTCATCGGCCGCACCACGCCCGACGGCAAGACCATCGGCTCCGACGACGACTTCATTACCTATCTGCTCGAGGCCGAGGGTATCGCCGCCGTTCAGGGATCCGCCTTCGGCCTGTCGCCCTACTTCCGCGTCTCCTACGCTACGGCGACCGAGTTGCTGGAAGAGGCCTGCAATCGCATTCAGAGGGCCTGTGCCGCCCTGTCGTGACGCCGGTTAGCCGCCTTTTCCCTTGATTCGCGCCGCCCTCGGGTTAGGCTTGCTGAACGTCGCGCCGACACCGGCGCGGTTTGTCTCGCGCGGTGCAAGGCCGCGTCAAAACAAGACTTTCCGGGGAGAACGCCATTGACCACCAAAGCTCCGTCCGGCCCCCGTTGTGCCGCCCTGGTCGGGACCTATCTCAGCGGCAAGACCTCGCTGCTGGAAAGCATCCTGGCGCTCGCCGGCGCCGTGGGGCGCAAGGGGAGCATCCGCGAGGGCAACACGGTCGGTGATTCGACGCCGGAATCCCGCGCTCGCGAGATGAGCACCGAGGTCAACGTCGCCAGCGCCGAATACCTGGGCGAGACCTGGACGTTCCTCGACTGCCCCGGCTTCATCGAGCTGATGCAGGAAGCCGTCAATGCGATGATGGTGGCGGATACGGTGGTGGTCGTCTGCGAAGCTCAGCCCGACAAGGCGCCCACCTTGGGTCCGCTGTTCCGCCTGCTAGACCAGTATCAGATTCCCCACATGGTGTTCATCAACAAGATGGACGCCGCCGGCGCCAGCGCCCGGGCCACGTTGGAGGCGCTGCAGGGGCTCTCGGAACGGCCGCTGGTGTTGCGGGAATTGCCCATCCGCGACGGTGAGCAGGTGACCGGCTTCGTCGATCTGGTGTCCGAGCGGGCGTTCCGGTGGAACGCCTCGGGCTGGTCCGAGCTGATCCAGCTTCCCGAGTCGATAGCCGACCAAGAGCAGTCGGCGCGCACAGAAATGCTCGAAGCCTTGGCCGACTTCGACGACGACCTGCTGGAAAAGCTGCTGGAGGACACTATCCCGTCGTCGGACGAGATCTACGGCAACCTCACCGCGACCCTGCGCAGGGATCAGATCGTGCCGGTGTTCTTCGGCTCGGCGGAGGGCGAGCACGGTATCAGCCGGCTTCTGAAGGCGCTGCGGCATGAGGCGCCGGACGTGGCGGTCACCGCCGAACGACTGGGGGTCAGTGGCGGCGGGGAGCCCTGCGGTCAAGTGTTCAAGAACCTGCACGCGGCGCATACCGGCAAGCTAAGCCACGTCCGCGTGTTGCGCGGCGAGATCGCCGATGGCCAAACCCTCAACGGCGAGCGGCTCAGTGGGCTCAGTCGGGCGCTGGGTGCCAAGCTGGAGAAACGAGCGAAGGCCAGTACCGGTGAGGTGGTTGCGCTCGGCCGATTGGACGGCGTGGCCACGGGGCAAACGGTGTCGCCATCGGGCAAGGCCGCGGGCGGCGAGTGGCCACAGCCCCTCAAGCCACTATTCGCGCTGGCCATCCATGCCGCCCAGCGCGCCGACGAGGTGAAGCTGACCGGGGCGCTGGGTCGGCTGTACGACGAGGACCCGTCACTGACCTTCGATCACAGCGCCGATACCGGCGAACTGCTGCTGTGGGGGCAGGGCGAGGTGCATCTGAACGTAGCCATCGACCGGCTTCGCAATCGCTACAACCTTGAGGTCACCTCGCAGCAGCCGCAGGTGCCTTACAAGGAAACCATCCGCGCCAGCGTGTCCCACCACTCCCGTCACAAGAAGCAGAGCGGTGGCCACGGCGAGTTCGGCGACGTGCATCTGGACATCAAGCCCTTGCCGCGCGGCACCGGCTTTGAGTTCAACGACACCATCACCGGCGGCGTGGTTCCGAAACAGTACATCCCCGCCGTCGAGCATGGCGTTCGAGAATTCATGAGCCGCGGGCCGCTGGGCTTCCCGGTGGTGGACGTGTCGGTCACGCTCACCGATGGGCAATACCACTCCGTGGACAGCTCTGACATGGCGTTCCGCAAGGCGGCGGCCCAGGGCATGCGCGAGGCCATGCCGAAATGCAACCCGGTGCTGTTGGAGCCGATTCTCAACGTCAAGATCGCCATTCCCAACGAATTCACCTCACGCATTCAGCGGGTTGTCAGCGGCCGCCGCGGCCAGCTTCTTGGCTTCGAGCCGAAGGACGGGTGGAACGGCTGGGACGAGGTGTCGGCGCTGATGCCGCAGTCGGAGATCCACGGCATGGTCATTGAGCTGCGTTCGGCGACTTTGGGCGTGGGCACCTTCGAGTGGCGGTTCGATCACTTGCAGGAGCTGGTGGGCAAGCTGGCCGACGACGTGGTCGCGCAGCGCGCTGAAAACAACTGAGCGACGGCCGGGCTCCGACGGCGAACCGGGTTGGTCCGTGTGCGGCTGAACGAGGAGGGATCAAATGTCCAGTGAAGGGTTGCACGCGCCGCGCGAGCGGCTTTCCAAGCGGACCCTGGCCTTGCATCAGGCGCTCTCCTCCTTGATCGAGGAGTTGGAGGCCGTCGACTGGTACCGCCAGCGCGCCGATGACTGCGCGGATCCGGACCTGAAGGAGATCCTGCTCCACAACATGCGCGAGGAGATGGAGCACGCGTCCATGGTGTTGGAGTGGATCCGCCGCAACGACGAGGATTTCGCCAAGGAGCTCGGCGACACGCTGTTTTCCGACGGCCCGATCGCCGGACACCACGGATAACGATCTGCGACAATACCCAACACAAGCCCGGGATGTACGGTTGGGCACGGTCGTCTATAATGGTGCAACGCACACCAAACGTCTTGGGGGATCGCACCGCATCGTCGCATGCAGGCGGCGACCGTGGCGCCACACGCGGTGCCATGTCCGATCACCCATCGGCATGGGAGGGGACGGATGAGCGCCGCAAACCAGAAACACCTGATCAAGCCCGACGCCTATGAGGCGTGGCTGTTCGACCTCGACGGGGTCGTCACGGACACCGCCGGCGTTCATGGCGCTGCCTGGAAGAAGACGTTCGACGACTACCTGAAGTCGGTGGCCGAGCGCGACAACGTCCCGTTCAGGCCGTTCGAGATGGACCCGGACTATTTCGTCTACGTGGACGGCAAGCCGCGCTACGACGGCGTCGACAGCTTCCTCCGTTCGCGCGGCATCGAGTTGGAGTGGGGCACGCCAGAAGATCCGCCCACCAAGGAAACGGTATGCGGCATCGGCAACCGCAAGAATGACCTGTTCAACGTGGTGTTGGCCGAACAGGGGGCCGAGATCTTCGAATCCTCCGTCAGTTTCATCCGCGACCTGCGCAGCCATGGGGTCAAAACCGCGGTTGTCTCGTCAAGCAAGAACTGCGGGCCGGTGCTCAAGGCGTGCGACTTGACCGATTTGTTCGACGTCCAGGTGGATGGCATCGTCGCCGCGCGCGACGGCCTGCCCGGCAAACCCGATCCGGCGACCTTCCTCGCCGCTGCCGAACTGCTGGGCGTGGACGCCGGCAAGGCCACTGTGGTGGAGGACGCCATCTCCGGCGTGCAGGCCGGCCGCTCCGGTGGTTTCGGCCTCGTTGTAGGCATTGCCCGCCACGACGAGCCGCAGGCCCTTCAAGACAACGGCGCCGATATCGTTGTCGTCGACATGGACGAGATGGCGGTGGCCACCTAATGCCCTAACCAAGGGGGAGACATCCACGTGAGCAAGAACATCGGCGACCTGCCCAACGCCCTGATCCACGCCGACGACCTGAACGCCCGCCTCGCCGGCCGCAAGCCGGCGGTGTTCCTGGACTATGACGGCACATTGACGCCCATCGTCGATCGCCCGGAGGACGCACTCATCGCCGAGAGCATGCGCGAGGCGGTGCGGGGTTTGGCTGGGCACTGCCCGGTCTGCGTGGTCAGCGGCCGCGATCGGCCGGTCGTCCAGGAGTTGATGGGGTTGGACAATCTGATCGTTGCCGGCAGCCACGGCTTCGATATCTGGAGCCCGACGGGCGGCGACATCGAGAAGGACATGGCGGCGGAGTTCACCGGCCTTCTCGAATCGGTTAAGGCGCGCCTGCACGCGGTGATGGACCCCATCGAAGGCGCGTTGGTGGAGCCGAAGAAGGCATCCGTTGCCGCACACTACCGCCTTGTCTCCGAAGTCGAGCGGCCGAAGGTGAAGGAGGTGGTGGACGCCATCCTGGCCGAGAATCCCGACACGCTGAAAGTAACCCCCGGCAAGATGGTGTTCGAGATCCAGCCGAAGATCGACTGGGACAAGGGCAAGGCCGTCTTGTATCTGCTGGAGGCCTTGGGCCTCGACGGCGACGACGTGATGCCCATGTACATGGGCGACGATCACACCGACGAACACGCCTTCGCGGCCCTGGAGGACCGGGGAATCGGCGTCTTCGTCGGCCGCGCCGACGATCCCGAGGTCGGCACGCGGACCACCTATGCCCATTTCATTCTGAACACCATGGCCGAGGTCGAGCAGTTCCTCGACTCACTGGCCCGTTAGTCGCCGCTCGCCGCGACGGACACCACAGGGGAACAGCCTGAGCAGGGAGAAGCGTTAATGTCGACTTGGACGCTGGCCTACGATTCGTTCGTGCCCGAGGAAGAGGGCCTGCGGGAATCGCTAACCTCAACCGGCAACGGCTATTTCTGCAGTCGCGGAACGGTCGAATGGGCTGGCGCCGAAGAGGTGCACTATCCCGGAACCTACATGCACGGCGGGTTCAACCGGGCGACGACGATGATGGCCGGTCGTCCGGTGGTCAACGAGGACTTGGTCAATCTGCCCAACTGGCTGGTGATGACGCTGCGCATCGAAGGCGGCGAGCCGCTGGCGCTCGACAAGGTGGAGGTCCTGTCCTATCGGCACGAACTGGACATCAGGACCGATACCGTCATTCGTCAGGTGCGGTTCCGCGACTCGGCGGGTCGCGAGACCACGTTGGCGAGCCGCCGCTTTGTCAGCATGGCGCGGATGCATCAGGCCGCCATTGAGTGGACCATTACGCCGGAGAATTGGTCGGGCACCGTGGAGGTGATCTCTGGCCTCGATGGCCGGGTCACCAACTGGGGCGTTCCCCGTTATCGCGAGTTGGAAAGCCAGCACCTGGAACCGGTGAGCACCGAGGCCGTGGGCGACGATGGCATTGCCTTGATGGTGCAGACGCTGCAGTCCCGCATCAATGTGGCTTTGGCGGCGCGCACGATCGTCCGCCGCGGCGCCGAAGCCGTGGCGGTGGATCGCACGCTGAAGCAGGAGGACGGCTACGTTCATCAGGCGCTGGCACTGCCGGTGCAGGAGAAGACGGCCACACGCGTCGAGAAGCTGATCACCCTGTACACATCCCGGGACAGCGCCATCAGCGAGCCGATGACCAACGCCCAGGCCACCGTCCGGCGGCTGAGCAGTTTCGCCGATATGTCCGGCGAGAACGAACAGGCGTGGAAGGCCATATGGGACGTCTGTGACATCCAGGTGCCGAACCAGGAGCGGGTGCAGATGGTCCTGCGGCTCCATATGTCCCACGTGCTGCAGACCTGTTCGCCCAACACCGTGGACCTGGACGCCGGTGTCCCGGCGCGCGGTCTCAACGGCGAAGCCTATCGCGGGCACATCTTCTGGGACGAGCTGTACATCTACCCCTACCTCAACTACCGGGTGCCCGAGGTGACGCGGTCGTTGCTGATGTACCGCTGCCGGCGGTTGGACGAGGCCCGCGCCCTGGCCCAGGCCGAAGGCTATCGCGGCGCCATGTACCCTTGGCAGAGCGGCAGCGATGGCACCGAGGAGACGCAGGTCGTCCACCTGAACCCCAAGTCGGGCAGTTGGGATCCCGATCACAGCCACCGGCAGCGCCACGTCAGCGCGGCCATCTTCTACAACATCTGGCAGTACTACCAGACGACCACCGACCGCGAGTTCCTGGTCCACTATGGCGCCGAGATGCTGCTGGAAATCGCCCGGTTCTGGGCGTCCATCGCCCATTTCAGCGCCGAGCGCGGGCGCTTCGAGATCCACGGGGTGATGGGGCCGGACGAATACCACGAGCTCGAGCACGGCAAAGAAGAGCACGGCGTACGCAACAACGCCTACACCAACGTCATGGTGGCGTGGATCTGCGAGGTGGCGCGAGAGGTGCTCGACCTGCTGTCGGATGCCGAGCGGCAGGCGCTGAGCGACAAGATCGGCCTCACCGACGATGACGTCCAGGTATGGACGGACATGAGCTACAAGATGTTCGTGCCGTTCCACGAGGACGGCATGATCAGCCAGTTCGAGGGCTACGAGGGACTGAAGGAATTCGACTGGGACGGCTACCGCCAGAAGTACGGCAACATCCAGCGCCTGGACCGCATCCTCAAGGCCGAGGGTGACACCCCCGACCGCTTCAAGCTGGCTAAACAGGCCGATACGCTGATGCTGTGGTACCTGTTCGAAGAGGACGAGGTGGGCCGGCTGTTCGGTCGTCTTGGTTACCCTTACGGGGACGACACCGCACGCAGCAACATCGACTACTACTACGAGCGCACTTCGCATGGCTCGACCCTCAGCTTCATTGTCCACGCGGATATTGAGGCTTCACTGGACCCCGAGGGCTCGTGGAAGATGTTCCTGGCGGCGTTGGAAAGCGACGTCAACGACATCCAAGGCGGCACCACGCGGGAAGGCATCCACATGGGCGTGATGGCCGGCACGCTGGACCTGATCCAGCGCGGCTACATGGGTGCGAACATCCGTGACGGCGTTCTGATGTTCGAGCCGAAGCTCATCGATCACCTGGACGGGCTCAGCTTCCCCATGCGGTTCCGCGGCATGCCGATGCGGGTGTCCCTCGCCGAGGGCGGGCTAACGGTCGCGACGGGAACCGGCGGAGCGGGCCCGGTGCGGATCGGCGTTCACGGCGACGTGGTGGAGATGGACAGCGGGCAGAGCCATACCTTTAAGCTCTGATGCCTTAAGGCTCTGACTTGGGCCCTCAGAAGAGATAGCCGAGCCGGATTCCTACGTTTTCCATACCTTCGTTGGAATCGCACAGGTTGGCATTGGAGATGTGGGAGAAGTGCGCCATCACCGCGTAACGGCCGGCGAACCTGTATCCCAGGTCGATGGACTCCCGGAACAGCAACGAACAACCGAGCGGCTTGCGATCCGGATCGTCGGATGACGTCTCGCCGGTGTGGTAGACGCCGCCGAGGCTGAAGTCGATGAAGGCGTTCTCGATGAATTCCCATTCCCAGGTCAGGCCGAAGTAAGCCTGATGCGTCTCGTCTTCCGAATGGAAGGTGCCGCCCAGATGTGGCCGCGGCGACCAGATCCACTCGAGGAAATCCGGCGACGTGAACAGGATTTCCAGGTTGATGTCGATGCCGTCTTCCTTGGTTGCTGCTGAACGGCCCGGTGTCGTGAGCCAGGGCGCCCAGCCTTACCTCGGAGAAGATGCCGTAGAGGCCATCTTCGTCGTCAGTTCCCTCATCCATCATCGCAGCGGGAACCGGCGCCACGCCGCCTGCCATGGTGCGCGCCGGTGGTGTGGCGGGGCCGGTGCCGTATCCGGTGGTTCCGAAGGTGGTGGATGGCCGTGGGGCCGGCGGAACGGCCTGCGCGGGCGATTGATAGGTGACGGCTGGTGCCGGCGACGGGCCGCTGAGGAACGGATGCGGCTGGCGGAGGAAGATGTCCACGTCGTACAGGGCCGCCGGACTGCCGGCATGCACGCCTTGCGTCGTCGCGTCGGTCAGCATGCCGGCTGCGATCAACACCGTCGCCGCCATCGTCGCGCGCAACGAACGATTCGCCAGCCCCCGCCCCCCATCGCGGCTGCGCTGGCGTTCCAACCGTTCCTGATCCCCATCACCCAAGCCTTGTGCCCTTGTCTGCCGCAGCCGTCAAGCCGCGAGGCGGGCGCGTGTTCCGCTCCATCGGAAAACCGGGTACGTTCTTGATCATGGGTTTGCTGTACATGCGTTGTGCCGCGACGCCGCTCCGGCGGTTGGCGGGTCGGTACCGACGGCCCCGATTGATCGCCGCGTTGGCAGCACTGCTCGTGGTTTCGGCCTCCGCCGACGCGGCATACGTCTATTTCTATCGCGTATTCGGCGACTGGAGCCTGGTGTGTGCGTTGGATGAGCCGTCGGGTCGGCGCACCTGTGCACTCAGCGCCCCGATCCCACAACTCGCCGCGCCGCGCAGCGTCGTGGATATCCGTAGCGACGGCGGCGGCTGGGTGGTCCTGGTGCGCGTCTTGGCCGGTCACCGCGACGACGCACCCATATATCTGCGGGTCGACGATCACGAGCCCCACCAGGCCAAGCTCGACCGGTTCGGGCATGCGACGTGGAACGGTGCGGATGCCGCCGCCATCGTCGATGAAATGAAGGACGCCGAAGGCGTCGTGGTGCGCTCATTCGCCGGTGCCGAAGGCCAACCGCGAGACGAGTTCATTGCCGCGGACCAGTTTTCCGCTGCGCTGGAGGCCTGCCTCGCCCGCCTGCGCGGCGACCCCATCGACGGCGGCTGACTCGACAGAAGCTATTCCTTCGCCAATATCTGGCTCAAGGAGTGCCCGCTGATCGTCGCGGCGTCGTTCGCCGCTGTCTTACCGGGAGAGCCCTCATGCGCCTTATGAAACGCACCATCGCCGCTGCGGCCGTACTGACTGTCATCACCGGAGGGGTCGCCATCGGTTGGTCGGTCACGGCCCAGGCGGCGGGGTCCAGCAGTCCGTCGGTTTCTCGGACGGTCCATCCGGATTTCGCGCCGGGTAAGCGGGCCGTCGAAACCGGCAACTATCGACAGGCCATCGAGCATCTGGCCCGGGTCGTCGCTGACGATCCGCGCAATGCGGATGCCTTGAACTACTTGGGCTACAGCCACCGCAAGCTGGGCGAGTTCGAGCCGTTCCTGGACTGGTATCAGAAGGCCCTAGCCGTCGATCCGGACCATCGCGGCGCCAACGAGTATCTTGGCGAGCTGTATCTGCAGATGGGCGATTTGGCGAAAGCCGAGGACCGACTAAGCCGGCTCGACAGGATCTGCACCTTCGGCTGCGACGAATACGACGAATTGAAGGAGGCGATAGAAGCCCATAAGGCCGGCAGGGCTGCGAAGGACGATGGGTGGTAGAACCCGCTCGCGGGGAGCAGACTCTTTTTTTTCGTTTGTGACTGACATCACAGCCGGGCGAAGGGCCCGAGGTCTATCGTCCGTACTATCGGATGACTTCCTCCCTTCCCTCAAGAGCACCGACTCGGGCCGGTTTTTCCGGCCCGTTCTTTTTGTCGTGCTGAGACCTTGCGTTACGCGACAGTGCGGACACCCGGCGCCTTCTGAAACGTTTAGGACGTAGGGTCTGATCCCACGGTCACGCCGACCCCGCCACCCTCGCTTTCCGAAACCGAGTAGCCGTTGAGGTCGGCGGCGTTCGCGTTCTCAATGGTTACCGATCGACCATCGTCGCCCAGTACCGTCACCTTGACGTCGCTGCCCACCTGCTCGAACGAGACGTCGCTGATTTCCAGATCATCGCCCAGGAACACCAGTCGATCGCCCGCGGCGAAATCCCCGATGATGTCGTCGCCGCTTCCGGCGTCGAAAAGAAACACGTCGTCGCCACGGCCGCCGAGCAGCACGTCATCTCCGGCTCCACCGGCCAGCACATCGTCGCCCTTGTTGCCGTACAGCGTATCGGTGTTGCCGGTGCCGGTGATGGTGTCATTGCCGGCGCCGCCGTCGATGCGCTCGATGCTCACCAGGTCCGGGGCGTCCTCAGCGGAGAAGTCGAGGGCGTCGTCGCCGGCGCTGGCGACGATACGGTCCCAGCCGCCGGCACCGTCGATGGTTTCCACGGACGTGAGGTTGGCGAGGTCGTCGGTGACATTGAACACGTCGTTGCCGCGCGAGCCCAGCAGCAGGTCGTCGCCGGCGCCGCCGTCGATGGCGTCTGTGCCGTGGCCGCCGCCGGCGATCTCGAACACGTCATCGCCGTCGCCGCCGAACAAGGCGTCGTCGCCCTTATTGCCGTAGAAGGTGTCGGCATTGCCGGTGCCGGTGATGGTGTCATTGCCGGCGCCGCCGTCCATGGCATTGGCGCCTTTGGTGCCGCGCAGCGAATCGTCGCCTGCGCCGCCCACCACGTTCTCGATACCGCTCAATCGATCAGAATCGATGTCGGGACCCGATGCCCTTCCGCGGGCCAGGTCGACGGTGATGCCGTCTTCGGCGCTTTCGTAGCGGATCGTGTCGTTGCCGTCGCCGCCGTCGTAGGTGTCGTTGCCGGCGCCCGAACCGCCGATGATGACATCATCGTCACCACCGGCACTCACGGTATCGTCGCCATCGCCGGCGTAAATGACGTCTTTGTCGTCGCCTGTGACGATGTGGTCATCGCCCGTGGTGCCTAACACATTCCGGGTCGCAGGCGTATCACCGCTACCTCGGCCCTGGCCCTGACCATGGGTGTTGCCCTGGCCGTTGTTGCCAAGCTCGCCATCGCCGTCCTGATCGTCGTTGGCCAGCGCCTGCTGGTCCTGACCATGGACGTTGCTGTTGCCGTTGGCGCCGAGACCGGCGTCGTCGCCGTCGCCTTCGTCCCCCTGTGCCTTCTGGCCCTGACCTTGGGCGTTGCCCTGGTCCTTGTTGACGAGGGCCTCGTCGTCGGCCTTGTCTTTGTCGTCCTTTAGGGCGTCGGCGTGAATTCCGCTGGGAAGCACGCCTTGGCCGCTCGGGGCCACGTCGATGGCGGTGTCGCCCTGGGCTTCGTCGGCGTTCGCTTGTTCGATCCGCCGAGCGGTATCGTCCAGCCACACTTTGAATTTCTGCGCCAGCCCCGGCGGCGCCGCGGCAACGAGGCTTTGCCAGTCGTCGACGTCCAGGGAGTCCACATCGACATCCCGGCGCTCAAGCCATGCTGCCAGCTTGGCCATGTTCTTCGCCGCGCCGTCGGCCGTCGGCGGCTCGGCATCCGGCGAGGCGTCGTTCGGCGGCATGCCGGTGTCGCTGTTATCGTGGCCCGCCCCCGCCTCGGTGGTAAAGGCCGCCAGCTCGACGATGTCTTCGTCGAGCAACGCGGTGTCGTCTGCGTCCTCCGGGGCGCGTTCGGTCGCCTCCGGCGCGTTGTCATTGACGGCATCCGTGCGGATGTGGCCGTCGCGGGCGTCGAATTGGCGTCCGTAGAGGTTGTCGATCTCGGGATGGGAGAGGATTTTCGGCGATGGCGGCGGCTGGTTCGCCTCAGCGATTTGCACCGTCTGAAACGGCTTGTTCAAGACTTCGACACCGCCGTCGGTGATGACAACGATCTCGCCCGTGGCCCCATCGTCTTCTTGCAGCAGCGTGATCTTGTTGTCCGTGGGTTCTGGCCCGGCCTCGCCGACTACCTTGGTGCCCCGCACACCGACCGTCATCAGCGGCGTCTTCACCAGCATCGCGTCCGGAGATGTCTTGGAGATCATCCCGCTGACGAACACGAAGACGCCTTCGCCGACGGAAACGGATGCGGCACCGGTGCCCGAGCCCGGGTCATAGACCATCTCATCGATGGTCATGGCGCCGTTCTCGCCCAAAGAGAACTGGCTCTCGTCGGCGAACACGACCTCGACGACTCCGCCCTCGCTGGTGACCAGCCGATCGCCCTCGAAAATCGGATCGCCGGCCTCAAGCGGAACCTCGGTTCCGTCGGTGCGGATCGCGACGACCTCGCCAGCCGCGGTATCAACGACACCAACGGGCGCGCCGCGGGCAACGGATGCCAAGGCGGGATCGGCCATGATGAGTTCTCCTCGGGGCGATAATTCTCCGTTGTGAAAACTACAGGCCAAATAAATGATAATCTGTGATGGAAATCACTTTTACGCTTCAAATAAAAATACCATTTTATCTTGATTATATTTGAAAATATTATGATTTTTTGAGTCGAATTTTAGCAAAATTCCTGTGTTTCCCGAAAACGGAAACGGCGACCCCAAAGGGCCGCCGTCCGCTCTCGGAGTCCTAAGACTCTTGGTATTTAGAGCATTTCCTCGGTCTGGGGAGGTTCGTAGTTCTCGTCCCAGATCACCGGGGGCTCGTCGCAGTCGAACGTGTCAGGCGACGCGCAGGAGATGAAGCAGACATCGGCGTCCTGACCCGGGAACTGGAAGCGCTCCTGGTTGGCCGAGGACAGACGACCC
>Ga0209780_1001432_pt1 | contig 15689 bp, 8 predicted proteins | sample WorMetexBAHAMAS2_FD_187384 | JGI IMG/M metagenome (GOLD analysis project Ga0209780, IMG submission 187384) | Marine gutless worms symbiont microbial communities from Max Planck institute for Marine Microbiology, Germany - Inanidrilus exumae... | ecosystem: Host-associated > Annelida > Digestive... | reverse complement strand
CTGCAGCGGAACATGATATCAACAATTGGAAAGAAATTTGTCAATCTACAGGGATTCCCCCTACATGCCTCCAAATTTGGTGAACTTTGGTCCAGAAACGATTGAGAATGGTTGGCGAGTTTTTGTCACCCTCTACGTTTTCACATGGGGAGACACTGCCAACCTTACCAAATGGACCTTATATAACAGACAGCAGGTAAACTTTGGCATGTGTTATGTAGTTGCACCAGCTTACAGTCTAGAATCACAGAATGTCGGACGGGTTCACGCTGGCTTTGCCATACATCCAGTTATAAATGTATTCGTATTGTTAGCAGATGCAACCCAGGTAGGCAAGCTGTTCGAAGTATTAACTGCCCTACTGCAAAAACCAAATCTCTGTAGGTCATATTTTAATTTTGTATGAGATTTCTGAAGTCTCAAATCATTTTCTATATTTACCTTTTTGTCCAGAGCAGGCACAACACTTGGATGATATTTTCTGGTGACTATCGTATACCCACAGTTACTGACACTGTAGCAGCCATAAATGTAATTGTATGTACAATAATTTGCTGGGAAATGTGAGTCCGTTTCCCATTAAGTCTTACAAATGTATGTCTGTGAAAATACGTGTTATGATGCAGTCATGTGAAACACTGAAGATGTGACTGAGTTTGCCTTTTAATATTAACATTCCCTACAGTGATTTGACACTGTTTGATGGGCAGCAGGAAGAGCATCTGGCCAGTGGAAAACCAAAGTTCTTTGTTAGGTGTCCTGTCTCGTTTTTTTAGTATCTACAAAAATTGATGATGATTTTAGTTTTATGATGACAAAAAGAAGGCTGCTGAAATGTAACAGAGTGTTTTTGACATTTAGGCAACATCAGAAGGTTGGAACTGTTATTGATTCATGAACATGAACAGAGAGAAACATCTGAATAAAGCTGATAGGAAGACAAGAACTTGTTTGAATGATTCCGCATGTCAAAATGTGGATGACAGCCAGGCAGCTGGCCTGGCCAGACAACATCATCAGCATCAGCTACTTGACAGAAGTGTTTATGATGGGTTTTCTTTAGGAAGACTAAATAGTGATCGAACAAATGCTGAAGTTAACAGTGTTCCGCACTGTGATTTGTTGACATTTCATAACCAGAAAGCTGGTGCTCCTCCTTCAGAATCATACCAAGGGAGAACAGTCGGCAACAGTGATGATTACCAAAGACGTCAAAAACTCACCAACAAAAAGAAGAAAAAGAAAAAGAATTGTGGTCGTGGTTATATTCACACCAATTTTGCCTGCACAGCAGTTCCTGTGAGTACTGAAGATGCTGCTGCAGGGCTTATGAGCTGGCAGATGCATAGTGTTGGTCACAGTAGTGGCTGGCAGGACCATATTGATGTACAGCACAGTCAGCCGAACACATTCCAACGTGAGCCATTTTCCAGTGATGACCATTTCTTATCAGCTGCAGCAGTTACTGCCACTGTAGCAGCCAGCGAAAAGGTATTTCATACAAGTATTAATTCTGAAAATGCAATTGTATTTCAGTTAATTTGATCGGAAATGTCTCTGCATTTTACGTGGCGAACTTTGTGACATGATTTGCAGTGAGTGAGATGTTTACAGGAGCTGATCGAAGTTATATTGTTAAAACGTGGATGGCATTGAAAACAGCTGGTGTTGTGCTATATAGAAACTTGAATTTCAGACAAGCAGTGTCACACGAACTGGCACTGACACACTCTTCCAGTCTTTTTTGTCACTGATCTATCGCTTCATCCAACAAGCTGTGCTGCTCTTGTCTCAACAAATCACCGATGCAGCTGGCACTGAAGTTGTGCTGTGCCAGTGAAGTGTATAGCTGGCCATTTGTGAGTTCTTAGGACATCCACAATAAACAATTTCCCATTTGTTAAAGTCAAATTTACACTCGGAGAACATGTTCAGTTGCAGCTCAGAGTGCTCAAGACAACATACTGCTGAAAAATGACTTTTTTAATTTTTCAGGGTATAGTAACTAGCTACAATATACAATTGAGGTGGAAAAATTTGTAGTCTTATGGTATTAAATTTTCTTTGGATTCTGTACCAAAAATTATTAAAATCGGTCCATTTTTGACTGAGTTATTTGGCAATTTTTTGGACCAGAACTACAATTTGGTCCAAAAATGCCACCCTTTCATTTCTTGAATAACGCAGTCAAAGATGAACCAATTCTATTAATGTTTGGTACACGGAATCCTGCAGAAATTTGACACCACTCCTGAAAAATGTTGCTGCACTATGCTGGACCACAGTTTAGTTGTTTTTTACTGTGTATTGCACGTCAGCTTACAGATGATACTTGATAAAATTTGATGTTCCAAAGTTAAAATGACAACAGAATGAAGCCTTAGTGTTGACATATTAACTTACGTGACATTTTAAGTTAACTGATGAATGTCATTTACACATTGTGTGAAATAACATGTCATCTGTTTTGTCTTGTTACCAATTATTGAATTTTGACATTTCCTTTCTCATCAGTTTGTGCATACAGTACCTTATTGGAGCTATTGCATGTTTTTGTTACACATTGCATTTTTTCGTAATTATTTTTGCATCATTGTGTGAATTCATCAATAAATAAATTTGGGCGTCTACTTAAATTTTCATAATCATTCATTTAATTGTTATGAGTGTTTCAGATTCAGTGACTTGACTGTACATTGGCCTGCTTGAAATACAAATTTCTAAACATGCATCGTTGTAATGATGCACAAAAATGTGCATAATTACAGTGACACCTGATCTTGACTTTCAGGCACTATGGGTCATTCTGTTATGATGAATGCCACAGGACCACATTTTATGTCATTTAGCAGAGCACGTTAGTTGGTCATATGTTCTAATTATTAATGAATGTTCTTGAAAATTAAATGTGTACATTGCTTGTAGCCGGATAGCAGCCAAATTGCTGGGCACCTGATGCAAATAAGAGACTGCATACGTCGCTCCCAGGACATGTTATGCAAGCTTGAGTGGCTCAGTGATACGGTTTGTTCGTATGCTTTACTGACTGAAAGACAGTTTGTCATTTCTAAGTCAGATTCCATTTTGCTTCGATAGCAATTAAAGCGTACATTTGATTTTTCATTTTCTTGCATCTCATCATGTAGTTAGATTGTTTTTCGTCTGTGGCACAGAGGCATAACCAATTTAAAATTCATTTGTAGATGGTGATGATACTGTGTATGATGCATGCTGTGATAGGAGAGCGCTGACCAGCGGCAAAAGCTCAAACGTTTGGTCGCTGACTTGAGGAAACAAGAGGCTGACTACATAACGTTACTAGAAAAAGTTCTAGTAAGTGTGCCGCAGATACGTTTTCCATCTGTAAGAAGGGGAATGTGGTCAGATTCAGTTTAACTATTACAGGAAAATTAGAAGGAACTAAAGCACCTAGTCGTTGAAGAAATGTTTGTGGACAGTTTGTGTAGAGGTCATGGACATGTAAACACCACTGATAGTCAAGGTATGAAAGTCTGTGATTGCTGTGATTGTTAATCAATTGATGACAAGTATGGTTGGAGGAATGTTAGCTAATGCCGTGCTCTTAATCGCGGCTGTGACGTATTGATGTTCAAGGAGCAACGAGAAGATGAATTGATGCTTCGGCAGAACTCAACTGAGCGTGCATTTGAGTCTGATGATAATGATTCTAAGTCAGACGCCGCTGCTGAGCTGAACTTTGATTCTGATGAGGCGTCAGAACACGTGAGGATAAAGCACTTATCTGATATCTTATTGTCATATGGCATATGTTCTATTCATTTGAAGGATGTGCACATAAAAAATTTGCTTCACACCCTTTAATAAACAACTGGCTAACCCACATAAGCCTCGAAAATAGTCTGCACATGTTTGATTATGCACAGCAAGAAACAGGGAGTACAATGGGTCACATTATCTTTCACTAAAACCAAAGTCTAAAACCTTATTCTAAAACCAAAGCTTAATCTGAACGGCTAAAACATGGTTTAAGCGAAAAATAAAGTGATTTGGTTTTAGACTAAGGTCTTAACTCTAAGAGATTAGTGATAATTGCCTATCTAAATACGTTAGGACGGTTTGGTTCGAGACCAGATTGCTCAGATTAAGTTTAGTTTAAGACCAAAGTTTGGTCTCAAACTTTGGTTTAAGCGGTAAGTTTGGTTTTAGACTTTGGTCTCAGACCAAGGTTTAGCATCATTTCTCGTTTTGCATTAATTAGGTCTTAAATCGGACTTTTGGTCTTAGACTAAGGTTTTAGACTTTGGTTTTAGCGAAAAATAAAGTGACGCAGTATAATATTGGAACTGAGAGGAAGGCAGGTCACTAGGCTTCTGCTGATAGCATGCAGTGATCTAGGTATCTAGATGATGTTGAAAATAGGAGACTGTGGACTATGTTAAGTAAATGTACCGTACCAAGCTGCTGTGTTGATTATTCCAGGAGTTTCGTATGTCAGGAGGTGGTGAGGATTGCTTGACACTGAACAATCAGCGTCCTTGGATTGAGTCACATCTTGGTCATCACTCAGACACTGACATGGAAAGCATAGCCATTGCAGACGAGGAAAGGCTTGAAGTGAACTGGCCACGTGTTGCTAATGATGCTGGCCGTTCGTCCAGAGATGCTGAAACTGAGGATACTCTGAGTTGCTTACTTGACAGAAGGCAACAGCTGGAGGTGCCTGAAGTTGTACATATGTCTTTCACAATGAAATATAAACTGTTTTAATTTGCTGACCTTCGTTTTATTAGGTCAACTACTCCGAGTCGACCTGATAAAGCCGGTCTCATATGTCTGTCCGTATGTCTGTCCGTCCACAAAAAGTTTATTCAATTTCAATGAAATTTGGTTTGTAGGTAGAGGTCGATGAGTGATGCATGACTGTATGCAGTATGACCCGATCCAAGGTCAAGGTCATGAGCCCTTGAATGTCGGAAATTCGACCATTTTCAAAGGCTATCTCCTCCCCCATTTACAATGGGGGCTGGCAAATGACCACAGATTCTTAAATTAGGGCACCATACCTAAAGCTTATTGGGAATGGATTTTTGATTTTTGTCCTAGTTTTTGTGTCACGTGACTTTGAAGTTGGCAGTAAGTAGGAGTCGACCGTCAGTCCAGTATGGGGCTAATTTTTAGTTCTGTCATTAGTTCTGTTATTTTGTTGTTTCCATCAGTATTTCGATGCTATTGTTCGGGTGACATAAGGGACATTTGACCCATAAAACCTGTGACACTTATCACCGATGGTTATCATTTGGAACTAGAATGTTGGCAATTAACGTGTCAATTCCCAACGTGAAGATCGCCCATCTTGTGCACTTTTGACCGTGGCAATTCGATGTGTGAACAACAAACATGAATGCTCACAATTGGCTTACTGAACAGGAACACCGGTGGTTTATGGACGTCGGAGAAAGTGAGTTGGGAAAAAGAACAGGGCCCTCAAAATTTACAAAAATGGCTACTTGGGGTGGTTAGGGGTCACTCAAGGTCATTTGCAATGTCACCATTATCAGGCTACGTATGATGTCTAATAGTCATCTGCAGCAATGATAGGGCTATCTTGTACCATTACCGAGATATAGCGTGATATTATGTCAAAAATCACAAAAATTTTTCATTCCTGTATAATCTACCACATCGATCTCTGTCACCATTTAGCTGCTCCCGACCAAAATTTGATGAACATATAGGCTAGTAATCAGTGATTAACATTATTGTTTTCGATTTTCTATTTTACTTTCACATTACGAGTGATGGTGTTTAATATGTTACGGTTAGGTACGAAATTGGGCAAGATTTGGAGTTTTTGCCCCTCGATTTTTGTTGGGGGTACTTTCAGGCAGGTGACCCAGATTCACATGAAAATAGCCATTAATATGGAAGAATGATGGAGAGCCATCAGTTTATTACTACTTGTGTTGTGTGCCACCTTTCCCAAAATACTAGTTAAAATGCATGAATTAAAATGACATATAAAATAGAAATGTACTAAAAAAGAAAAGAAATCTATCATCTCGGGGAAACTTGAGAGTTATTGGTCTCTGTTGTGCCCCAAGGCTCAAAGCAACAGATGTAAAGATGTACTGTGTAAGTACCCATATTTTGTGGACTTATGAATGACAACTATTTTGGCTAGAGCACTGGCAGATATGCTGGCAGTCGGCATATAGAAACTGGCAGTGGGGCAGGTCACGGTTACATTTAAGCACAAGAGTCTTTTTTTCGGCTATGAAATCAGAAGCAGTCTATTTGGTTTTCTGCCATCAGACATTAGCAGGCTTTTCCATTCTTAGTGACCACCATATTGACAGACACAAACCCTTAGGTGGTTAGCTCATAGAGGGCCTGATTTTGTGCAGTTTTTTCTGGTACAGTCACGAATGTATGTGTCAGCCTGCCTGCCAAAATGGCATTGATATGGGATGCATATGGTGAGGCCATGTCAAATAATAAATCAAATCTTAGCTTCTTCCCCACCAAGCCTTAGGCCACAAGAAGCCGTCTGAAAAATACGAAGCTGTGTGGTGAGAAACAGCCAGGTAGAAGCAGGACACTGTCAACGAGATTTTCACTTTTCAAATGAACAAAGTATGATATTTCATATTATTCGAGAAGTTTGTAACATGTCTATAGAATGATCTCAGGAGAAGAAAAGAACAGTTGGAAGATCTTCGTAGACAGCACACTACACTGAAGGATGTGTTACAACAACAGGAACAGGTAACTGCATTGTTTTCTGAGTGCATATCCCATTTCTCTAGTACATGTTGGATGTTGATGCTGGTGAATCATGAAAGGATGAGGTTCAGTGGCTGACTTTGCCTGGTCGTTGAGTTTCTTTCAGTGCTTCGACACTGCTGGTTGGGTGACATCCAGCTGGTAAAATACGGTACCTGCTCCAGTTATTCCCCCACGGTTCTGTTCTCGGCGACCCAGCCAAACCCAGGTTAAAGTTGAAGTAAAGTACAGAGTACAGTGTACAGTGCTTATTCTTGAGCTACTCGATCTCTGAAGCGCTGATGTATGGCACATCAGTTAACAAGGGATCGCACAGTTTTACCTGCTATCCACACGTTTGTCTACAAATGGAAGGAGCCATCCTGCCCTTACTCTCCAGCTGCAGAGCATCACTGCTCTTCAGCCGGTACTCATTTCCATTCCCGCTGAGGGTAGGAGGCTGAGTTGGTCTGGGTGGCTGGTTACATACCAAGATGGTATGCCTACCAATCACCCATCCCAGTACTAACTGGGCTCAAGGTAGACTAACTTCATTGAACATTCATTGCCGTTAGCATTACGCCAAACTGCCAGAAGAAGTCTGGTTCAGTGTAAGCTGACAGTAGTGATAGTGATACTGTTGATGATGTAGTCTAGTCGGCCTGTAGGAGCAACCATAGGTCAGTGGTTAATGTGATGGACTCTCGTCTAGGCCATTTGAGTTTTATTCTGAGATACACAATATTGAGATGGGTTTATGGTCAAAATTGTGTCAAAAGGTACCAGCTGACCGATGCACGTGACTGAGCTGGCTAATAGTGTAATGCATACTCACACACAACCATTTTGTGGTCATTACACTGGTCAATCTTTTTCAGTCAGCACCTGCAGTTAAGAACTGGAAGATTTTGTTGGAGCAAAATTTTACTACCTGCATGCCTTCCTGACAGCAACTAGCAGATTAGGTTTAGAGAGAAAAAACTAGAGTTCTGTTCATCTGTGTTGCCTACAACTTCTCGCCCCATGTTGGTCCCGGGGCTGTAAGTAAGTGGGTAAATGTCTGAGTAAGTAAGTAAGTAAGTGACAGATTTATGAAGCACCGAAACCAGAATAGGCCTTCTCCGTTGTCAGGCCAGATGTTGTAGGAGGCGCCTAAACCTGGCTTTAAGTTTTTGAGCTAATTTTATGTTGTAGTATAGTATGTTATGGATGTATGTTTGCTTTTGTTGTGCTTGTTTCAGTTTTTGAGTACTAAGTCGAGAGATTGGCTGGGGAAAACGTCTCTGAAATGACCTATTTTGTGTCGAGTGGGATGCAAATTACATCTCAGTCAAACAACTTAGCCTACAACTTCTCCATACCATAAAATAGCATAATGCAGATGTTAAAGATTCGTCTTTTTATTGTTCATTTACATGTGAGCTGGATGTTGGTATGTGGATGTCAGATGAAACGTTGGCAGGAACAGCAGCTGTCCAGCAATCATCATGACGGCCAAGCATTTGACTACGATGGAATTGCACAAGATGTGGCAGCTTCGTCAGTTGAAGGTTGTGTGCAGAGTGAAACTACGCTGTGTCTCAGTTGAAGTGAGGCCATAATTCAAATCTTTATAAATACGACATAACTCAACAGAAACGTATCGTTTTAACTACACTAATTACAATTTGTTTAATGTGAACTATACAAGTTTTAACAAAATAATTGCTAAGATACATAAGTTTAAAAAGTTGAACTTGAAATTGTCAGTTTCCACCATGTTAACGCCCATCACTTACTGAAACAGTTGAACAAACAAACAAGTTCGACAGTCGAGCCTTCATTGGTTACAGTTTATACTCAAAATGGCTGCACGGACACAAGCTCGCAGTCTAACAAGCCACTGTCTCATTGCTCGGTTGGTGTTGTCCTGACTGAAGTGACACCATTCTTTGACTAGTCGCTGCTTCAGGTGGTCGATGTTGTGAACTCTGGTGCAGGAGAGGTGTCACTGGAGCACTCCCCAGGCTTCATAGTCGATTGGATTGAGATCTGGGGAATTGGGCGGCCACATCAGTGGTCAGATGAAATCTGGCGTGTTTCTATAGCTTGTCATTTTTTACACAACTGTTTCAGTAAGCAGTAGGCAGTCACATGTTGGAAACTGACGTTTTCAAGTTCAGCCTTTTGAACTTTAGTATCATGGCAACTAGGCTGTATATTTTGTTGAAACGTTTAACAGTTCACATTTAATAAATTGTAATTAGTGTAGTTAAGATGACATAAGTTTCAATAAGTTTCATTGTTTCTGTTTAGTTATATCGTATTTATATAGATTTGTATTTTGGCCTCGCTTCAATTTGGACCCCGTGTATTTGTGACTGTGATGCCATTTAATTCACGCTAACAAGTGGTCCAAGCATCGGAGAGCCATCGTAAAGGGTCCAGCACCTTTTCCTTTAGCATTTGATGGTAGATGAAGAAAGGATGAAGCCAGGGCTGCGTTAAGTACGTAAGCGATTTCGAAAACCACTTATTGAAAGCACTTAGGTATCCCTTAACGGAAAGTAGCAAAGAAAGCGCTTACTTAATAAATATTCGATGGAGATGTTATTAGCAACAGCTTCATAATCATTATTACATCACATTCACGCCATCAAGTTAACTAATCAGTGTCAATGCCATGTAATAACTTTAAAGCTCAATATAGTCATTTTTCTCACTGTTGAAAACCAAACGTTCCTAAATCTTCGCAAAAACAAACGTAAACAAACGGTGTCTATTTACCACTCAGCGAAGATTTTTTCCGCTGTTTCTGCTGGCGGCAGTGAAGTCATCGCTTACGGACTTAACGGCAAAGCATTGAGTTAGCTTAGGTCAGCGATTACGTACTTAACGCAGCCCAGGTCACTGGTTGATGTTCAGTGCTTCATGTTTCTGTTAGTGCCTTGTCACTGTTGGTTGGGTGACAGGATGGGCATCTGGCCTGTGAAAACCCATACCACTTATCCTCAGAGGTTTCCTTCCAGAACAACTGAGGAAAATTAGCTGGGGAAAACCTTAATTAGCATGGGAAAAACCGGCTGCCGAGGTTCACCTGGAAAATGGCTGTTGAAATGGACATAGGTTATTGGATGTAACAAAATTTAATTTCACTTGTTCATTTTCCATACACCTGGTTCACAAACTGTTATTGGCACCAGACATTTCTTATCTGCTGTTCCAGTTATTTGGAACAATCTACCTTACAACGTTCGATCTGCTGAAACTATAGGAACCTTTAGTACCAGACTGAAGACTCCCTGTTTCCCATCATTGCATTGTAGACATGTGTTATCCCAATACAGATTGAGATTCACTTTTTGGGAAAATTGCTATTAACATTACATATTTGCAATGGACCAATGCCCACCTCATTTGTATATTAATAGCACTTATGCTTGTTACATACATACTCACTGATAAACATTGTTTGCTCTGTGTGATGACTATACTATGACAGTTGATGGTGTAGGCATGGAGGATGGTCACTCTGAGCTAACATCTGGTGAGATACAGCAGCTACTGCAGAACATGAGGTACATTTCTTTGATTTATGGTCGCTAACGATGAAGGCATTGTGGAATTCTTCTCAGAGGCCCATTTCGTATTGACTCTATCTGTCTGTTCTGCATGTCCTTCTAACTTGAAAACAAGAAGACCTAGAGAACTAAAATTGTTTGTGCATGTCACATGCAACTGACAGACCAATTTTGAGATCAGAATGGCAGCGTCAGTGTGTCTGAAGTTACAACCTTGCGTAAATTAAATTAAGTAAATGGTGTATAGCAGTTAGCAACAACTTAGCCTCACCACTGATGGGGTAGAAATGTATATATTTGTATTATCATTCTCATTGCCTGCACCGGTGGTAGTCGAGTGGGTAGGATGTTCAGCGGCATTTGTGTGTTTGTGCATTTGTTTGTTTGTTTTTCCACATGATATGTCAAAAACTGGTGGAGCTAGGATACCAAACTCGACATAGACGTGTTCCATCATGAGTCCTGAAAACCCATTTATTTTGGGTCAAAAGGTCAAACAAGCCTCTGTTGCTCTTCAGAAGGAACACAGTGTTGACGCTTGCTGTGTACGTATGCTGCATAGGGTTTTCCCCCCTGGGGTTTTCCCCCATTTTCCCCATGCCCTGACCGCCGGTATTTGTGTGTAGAGTTTTTTTGCAGTCAGCCATCTTGTGGCAAAAAAACATTGCCGGCGTGGGTTATGGTGCTCTCGTGAGTGCTGGCTTCGTCTAGTTACTACATGCAGTCGCTGTATGCCATTTGGGCCTATAGATGACTAGCAACCATGTTAATGCTCTGCTGTTCGTGTGCCCCCTTTCTTCATCTGTTCCTCTGCTCCACCGATGTGTACAGTAGCTGCTCCCCCACTGCACCTGACTATGCTAATCAACTATAATTTCTAAACAGAAACCTTACACAAATTATACTTCTTGAATTAAATAATCTACCTTATTTAATCTACTATTATTGTTACATTTTTCTTTTGCAGTTGTCTTATTTCAAGAATTAATATATATTAAATCTTAATATTTATAATATAATTCAACCTTAAAGGCGCAGTGTGACCTAAATTGTGTTGAAAGTACCGTTAGACTCCAACCAACCAACCTGACTATGCTGTTACGAGAATTTGTAGCGGAAAGCACTGATGATGTTGATAATTAACCGTGACGTCAGTGACAGTGATGATTAGGTGGTGATGACTGTCTGATGTTAAAAACACATTTTCAGGCATCTGTCGGACGTTAAGACACAACTGGCTGAGCTGAAGGACATGCTTCACCAGCATCAGGTCACGCGACAACACGTATCTGAACTGGTAGATGGTGGCAATGGGTCGGAGAGTTCTGTTGATGGTCGTTTACAGCCAGTGTCAGTCCATTCTGCTGGTGCTGCTAGCGTGCTGAGGAATTTAGACTGGTATGATCCAGCATGTTTGTTCTGGTAAAAACGTCGTTTTAACCCTTTGAACCTATGCTTGCAGGCCGTCAAAACTGCTCAACCCCCTATACTGGTATACACACACATTTATTTTTACTCGCGCGACACTATGCTAATGCGGTATTTGCTGTCATTGTGTGTTAGTTTGTCCATCCATCCGTCTGTCCATCACAACTTAGAGTTGTAGCAAAATGGCTAGATATAGGATCACGCAAATAACGCCACACAATAGTCCAGCCACTCTGGTTTTATGATGCAAAAGTTTTCTGCGAAATTCCGAAGAGATCACCCCCAACGGGGGTGCCAAATGCAGGTGGGGTAGGTAAAATTGCGTTTTTTGACCAGTTGAGAAGTCTCTGGCTCAGACACTTTACCGCTGAAACGGTGATCCACATCCACAATGGTGCACTGGCGGAGTAAGACACGGCATCGTCAACAACATTGGAGGTAGTCGACGTTGGTTGATCACAGTTACGGTCCAGTTGACATCAGTTGCATGCTCCCTGTGCGATAGTTAAGTCAATTGCAACTATGCATGTACGCAACTATGCAGGTAGTCTAATAGTTGGAGTTTAACATCCCCTTTTAGCACAAATATGGCTATATCAGAGACAAAAGTTCAAGGGTGGAGAGCTATCCCTACCCAGTGAAGGAAGGCCGGGGATATATTAACCTCAACCCTGTCCGCCTTTTTGTCGAATAGAAAGTGGCAGTTGCTGAAAGTGCTCCTCAGGCTGACATGTGATCTGTTTGCGTTATTCATGCAGCAGTAGGGTAACATTTCAGCTGACCCACAGCATCCTGCGGGCCCTGCCCATGTGGCCGAGTATTCAGCGCACTTGGCTTCCATGTGCAATAGAGCGTGACGCACTCAGTGGCTGAAGATCATGCCTCAGCTTGGGTGCGTCCGCCTACCAAAGAATTATTTCTAATAATTCCTATGCACATGATGATAATCCCGGGCAGGAAAAAGAGGGTTTGACGGTGTCCTCTATAAACACAACTATTAGAATACTAGAAATAGTAATGAGTATCTAGGTAAGTAAGTAGTTCTTTATTAAACACTGATATGTGCAGAGTTTTACATATAGCTGAAGTAAAACGTATAAAACAAGTTAAAGAACGAATGTAGTTGAACAAAGTAGTGTCACAGTAACTATCTATCCCATTATATTATACTGGAATGATACAGACTGGGTATATTCATTTATTTCAGTTTACCAGGAATTTGGGTTCATAGGTTATGTATTGTGAATAGCTGGAAGTGTTGTTTCACCTTTGTTTGTGTACTGTGACACATAACTGACCACATCGTGATGAGATGATGTTATGATTAACTTGTGCTGGTGCTGGCCTGAGTTTGTTCAACTTGGTTAATCAGAAGATAGCTGAGCTGTTAGCGTACAGCATTAGTAAAGTTGATTAATCGGCTGCTGCTGCTGTTTTGTTGACAGCACGCATGGTGCGTCAGGTGTCACCCGGTTCAGGGATGATCATGATGATGCTGCTGATGATGATGATGATGATGATGCTGAAACAAAGACAAAACTTAGGTGTGATTTTATATGCTGTTGCACAGCATTGTCAAGCCTTGTACAGATTGTGAGCAATAAAAAATGCAGTGTGCAATGCACAGAAACCAGAGATAGACAGAGAAAAGGCTTCTTACTCTAGGACTAATATTTGATCAAATTTGTTGAAAAGGAGGAAATCGTAGATATCAGACTTCGCCCATGCTATGCAATCCCACCACCCCATTTGTGGCCGATAAGCTGCATAGCCTGCACCCATAAATTTTTAGAATACTATTTGCGCTTGCCTGGCATACTGAATCATCGCTTCTGCTGCATGACATTATTGGCGATTGAATGATCCCTTTTGATCGCAACCATTGCAGCAAAGATTGCCAATGCTTTTGAATGCCTGGACAACCCCCAAAATTGCCCCTTCCCCTGGGGATCTGCATCCCCATTTAATATATGGTTCCTTGGGTCCATCCAAGGTAGAAGTACAATGAAGTTAGTGCACAGTAAATTCTGTAACTAAGTGACATTCTAAACGTTCCATAAGTTCAAATATGACTGCAATATTTGTCCATAGTAAAACCTACATAAGCATTTACATAATGTGTAAAACTGTAAAGTGATAGTTCTGCTACGGTTACTTTACAGATTAAGTCCACTGATAACGTGATGTTATTCTCACTCATTTAGTCTGTTATTCTGCAGTTATTCTGGCGTTATATTAATTTCTTATGTCTATGTGCCAATTAATTCCGTCCTTATTCATATAGTAATACTGTGGTCATTGGCGATAAGTATGGTGCTGCGTAAATTGTAGTTCACTTTAGCTGCCTAAGTAGTCGTTAAGGATAAAGATTTCATTTTCATATTATTTGTTAGCTGTTTGTATTAGTACAAAGTGTAGTTGTGGTCAAAGCCACATGTTCGTCCATTGACAACTGTTACAATTTCTGTCATGTAAGCAATGTTATACAGTGATTGTCTGTCAGTGATTTGATGCTGCCGATTGTGCATTGTGAAGAGCATTTACTCTGTAGGATCTTAGTGCAGCAGTCCAGAGACTTCCTGCCATACTACTGGGAGATATGACCTGTAGTAGCTTCCAAAAGTAGGCAGCTAAGCATCCACAACCAGCAGGTGGTATATTATGTTGCATTCTGAGATGAACTGATTTTTGTTGTAGGCGACTGGCGGCCGTTAAGCGGAAACTAGAAGAGCTGAATAAGCTGGTTGATACCGTTCAGCAGTCGTCGGCAAATATACATGGCATGGAGTCATTCTGTGGGCCACACTCAGTCGGTCAGTCCAGGCAGCTGCAGACCACTCGGCCGATGCACAAAAATGCTGCTGCGAGAAGATCAGAGGCTGGTGTTCAGGATGCGGCAACACCTTCATCGAAGGAAATAGAAAGAGAACAGCGCTGGGAAAGGTAAGCGAATATTTTGCATGGTGGCTCAGCGGTAGGGCATTAGACTTGCGACTGACAGGTTGTGGTTCAATTCCCAGCCCGTTGCTTTCACGTAACATAGGTCAACTCAGCCTTGCATCCCTCCGGGTTCGCTAAATCGAGTACCTGCTTTGGCTGAGGGTAAAGGCGGGATTCTCACCTCTGTCGGCTGGCAGATAACACTGTGATCCCATATGGCATGTGAGTTTCCCGTAGCGGTGTGGCAGAGTCGTCTGCGAACTGTTATACACTTACTTTACTTTACTTTACGTGTTTCTGCAATAGATGCAAATTGTCAGCTTGAAAAGTTATATGTCTATAACGTAGTCCAAAATCTGTGATGAAATTGTGTGCTCCTAGGTGAAGCTTTATAATAGAGAGACATGATTTGTTTTGTTCTTGTATGTAGTGTGCTGTGTGATGTGTTGTCAGGTTGCAGCAGCTGCAGCAGCACCGTGTGCACAGCAAACGAGATGAGTTACAGGCTGTGGAAACTGGACGATGGTCATTGACACAGCAGATGCCAGATACTGTATGCTTATCACTTGGATGTGTTCCATGTAGTTACACTGTTTTAAGCTGCTTTTAATAACCCCCAGAGGCTAACCCACCCAGTGCTTCTTGGCTTATTAACCGGCAGCATTGCGCGCAGCGCAAAGCGCCGGTTATTTAATTTACTCAGAGGCCGATTTTGAGAATTTTCGCCCCACAGGGGCGACACGTTGCACCGATGGAGGTGAAATTTGGCACGGAGGAGGGGACTGAAGGTCCCCTCCTCCGTGCCAAATTTCACCCCCATCGGTGCAACGATAAGGGTATAGGACCCTTAAAACTGAAAATTTTACTGATATTTGGCGAAAATGTGGAATATAAACGCCCCGCAGGGGCGTATCCCTTGTACGATTTTCACAAAATTTGCAGAATTTGTTCCTCGTTTCAGGATGCGTTAGCCGTTAAAGTTTCGTTAAATTTGCTCAAGGGGTTATGGAGTTATGG
>Ga0209780_1001431_pt1 | contig 15691 bp, 9 predicted proteins | sample WorMetexBAHAMAS2_FD_187384 | JGI IMG/M metagenome (GOLD analysis project Ga0209780, IMG submission 187384) | Marine gutless worms symbiont microbial communities from Max Planck institute for Marine Microbiology, Germany - Inanidrilus exumae... | ecosystem: Host-associated > Annelida > Digestive... | reverse complement strand
GATGAGAATAAAGCCCGGTCCACACCAGCAACAATGTCGACGCAACGTTCGACTTTGTTGCCAAAAATCGCAACTATGTCGAACGAGTTTTGCGTTGAAATTTCGTCCTTTCGACAAAGTCGAATGTTGTGTCGACAAAGTCGAAAGTTGCTTCGACATTGTTGCTGGTGTGGACCGGGCTTTATTCTCATCACAGTCGTAGTTATATCGTCGTGTCGACATACACGAAGTTGGTATGTTGATACAACACAAAACAGACGACTACTTGTACTTGCTCAGCAAAATTTTCATTTCGGTTCGCGGTTCAGGCAGAACAGAAAAATTTGAGCATTCTGATTGTTGGTTCCTGGAAAGTTATCTGATTTACTTAAAATTCTCCGCAAAAATGTAGGCCTGTTAGTTATTTGAGGAAACAGATTACATGTTCATGAAAACTAGTTTTTTAATCCACATACAGGCGGAGACACACTTGATATGCCTATGCAATTTAAAATAATTTAACACACTGTAATTGCTATGCAATGATTATACACGTCAATCAGAGATTGACGTGTATAATTACTAAGATCAAGATATTTATTGCAGTCTGTGTCAATAGCGAATTTTTACTAAATTTTAAATTCGCACAATTCATGACGTTTTTAGCGAACGTGAACTGAACTCACGTTCACGTTCGCTATATGCTATCGCCCGTCCGTCTGTCGTCTGTCTGTTTGTCGTCTGTAACGTTCGTGCACCGTACTCAGCGGGTTTAAATTTTCGGCAATATTTCTACGCCGTTCGGTACCTTGGCCATCCATTGACATTCACTGAACATTTTACGGAGATCGTCACAGGGGAACCCCTCCGTCGGGGGATGGGGGTTAAACGCAAGAGGGGTAGCCAAATATAGCGATTTTTGACATTTCGAAGGCTATATCTTGCAAACGGTGCAAGATAGCAGGTAAGTTAGTATTAATCACTGATAGGATGTCGTATATGAGCTTTCGATTGTACCAAAATCGATGACCTTCAATGACCTTGAATGGCGAAATTGCCCTTATTTTGCGTCATTTTACCGAATTTGGTAGTTTCTGGGGCGCATTGCGTAAAAGTGGTCGACAAAGCCATAACTATGGACAATTTACGATTACTATGTTTAGTAATAAACGGCGGCAGAGGGACCGCGCGACGCCCACGGTATAAATATTCTATAACTACAAGGTGAAAATTCTGTAGCAGATTCATAAATTCAAGACTTAATGAGCAGTACTTGCCTAGCTATCGTGTTATTTGTTAAACGAGGTAAGTTCTCTTTTTGGTATTTTGAAGTACGTGTGCCGCTGGGATGATGAAACCGTGACGTGCTGTTGGTATTCGTGGAGCTGGATTGAGCTCCTTGGATTTTTACCGCGCGACGCTATGCTAGCGTGGTATATGCTGTCGTCGTGTGTCAGTCTGTAGCCTGTCCGTCTGTCACAAGCCGGCACTGCACTGTACAGTTCATCTGTGGCTCATTTGAAAGCGCGTGGTCAACTCCTATCAGTGTTAATTGAACTTTTTTTCGCCAGCTCTCACGGTTGAGGCGCTATGAGCGGATATTTGTCGAAATCGGTGTGTTCGAAAAGGGGGTGGATCACTGAGCGCAAATTTCAGGGAAATGGAGGGTCACATGACCCATTTTCTATTACGATGCCGGCAATCACGAGCCGTAAAGTAAATCCTATGTTCCGCTGAAGCCTAGCTTCGAGCCGAATAACTAATAGATCTACACTTGCTTTAACGACGATAACATCAGCTCCGTTTGTATGTTCTCCAACAAACTTAATAATACGATCATTTGACACGTGTATCTTAGCTCGGCATAAACTCTTTTTCTGCAGATCCAGTATTTAATTGTTCCGTCTTTGTTTTTGTTATCCACACACGCCGATAGGCAAGGTGTATGTTTGTAATTTTGTTTGTTTGTTTGTTTGTAGGGTTACGGATTTCTCCGACAAGGATAAACCTAGCGGCATCAAATTTTGCGAGGCGGTTCATCGGAGTCCAAGGCAGGGAATCTCCCATTTTTGTGAACTTTGCTCCCCCAGAAGCCCAAAATCGGACGAATCGGCCAGCGCGCGACCCATGCCCACCGGGATGTAAACATTAGCGTAGAGATGCGCCGACGTAAACGTCACGCTATAGAGACGCTCCGTTCGTGAAATGAGTGGATAGTGAGACTATTAAAATGTTATTGTCAAAAATACGCAGATCATAATCTTTGGCCAAATTCCGCGAAATCTGGTATAGTTGCCAAAAATCTCCGCGAAGGAGGTTGAGCCTTAATTATCAGTAGCTTAGGCAAATCATGTACATTCGAGGGGCCAGCCCATTAGCGACATGACCCCAACCGGCAGTTGTTGGGGGAGGGCTCTAAAAACGGCACTGGATGCATGGCCTATAGAGTTGAAAAAATCAAATCAAAGTATTTGTTTGAATAGAGCCTCACAAAAAACCTCGTATGATAAAACAGTGACAATAGGGCCTATCTTCGAATTATCAATCGTTAATATATTATTTTACTGAAACTGACTGCAGATAACGATGCTAAAATGGTCGTGAAATGGCTACTACGTGTGCGTGTATGACAGTGTGTATTTTATGTGGTTCAGAGTATCGTGAAAGCGCGAACTGATGTATTGAGCATTTCACCTTTTGCTTTTAAAATTTCCCTCATACCTGCCGATGCCCAGCTGGCGCTATAGGAAACCACGACCCCCTCTGACCCTTGGGCTGATGGCATTGTATACTGTCTAACGACGATTATTCAATCAATCAATCGATCAATCAATCAATCAAATTAATTGTTTTGTTAATATACATCAAAGTAGAATGATGTCGACGATACGAATTCTAAAATGCCTGTCTTAACAAAGTTGACAACACAGAACACACGTTAACGTATCACTAAACACACCAAAACGCACGCAAAACACACGGAAAGACACGAAAGCATCTACGTCAAAGAAAAATCTAACGCTTGCAAAAACGATCAGACATTGAACAAAAGGCTCAGCTACCGCAGATGGACCGCGAGACGCTCTGTATCACGGTTAACATGTTGTAAACGAAGGTGGCCGCTCACCGTGATAAACTTGCGACGGTCGACGTGCCATGACAAAAAAAAACAGAAAAATCGGCTAAGTTCTTAGTTTGGAACAAGGTGATAGAGGGAAGTACCTTAATTTTGGAGTAAGTAAAGTAAGTAAACATAAATTTTTAGAGTGACCTAAATAACAACGTTACTAAAAGGACCACTGTTACGATGCCAGACAAGCAGTCAGAGAAACAGGTGTGGATAAGAAAGTTGAAAAAGATGAGTCTTTAATTGACGCCGGAAAGTCTGCAGTGATGACGATGATATGACGGCCTCTGGCAGGCCGTTCCAAACTTGAGCTGCAGCAACGAAAAAGGCACGGCTGCCAAGTTGCCAATAGTCGACAGTTTGATGTGCGGTATGACTAGGCGACTGGTACTTGCTGACCGCAGAGCACGCTGTAGGTAGGTCAGCGATGGCGACAAGAGGTCCCCGATATCGTGACGCGCTAGAGATACTCCAATCCATTAACTTACAGTGTAGGATAGCCTCTGAGGGTAGCCTCTGTGTCGAAAAGCATCTCAATCCGTTCAACTGTTTCAGTACAAATACCGGCTGTGACGGATAGACGGTGAGACGGACATTCTGATTTATGGTTCCCAAAAAGTTACCCGATTATATAAAATTGTCGTCAATCATCAAAACTTACTAGGACTATATTAATTATCTCATGAAACAGTTTTACACACGTGATATATGTATAACGTAAATTAATTTAACAAACTGTATGCATTATGCAATGATTATGCATGTCGATCAGAGGCGTGCTGATACAGATATTTATTGTAGTGCTGCAATACCGCATTTTTACGAATTTTAAAAACCAGCACAATTCACGAGGTTTTGCGAACTGCAAAACCGTAAGTCATGAATTCTATGAATTACATAGGCTATGTAATTTTTCAGTAACGCAGCCAATTTTTATCAGAAAAATGTAATTCTGTTCCAGTAGTATGAGAAGAAAGCCACTTTTTGTCAAACGTTTGCCAAATTTTAGCGTAAGCAGCAGTCATCGATTACCCAAAAATTCGATTTCTGGGGCTGTAGCTCCCATACCCCTCCAGCACTGTGACTATTTTTGGTACTAGCAAACTCTAACGATACGTTGCAATTTCTATGGTCACTGCCTATCACGTGACTGTCAGTATTTCGTATTGGCCTGTCCCTTGTTGTTGTTCCTGCTGGCAGTAGCACGGGGATTCCATGAAGTCATCGCTGACGTCACTGGATACGTCACAGCAAGGGGATTCCCTGTCGTCGGCAACCACCGTAGACAGATGAACTTGCGGCGGTAGACTCACGTACCACTTATCAGCGACAGCACCTGTAACAAGTGGCGCCACACAGTGAACGCACTTGAAAAAAATGGTAACTAGTCGTCCAGACCCCCAGGCCTACTAGCATAGATGTAAAACCGTTGAAATAAAAAAACGTAAAAAACGTGTAAAACGTGAGAAAAGTAAAATGTTTGTAAACGTTGCATAAAATGTTACATGTTGGCATATGTCTAAAGGTTCGTTGACTTTGGATGCGTCGCGTTGCGTGGCGTGCGGTGACGCAGAGCAACGCCTCGCAGCAAGTTGCGTCGTTTTCGCGGTAACGATACGATACGATACGATATGATGTATTTACGTGCGCTCAAAAGCTGACAAAAGGCCAGCTTAGTCTAGCGCACGGCACAGAAACAAAAAATTAGGAAAAACTAAAAACAAAAAAAACGATTAGCTCAGAATAAACGGTGCAAGCAAAAGTCCGTGAAGGCAGTCCGGGAGGAAGAAGTGCATGGCTACGGGAGATAGGATTTGTGAAACAGGTAGGTTTTAAGCCGAGGGTAAAACAGAGAGGGAGTTATGGATAAGCAGAGTGGTGAAACAGAAGAGGAAGAAGTGATAGGTGAAGTAGTGGGTGAGTCGGAACTGGAGGAACTAATACCAGAATGAGGTTGACGAAGAGATAAAGGGAGTTGGAGTAACATACCGCAATATTACGCAAGACGCCGCAAGATGCCGCACGACGAAGAGCCGATTGGACAGCAGAGCGCAAATTGTGCATGTGGACAAAATGTGCATATGTATTAACAGTATTTGCATTACAGTTAACTAAAAGAACATTGAGAGTTATTCCTGTAATCATAGTACTAATCAGTGAAAAATAGCTGCGAAAATAGCGAATACGGTTCCTATACTTAATAGGTAATGGAAATGAGCAACCACTCAATAAATAGGATAGCTAACGAACGGCATATCGTGGTTAAGGGAATTATTGTATCTAATTCATTATCTGGTTTCAAAAGAAAATTAATCGCCATCATGGAGACAATAAGCTTTTGTTTTCTTCGCCTTATTTTGTCAATAAATTGTCATTTTTATTGACGCTTCAACTGTTCAAGTATGACTTAGGGCGGTCACTTATGTACATCCGAGTTCTGGTGTTGGCGCTACAATAACTAACGCATAGGACGCAAATAAACTAAACAGTACTTCTTCAGCGATTAGTTTAGTTTTTCCGTTGCCCCTTCCTCTGATATTTAAGCAACTATGAGTGCAGCCCACGTTACCGCCATGCAACAAACATAAACGTAGACCTAGTCATGTTGGTCTGTGTCATCTAAAAGTAATGGTGTAGGCCTAGTCGATTCATATTCTTTGACATACACGAGACAACTATTGAACAACAACAGCAATAGTATCACACTTATCACCAAAGATAATAGAGAGAAGGATTATCTTTGCTTATCACACTTGTCATCATTGTCGGCCATTTTCTTGCATATATTTAGCATACATTAGCACGAGTTTACGACATGCGTCGACATACGGCGCCGCAACGCAACGTAACGCACCGTTTATACGATGTGAACGAACCTTAACGCACATGCTTATTGCCTAACATACATGCCTAGTACAATATAACTCAAACTGCGATACAGAATTTTGCAGTTATAATTAGCATAATTTCTGACAGCTAATAAGTAAATAAAATTCTCGAAAGTGAGTTATTAATATGCCAATATGGTTATTCAGTCTAATCGACTCAGAATTTTTCTCTGTTTTTTTCGAAAGTGCTTCTCGTAATCTCGTTGTAATTTCCATTACGCACAAGCTACTTTTACAACGTTTATAAATGAGATATGTTAGCAATGTTTAAACAAACGCTAAAATGTAAAAGCTTGACGTAAATAAAAAAGTGATTGTTTTCACGTTTACGCAAAATATAGTATCGTATTCGTATTTGAAAGTAAAACTGTCAAACTACTGCACTAAAACCTCTGAAGAAAGGTTAGCACTTGATATATTCTACCTGCACACAAAACTTGGCGACTCTCGCTTCAGCCATTCCGGAGATATGATTGCGGGCGTAGAAATTGAAAATGGGTCATGTGACCCTAACCACACCCCTTTTAGGGGTGGTTTGTTATCAAAGGCTAGGATTTGATACAGTCTACCTGTGCAGAATTTGGCGATTCTAATTTTAGCCGTTCCAGAGATATCACTGGGGCCCAAAAATTTAAAGTGGGTCACGTGACCACGACTACGACACTTTTAAGGGTGATTTGTCCTCCCTATGCTGGGACTTGATATAGCCTACCTGTGTACAAAATTTGACGACTGAAGCTTCAGCTGTCTCAGAGATAAGGTTGGTTCCCGTGATCTGACCACTCCCCTTTCAGAGATGATTTGTTATCTGTCGGATAGGACTTGCTACGACCAACCTGCCTATACCAAATTTAAATCTAAATTTTCTACCTCCACCAACTACGAAGATATGAAAAGGGATACAAAATGTGGAAAATGGCGTGGTTTGGGGTTGCTAGGGGTCATTCAAGGTCAGTGGCAATAGCACCATTCGAGAGAGCGTATATGATTTCCTATTAGCCTTCTATTATAACTATGTCCTTATCTTGCACCGTTTCTGAGATATAGCGAGATATTGGTCGAAAATCGCTGATGTGAACCTACCCTACCTCTAATTGGCGCCCCTATTGGGGGTGACACAGTTAGAATTTCGCCGAGATCTTTGGCGTCAGAAAACTGGAGTTCATTGGCTATCGCAAGGAGTTGTTTGCGTCATTTTCCGTTTAGCCGTTTTGATACAATGCCGGCTTGTGACAGACAGTCAGACGGACAGCCGGACGGACACACGACAATAGCATATTCCACGCTAGCTTAGCATAGTGTCGCGCGGTAAAAAGAGGTTGCGTGGAAGCTTTATAGCATCGTACAGTGCAAGCGCGTTGAAAGACATGTCAAAACGTTTCTAAATTCGGTGCTCGTTGCAAAATGAAAGCTGCTGTTGTTACTACTATTTACCCAGAAATGTTACAAAATGAGTCCTGGAAATTAGTTTATTTTGGGGTCAAAAGGTCAAATATCAAAGTCACTAGTCATAAAAACATTGCCGGTGTGGGGCTTTGCACCCTTGTGAGTGCTGACAACTTCTAGTTATACTGTGCGATTATACCTGAGTATTTTATGGTTGTCGGGCGAATGTCGATGACCGGATGTCGCCCGTTGCGTTGACCGGACGGGAGAGTACACAGTGAGTTACAGTAGTCGAGGCCAGCTGCGGAACACTGCTGAAGACCGCATGGCGAACGACAGCAATTCACCTCGCATGTTGAACTGCTACTTCTGCTCAACTGCACCACACACGAACAGATCCACATTAGACGCGACGGTGTTATCTAGACAGCGCAAGAATCTTTCGTCAAAATTATTACCGACCACTTTAGTGGTCCTGGTAGAGCAATTGGTCCGATGTGTGCGTGTCTGTATGTCCCGGCAATAACGTTTGAACTAAATGATATCTGACATAGACATCTTGACACTGCCTACAGGTCAATTCACAGGTCAAGAGCGTTGGTATTGATTGCATGATGATCCTATGTTTAGCAGTTTTGGTACAGTGCCGGCTGGTGACAGACAGACAGACGAACAGACGGACACATGACGACAGCATATACCGCTCTAGCATGGCGTCGCGCGGTAAATAGAAGCTAGTACACTATTGGCCGTAACTCTGCCAAATGCTGACCGACTTTCAGAATTCTTTGGCTAAGAACCTCACTAGTAAACTTGCAGTAAGGTCTTCATTAACTGTCCCACCACATCTTGACCACGTAGCTACACTACCTTGTGTGAAATATCTGTATTCAAAAATTCGCCTTGCTCAAGAAATGAGTGAAGTTAATTGCCATGGAAGACCTCAGTCACTTAAAACTACTTGAAAAATGCGGGAAATACTTCTCTTGTGATGCTGGCATTATTTAATTTACTGACTAAAAGATATTCAGAGCGGCCACACTGAAGATCCCACTCAGACTGAGTGTATGCATCTAACGCGATGCATAAATCTAAGAAGACGGAGGCTTGTGACAGACAGACAGACAGACGCACGCGACAGGTGTCATCGCTGATTATATCAGTCGGCGAGTCAAAACTGATCTGCAGCACTTTGATATTTGTTGATACTAAAGTCAAAATCAATGGTCCTACTAACGAAAAACAGACACCAACAGTTTACGCTTGTCACGCACAAGATCTCTGGCGAGTTCCTCATCTTTGAGCAAGACATTGACCATCAGGCGCACGGGACATATGAGGCAATCAAACTCTTTGCATAGCTTCGCCAAACGTTGACCGATTTCAAAAATTCTTTCACCGGCCAACACTGCAATAAACTTTGTAGGAAAGCGATCGTTGGATAACCAATCGCACCTCAGATATGTAGCTACACTACCTTGGACTTATTCATTAATCACACAGTAGTTTTAGATTGTCGCTAGCATTCTGACATTAGTATTTCACAAGATAGTGTGACGTTCAACGTTTCGAGAGATATTTCATGAGACTTTATTGCAAATTTATTGACAACTCTGACAGTGAAAGAATTTAGAAAATCGGTCAACATTAGGCAAATTTACGGACAAGAGCATAGTGACTCCCTTTTTGATTCACAGTGCAATTCTCTTCCTTATCACTTGCCTTAAAATGTCAACTATAAAATCCAAAAGTCAATCAGTTCATCCTCGGCTTATGCAAAAAAAGAACAAGACGAAATTTGAGAACGATTATCATGCTTTTACTATTGTGTTAACTTTCCAAAAACTAACGACTAAGCAGTAAGCAATCGCTAATTTCGGATAATTAATTAGCAACAACAATTTTTAGCACTAGAGAAACAGCTTTTTGCCAGCACGGCTCGTCAACAAAAACGAAAAGCTAATGCTTCTCTATTACATTTTCTTCTCCACGAAATGCCCACCAAACTCCCAGAATTCCCGGACTCGGAGGTTCCGACAATTTCTACGGGCAAAGGATTTCCTCGATGGCAGAGCCTCCGCCAGCCGTTATCAGAATTCTGAACCGCAGACTGGACTACGAGGCCAACGTGGCTGGATGCAGGATGAGCGATGGAGATGGAAGAGACCGTTCAATCACCATTATCATCATCATCATTGACATTAGCAGCAGCATCAGCATCCGAGGCACAGTATCACTGCGCATTAGTAGTGTATTACAAGACAGCAGGATGACGTCACGCCGAAAAGTCCTGATACGCGCGATTGACACGATTGCGTCAACTACGACGTCATTTGACGTCATGTGACGTCGCAGTGGACGCAATCAGGTCGATCTCGTATCGGTTGTATACGTCATAACAACACAAGCCGTCGTGTGCAAAGTACACCCTGTCGTTCGGCTGATGGCTATTTAACGAGTTCTCCATTCATAGCAGTACCGTACCATAGTCTTTTCGTTGACAACATTCGCTAAACTAGAAGAAAACTCCACTCGAGTTCGCACCGACCACTTACTGCTATTATTAAAAACAAAAACTGGCTTCAGTTTCTCTTCTCTGTAAAAGCCGCTGTTTTAAAACAGCAAATATCAAAATTTTGTCCGCACATTCAACGCACAGAAGCTAGCCATCACATTTATTTCAGTCGGCGGCCCGTCATAAATGTAAAAGCTGGATTCTGTGCTGTTTCGGTTTGTAATAATTAATCTGACGACATTGTGCAGTAGCCTAGCTCTTGTATTGCAGCTTAACGCCCGTGCTAATCTGTGCGTCATTTTTGGTTTCTACAGCTGGTTCTTTGTGCTCTATTGTACACTACTCTCCTCCTATATAGGCGGAATATAGCCGCGGCCTTGGGTAGGGCGTTCAGTCCTGTCTGTCTGTTTGTTTGTTTGTCTGTTTGTCCGCGCTCTAAGGAAAACGGCTTGAGATATCAGCACCAAAAGTCTGTAGACATATACAGTCCGTGGCAGGAACTCGGCATGCATCAGTGACTGACCGCAAGGTCAAAAGGTCAAAGGTCAGATCATAACCCTAAGCCTCGGGTTAAGGTTTTAACCTTTGCGATTGGGGATGAGCCTGGATACTTTGCAACGTGAGTGTGCATGTCGATACGACTGCACATTTCTCTAGTAATGAGTATTATTATTAAGCAACATTTTTAAGTATCACGTTCGTGTACGTAGCAAATGTGAGTAGGCTTAGTAATTCGTTTTTAAAAATAACTTTTATTTGTGACATTTTAACTGTTATTAGTATTTTGAGTTTATCGTTGCTATACACTGAATGCCAGTAAATGGGCGTTTAAAAGTGTTAAGTGTTGTGTGTTGGTAGGTGCCGCCGTTTGGCGATTCAGAATATATACTTCACCTTGTAAAGCGCATCTACAGCCGATAGAGGAACATTTTACTCCTGTGACCGCGAACCTTAATCTATGATCTTGACTTTCGAATTTGACCTACATATTGTGAAGCTGAACCACGGCACCATATATTTAGGTTAAAGGTCACTTAATTCGAAAGTTATTTACTAGACATACAGAGAGACACACAGTCGCCGATTTCTCTGCCTGGACCACTAAAGTGGTCGGTAAAAAGTCAATTTGGTCAAAATACAACACAAAAATATACAACTGTCTGCTAACACAGAAATACACACATAGGCATAACCACTGTTACCTGAATGCCTACTCAAAAATAATTTATATCATACTGATACTTTATTAGAATCACTTAAGCAACGAATGTGCGAGATCATACCATGAAACAGAATGTCATATAGTCAAAATGTACAAACAATAATAATAACATAACAAATCAAGGACAGATGTCTAAAAACAGCTAGTATAACGATTTAAACTGTACTGCAATGTAAGTGGCCTAGGGCCCTTTTGCTTTTATTAAATATATAAACATGGTTTATGGCATGAAATATCGGATTAAACATCAGTTAATAAACGATCCTTTGAACAGATTATAATTTTTGCACTGTGGGAGAACACTACTTCTAAGTGAATACTAAACGTCTTTTATAGACAGCAACAATGTATTCAAACAATGTGATAAATTTTGCATGCGCAGAAACTGAGTACTGGCTTGACTAGATAATCATTCTTCTATAGTACCGGTACTAATACCGTATTTGTGTGCTCGCTTCAGAAAAGCGTTGATATTAGCATACTGGCAGAGAGTACATAGAGTCTGAGAGAGAGACACATACTGGCAGTAAAACAAGAAAGAAGTCAAAAATAAAACGAATAAACTGTTATGTAAATATTAAATGAATAAACTGTTACGATATGATACGATATGATATGATAAAAGGTGTACAACGCGCGCTGAGAAGCTTACGGTTTGCCAGCTTAATCTACCGCGCGGATCCGTAACAGGAAAATACGGTAACGAGAAGCGCTAAAAACAAAAACCGATTAGCAGATAATATCCAGTTCGAGTCGCAGTCCGTTAAGTCAGTCCTGTGGGAGACACGGTCTACGGTAAGAAGAGTTTGTTTATGAAACAGGCGAGTTTAAAATTAGCAGTGAAGGGTGATAATAGTGATTAACGATAAGAGTGTTTGTTAAATTGACAGAAAAATGATCCGGCCGTTGAAGACAAACTGTGTAATTTATCGCGAACTTTCGGAAACTGCGTAAGAACGTTTTCCAACTGTTCGTATTTCAGCCCCGTCTTAATTGCAAACTCTCAACTTATCGCATCTGCTCTCCAGTTTAAAATTTTCCACGTCGACTGTGAGACAGAAGTTGGCTTCCTGTGGTTGGCGACTGGGTGGCGCCAGGTAATCTTACACAGTGTCAGTCTACGACGACCTGTAATTACTCACCTGCGGGCTACTGTTGCTGCTGTTGCACACCTGGTCACTGATTGATCAATGATTGGCTTTCACTGGACAACGTGGCGCCATGCCACAGTCGACAAATCACCTCGTGTCGAATTTTAAAATACTATTTTATGTGTGTAGTCTTTAGCTTTGCATACATCTATTCCTTATAAATGCCCCTATTGCAAAATTTTCTATTGTTGTTGTTGTTGTTCTTGTTGAATTCCTGCCTAAGGTACACAGAAATAATCGTAAATACAAGCTAAAACAAGACATAAAGTAGACGCCATTTAGTGTTAACAGATACCGGTACATAGCCACGCAATCAAATGGGTAACGTCTGAATCATTGACTCGTAAAATCATCCAGACATCTCAAATCGTCCATCATCAACAACAGTTTCTAAACTAAGAAAGATCTATCAACGATACGATACGATACGATATATTTATATTTACGTGCGCAAAAGCTGACATAAGGCCAGCTTAGTCTATAGCGAACGACACAGAAACCAAAAATTATGGAAAAACTAAAAACAAAAAACGATTAGCTCAGAAGCAACGGTGCAGGCAAAAGTCTCTTTTCTCAAGCCTCTTTCCGAATCAATATTACCGTTACACACATGATCAATACAACACAAACTAAACTCAAATTGATCAAATCATTTCCCGTACAGATCTTGACTTCTTTCCTGTCCGGACATCCAACAGATTGATCACAACCATCGATTCCCCGTATTGTTTCACCGCTATTTGCACTGGGTCTCAAGAAACAAGGCACTTGATTTTTGGTATTAAATTTGGCAAATGCTGACTGATTTTCAAACTTTTTTCCAATGCCAGATTCCCAAGAAAATTGTGTAAAGATTTTGTAAACATTTTCCATTCCACCTTAAATGTATTTCTACACTATTTGGCAAGATAGCCTTTGTGGCCGCCTAATTGTCTAGATCTAAATTATATTACTACACGATCTGAAAAACACCGCAGAAGAGGATCTGTGATGTCATCGAACTGAAGCAGTGGTTGATTGAGGTATAATTTGGGTTGCAGCAGTCTTTGATGAAGCTATACCAAATTACCAATGAATGGAACAAAAGTCCGTGAGCATGTAATCGTACCATAGCTTAGATGCTCGTTTTGATCAGCTTTAACTTTCGGCCTATGTATCAAATAAACAAACTGCAGTAGGTATTTATTAGTTACAAACGTTATTGTCACCTTCTGACAATCATGAAGTCATTTGCTAAAAAAAACTGTAGAGTTTGCAGTCAGACCATTTCTAAACGTGGTTGTGTTATCTGCATCATGTGCTTCATATTCATTGCACAAAAATTACGTAAATCATCGTTGCTATGTATTATATGGCGTATGTCATGATTGTCATCAAAATGTTATTGAGATTTGTTAAATTTCAAGTAAAATATATTAATTGTGATGGTACAGCAAACGCTAGGTGGTTATTTTGAATTTTCGAATTTCGCATGGTATTCTAGTAATGGAAGACCCTGTAACAATGCAGACAATTTCCGTGGAAATCCTCCCGTGAAAGTTTTGAAAATCCATCTACATTTGCAGAAGTTATGATCAAAAGTCAAGTTTCTTGTTTTTTTGAGACACAGTGTATAATACCGCAACACTGCAACACATCAGCTTACGTCAGCAAACCAGTTTCATACGCCAGATTTTGGTACTATGGGAAGCAAACCCATATTGAAAAACCCTGTTCTATAACGGTATATTCAGTTCATCAGTGCGATTAGAGTGTCGATCAGTTTCTTACGCATTCCTATGTCCCATTTCCTCCCGTTTTCCAACAACCGGCCTTTCCATACTCCATTCTGCCCAGATAAACACATCACGCCGGCACGAGAGAGATGAACACGTGCGTGCAATTGCACTGATGATGATGGTGAAGATGATAGCAGGGTTGATCGCGGACAACAAAGCTTCGCCCCTGCAGTGTGTGCTGATTAATACCGTTGATCCGTATGCCGCGATCTCATTGTCGGCGCCCGCAATTGCAAACAGCAATTATCTCTTTTCCATTGCCGTCCCTTCTCCCTTCGTTCTTCCCTTTTCTGTCCCGCCAATTCCCCTCTGTTCGGTTGCAGACGCTGAGTGCCTAGCCAACGACACCGTTGTCGTGTTTCATTATCATTTCACGGGCTGTCGCCTCGTCCTCCGCTGCACGCAATGATAACGACAACAATTTCTGTTGATTAATTTTATATCATAATGCACAATAACATGAGTCATAGGCATCAGCATATCTTCCTCGTTAATCATTCAACTAATCGTATATTTTGTATGAATTTCCTTATAGGTATAGGCTGACGTTCTCTGCCACATCAGTCTGCTTCAGAAAGATAACTGTTTGAACTGACTGACGGATGCTTATGACGTTCTGCATGTATTGATCCATCCTCATCTTAGCTATCTACTGAAGTAAAGGTCAAAGTAAGGTCATAGTCAAACTGGTCAGTATTTTAAGGCGGAGTCACACAGTAGTAGATGATGCTGACTCACACCGGTACCACTTTCTGCTAGTGTATCACAGAATATTTAATATTAAAACAGTATAATCAATTTAATTACATATATTTGTTCGTAATGCATTAAAATTCTACAGTTTTTCTGACTCATTTAGTGTTAGTAATAAAAAAATTATTTTCGTTTTGGAACAAGCATATTGGTATAAAAAGCATAAAACAGTCATTTCCAATTACAACACAAATAACTGTCTCAATTCACCCCATTTAGTAGCGTATTTCCAAAAACTTCCTGACAAAACTGGGGAGTGTGATTTCGGTTTCCTATCCCTTAGCTATGACAGTGTCCATGCTGCGAGTAAGACACGCCACTGAAACTCTGATCGTTGCCGAATATTAGACGATGCGGTAGCATCGTAGCCAAGAATTAAAAGAGAATGATGCTACCAGCACTAGTCTTATGTATAGCGATTAGGGCTGAATTTTGGCGACCCCTTGAGAAACAAGGAAAGGCAGAATGGATCAAATATTAGTATCAGTGTGCTGTCCTCCACAGAATGAACACATAGACATCAAAAAAGTTGCAAATAGTCATGCCGGGGTTACTTTAAAAAGACGTCAAAAACGCCCAAAAATTCATGTTCTTCTTCTTCTTCTTCTTCTTCGTCACACCTTTATTGTCCAGGCAATTTCTCTGGAACTACTGTAGACACCAGTATAAGTAATATACCGCTGGAAGCGCTATGACCGATAGATGAAACTTTTGTTAGATTGGTTGATATAGTGTCCCATCTAAGGGGTCAAATCCCCCAAAAAACACCCAAAAAGGGGCGTGAATAGGCATTTTCAAGCCAAACTCTCAAAACATTAAAACTGGCATATTATCAAAACTACTGCACCGATTTCAACCAAATTTTGCACAGTGACAAAGACCAACAAATGCT
>Ga0209780_1001430_pt1 | contig 15694 bp, 10 predicted proteins | sample WorMetexBAHAMAS2_FD_187384 | JGI IMG/M metagenome (GOLD analysis project Ga0209780, IMG submission 187384) | Marine gutless worms symbiont microbial communities from Max Planck institute for Marine Microbiology, Germany - Inanidrilus exumae... | ecosystem: Host-associated > Annelida > Digestive... | reverse complement strand
TTATTATTATTATTTATTATAAAATCGTACACGAAGTACAAATATAACATAAACCATAAAAACATCACACATCAAGAGATACAAATAGAGTCAACAGCATAGGTAGTATCAGCTTTAGACAGACAGGAAACAGAATAATACCCAAATTTTACAAACAGCAATTCTAGAAGCAAGTGCACAGTTCTGCAATATGATACACTAAGCTGAGATTGATAATGTGTCCAGACAAAAAACTTATTTATATGGGCAATGGCAGACAATCGCACACCAAAACGTCTGCAGCAGAACAGACAATTCCGACAATTATTGGAGACAGCACTCTCCTATAGTAGACGCCATGACGTGCAACAAAATTAACAACATCACAATCACTTGAGGCAACCATTAACGAATGTAGCACACCGACAAGTAGGGCTGCAATCGAATATTCGATTAATCGAATATTCAAATAGAAAAATAATATTCGAGTCCAGTTAGCATTCGAGTACCACAGAATACAGATTATTCGAATATTCGAATATTCAATACTGAATAATCAATACTGTACAGTTTGAGGGCGATGACAACCAGACCAAACTGCCGCACCGGATATAATCTGAGAAATGCTGACGACAACTTTGCTCAAATCGGACACCCATTTCTCAATTTAGGCTATAGTTAAGACTAGCGGTAATATCATGGGGGAGTTGTTTTATGAATATTCGATTACTTCCGTGACCGAGTATTCGAATACAATTTTTGCCAACGAATCCCAGCCCTACCGGCAAGTTAGTTCATCCATCAGTGGCAATAATCCGCACAGCTGTGGCAGTAACACACAGTGAGTAGTATGTGGAAGGTTCCAGATTGGCCTAAGACCCTTGCGCCAAAATGGCACAGAAAGCATCAATGGACTAGTGTTATGTTTACTTGTAACCCAACTATACTATGCGTTAATTTCTGCAGTCAATGTAGGGGAGCCATAAAAGCCCATTTAAGCCTACCTCCTGTTTTGTTGACATTTAAATTTGTGTGTGAAATGTTTTTATATACACAAAACATAAACTAATTGATGATGATAATGATGATCTAACTTCCAGACCTAGTTTAGGACATGCACCGAGAAGTGGCCACCAGGACAAAACACATTAAAAGAAAAGTGTACATAAAAAAGCGGATTGCTAACTGTATCGTCGCATACACTATAGGACTGAGATTGTCGGAATTTTACTTACTTAACTCTGCTGCTAAAAATGGGCCCTAAAGCCATAGCTATATTACGCCCCGATTGTAATGTAACGCACGAGACATGAAGCTAAGGTGCATGGTAGGCCTATGCTATTTACAATCGGCGGCCGCATGCATGAAACAATACAGCGTAAAAGGCGGAGCAGCGGCATGGTAAATAACAGTGAAATCACTCAAGGTTGTCGCAAATAAAGCCGTTTGGTAAGCCATATATCAGTTTTTATTAAGACGCACGGGCCGATAATACGGGCCGATATGTCGCCGACATGACACGGTTTGACACCCCAACATCAAATCAAATCACATTTATTTTAGGCACACAATAAACAATATACAACAAAGCTAAAATCAGCGACGTTTGTCTGACAAAACGTCAAGACAGACGGACTGTACTAACAGAAGCCCAGAATAGAAACAACTAAAAATATTTAAAATATAAAAAATCAAGCAGCAAAACAGACAGAGTGAACTGTGAACTCTGAGCGATAGAAACAGTTAATCTACAGTACAAACTTACGAAGTCAGCTTTTAAAACAAGTAACAGTATATATAGGAGAAGTTGGGGATAGAGTTCCGATTAGTAATGAAATGTCTGTCACGAGCAGATGTTATCCGAGCTTATTAAGTTTTATAGCATTTCCTTTGGTGTGGCATAATGTAGACCGCTAATATTATGTAGAGTCATGTCTTGTCACGCGGTCCGTCACGTCGAACAGTTGCCATGCATCCCGTCGAGAAAGTTGGAAGTCTGTCGGGGAAAGCCTGGCGCTTAGCGCCCCTCCCCTCTATAACAGGTGGTTTATGCCTTAAACGCACAACACACATACTGCTGCGGTCTATACACTAATCAGCGGACAGAAGCTTACAAGGCTATTAGAAGAGATGCAAGTCTGCTTGCAGCTTAAGTGTTCCACGCTTGTAAACATTAATTTGCCAACTTTGTCCGTCAACCGCACGTAGCTTTTAAACGCCAGGGAAAATAAACCAGCAATGGATGTTGTTGCAAGCGCGATGCCAGATTATTCTTCTATAGGGACAAATGTTGTTATGAAACAGTAATTAAATAAAGCAATTACTAAATCAGCAATGTCACAAGGAATAGTTACTAGTATTACATTATTATTACAGTTAAAGATCTCAACACGGTTATAAATACATGAACTAAAAGCGGTAAAAACTGAAATAACACGTGATGTATGATTCAGATGTGTCATCTAAATTAGCATATCACTTGGGGTCTACAACCAGAGGCAATAAATATAAAGTTCTCAATCACAGATTTCACTATGAATATATGATCCATACGCGTAGAAAGCGCTGTTTTCTGCACGCATTGTTAACGTCTGGAATAGTCTACCAAAACATGTTGTCGGTGTTAACACCGTCAACCTGTTCAAGGCACGTTTAGCTAACAGGTTCTGGGCGAACCAAGATGTGAATAGGATTTCACGGCCGACCTAACCGGAATTGGGGATAAATCTGTGTATGAAACATGTGAAACGTAGTTTTTGTATAGATGGTATAGTGTTACAGATACGGACATTGAGGTGTTTAACACATGCGTCTATTGAAGCTCGTTGAGTTAAAAGTTGAGAAACTTAGCAACAAGCAGCATACGCGTGTAACAGTATTCAGTGATGGTTGGTACTGTTGTCGTCTACGGTCAGTTTATGCCAAGCCAAGAGAACGACGTTGGCACGTCAAGCTATCACCCAGTTGCGAGGATCGAAACGGCGTAGACGGCGTCCTCAACCCGCGAGCCGCTCACGGAGACGTAAAGCATCATGGTTATAAAATTTGGGGATTAAGGTGGGGCCTAAAAGGTGTGTTCCTCCCCCACTTAATAGGTGCGTGGGTAGCGTCAACTGTGTGGTTTCGGTAGTATCTCTCGAAAAATTAAAATAGTAGGCCTACTAAAATCCAGACTTGGACTGACCATTGTGCCATTGTGCCATGGCACAAACGTCCCCCCTTCGTCGAACACAGGCGCCGCCTTCGAAAGATATGATACACTTAGAATGGCGCCCCTAAACTGCTGCTGATGGCACAGCCCCTGAAACACCGCCAGTCCGACACTGCTGAAATATGTTCATTTTCAGCAGTCTGGATGCTAGCGATCTCAAAAATTGGAGTAGCAATATATACATCTTTATTCACCATTTATGGTAGACAATACACCGGGACGCATTAAGGCATGGACGTTGTAGGCAAATGGCTATAGGGCATACGACATCGAAGGGGCCTACGGAAGATAGATACAAAATATTTTGACAGGGGCGCTTTTAACACAGGTGCAATGCACCGCGGGCAAACAACGAATTATGACACTTGATTTCCGTCCGTGCGGACAAAAAATAGCGAATCGGGGCATCTGTGAAAATTCTTGCACCGACATCTACAGAACCTTAAATGCGCCCCTGTATTTTGAACGTAAGCCAATCAATCACTGATGTTTTATGCATTGTGAGCACTAAACTGTCGATTTTGATACTAAGACATCAATTTCACGTAATCACCTGACCTGACGGTATTGCGTAGAAGGCGACAGGTGAGAGATGAAGGGCCTACAGTACAGTTGCGCAATGCATGCAATACACTGCTGGACCAACTGTGTCAGAAGTTGGTGATCGGTTCCTCGGGGTCCCCATAGCGGTTGCGCATATGCAACTGTACATCGGTCAAAGGTGATGGGCACTAATGGATAATGGATGCTATTCAGGGCCGTAGCCAGAAATCGAAAAACAAGGAGACAGAAACATGGCGAGTGCGGTAGCGCAAGCCTATAACGGGGGTCTGGGGCGGAGCCCCCAGCGGGGTCCAGGGACATAGTCCTTGGTCAGCGGGGCTTCGCATCCCAAAACTGAAAGCTTTTTACTTGTGGCGTCTAATGGAGGTGGCAAATGTAGGCTACTGTCTTGTCGGTATTTTGCAAACTGCTTTTGTATACATTGTCGCTAGGTTTTGTTGCACCTCTGAGCAAAGTCAACAAATGCGACATCATCATTCATCATCATGACATCATGTCATCACCATGACATCAGGGTTTACAGTAATGGTTTAAGTAGCACAAACTTCGGCAAGATCGCCAAACAGTCAACAGATCATAGACAACGATCCGTGGTTGGAAAGCTTTTATCTAATGGCGAGGATTTTGTTGCTACACTATAGCATTAACGAACTCATATTTGCCGAGATAAAAAATTATTTCGCGAAATGTCTAATATCAAAAATTGTCTACATTCTATCCTCTCCAGCCACAGAAATAGTAAAATAAGCATTCTCTCAGGAACCGAGGGACAACTATGTAGCCTATTACCAGTTACCACACACGAGTCCAACCTCTTCAAAACAGTTGTCTAAATAGAGATGTCACTTTTTATACAGTTAGTCAGTATTTTATGTTGTCTTATACTGTGTGTGTTTTTTATATTTTAATTATCACTTTTATGTGTTTAAATGTGTTTACATGTGCTTATATGCTCATGTTATTCATGCGATTGACATGCATTTAGGCCTAATAAAAGGCAACTTACTTAGGTCTACTTGGTTGATCATGCAAGCGGAGTGCATGTGGCAAAACGGCTGAATGATCGAGGTGAAGCAAGCTTGTTGCGAGGACCGAAGCAGCAAAAGTGACCTAGTGTTAGGTGGTGGTCCAGATCCCCCACGATCGAGGCGCCCCAGAGAGGATGGAGGAGCTGCCTATTGTAAAGAATCGATGTCAGGCACTTACTAACATGGACAGGAGCGCAACATACAGGCATGGGCGTAGCTGGCCAGGGAAGGGGGCGGGGGTCCGGACCCCCTGCCACCATTACGGTGACTTGGGAGATTTTCATAAATTCGATGAGAATTTTCTGACGTATGAGTACCCCCATCTGAACATCACAGTATGAATCGTAAATGCTTTAAACCTTTCACCAAAGTCCATCCTAATAACACCAATTCTCAAAACATCGTTAGCTTCTGGGGGACTTCGTCCCCAGGCCCCCTACAGGAACTTTGCCCCTAGACCCCACTGGGGCCCGACCCCTTATACTGGACCCCAGCTATCAAAGCCCGCGTACGGAATATTGAATCAATTAGGCAATGTTTTAACATGCAGTTTTTCCAACTGGCCAAAAGAACGAGGAGGCGACTGCCTCCTGCCTCCTCTTGCCTCAACGTTAGCTACGGCGCTGCTATTTCACTGTTAGTCCGCTTGCACTGTGACTGTATCTCGAGAAGGCAGCCACCTAGTGAGTGAAGTCGAGAATGCAGTAGGCCCGGCGGGTTTTTGCCTGTTTCCGGAGAGAAACGGGTGGACAAGCGGTGTCTACGCGAGCTGTCCGGGCAGTAGATACGGGCAGCCGGGCACACACGAGCTGAATAGGTCGAACTTTGGCGCGTCGGGTCTGCAGCCTGTCGGCTTTGATCTATGAGCCAATCGTCCTTGTGGCGCCGCCCTACGGCGGCGGCGACGACTCCTCGGGTCGATCGACCGCCGCTAGGTGGCGGCGGCGGCCACGTGACCAGCCCGCTAGCCGGCCGGCCGCATCGAGTCCTATGCGTATGCATGCAGCGGGCGGGCCGGCCGGCGCGCTAGGTCTGTGGTACGGTTCATCTAGTGCTTCTGATCTCATTTGCCGCTGTAGCCTGCTGTGCGTGCGCGTGCCGCCTGCTCTGAGTCCGTAGTCCCGTATATTCGTCGTCCGTCCACTGCCGTGTGACCGCGTCGCACTGACCAACCGACTGACCGTTCGGTCAGCGTGACCTTACTGGATCGCCGACTGCCGCCGTTCGTCAACAACGTAAGCCAACCATACCGCGGGTAAGCTATAGCTGGCGGTCTACTTTTCGTTGACGGCTGTAAGCAGTTCTAAACCGATGCTGATCATTTTGTTTTTCATTTCACAAATTAATACTTGCAATTTTTTTCACAGAGGCACGAAAACAGCTGCGTAACTCGTAGGCCTATGTCAAGCTCTATAGTAGGCCTAAATACCGGCGCTTACGAATAAGAATAAGCAGTGGGCATACACCATGCACGGCCAAGTTAGCGTATACTGTGGTCTAGTTTTGTTGACTGCTGAATCAAGCTTTTCTCCATTGTGGGCGTAAACTAAAGTCATTTCTTTTTTCATTAAAACGTGCAACGTGAAACAAGTGCGCATAATAATAATTATATGAGATAAGATTTAGTTAAGGTAAAAATTTTTCCTTGTATAAATTCATCATTATACACCTTGAAACGGTAGGGGAAAAAGAAAAAAATAAAGGAAAATAAATGAAGGAAAAGTTAACTATAAAATAACACAAATAATATCTTTGGCTATCTAAATCGTGCGACTGTTTAAGTAAATCTGTCATGTCGCTTTTTCAACAACACGCTAGGCAATTCACAACCGAAAGAACTCGGACAATATATTGGAGAATATTGCTTCTACAATAATATGCCGTGAATGCAGAGCGTCGAAGCAAAATATGCCGCTTTGCGAGTTTTGCGACGATGCGAACATCATCCGTATAGCCGTGATCAGTAGCGTTTGAGAAGTTGGTTGTTCGTCTGTGCGTTGTTACGTTGGTCACGTCTAGCGTAAAGCGTAATGTAAAGGTCTGGTGTCCGTCCGTCTGACCGTCCGTCTGTCTGCCGTCCCGTCGGCGTACTCAACGTGATTCACCAGGGGGCGGCATGCGATGAGAACAGCGTGTATTTCGGCCTGACAATATGAAGGACCGACATACCGTTTACAAATACTGCTTTGCCCGCACTGTATAACGAACGTGGCAAAATAGACGCAGTAATACTAACTAACTTACTTACTTACATAACCTTACAGCTGTTTGATCAGCTTGCCTTGTGCTTGTGTAAAAGTATACATCGGAAGACATAGTAATTGTCGATTTAGAAATAGCATAGATGTTGCGTGTCATATAAATTTATCAGTTGGCATGGTAGAGGTTTGTTCTAGAATACGATAAGATATCTGATACGATGAAGATATTTAACGTATGCTAAACTTGTTGACGTGTAGCCAGTTTACTGCACGTAATCCAAACTGAAAATGTGCAAAAAAAGACTCAAATCCGTTTAACGCAGAAGATCCGCTCGAGTCCCACTCCCGTTGTATAGTCGGTGAATTCATTTCTGATGAAGGCGTTCCAGGGGGATGACATTCCGAGTCTCAAAACGCGCTGTTTTATCCATTTGGAGTGCAAGTGGATCTGTCAAGACCTTCTACTGGTCTACGTAGACAAATCGGCTTCCAGCGATAACACATTGAGTATGCGTGGCTTTGGCGTTTGATTGACACGAGTCACACGACAAGAGAATCGATCGATCATGTAACGCTCTGGTGAGTACGTCGTACACTCACTACGAGTACCCTAAACTGAACTGTATGGTGCATTATTTATGCAGTTAATTTGACATATGACGTATACATGACGTATGTATAAGTGATGCACTGTTTGCTCAGTATTTCACGTTGCCTGCGCGACCATGCACCTGTGTAATTATTGCGCTTGTAAATGCAGGTCTTCCGAGTAAGCGATGCACGGGGTCCATTGACCTCATGCCATGGAGCGTATGCAAAGGCGTCACCAGGTCTAAACTGAAAGTGGGGCATGGGCAATACGTGGAGTCGAGTAGCCCAAGGCCATAGGAAGGCTTGTCGTGGAGAGGGCAGCGGTGTCCCATTGCCAGGAGTCGGGAGTGCCTGTGCCTCGTCCATAAGAAAAATGAATTTTTATTTTGAAATAGTGTGTTTTGGTGCATTTTGAGTGGAATTAACCTTACTTTTGAGTTTCTGCACCAATGTCTCAGGAACACTATCTAACAAAAGCCAGGTGGACATGTCCACCCAAATCCAGCCTGTGACGACCGCCCTGAAGTTGTTTGTCACTCTTTGTAGAACAATCCGTCGGTTATGTGTGTCTGTATGTCTGTATGTCTGTCTGTCTGTATGTGTGTCCGGACAATAACTTTTGAACGAAACAAACTTAGACGTAGACATCTGACATGCTGATTTATCCTGATACTAAAGTATCTTCGAAGGTCAAGATCAGAAGACAAAGTTCACGGTCATAGTCATAGGAGGAAATGTTCTTTTTAGGCTCTGGATGAACGCTACGAGGTGACGTATGCATTTTGAATCGCCAGAGGGCAGCACAGAACGTATATACACGCAACACAACGATAAAAACAAATATAAAAATATTAATAGGACTTTAAAAATATTGTAAGTAAATCATAAAAAGGAAACAAACAAGAAAACAATATTTACTCAGGTGAACACTGTAAGCCTGTGCATATTTGCTACACGATCGTGATATTTAACAAGTGTCTGAAGTAATGTGGCAAATGGCCGCATCGCCGACCATCACCCCATCTATAATACATGGTTCCGTTGATCCACATGCCCTTTGGAACATTGTTCCGATGTTCCAATCGGCGTACCGTAAAGGTCACAGTACAGAGACGGCGCTATGCAAAGTGATGAACGATTTTCTACTGGCGGCAGATCTTGGTAAAGTGTCTGCGCTCTGCCTCCTTCACCTCTCTTCGGCGTTTGATACCGTCGACCACCAGCTGCTACTCGATCGGTTACAACGTCGGTTTGGGGTAGTCGACAAGGCCCTAGACTGGTTCCAATCTTACTTGCACAACCGTACTTACTCTGTTTCGTATGCTTCAGTCATATCTGACGTTGTACATCTAACATGTTCAGTTCCACAGGGGTCGGTCCTCGGCCCTCAGCTTTTTATATTGTACACAGCGGAACTTATTGACATTGCTGAAGACCTGGGTGTCGATATACATATGTATGCTGATGACACTCAGCTGTATGTTCATTGTAGTCCTAGAGATGCGATTGGAACTGTCAGTAAATTGGAGCTGTGTCTGGAGAGGGTTGACAGGTGGATGGTTGCCAGCCTGCTCAAATTGAACTCGGAAAAATCTGAGGTGATCTGGGTTGGTTCTAAGTGTACAGTGATGCAACGTTCCTGGCCAGCAATGAAGATCGGCACCAGCTCTGTCGACGCCTCCGACAACGCGCGTCTCCTTGGCGTTTCGATTTCTGCCGATTTATCGTTTGATAAGCACGTCGCGAAGGTCTGTGGACAGTGTTTCTACCAGTTGCGTCAGCTTCGTTCCGTCCGTCAGTCTTTAGACGCAGACTCCGCAGCTACACTGATTCGTGCTTTCATCTCCAGTCGAGTAGACTATTGCTGCAGTCTACTCGTTGGTTCACCAACTTCACCACGTTCCGTAACTGATAAACTCCAGAGAGTTGTGAACGCAGCTGCCCTCGTCATCACGAACACAGGCCAGTTCGAGCGAGGCCTGTCACATTTCTTGCATTATGAACTTCATTGGTTGGACGTGCCCGAACGGATCCAGTTTAGAGTCGCCACCACAGTTTACCGTTGTCTTCACAACATGGCGCCTCGGTATCTGTCTGAAATGTGCACGCCCATTGCTACCTCAACATGTCGTCAGGGTCTTCGGTCAGTCACCACCAGCAAGTTGGTTATTCCACGAGTCAGACGAGTGACATATGGCTCTCGCGCCTTCAGCGTCGCCGGTCCAGTCTGCTGGAATGGCCTACCAGACTATCTCAAGTCACCTGACCTCTCATTCAACTGTTTCAAACGTCAACTTAAGACATTTTTATTCTGTGCATACTAGGCCGTAGTGCTACTCTAGCGTATTAGAGACTTCGTAGATACGCTCTGTTCATTTGACATTTGACATTTGGCCGCATGCGATGCGGCCTAAAATATTACTTAAGTCATCGTTGCGACCATGGAGTGAGGGTCTTTTATGCACACATGCCGATGGGCAAGGTGTGGATATATCGTTTACTGTTTGTTTGTTTTTTTTTGTAATTTTGTGTGTGTTAGTACGTACACGGAAGTCTCCGCAGAGGATAAAGCTAGCGACGTCAAATTTGCACGGCGGTTTATCTACGTCTATGGCACGGAATCACAAATTTTGGTGAACTTTGCTCCCCCAGTAGCCCAAAATCGGACGAATCGGCGAGCGCGCTGGCCACGCCCACCCACATGTAAACATTAGCGTAGATATTCGCCTACATAAACGTCACGCTAGAGATGCGCCGTTCGTGGAATATCGCGCGGCGTGTGGACGTAAAATCGGCATATGTGGATAGAGGTCAGTCCCCACTTACGTATAGGTCTACTTGCTTTCTATATAGTTTGTTTGTCTGTTAAGGATTACTCAAAAAGTAATTATTGGCGACGTGTCGTGAAATTTTTGGCAGTGGTACTGTAGGACAAGAAGCAACCCGGGTAAAACAGGGATTTTGCTTGCTTTTAGTCATCAGTACATATATGCCATGAAACATGCTCATGCCAGCGGTTTTTTTCTACAGCGGGATTTGCCACAGCAGTACTTAGGTGCTGGAATCGGGTCGTTAGGTCACGTGATCAGCTGGTCAACAGGTCAGGTCAGGACACGGCCAACGTGTCAGACCCGTATAGTTTGACCACGTTTTTTAGTTTTAATATACACACATTTATTGCAGTATTGTTTGCAGTGAATATCGTCTGTACTTTGCCCCCGGTATGGGTGTAACTTATTACGATCAGCGCGTCTGTCTCTTTGTCTGTCTGTCCGCTCGCATATCTCAGAAACCACACACGTCTAAATTTCACCAAATTTTATGTACATGTTATGCCGTGGCTCGGTCCTCTTCGATCTGACGACATTGTGATACGTTGTGCACTTCCGGTTTTATGGATAACGTGATGTTGTCGCATAATAGAGCAAATGGGCAGAATCAGAGACGACGCGTACGTTTCGTCGAGTTCGCCAGGTGGCGGCACCGGGGACGAAGTCTGCCGTCTCCGACTGCATCTTGTTTACGACAGCGGTCTAGGCTTATACAAAGTGAAGTTTTATTTTTGTTAGTAGTTTATAACTGCGTTTTATATAACTTTATTTCACCGTAAAAACGGTAGCGAAGAAAAGAAACAAAAATAAGTACAGTACAGTCAGAATAAGTTCAACATTTAGCAAATATCAGACGGCATAGGTAGTTGTCAGCCGCACCGAGCTGATCCTAAATTTCTGAAAACGATTGTGAATTAATTCTTTTACCGTGTTAATGCCAAAATGGTTACTTACTTTTTGATAATAATTTTGAGACATGGTACTAAATAACTTAATAATTACTCTATTTATAGTAAATTGCATTGACTGCAGATGAGCTGCGTTCGTCGGACAAACCTCGGTTCCATACAACAAAACCGGCAAACATTTTATCTTAATTAAAGCAAACACTACCTCCTCTGAGGCACATCGTCCAATCTTACCAAAAATCGCATTGAAAGATCTGTAAAATCCAGCAATCATTTTGGAATTTGTGCCACTATCTATTATTTTTACAAGCTGTCACGCAAAATTCCAAAGGGGTCATGCCCAACGGGGGCGCCAAATCGAGATGCGTTAGGTTCAGTTGCCGATTTGTGACCAATATCTCGCTATAACTCAGAAACGGTGCAAGATAGGAACATAGGTACAGTACTCTGGAAGGCTAATAGGAACTCGTATGCGCTTTATACCGAGTGGTGCTATTTTCAGTTATCTTGGGTGACCCCTAAGTACCCACACCACCCCATTTTCCACATTATGTACCCATTTTCATATCTTCGTAGTGTGCGGAGATAGAGACTTTTCAAATTTGATAGGCAGGTTGTTGGTAGAAAGTCATAGCCCACAGATGAAAAATCATCCCTGAACGCAGCGTGGTCAGGTTACGTGAACCACTTAAATTTTGGTGGGCACCAATCATATCTCTGGAATGGCTGAAGCCACAGTGGTCAAATTTTGTACACAGTTAGTCTGTGTCAAGTCCCAGCATATGGATGACAAATCACCGTTAAAAGGGGCGTGTTTAGGTTCAAGTGACCCATTTTAAATTTTGCGGCCCCAATGATATCTCTGGAATGGCTGAAGCTAGAATCGTCAAATTTTGCACACTGGTAGATCATATTAAGTCCTAGCTTCCGGATGACAAACCATCCCTATTAGTGGCATGGTCAGGGTCACATGACTGATTTTTAATTTCGATTCCCGCAATCATATTTCCGGAACGGCTAAAGCGAGAGTCGCCAAATTTAGTCTACTGGTAGTATATGTCAAGTATTGGCCTTGGGATGACAAACTACCCCCTGGTGGGCGTGGTCAGAGTCACATGACCCGTTTTTTTTAATTTTGGCCCCCGATGATATATTTGGAATCGGCGAAGCTAGGCACTTTAAATTTCGTGTGCTGACTGATACACAGAAGTACTAGTGCACGCATGATAGATTACCCGAAAGGGATGTGTTCATGGTCACGTGACCTTTTTAAATTTTGGGACAGAAGTGGTAGTATCACAGAAACGGTGCAAGATAGACACATAGTTGCAATTGAAGGCTAATAGGAAATGGTATGCGACCTATCGAATGGAACCATTACGGGTTACCTTTAGTGACATTGAAGGTAACTTTTGCTGTTTGAAACCTTTTTGTCAATCCGCCACGGTGGTTCGCGTCCACGACGGTGCGCTGGCGGAGTAATACGCGGTGTCGTTACAACATTGGTGGCAGTCGACGTTGGTTGATCACAGTTATGATCCAGTTGACATCAACAAGATTGGTTGTATGAAAGTCTGTTGATGACACGCACGGCATTGCATGCTTGCTGTGCGATAGTTGTGCCTAGTGCAACGATTCGTGTACAAAAGTAAAAACTATGCAGGAAGCGGAATAAAATGTGACAGTTGCTGATATTGCTCCTCAGGCTGACACGCGATCTGTTTGTGTTATTCGTACAACAGTAGGCCAATACTTTAACTGACACAGAGCGTCACGCGGGTCTCTCTCCGATCGTCTCGGCGATAGCTGAGCCTCTTGTATGTTGTAGTATACTTTGCTGCGGATGCATGTTTGCCCTTGTTGTGTTTGATTTAGTATTTCATTATACTACGCCAATTGAAATTGGCTGGGAAGAACGTATCCGAAAACTACCTATTTTGTATCAGATGGGACGTAAACCCTTAAGTCAGTCAATCAACACCGTGGTGATTATGGTGACTGTGATTCCGCTGATGACGGTAGATAAGGACAGACGCGATGCTGTGTTGCAGGCAGCCACTGAGCGGCGAGGTGATCAGCTGCCGCGTCAGATCTCGTCGTCAGTGTTCGACGTCCAGCGTCACGACGACGACCAACACAACGCCACCGTCGTCCTCGTTGCGAAGAGAGTTGCAGTAGTCTCTCGGCGATGATGGACGCCTGTAGCAGCCTGCTGGCCGCCCCGACCTACGGTCTCGGTGCTGCCGCCGCCGCGGCCGGCGCGTTCGACGCCTACACGCCTTCTCCGGCGCCGTCCGAGGCGGCGCGACGGGCTCTCTTCAGCAGCTGGCCCAACTACCATCCAACCGTGACCGACCCGACGCCGTCGATGCTCGGAGGACCGCGCGCCCCGCCGACCTTCTCGCCGTACACGCCGAGCAGCGGGGTCGGCGCGCCGCCGTACGGCTCGGCGTTCGCCGACATCGCCGCGTTCGGGCCGCCGCCGCCGCCGCAGCGGTCGCACCTGTCGGCGTTCTACGCCGGCGCCAGCAACGGCGGCTGCGGCGCCGGCGACGTCTACAACGCGACGTATCCGCATCCGCATCACCAGCCGTCCCAACACGGCGACCAGCAGCCGCAGCAGCAGCAGCAGGCGTCCGTTCAGCATCACGTCCACCCGGCCAACTCGGCGGCCGTGGCTGCGGCCGCTCTTCACGGTTCCCGCCTGCTCCTGTCCGACCTCCACACAGCTGCGGCCGCTGTCGGTGCCATGCCGCCGCCGCCGGCACTCACCGCCTCCCGGTATGACTCGGTCGACCCACTGTGTTACCTCAACGACGTCGTCACCGGCTCCACTGCACACAATACCGGTAAAGACCGTGCACTGGTTCTTAGATTTTCGGTCTTATGGCGTTTCGTTACACGGGTTAAGTTTGATATACACACTGCCCAGTGTTGATACCCCATGTTCACGGCTAGTGTAGACATGCTCCATAAACACGGATGTCCAAAAAACACCCGTCTTGACGGCTCGTGTTCACGGCCCGTGAACACGGGCCATGAATACGGGTAGTGTGTACCGAGCTATACGTTAATAGTTGTCGATCTATATGGAGCCTCAGCAATAATTTTGGCAACTGTGGTTGGGCGCCGAATATTTCGGACGCTTTGTTTATTCAGTTCGCATTACCGGGGCTTATTAGGTGTTTTGGACCCCCCCCCCACTAATCAAAGCGAGCGAATCGACGCCATTAACAGTTGTTGCAAATTGCATACATGTAAAGTTAACAGACCAACTCAGCCTTCTACCCTCAGCGGGATAAAAAAAATGAATAGCGGTCAAAGTGAGGCGATGCAAAGGAAGTAAAGGCGGGTATAACTCATTCCAGATGTGGATTAAAAGTACTGTGGGCGGCATACGTGAGCATTGTAGAGATGACCATATAAAGCGCTATACAAATATAAATGTTTTAATGACCATATCAGCAAGTAAACATAAACAAACTGTAGGCCTAACCTTCTTGGCCACATAAAAAATCATTGCTCGCTAAATTATCGTCAAAAGATACTATCGAAGCGATTATTACGTCGCCAGGTGGCGCTGTCAGGTAGGTGTTCAGTTTGTTCGGTCGTTTCAGCTGCAGTACATGCGGTGCTCGGCTGCCGTCGCCTGTAAATGGCCATATGTGAATTACGAAGCAGTTCGGATTACGTATTCGCGGCCTCAATGTTTATGGCCGTCTATATCTTACAGTCACATTGCTGAAGAGCACAGCATATTACCTCCGCTGTAATATATGCTATTAATGTCATGTTGTGTATATATGTGTATATATTGTCGACATATACATAAATATCTTCGACGGAGGTATCCATGTGCGTCAAAGAAAGGGTCATCATTACCCACGCGCCAACGGCTGCAGCAGCCGCGGGGTACTGTTTTCACCGCTGTTTGTCTGTTTTTTCAGACCTTGTCGCAAAAACCGATGCAGCTATAGGATCGTAACTTTGACATAGACATGTTTCACCGTGAGTCCTGGAAACACTTTATTTTGGGGCCAAAAGGTCAAAGGTCAAGTTTATGAAATACAAAAAGTGCCTGTGTGGGTTTTTTGCACTCTCGCAATTGCTGGTTTATTCTACTGCTAACTAATTGTGCGTGCTACACTAAACTGAATGATGGGACATTGCTTATGTAATTGATGAATTATAATAATAATAATAATAATATACACATTTGTATAGCGCCATATGGTCGTAACTTCAGAGGCGCTAGGCCAGGCAGTGTGCTAGTAGGAGTGAGAAGAGGAAAGAGAGTAAGCTTGGGAGAAGAGAAATGTCTTTAGCTTAGATTTAAAAACCGCGACGGAGTCACTATCAACAACTGTCTTAGGAAGCGAGT
>Ga0209780_1001429_pt1 | contig 15694 bp, 11 predicted proteins | sample WorMetexBAHAMAS2_FD_187384 | JGI IMG/M metagenome (GOLD analysis project Ga0209780, IMG submission 187384) | Marine gutless worms symbiont microbial communities from Max Planck institute for Marine Microbiology, Germany - Inanidrilus exumae... | ecosystem: Host-associated > Annelida > Digestive... | reverse complement strand
GGAGTCCTGGCTGTGGCTGGGTTGTAGTAGTTTCAACTTCTGGTAGTACAGACGGTTTGTCTCTGTCAAGTGCGGAGACTGCCTGAATCAGGACCAGTTTCTTTACTAACTGTATGACCTATATGGCCCGGTCGTGGCAATCAGAAGAACATGACACTCTGATAGATTAGATTACAGCCCGAAATCTAATCTATCAGGACAACAAAGTGAATCTTTTGTCATATTACTTTTGGTAATGTGACTAATATGTTTAACTACTATTTAGTAGTTTAACTACTTAGTAGTTAACTACTTTAAACAGTAGTTAAACTAGTAGTTAACAACTAACTACTTTAAAGTAGTTAAACTTTTTACTTTAACTACCAAAATGTAGTTAAACTACGTAGTTAACTACAAAGTAGTTAAAAGTAGTTAACTACTGCCCATCACTGTTAGTAGGTAAGCAAGTAACAAGGCAGGTTTTGGTGTGCTGCATGCAACTCAGTTAATCGGACATGCAGCACGTCTACTGTATTTAGAACGTGAACTGGAATGTTTGGATATGCGCATCAGTGTAAAAAAATCGCACTGTTTGCACATTGGTCCTATTGGTTTAACGTTAGTTGCGCACAAATAACCACCTCTGATGGTCATCCTATCCCTTGAGTAGACGATATACGGTACCTGGGTACACCGTAGCTGGGCGACAATTGAAATGTTCAGTCACCTGTGCAAAACGATTCTTTTATGGATCGACCAATGCGATTTTTGAAAAAGAAAACAAATGTAAAAACTTATTAGTTTAAAACACAGTGTTAGAAGCCAAATCACACGTCTGAAACTACAAAAATTAGTTTTGGGATTTAGTTAGTCACTAGGCTTCTAACATGACCACTCAAAAAATTATGGCCATACAACTACAAATTGTGCACTGTTTTATGTTCAAGTTCCTGCAAACTCACATGCTGTCAAGAATCCTCATTCAGGGAAGACAAATTAAGCAACATTGATTGCGAAATAAATGCTATTTAATTTACTTTAATTTAGATTACGTTTGTGTTTGTAAACGGTGATAACTAATAAACATGATAGTTTGACAGAAAACAATTAGCGTTATATCAATTTATTAAATTGATGTTTGAAGTCGTCCTGTTGATTTCTTCACACTTGTAATGAAACCATATGCGATAATAAATATTCGTCTTCATCTATTGCATGCATTCTATTTAGGTTCATATCAAAACAATATAAATGAAATTACATTGTTCCAGAAGTTTAAATCTTAACAAAAATCCCATATTAATGTAAATAAAACTACGTTAGATACATTTAATATTTTTGATTTAATATTTTTGATTAACAAATGATATTTCCTATAATTTTTTTAAACGTAAGCATAACAGTAACAAATTTTGTATAGTTGTATAGGCCGCAATAATTTTTGAGCCTCCGTGTTAGAAGCCTCGTGAGTAGTGCAGTTTTAGACGTGTGAGTTGGCTCCTAACACCGTGTTTTAAACTGTTAAATTTCTTTTACATTTATGTTTGATGTTTTTCTCCGAAAAATGTTTCTATGAAAGGCAAGTTTTATATTTGTTTTTTTATGTTTTTGTTGAATTTATCATGTATACCATGTTATCTGCAATTAGTTAGAAATTTTAAACTACAAAAACCGCTATTTACATGGACCCAATGCGTCATATTTGCAAATTTAGTGATGATCGGCCAAGCCGTTCTGCTGAGATATGGCGATTTATTTTTATGGCTGTCGTCCGCCATCTTGCATTTTATATTAGAATTTTTAACAGCTTGTATTGTTGAGATGCCCAATTTGTCTCTACATACCTAATATCATCTCAATCGGAAAAACACATTGCTGAGATATGGAGATTTTTTGATTTTTAAGATTACGACTGTCCGCTAACTTGGATTTGTAAAAGTCCAAAATTTTAACTGCTGTTACGTCACCGTGCAAGATTTCATGCCGATCGGTTAATCCGTTGCCAAGATATGGCAAGATATGGCCGTTTTTCGAACTTTCAAGATGGTGGATTTTACCAGTTGAAAATTTTGACTGTCATTATGGTTCGGAGGGCAAATATGCGTCACCTTGCCAAACTTCGTGCCCATTGGACAATCCTTTGCCCATATATGGTCTTGTTCGGTTTTTCAAGATGGCGGCCGTCCGCCATCTTGGATTTTTAAAGTTAAAAAATTTAACTGCCGATAAGGTTCGCAGAATGTGCGTCATCATGCCAAATTTCGTGCTGATCGGTCAATCCACTGCAGAGATATTGCTTTTTTTGATTTTTTAAAGATAGCAGCCGTCTGCTATCTTGTATTTTTAAAAGTTGGGAATTTTAACTATCGGCATGGTTCAAAAAGCCAATGTGCGTCACCATGACAAATTTCGTGCAGATCGGACAGTCACTTGCGGGGATATGACCATTTTTCGATTTTTCAAGATGGCGGCCGTCCACCATATTGGATTTGTTATAGGAATATTGGGGCTACCCAAGAAATGCACTTTGTGGTCTCTATCACTGTCCAAAATTTGTTTAATATCGATGGATTAGTTTCGACCCTGTGGACGTTTTAATATTTTGCGTTTTTGTCTTGAAAACGGCTACTCATGTCCCCAAAATTAGGGTTTTCGGGGCGTTTAAGCCCCTGAATAGTGAATATTAATAGTTATAATCGAGAACCCAAAAGTCACCAACGGTTGCTAAAACACGTCGTTTGAACCATCATGCGTAAAAAACCGTCCCAAAAATGTGACCTTATAGCCCCGACGAAAAACGGGATAGATGGATGGATCGATGGATAGATGGATATGTTACCAAACAATTCACATGGAAACGCGTTTTAGGTCGGCTGTTTGACAGAATCGAGCTAATAAAGCTGGTCTCAAATGTCCGTCTCTCCGTACGTGCGTACATACGTACATACGTACGTTCGTCCACAAAACGTTTCTTCGAAGGTGGAAATCCGGTCGTTTTCACAAGCTATTTTTTCCGCCATTTACAATAGGAGCTGGCAACTGACCACTCCCACTGATTATTAAACTAGGGCACAATGTCTAAATTGATAGGGCCGGATTTTTGATATTCGGCCTTGTTTTTGTGTCACATCACTTTGAAGTTGGCACGAACGTCAGTTTCAAAGTGTCGACCGTCAGTCCCCTTCTAACACCGTGTTTTAAACTGCTAAGTTTTTTACATTTATATATTTGAACCGCCATCCGTACGCGGCATCGGTCGAATTACATCCGTAGAGGTATCCCTTCAATTAATTGTTAGTAACTGCATGCCAGTCTTACTGTATGGCCTTGAATGCCTTTTAGTACCTAAGCGCAACAAGTGCCAGATTACTAGATTTCGCTGTTACTTGACTTTTAATGAAACTGTTTTAAAAAGGACGAAAACTTAATTCATTTAACTAAATAAATTAAACACTGCATGCTGATAATACTAACATAATTTTGGGCATATGCTAAAATAGTAGAAAAAACTATTACAATTCAAGACTTTACTTCCGAAATTGGTCCTTCTTTTTCAATCATTTTGCTATAGGTAACATGAAAGTACTATTTTAGCATATGCCCAAAATTATGTTAGTATTATCAGCATGCAGTGTTTAATTTATTTAGTTAAATGAATTCAGTTTTTTTCCTTTTTAATTGCTACCGTTTTTCTATTGATTCTGGTGAATAACGTTATGGCAAACTTTTGAAACTTAAGATACATAAATGCAGTAAGTACAGATGCTTGTCTATGGTGGATTTGTATAGGAAAACATGATGGACGACATAATTCGCATAGAGGAATCTGATCCTCCTACGACTGTCACTCTCTCTCCGACTGTTCCAATCACTTGTCCTCCATCTGAGATATCGCTAAACCTTGTCCAGTCCGTCGGACTCCAACTTTCTGACTGCGCGGTGCAATTCACTGCGTCCCAAGCCAACCAGACGATAACAATAGCGGCCTTGAAGTCGTCCAGCAGCCTTTCTCGCGTTGCCATGATCGTGTTTTCCGCCATCAACAGTCCAAATTCGATTTGGCACGGATACACGCCTGCACACTGCCCGGTATGTTACAATTTCTCGGAATTTGCGTTCTTATTGTAGTTTAATGAGTATGGAATACTGTAAACAGAACAGAAAATAAGTCTTTTATTAATTATTTTAATTAACAATATCAAGAATTGTGACGATTTTTTCTTAAGTGTAATGTATTAATGTAATACTGAACCCCACTTTGGGGTCAACCGGCCAAGGTAAAAGTTACAAAAGATTGATTTTTGAACCTTGCCAATGTTAGATACACCAGTTTGCTTACGGCTGTCATCTTTTTTATAAAAAGATAGCATTACCAGCTGCCCAATACAACTATTTCGTAAATTCCATGCTTTATCTTTTACAATCCTCTATTAAAACAAGCAATTTTTGCATGTATGTATTTCCAAGGGATTTAATATTTTCAAGTGTAGTTTTTGACTCATTTTTCATTGACTACGTCGATTTTGCGTGGATGAATGTCTGTTACTAGAACTAACTTGACAGTGTACATAACAGGTGCTGATAGTCGATAACCCTCCATGTAGATGCTGCTACACCCGCTACGATCCACGTATCACAACTTTCGATGGTCAGAGGAGGTAAGCACTAGTATGCGTCAAAGACATATCTGCCTGTCTTCCTGTGCCGTGCCTACCACAATATTTAAAGAACGAAAATCTATAGGAAACCTAAGATTGACAAAAAGGATGCACACTTAACATGGCGTTCGCTTATCGCCTTCCGACGAGAACTGGGGAAAAAGCCTGGAGAGGTCTGAGAAATGAACTGTTGTGTGTCAAGTGAGACGTAAAATCTTAACTCAATCAATCAATCAATTAATCCATCATCCCAACTGACATAGCGCGTCGCGAGGTCCCTGTATATGTAGCGCGCTTCATGTCAAAACTTTATTATCATACTTTCTTAGAACAAATGAGCTAATAGAATGTAAGTTATTCCATGGCTGTTTAACCGAATTTGCTTAATCGTGAAAGAGTTGCTTGTAATATGCTTGTAGTATATCTTTAGCTTATATTACAGTGCTTTTATGTATTGTTCTTAAGTTTCTTTATATAGCTTCATTTGATGGGTTATAGGATTCTTGGGCGTTTTGTACCGGTACAGTTTATTCGAGTTCCACAACTTGTTATAATTCCAACAGTAATTCAGTTTGTCTTTTATTTTTTTGCAACATAATCTTTTTAACAGGGTAGCTGCTGTTAAAGGTATGATTCAAAAATATCGTCTCCTTTGTTTACATAATCAAACTGAAGCAGCATTTCGATTCATATTGCAGTGTCCGCCATTCTCAATGACCAATCATACCGTCATGATACCGAACGACAGTAGTCTGTTCACCAGATATGCAATCAAGCAAGCGTAATCAATACGTGGTGGTGTGATAAAATTAGATACCTGGGAATCTACGTAAAATCAGCTGGAGTCTTCAGATGTTCCTACGATAATGCAAAAAAAATCATTTTACAGAGCCTTTAATGCAATTTCTGGAAAAGTTGGGCGCCTTGCCACAGAAGATGTGATAATTCAGTTACTCAGGACCAAATGTTTACCGGTATTATATTACGGGCTAGAAGCATGTCCGGTAACAAAAGCTCAGACTAAGTCGTTAGACTATGCCTTAAATAGTTGCTTCAGAAAAATCTTTTCAACAAGAGACCAGGTTGTAGTGCATCACTGCATGGCATTTTTTGATTTCTCTTCTGTTTCTGAAGCTGTAAAATGTAAACAACACAGGTTCTTCCAACGATATCTGATGTCAACTAATTCTTTATGTGTGCTATTTTGTGATAAAGCTACTGCAGTTATTTAGGCATATTTATGTAATATTGTATTATTTATTGTGAAATGTTCAGTGTGTGCGTGTGTGTGTGTGTGTGTGCATGTGGATTTCCTGTTTTTTTTCTACCAGAAATGGTGAATAAAGTTGAATATATAATACAGTGTCTTATAGGCCTAGTTTATGTTACAGTTACTTAAGACAAATTGTGGTAACAAAAAGTCCTTGGTTTTCCATAGCTTGATCATATTATCGATCATGAAAATTATCAAGTACGTCCGTCTTCAGGGACGGCCGTATATCCACACATGCCGATCCTACGTCCAAACGCCGCTCGATTTCACGAACGGAGCATCGCTAGCGCGGCGTTTGGCCCGCGCGCTCACTGAACTATAAATAGAACGTCGCTCTGACGTCGGTTAGCCTAGGCCTGCAGGCTAAGCTAGGCTCCTGTTTGTCCGATTTTGGGCTTCTGGGGAGCAAAGTTCCCCAAAATGGGAGATTCCCTGTCCAGGACACCGATGAACCGCCGTGCAAAATTTGACGCCGCTAGCTTTATCCTCGCCGGAGAAATCCGTAACCGTACAAACACACAAAATTACAAACAAACAAACGAACAGTAAACGATATATATCTACACTTTGCCTATAGGCATGTGTGGATAATTAGCTTTTGTTAAAATTATGTTTTACGTTGTGCATTGTGTTATTCTGCTGTTGTTGTTACGCGTTACATACAGGGTTGTCCAAAAAAGTGATACCTCTCGTACAATGTAATACATTGTACGAGAGGTATCACTTTTTTGGCCCACCCGGTATGTAATGTAAGCAATGTTGAGTTGTTGACTATGTGTGATTGTTATTGAGCGACCATTGACATGCATGTTCGCACTGTAGTCGTAACTTTATGGTTTAATTTGTCTTCTTGCTGTTTTTATTTATTATATGCTACCGTTTATTATCGCAAAACACCGGAATACGTGGCAATACAAATATTGACTAATACTAAGCCCTTTAAAACAACATAAATTCGCATAAAGTCTGACCAAATCTACGAAAGTCAACATCTTCTATACATAAAATCAAATCTCTTCCCCGTCCTCTCTCTCCCTCTCTCTCTCTCTCTCTCTGTGTCTGTTCTTTGTTCCGTACATGCACGGCCACAGTTTTTAGCGGATCTGCACGAAATTTGGCACGTGGCATACTTATACCGTACAAAAGTAATGGTCGTGGGGATTAGCGAGCGCCGCTCGAGTCCGCGGGCTCGCGCTCAGCGCGCCTAAATTGGCAGGCGCAACGGATCGAGCGCCGTAGGCGCGTGAGCTGCGTCGGGAAATTCGAAGCTATCGGTCATCAACCGTAAGGGATCGAGCGCCATGTCCCCTAAAAAGTGCCCACGGGTGGGAATCCGAATTCCCATCTAATACATGGTTCGTTGTAACCTCGGCCGGGTAAGCCGCAAGTTTGCTATGAAACCCAGTGTTCAGCCGGCTATGCAATCAAGCAAGTCTAATCAAAACAGTGTCTTATACTTTATGTTACAGTTACTTAAGACAAGTTGTGCTAACAAAAAAGCGCCCTTGAACTTCGAAGCTTTATCACCATCTATGTAGTAAATCAATAATACGGACATCGAGGATGACTCCTTACAAAATAATATGTTGTTTTTAGCCTTTACAGCATCTACTACGCGGGCGATTTCCTCTTCTGGCGCAGTACAGCCTCAGGAGTGACTGCTGAGGTATAGTTCTTTACTCTCGCGCTTTCAAGCACTTGCTTTTTGTCAGATTAACAGACAGACACGTTTCTATAAGGTAAAACAACCAACAATATATCACCGCTTTTGAGATTTGGTTATCACTGCGACTGATTGCTGGCAGGTGCACGTAAGATTTCGCCAATGTTTCCGGCCGGACGGTTCATGCACCTGTGCCGTCGTGTTCCGAGAGGACAACAACGTTCTCGGAATCAACGCTTGTCAGCCGGGTCGTCCGCCTGTGCTCGTCAAGTATCTCGTGGATCCAGTCAGACCGGCTGACGACATCCAGATCAGCGCTGACGGACTCGTTTATATCGTACGTTACGACTTTCGATGACCACATTTGGTGTTGGAGTGGGGAGGCGGCTTTATTTATTTCATTTATATTCGTTTAAAATTAGCTGACAAACCGCAACTAATACATTAGTGACAGTAAAATCTGTGCTCTGTGCTAAATGCGCTTGAAAAATAACGGTGTTGAAAATATAGTAGTGGTAAAATAATATGGTAGAATAATATAATATTCCGTTTAAAAATAGTGAGCATAAACTATATAAATTATGACGTCGACAGTAAAAGCTGAACTGGATGACTAATGACAATATTTCTAAAGTAATAGCATAACCTCAGGACGTCTTCGTCATAGCCAATATAAAACGGAATAGGCTACGCTACTCAATGACGTCATTCTCTGTGTGCAAGTTGAATGTAACAGGTCTTGTGTATTATAAAATATATTACTTTACACGATTCGTGTAAATTAATATTTTACAATGCACCAATTTGTTTCAGTCTTTTCAGATGCACGAACTTCCTTGGAGTGTCTTCAGTTATTACCTCTGCTACTTTTATGACGGGTGTACTCAGTGTACTGTTTTACGGCTGTTTGTCTGTGTGTTTGTTGCCAAGATAATAATAACAGTAGTAGTGGTGGTGGTGGCAGTGGCAGTGGTAGTAGAACGAATGTTCATTAACGTGACGTAAGTGCAAAGATGTACTTTAAGGTCACGGTACAGTTAACTGCAGTCACGCTGACTGTAGATGTTACGCGTATGACCACTGGAACATATCGCTCTCGAGGCGCGATCTGAAAGTGGTCAGAGACGATGACGTTCGAATATGCTATGCGATATGCATAAAGATAATACCACAGCTATAAATGAATATTTATGGGAAATAGCTAGATTATGGATCAGCGTAGATGCTAGAATTATGGAAGTGATCCGGAAAATATTACTGGATATTTTGTTTTATTCTGGATATTTTATCATATTTTAGATAGCTCAGTAGTTGATTGATTTAATAGTAAAAGTCAGGTTGGGGGAAACGGTTACAACGCAGTACGGAACAATGGTGGAGTTATTGTTGCTGTTGTGAGTGGTAGATATTGGCCTACCTGTATGAATGTGTAGATAAAGATGCCGTCTGGAAGAACTGTAATTGCGCGAGCAAACTGCAGGATATTCGATTCTTGGCGGTGCTTACTGGCAATCAGTCTTTGTGTTCATACTGATGACGCTCACAACTCCCAAGGACTGTGTGGAAACTACAACTACAATTACGCTGACGACTTTATACCGAAAAACTGGACGACAGTTGACACTCACTATCTTGAACCGGTTTTGTTCACCAGCAGCTACATGTAAGCTCTAAGTCATTATCGGCGTTTTGCAATTGTAATTTTGGCTGCAATTTGAAATGGTTTTGTTTGAGTATAATTTTGTATGATGATGATATTTTTCTGTTGGCCCCAAGCGTGTTCTTTTTACAACAGCTGTTACACATCTGTGAAATTGAGCTGGCATGGCTTGATTCGTCGATAAATGTGAAAAATCATCGTGTATACTACTCGGCCCTCACCATAATAGTCTCTGTTGTAACTTGACTATGCTGGACGGTCGAGAAATCATGTGGACGGAGGAAGTCAGGTATCTGGGTGTTTACTTAGTTTTGTCCCAAACGTTGAGCTGCAATTATTATGATTTAACCAAAAAGTCTTACTATCGTGCATTCAGTGAGGTCTATTTAAAGGTATGATAGAAAGACTATATATATATATAGCATCGGTAGATGTTGTCATTAAACTGCTGAAGAAAAAAATGCATACCTGTATTGTTATTATGTTAATATGCTTGTTCAGTTAGTCCTCGTCAGCTTAGATCTTTGAATCACGTTGTTTATCATGTGCTAGGAATTATTAATGTCAATGCCTTTGAACGTGCTGCGCAGTGTATAAAATGTTTAAAAATAGCGATGTCGCTGAGGCTGTAGTCACGCGAAAAGACAGATTTCTTAAGTGATACAAGCAATGCAGTGTGTGAAATATGTACTATTTGTAGTTCATAGTTAAGTTTTACCTCTATTATTATATCATGTGCTACCGATTTCAGTGAATAAAGATGCATGTTATAGGGTTTTTTTGCAGCAGCTGTCTGTCTTTCTAATTTTACCCACACGATATCTCAAAAACCGATGCACCGAGGATCATCAAACGTGACAAACTTGACATCGTGAGACCGGAAAACCCATTTATGTTGGGGTCCAAAGGTCAAAGATCAAGGTCACGAGGCACAAGAACATTGCCAGCATAAGTTATGGCACTCTATTATAGTGCTGGTTTCTTCTAGTTGTAGTAGTGATAGCTGTCGTATGGGCATTAACAGCATTTAGTGGCTCACTGATGTACAAGTCAAACTTCAACGTCAGCTAAGCTCACAGGCGGCATCAGAGTTTAAAATTTAGACGGCTTACATACCCAGCGCTGATCGCGAGCCTATAGCAAGCAACTAAGGGCAGAGCCCCAGCGCGATCCAGTGGTAGAGCTCCGAGTTTTCGGATTTCTAATCGAGGGGCAATATTTGCCTCTATCTTGATATTTTTCAAATTGTTCGGTAAGCTAACAAGATGCTCCGCTACCTATACCGCACAGGGACCGCGCAACGCGCTGTCTATGTCAGATGAAATTTTGTCAACTGCTGCACAGCTGCACAAAAATACATTTGAAAGGCGACTTGAAAGTGACTTCTATTTCATAGACCATGTAAAACTTCCTATTAATGGTGTAAAGTAACAATTTTGAGATATTATCACATTTACAGAATATGCAACTGGCTGTGACTTAGAGAAATTCTTCATTTTCGAGAAAAATTATATTCAATTATATTGAAATTAGAGGCGACGTGCGCTTTCCGATTCATATATTAACATATCGTAGATAATGCACACTGTATTTCCCGAGTCAGGTAAGACATCGGGTAGAAGTTTCAAACAGCAAAAGTGACCTTCAAAGTTCAAGGTCACTAAGGGTCATCGGTGCCGTTCGATAGGCTACATACGATTTCCTAAATCTCTATGTCTCTCTCTCTCTTGAACCGTTTCGGAGATGTTCCCAACATTTAAAGAGGTCGCATGACCCTGAACACATCTCCATGGGGGTATACTGTTTGTTTGCACTAGTATTCCTCTGTATCAGTTAGCACACGACATTTGAAATGCCTAGGTTCACCGTTTCGAAAGATACGACTGAGGCAAAATTTGACCCTGACCACGCCCATTAAGGGAAGTTAACACTTGATGTATTCTGAGTGTATACAAAATTTGGCGACTTTCGCTTCAGCCGTCCCGGAGATATGATTGTGGGCGTCGAAATAGACAAGTACAGGAACGGCGTCATCTCACTGCCGTGTTTCGTAAAAACCTACCTATTTACGTGGCCATTTCCCTCCTAACAGTTTCTACTAACACCGTTTATAGTGGTTTGGCAGTTCACACTTAGGCTACTACAAATAACTTTTATGTAATGTAATGTAATGTAATGTAAAGTAGCTCAGCTGTCGCTGACTAACCCGCGCGCCGCGCTGCATCACAGCAAACGGCAAAATTTTAAAACAGTCACGTGACCATAACCAAGTCTCTTTTGTGGGTGATACGTCATCACGTTGCAAGAATTGATATAGCCTACCTGTGTACAAAATTTGACAACTTTAAGTTTAGCCGTTCCAGTTATATGATTGGAGCCCCCAGTATTTTTAATGGGTCACATGACCAGACAACGCCCCTATCAGAGACGGTTTGTCGTCCGTAGGCTGTGACTGGCACATTCAACCTGTACATCAGATTGTAAGTCTTTGCAATCACCAATTACGATTTACGAAGATACATAAGGCAACGCAAAATGTAGAAGTTGAGGTGGTTTAAGGTGGTTATGGGTCACCCATGGTCATCGGCAATATAAACATTCGACAAAATTGGCGTTTTCTGAAGGGGTTGGTAACGTTAAGCGCAAACTTTAGGTAGATGGGGACCTCGCCCGCAATCCATATATGGACCATTGAATAAGAGAATGATGCAGCTATAGCTTTTCCGTTGGACGTTTTTACACAGAAAACTTTGTAGCAGACTTCTTTTGAAAGAAGTTGAATTTTACTGGAAAAAAACAGCAAAATCCCTTTTTGTGCTATCCTTTGGGGGACTTAGTGCTAGTTGAACTTTTTTGCCAGCTCTCACCGTTGAGCGCCGCTATGAGCGGATATCGATCGAAATCGTTGTGTTCGAAAGGTGGTGGGTCAGCTTGAACACAAATTTTAGGTGGAATGGGGCGTCAACCACCAACGACTGTTGGCTTCAGAAAATTATAGTCTCTGGGATATCACGTGGCGTTGTTTGCATGATCCTATGTTTAGACATGGTTAGGGCCTAAATTTTTAAATGTGACCCTGACCACGCCTGACTTAAAGGTGATAAGTCATCCCTATCTATGCTAGTACTTGGCATAGCCTACCTGTATACAAAATTTGACAACTCTAGCATCAGCCGTCCAGTGATGTGATTGGTGCCCACCAAAATTTAAATAGTTCACGTGACCTGACCACGCCCCTTTTAGAGATAATTCACCATCCATGGTCTAGCACTTGCTAACATAAACTTGTCTATTAAATTTGCAGCTTCTATCTGCACACACAATGAAGATTTGAAAGGCGATACAAAATGTCAAAAATAGGGTGGTTTGTGGTAGTTAGGGTCACTCAGGGTCACTGGAAATAGCACCATTGCATAGAGCGCGTTAAAGTTCGCATTAGCATTCCAAAGTAACTGTGTCCTTGTGTTTCATCGTTTCTGACATACAGCGAGATATTGGTCAAAAATGGCCGCTTTTAACCTACCCCACCTTCATTTGGCAGCAGCGTTGGGGTGATCGCATTTGAATTTCGCCAAGATGTTTGGCAGCGGAAAACTATAGTGTCCCTGTGTTATCGTATGTCATTGTCTGCGTGTCATACGTTTAGCCGTTTTGGTACAATACCGGCGTGTGGCAGATAGACAGACAGACGGGCAGACAGAGATACAGACACACGACGACAGCATATACCGCGCTAGCATAACTTCGCGCGATAATATTGGGTCGCCGATTAGTGGGTAGTTTGTCATACGCAGGCTAACACCGAATTTAACGACTGTAGCTTCAGCTGTTCCACAGATATAATTAGGGACCCAAAAATTTTATGCGTTTACAAGACCTGACCACGCCCAGTTTTAATGCATACCACAGGATAAATAAAATAAATGTGCATGATATAATTTAATTTAAGATAAAAGTTAAACTAGCTTGCATTTGTGCCTTATTGTTTGTGGTGTTGTATAGTTTCCAATCTTATACTGTGTTTGTATCATAGGCTGAAACCATGGAACAGTCTAATGAATGCGCATGAATTTCCACCGGACTGTGTCCCTACACTGCCTGTGCCACAGGCCCAGTGCGGATGTGGAGACGACTTGGAAGACTGCGACGAGTCTGTATCACCAGCACTTATAGTAACCCCGACACCAGCACCGGTTTACATCACTGGAGGAACTTACCACTGTGTCACCAGCAAAAGGTTTGTGATCGTACATTTGAAAGCTTACAAACACAAAAAGACGCCGGTATAACAACCATTTTCCGAGTGAACAGGTTGCCTTTAAATTTTCTTCATCCACTTGTTCAAAAAAGCCTAAGCATCTTTTCCTGGGACAGACAAAACTGTTCAGATGCTTTTAAAATCACCCAACAGTGCCTCTGGAGTCTTTGATATACTTTGATATAGAAGCTAGATGATGATGATGATTATTATTATTATTTTTTAACCCTCGGTAGCATATGATCCCGAGGGGTTTCAAAAATTGATCGATTACAAACATTACAAAATTAGCTGGAATGACCTACCACCCCCATTGTTGTTGTTGCATCATAGGAATATGTTCGGGGACCCGCCCTGCTGCTATAATGGAAATGTCTCAGAGATCGCAAACTGCCAAAACGTACTCTGGCAGACACCCTATTGTTTTATACGTGGCTGAATGTAACACGCAGCGATCATCAGCAATACATCGAAGCAACAAAATTTAAAAGATGTGATAGGTTGCCAGAATTTAAAACGGGTGAATTGTCACTGAGTACATAAGTTTAATGACAACACCACCGCATTTTATGTGTACACCGTTAAACTTTATCTGTATTCGGACTGGAGTCATGCTGGCTTTAATACAGCTTTGCTGAAAATATTAATACCGTGAACAGGGGATCCACAGGAAAATCTGCATGGGCCGTGTAGTTTGAAGTCACGCCACTGCAATCCCATGTCGATGTTGTTGTTTTTAGAAGGAGGAAGCGCGACACGTCGTCTGTTGAAGGTGGCGACGACGTTAGTAGCAACGAAGATATGCTGCCATCGAATGCACTTCCTATACCGGAAGAAGGGGTAGTGCCCGGCCCTGGAGGACTACACCCCAACGCCACGTGGCCCACGCCGAGCGGCATTACACTGCAAATGGCAACGACCAGCTGCATGTCGCCGATAAAGTCATTGTCGGTGTTCAACGTCTGCGCTGAGTACACGGGGCCGAAAATACAAACACTCGTCGAAGGATGCACGCTCGACATACTGGTGCGTTGGCCAATGCTGTCAGTTCGTCGAAATCAAGCCTCGATGGCATCGAAACGATATGCCCCCGCCGACGGCCATTTCGGCGATTGGGCGATACCGATTACCACGGCAAATTATAGGCAGCCCACGAGTCACGACTTATTCGCGTTTAGTAGTAACCATGGCTTTGGTTATCGAGATATTGACGCTATAAGTTTTTTGGCCTCAAGGACGTGGTGGCCATTTCTGACGGCTATACGGCACGGCCATGCTGACCCGTGTGTTCGACTTCCAGCGTAGCGTTTCATATTAGCGTGCTATAGTAACCATAGCTCGAAACGAACTGTTTAAATTAAATACTAGATGGAAAGTACTCTGAGAGTACAAATCCCCGCGAAAGCAATTGCCGATTTTTTGACCGTTACGTTACTGTACGTTACCGCTCGGGGATATGATTCAGCGTACAAGTGTGAAATGTAAACAATCGCCGGTTGACGGAGTTTTTTTTGACCGTTACTTCCACATCCATCTACCGATTGTATAACGAAACACGAAATTGGTCTTCCCTTTCCCCCTATGAACCTTCCCATAAAATTTGGTACAAATCCGTCCACAATCTTTTTAGTTATCGTGGTCATAGACAGACAGACAGACAGACAGACACACAAATCAACGCCAGTGAAAACATATTCCCTCGCTTTCGCGGGGATAAATATATGGTAAATATTTACAATTTTCACCATCATCATCATCATGGTTTATTTCGCTCAACATAATACAAACAATTCAACAGCAATAGCAACTCACACTGAGCCGGATCAAGCACCGACAACTGCCGATGATCATCACTAATTTAATTTGACCTGCTAATTTATGATGTCCCCTGTCAGAAGTTGAACTCACGTTCTCTTGCTTTGCAGCCATTCAACTCCCGAAATTCGTTTCTGGCAGTGTTCGCCATTTGCTCCGATGAACATCTGATAGAATATGTCTACAGCTATATACAACGGGGTGCGGACGTTTCGACGACAAGACGTTTCGACGACAGACGTATCGACGACAAACCATTGATCGACAGACGTTTCGCCGACACGGGTCGGACGTTTCGACGACAGATTTTTGGGACGTTTCGACGACAACCCTTGGACGTCTGTGTCGTGGTTATCTGCCGGTTCAACACTCTCTTGCGGGTTCGAGT
>Ga0209780_1001428_pt1 | contig 15695 bp, 10 predicted proteins | sample WorMetexBAHAMAS2_FD_187384 | JGI IMG/M metagenome (GOLD analysis project Ga0209780, IMG submission 187384) | Marine gutless worms symbiont microbial communities from Max Planck institute for Marine Microbiology, Germany - Inanidrilus exumae... | ecosystem: Host-associated > Annelida > Digestive... | reverse complement strand
ATGTTAACTGTAACTGCAACTAACTGGAACTCACTCGGTCGAGATCGCATGTATGTACAAAACTATGCGGGTAGCTGTTTGAAAGGCCAACCACCCCAGTACCAAACCGACTTCTGCCTCCCACGCTCCGCAGTCACATCTCGGCAGCGTCTCAGATCCGCCAGCCGACAACTTCTGGACGTACCGCGATACCGGCTGAGTTCTTTTTCCCGACGGGCTTTCTCTGTGGCAGGCAGTCGGTTTGCAACTCATTGCCAGAGTACCTGAGAGACCCGGCCGTCGGAAGTGACAGTTTCAGAAAACAGTTGAAAACGTTTCTGTTTGCAACGTACTAATGCATACAGTGCACTAGAGGTTCTACGACAATGCGCTATACAAATTCACATTACATTATATTAAAATCATGGCAGTTGCTGAAACGCGATTTGTTTGCGTTATTCGTACATCAGTAAGCCAACACTTCAACTGACACAGAGCGTCGCGCGGGTCTCTCGGCGATAGCTGAGCCACTTGTTTAACCCTTTATAAGGCATAAGCCCCCAGGCTACTAGAGGCTAGATATCAAAAATGTAGCAAAATGGTGGCAAAATACTTGCCACTGCCCGTTTCAGTGACCGTATCTCAGTGGCAAAATGTTGGCCACCGCCTTATAAAGGGTCTTGTGACCGTTAACTTTGACCCTTCGACATTGACCTTACGAACTGGACTAGACGCTTGAACGAGCGTGCCAAATGTCTAATTAAAGGCCATTTAGTTGAAAAGTTATTACCCGGACATATGCATACAAGCACACTTACCGTAGTGGCGGATCCACGGGAGTCGAAAGGGTCGATCCCCAGATGGCTTGTCACAGTTAGGAAAAACTTGTTACCAGACACAATTGTGGGGCCTCAAAACACACCAAAATCAATAGCGGCCAGGGTTTCGTTTCTGACCCCACTGGGGGAGCTTACAGCGCTTCTCTAGACCCAGACCACACTCAGGGAGCTTACAGCACTCCCCTCCCCATGTGGGGAGGGGAGATGGCTGCCCTCCCAAAGAACCTTATCCCCCTTCGGCTCTTTGGGCTTCGCCGTCCACCTCGCCCCTCCCCCTGGACAAAGCCTCCGCATGCGCCTCTGATCACTAGACCAACTGTTCTGCATATCTAGACAACTAAGTAGTCGTTGAAACGTTTAGCAAACTACAGACTAAAACTAAAACGTCCTGCACTACTATAACTAAAGTTACAGCTGGAAAGATATTCGAAACTAAAACAACACTGACCTGCAGGTCGGCCACTTTGCGCTTCCATTCGTCAATCGACTTATCAAACTGGCGCTGACGCTTGTCCGACTGGGCAGCAATCGTCTGTGCCTGTACCAGAACAAACAGCACCGTCGTCAGTTTCAGCATTTTTAACGCGCGACGCTATGCTAGCGCGGTATATGCTATCAACGCCTGTCTGTCCGTCTGTCGGTCTGTCTGTCACAAGTCGGAGCCCTACAAACATGGCTAAGCACAGGGTCACACAATCAACGTCGTACGATAGCCCATGGACTCCAGTGTTCCGGTGACAAAACTTTCGGCGAAATTCCAACGGGATCGCCCCAAATGGGGCGCCAAATAGTGGGGTAGGTTCAAATCGGTGATTTTCGACCAATCTGGCTATATCTCAGAAACAGTGCAAGATAGGGACATAGTTACTATGGAAGGCTACCAAAAACTCGTATGCGCTCTATCAAATTGCGCTATTTTTAATGACCTTGAGTAACTCCAAACTACACCAAACCACCCAATTTTCGACATTTTTGACATTTTGTGTCCCTTTTCATGTCTTCGTAGTGGATGGAGATGGGGACTTCACAAATTTAGTAGGCAGGTTGATAGTAGCAAGTCCTAGCCCAAAGATGACAAAATATCCCTCAAAAGGGGCGCGTGAATCATTTAAATTTTGGCAAGCACCAACCATGTCTCTGGAACGGCTGAAGCTAATATGATCAACTTTTGTAGACGGATAGGCTACGTCAAGTCAAGTCCCAGCATACGGCGAAAAATCACCCTTAAAAGGGGTGTGGTCAAAGTCACGTGATCCGTTTTTTTTAAATTTTGCCCCAATCATATCTTTGGAAATGGTGAACCTAGATACTTCAAATTTCGTTTGCTGATTGATAGACAGAAGTACTAGCACGTGGGTGATATAACACCCACGAATGGGATATGTGATATATAACGTGACCTGTTTAAATTTTGGGAAATATATTCATCTTTATTCACCAAAATGGCAGAAAAAAAATAATAACACAAAAACAATAAAAAGTGAAAGAAAAATAGAAGCAAACAACTTAACTAAGCAGATCAAGATTTGCAAAGATTTACCAATACAATTTATGATATATTCTAGTATAAACCAGTTGATATCGAGCAATAACTGACAAAGAAATCTGACGCTATAAAGGCAGCTGCGAAAGCTTATGTAATTGGTTATCGCATGACTCATATTTTGTACAAAAGTTTTGACTCTATCGGTAATTATATCACTAGGCAGCCTAAACCAAATGCCAATTGAATTTCTGTGACGATGTGCATGTCGCTAGTTTTAAAAAGTTTCATAAAGAAAAAGAACTGATTGACGGAAAAATCCAGTGATCTAAGATTGGTTTTGTTTAAAGGACAGGCCTCTAGGCCATACAGTAGGATGGGAAGACATTTGGTTTTGATTAACTCCAAAACTACTTCCTCCGACGCGGTTCTCCCGATTTTCCCAAAAATTCCATTTACAGCACGGTAAAATGAACGCTTAGCGTGATCCAGAGAACATCTAAAGATATGAGATAAGAAATAAGAGTATCTAGTTAATAGTGCAGGGTAAAGACATAGTTGCAGTAGAACACTAATAAGAAATCGTATGTGGCATATCAAATGGCATCATTGCCAACATCCTTGAATGACCTTGAAGATCAGTAGCAGAGCTTCTTATTCCATTTACTTCATACCCAGCAGCTGTTGTTTCTCAGTAGTGAAAATGTATTTATATGAAGTTTATTTCGCCTATGTCAGCAGCTAAACACAAGAAAGAAAGTATCACAGATAAAACTAGATGGAAAGTACTCTGAGAGAGTACAACTCCCCTGAAAGAGAAACTTGAGGGTTTTTGTCGCCAACACTTGCCACCCCTAGCTGTTAAAAGTACAAAATGTAAACAATCGCCAGTTTACGGAGTTTTTTGACCGTTACTTCCACATCCCTCTACCGATAGTAACGAAACACGAACTTGGGCTTCTCTTTCCCCCTAGAAACCTTCCCATAAAATTTGGTACAAATCTGTCCACAATTTTAGTTATCGTGGTCACAGACTGACAGACACACAAACCAATGCCGGTAAAAACATACTACCTCGCTTTCGCGGGGAGAAAGATAACGGAACGGAAATGAAACAAAATGGCATCTATTACAGCACTTGAAATAGATAAAATAAGCAATTACGTCATTGTATGTTTTATCCAATTTTGCGTGCAGGCCTACATTTAATACTCTGCTATCTCATGTAAGTTCATGTACGTATACCAGTAAGTAGTTGCGCATCATACGCAAGATCCTGATTTTATCACCCAGAGTGCAAAATTCCACACCATTTTCAGCGATATATTGTCTAATCGACTCAATTAAACTTTATTTTCAGACAAACAGCAATCGATGAAACAGCTAACATCAATAAGCTGTGTCTGACTAGACATAAAGGCAGACGATCTGCGCTAACAGTCATTCGATGACTATAGACGATTTATTGAAACATCGGCATTTTAACGATTGCGTCAACCAGTAATTGCAGTGGTTGCCGTAGTTGTTGTAGTAACAGTGATATGAAGTGACAACGAGTGTGAAAAAGTATGTCGACAACTGGACTGCACTGCACTGGTAGCTCACCTTGTCAACCTCCGCCATGAGATCATCCATTTCACCCTGAAGACGGCTCTTGACCTTCTCGAGGCTCGACGCCTTGGCCAGAGCGGCTTCCAACTGCGCCTCGAGCTCGGCGATCCTGGCGTTGAACTTGCGCTTTAGTTCGTCCATCTCCTCCGCCCTGACGCTGCCCTCCCCGCTCTCGGCCTTCTGACGCCACATCGCCGCCTCGTTGTTCGCCTTGGCCAGCAGTCGCTGCAGCTCTTCGCGGTTCAACTGTTCTTCTTCCATCTGTTCTCTCAGCTGATCCAGCTCCGACTGCGACACAATACACAACACAAATACACAACGCCTCACACCTCCTACTCTGCTCGAAATCTCGTCTTCATCTTTCACGAACATCTTATATTCTCTGACCAAATTACAGCTCTCTCAAAGCCTGTTACTATCACATTCGTCAACTTCGCCGTATCCGGCCTTAGCTCGATTCGTCAACTGCCTGTATCATTGCTAACTCTATCGTTCACTCCAAACTTGATTACTGTAATTCTTTCAAATATAAACTTTCTAAGTATCAATTATCCCGTCTCCAGCAGATCCAGAACTCTCTTGCTCGTATAGTCGTTGAAGCTCCTAAGTTCTGTCATATCACTCCCATCCTTCGCTCTCCACCGGCTCAGAGTCACTGAACACATCGAATACGAGCTCCTCTCACTTACTTGCAAAGTCATATACCCAACCTCCATACCTTCATAACCTCATCTCTGTTCAGCGTCCTTGCAGTAATCGCTCTTCATCCGTCGTTACTCTTGCTCAGCCACCTTCATCATCCTCTCTAAAAATAACTTTCGTTATGCTTCACTTTGTCTCTAGAATCAACTCCCTTTATCTCTCTGTCAACCGCATTCTGGCACCAGTTCCTCTATTTCCGAGTCCGACTCACCTATTCCTTCAACTATCACTTCTTCCTCTGTTGATAGACCACTCTGCTCATCCATAACTCCCTCTCTCTTTCACTCCTGGCTTAAAACTTAATTGTTTCACAAATCCTACCCCAGTAGTTTTACTTCTTCCTCCCGGTCTGTGCCTTCACGGACTATTGCCCGAACCGTTTCTTCTGAGCCACTCGGTTTTTGTTTTTAATTATTTTCCTTATTTTTCTTTCTCTGCTTTGCGCTAGATTAAGCTGGCCATCTCGTCAGCTTTTGAGCGCACGTAAATATACCGTATCGTATCGTGTCGTATCGACACGTTGCATCGACGCATGACAGTGATTAGCTAAGCGTTTCCAGTTCGTTCTTTCTCGTGACCTTTCTGTCATTCTGCGTTTATCATCCATTCATTCTGTTACAGGGCTACTCGAAAAGTCGTTGATCTATTTTCACGAAATTTTGAGTAAGTTACCCGTGGCAAAGGCAACAATTGATTGTGTTTTGGAATAGACCTCCGCATAGGGTTTCACCAAACATTTGGGGGTTATTCACCGCCTTTTGCATGCAGGACTCGTTGTGTTTAAATATAATAGGCCTAACTGCGGTAACCTTTAGGTCACACTGGTACCCAAAACATCTGAAAATTTCAAATTTTGTCCGGTGAATAATTGTGCTAAAGCGACCGAGTGGATGAAGCTGGTTTTTAGTGAAAACTCTACGCTCAGTTGATCCCCAAAAGAAAGCTCAAACTCCACTTGTTCAATTTTTTGGTGATTTTGTGTAGAGGAAGCTGCACAAAAAAATCAATAGCAAATCAGCAACAACTCCACAACACATCGAATGTTCTACAGGAAATCCATGACAACTCCGCAGTAAATCTGCAATATACAAACATCCTACAACAAAATATACAACTAATACACGACAAATCGAACACAGATTGGTCTTATGAACTCGAGTAAATGTAACACGTCGTACATATGTAAATTACTATTATTTCCTCCGAAAGTAGAAATTTCTTTCAGGTATCGCGGAGATACAATCTCGGTTAGTACGTTATGGTTAAACATTATTTTAGATAATCCTTGCACATATTCGACATGATCTTGAAAATAAGTAACCAAAGCTACTGTTTGGTCAGCTTCCTTGTCACCCTGAAAGAATAATTAACATTATAGTGTAACTTATTGTCCTACTTTTCTGCTGTACAAATAATTGTCATAAGTAATGTACTTGTTAACAAGTAAAATCTTCTTTAAGTAATTTTTGTATAATGACAAAATACAGTAAGAAAAAAAACTCACGTATAAGTCATTAGTTGCTGAATTCGTTACAGTTTACAGCGATAAAATCGTAATTTCTTTTTTATCGAATGCAAAAGTGATTATTTTCAAAATGGCGGACGAACTAGACCTGCAAGTTTCGATTTTCTGCGGTAAGTTTTGCGCGGATGCGAGACTCTTCCTCCAGCGACGCTTTGGCGTCATCCAGCTGCTTGTTGAGATTCTGTTTCAACCGGGTCAGCTGCGCCACGTTTCCCTCGGCCTCTTCCAGCTGCCGAGCGAGTTCGGCGTTCTCACTCTGCGAGCGAGACTTGAACGCGTTGAGGTCGACCAGCTCGCGAGCTGACTGCTCCAGCTTGGCGTTCAGTTCGGCCAACTGCGACTCCAGGTTCTTCGCGATCTTCTCCGCCTGCGACTGAACAGTCATCACAACGTTCACAGTTCACATGTACTAGATCGCCCGCTGCAAGATATCGCGCTCACGCCCTTTAACATTCCAGTTCAACACCTAGATTTTTCAGTTTAGATACACATACACAGTACACTGTACGTTGGACAGACGCTAGCTAACTTGACACATTATGGTGCGACGACCTCTTCCTTCAGCATGAACAGCCTATACGTCGCCGCTGCTGCAAGCCTACCGCCCACTGCAACAAAGCATGTGATCCTGTAGACCTACTGGGGAAGCTGAAGACATTTATTAGAAAACATACGTCTGTTCATCTATTAAGTAATCTCTAGATACGTTTGTGGGAATATAACGTACAAGTTGACTGTCGACTGCATTCACTCTACTCTGAATTAAATGCAGACGTCAATTCACTACGAATGAAAAACATGGTTATATAGCACAAAAAGTGACAAAATATAAAATTTCTTCATCTATCACTGAAAACTATTAAATTAGCAGGCCAAAAGCAGCACATCAATGGCATAATTAATTTGAAACACTAGTGAACCTAAACGTGGCTAACGATGTCTTATCGATGTTGCAAAAGTAAAACACTACTTATTATTCCAGTATACCTGCTACTAACCTTTGACTTTGTCATCTGTTCGAGCTGATTCTGAAGATCTTCCATCTCCGCCTTTGCCATCATCTTCTCGCGTTCTAACCTGTTATAACAGACATTGAAATTAATCGTGTATTGCTAATTTGTGAGTAAAAAACGCTGTTGCAAGAGTTTGCAACTTAAAGTCGTTCAATTTATAACATTGCTGTCAGTTATTAGGCCTACATCACAGCAAAACATCACCGTAAATTTCTGAAATTAAATTAGGTTAGTAAAACCTAATAAGTACAACGATTAAACAACGTTATTAATTACAGCATATCTCGATACTGATAGTCGAGAGTGAGCTGCTATAGTAAGATGTTCGTACTTCTGTTTCATTTTCTGCAGTGCTTCCAGCTGTTCGGACATCTCGTTGATCGTGTCTTGCTGTTTCTTGCGCAGTGTCGACACCTGCGCCTCGTTCTGCGCGTGAGCGTCTTCCAAGTCACGACGCAGCTTCTGCAGCTCCGCCTCGCGACGTTTGTTCGCTTCCAGCTGCATCAGACATTCGCCGACTCGTTTCTAGCAAGTTGTCGACATTAGAAATGGTGGAGTCATTGAACTTGACTTTTTTAATCATCCTGCGCCCCATAACACTGTACGCTATCGTTGTCTGTCCTCAGCTGCTACTGCTGCTGCTGCCGTGACTTCCCAGCCGAGTTGCAACTTTCTGGGATCGTTTGTAACCATACTTCTCCATGTTCGCCGTGACCCGCTGAGAAATCTTCCCACTTGCCATTCTTTCGCTTGGTTTGGCTTACATGCCCCATAGTGGATACATCATTCAACCAGAAGCCAGAAGAGTGGAAAGACCCACACAGGCACTGTTTTTGTGACTGATCTTGACCTTTGACCTTTTGACCCCACAACAGACGGGTTACTATGATGCATCGTGGAACCATTTGTACGTCAAGCTTGGTGATCCTAACTGCATCGGTTTTTGAGGATAAACAGTGAGACAGACGGCGATGAAAACCAATACACCCGCGACTACCGTCGGCGTGGACGGAATGCAGTATGGTAGCGAAGAGTAACAACACGCTCCAATCATCTCCAAATGTGCCGTACTTCTTCCGTAACGTTATCCAAAAACTCGGATTGGTTTGGTTGTTTTTCTGCGTTTTTGTTCACATATAGTTGTTGTCAATAATGTAACTATCCAGAGAGTGCTGTCCTCCACCAGGCCGCCAGGCGTACGTACCAGTCTTGCCAACTGGATAGCATAACATAACTCCGGAGGCGCGAAAATGTAGCTTGTTGTATAAAAATAAACTTAAAATAACCTCCACCACTCTTTGATTTTTGTTTGTTTTGTTGGTGAGCACGACGATAACTCAAAATGGATTTTTCATGAAATTCGGACAACAGACAGATTACGGACAAGAGATAAATTGATTACATTGCTAATAACTGATTATATTATGAATTGATTATATTGATATTTTGACTTATTCGTATATGGTCCAGTAGTCCACTGATGTGAATAGCGAATGTGAAGTTGAAACAAACAGTTACGGCTCAGTGCGAGAAAATTGAGGCCGATGTATCCGCTGCATGCCTCTAACGACAATGTGCCGATTTCAATGTAGCGTGGCGGAAATATGCGCTAAAACGAGTGTCCTGCACGTCTTTTTCTTATAAAACGCAGGAATTTCTTTCACGTTTCGCGGATGCATAAGCTCTCTGAGTGCCTTCTCACCAGGAGGCAGCACCCGACGGCGGTAGAGTAGTGTTGCATCCCGTTAGGGCGACACCTTGTTTAAATAAAATTAAATCGGTAGGTTTAAGAAAAGCTTAGTACTAGCGCCAGAAAGCGATATCAAGCTAACACGACGTTAGAGTGTTTGGATTTCCTTGCTCCACGTCATGGCGACCAGAACAGCTGGTACGATAGGAATGAAGAAAGTACGTCACTGCCAGCATTATGTAGCCTATAGGGCCTACCTGAGCCTGCGAGGCGCCTCCCGCTTCGTCCAGCTTCTCGCTCAGTTCGTCTAGTTCTCGCTGTAACTCGGTTCTGTGCTTGTCGGTTTTAGTCCGGTTTGACCGCTCGGACTCCAGTTCCTCCTCTAGCTCCTCGCAACGCGTCTGCAACACACATCAGTAGACTGAGAAATACAGTGCCAGAACTCGTCTTCTCAAATTCCCATTTTTTGCGAATTATAAAACGCCCACGAGTGTTAGAAATTACATTCGATCAGTTAAATCTTCTGTGCAAACAGAAGTAAGTGGTCTGTAGAACGTGTGAAGAACTTCGCTGACGTCGATTATCAGTCCCACGTAGTCTGTGACGCGGTCTAATGTGTGTCGTTCTGTAAAGATGTCTGTCAGTCTGTCTAGGAAATGTAACTTATAGCGAAAACTGTTCCCAACTTCCCAACTGGTTTTTCGTGGATTCAAAATGAGAAGTAATGCGGACAAAAGAAATTATATAATTTTGAAAACTTGACAAGATTCGCGAATTGTTTCGAATTTTAATACAACAGTCACAAATTCTCAATGTATGGTGTCGACACTCAACGGCTACTCTCGTTTTCCGTTTAAGTGTCTAATTTTCTGTGCTCACCATTCCGTCCTGCAAATGTCTGTATTAGAAAATATGTATCGATTTTTACTTCGCCGTGGAGGGGTGTGAAGTATTGCGAGGAGCATGTTACGTATGCTTGTCTGTCTGTTTGCCTTTCTGCCGGCTGGCACATTTCACAAACCACACATCTAAATTTCACGAAATTTTCTGTAAATCTTATTTGATACCGTGGTTCGATTCTAGTCTGACTACAATGCAATACTTTATGCACTTCCGGTTTTGTGCGTGACGTCATGTTTTCACATAGTAGAGCATATGGCGTGTGGTGTTGACAATATCGACGTAGGAGCCGTGCTGAAGAAGTAATCATAAATTTCCAATGTATTCGCTAGGGGGTTCCACAGGGGTACCACACTGTTTGACTTCGTCGTCGTATATTATGGCAGCAAATTGCACACCGGGAGCGAAGTCTGCTATCTACGATTGCTTTGTTTGAAAAAGTCATTCACTCTTCAGACGAAGAACAACAACAGCAAGAAACCGTTCGATATTTGGTACAAGTGTCCGTGACGGTTGAGTTATAACATTCTGTATATCTGGATGGCGTTCAGTCCTGTCAGCTAATCGTTGAATCATATGTAGCAGCCCAACCCCAACCGTTACAAATTATCACATTATAGTAGGACTTTAAAATTACAACACATTTCCCACACCGAAAATCCCATTACCGACAGTGACTGGTTTTGTAAGAAATTTCACAGAAGTGACGAACAAAAAAACAACGTACGCCGACGTTGTACCTGAAGTTCTTTGAGTTTCTTCTGCAGCTGCGCCACCGAGTTCTGCTCCTCTTCCAGGCGACTGCTGATGTTGGCGTTCTGCGCGTCTTTTCTACAGCATAACCCCAAAGTGGACCAAATGATATAATCATAGGCTTCAGGAGATTCAGCATCAGCTACATAGTGATAGATAGGAAAACACATTTCGTACAATTCGTATGTATGTTTCGTTTTCGTTTATAAATATTTTATTGGGCATGCCAGAGTTTGTAACCTAGTTTACCAAAAATCCAAGATGGCGGTCAAAATGTGAACTTAAAACCAAAATATGCACACTTTTGCTTGGAAAGCAAAGGAGGTGCGTGTTTACATGTAGGAAATGTATATTTTGGCAGTATAACATTTACGCACAAACCCCTCATCAGCTCTACGCCCCATCCTCAAACTGCCCCAAATTTTGCAAAAGGTGTGGTTGAAGGGTTGCACACTGTACCATTTTAATGTGTATTTTAAATATTTCTGCGGAACCTTGTCCTATAACCTTGTCGCTCTTGCTTGTACTGCATCATCGATTATCTCCATTGTTTACAATATGTTTGGTCGATATCTTTCATGTTTCACTTAACAATTAGTACAGAACAGCATTTAGAAGACTCAGCAATCGTCAAACATAAAGTTTTTAACTTCAGACCTTTGATGGTACTTTTAGTTTTGTCTTAGTTATGTGGCAGCGGTAGGGCCAGTGAAACATTTTGTGGCTACGTTTGACGTTGCCGTAGTCAAATTCCCCATAAAAAAAACTTTAAAATGGCGCATGGTGCACCAATTAAGATAGGCCTATTTGGACCTTTAAATTTTCGGACATTCTTGGCAAATTTTGGGACAACTTAAAAGCACGGCGAGTCTGCACCATGGAGATAAGTGTAAAAGTAAACGGCTGAACCAACAGAAATGAGGAAAACAGCATTCGGAATGAAATTAGACAGTAACGTACTTCCGGACTGTTTCTTCTAATTCCCGTTTGAGCTTTTCGAGCTCTTCTACGTCATCCTGCGTAGATCTGAGGTCGGACTCCAGTTTGCGTTTGTTCTTTTCCGCTTCACCGCGAAGACGCTTCTCTCGTTCCAGGTTATTCTCCAGCTTCACATCGTCAAGATCGAAGATCAGTTACACGTAAACACTCTTTTGTAGGCGCGAAGTCACACGGAGTAGTGCACCAGAGTCGCCAGGTGAAACGGAAAATCTAGCCTCCCACAGAATCGAAACTCCTGAACTGAACCGATTGCAATAACTAGAAAATCCTCACTGGAGGTAGCACTGACTACTTTAGCACAATATCTTCAATTTTCATCCAGTGACCTGTGACCTTAATCTTTGACCTATGAAATTCGAACTTGTCCTAGATAATATCAAGATGAACTAGCGCGCCAAACAGGGGCGGTTCTAGGAATTTTCATTTGGGTAGGCCAGTCAAAGGCCAAGCAAATTTCGGGTAGGCCATCAGAAGTGGTGTACGTGGGGATCATGGGGATGACCCGCACCGTTTGGGTAGGCCAGAAACGAGTTTGGGTAGGCCACGGCCTACCCGGCCTAATAGTTAGAACCGCCTCTGGCGCCAAATAGGCATATCTAGGAGAAAACGTCACATAGGTTCAAAAGTGATCGTCCGCAAACTCACAGACATACATACACCAAACCGATTGCTCTACTTGGACCACTAAAGTGGTCGGTAATCAAAGAGGTAAATGCTCACATTTAGGCGACGTGGTTTTTCTGATTTCGATGTGTTACGTCGACGTTTACGTGTTTAAACTGCATTCAACATTATTCCTGATTAATATGCGGCGTTGCAGTTGTGATATTGATTATATTCTGCCTAACGATGGTCGACATTGATAGCGAAAATAGATTTACGCCAGCGTTTTGCCACCGTGAAATTCAGCCAAAATAATAGCATAATCAATCAATAAATCAATCAAAACAAGACATCACCCCGATAGAGGCGAAACGATATGCAGTTTTGGAAGCCATTTCGGTCCTGCCGGTAATTAAGCAACACCTACGACCGATCATCTCTACCTCGCTTGCTTTTCGAGACGAACATTTTTCGGTCCCAGACGTTACGGCCACTTCTAGTGGCTAGACGACTACACGGACCAGTGGGTTCGGCTTCCAGTGGTTGGTTGGTTTGGAGATTAACATCCCCTTTCGGCACAAAAATAGGCTATATCAGGGACAAAACATGATTCCACTTCTAGAATAAGGTTTCCCGTTAGTGTTCTGTAGCTCTAAAACGCACCTTTTTTGAGCGAGGACCATAGAACAGCAGGCAGACTGACTGACGGACAGATCACCGCGTTGCCGAATGCCGCCATACACTTGTGTAGTCGGGACTTGACAAATTTATAGAGCGCCATAAAGCCGTGGGTGAATAAGAGAAGATGTAGATTATGCAGCTTTACAACACAGTTGGAATGGCGGTTGACAGAAGTTTAACTCAGCCTACTTACCTCGTCGACTGTCTGCTCGAGCTTCTGTTTTGTCTTGGTGAGGTTGTTACACTTGTCCTCCTCGCCGGCCAGGTCCTCCTGTGTCTTCTTGAGCAGTTCCTCGAGGTTCTTCTTGTCGCGGTTGACGCGAGCCATCGACTCCTCCTGTCGCGTCAGCTCCTCAGTCAGCGTCCGTATCTGCGAGTCCTTGGTCTGTTTCTCCTGCTCAGCACGCTGTAGGTTCAGCTCCGTCCCTTCCAGCTCCTTCAATCAATCAACCAACCAATCAATCGATCAATCAATCAATCAATCAATCAATCAATCAATCAATCAATCAATCAATCAATCAATCATCTTTACTGCGCAATACAGAACGAAAACAAGAAGAAGAAGACAGCACTCACAAGAGTGCAAAGACCCACGTCGGCACCGTTTTTGTTGTGACCTTGACATTTCATCTTTTAACCCAAAATGAATGGGTTTCCAGGACTCATCGCGAAACATTTGTTCCTCAAGTTTGGTGATCCATGCATCGGTTTTTGAAATATCGTGCGGATTAACAGACAGACAAACGACGGTGAAAATCCCACACCCGCGACTTCCGTCGGCGTGGGTAATAATCAAAGTACAGAAGACAAAAGAATTCATGCAAAATACAGATTTAAGGAGCTGGTGCTTCGCTTATACGACGTATCTTTAATGCTAATTGCAAAATGTGATGATGTTAAGTAAACACATACATCACTGGCAAAATAGCAAAGCAAGCACATTCTTTGATGTACTTGATGTACTTCAGTGAATATTAAACGACCGGTACACAACAAGAATGAATGACCAACAAACGCAATTACACTGAGGTAAACATAGTCAGCAACTGTATAGACAACTAGAAGAAGCCAGCACTCACGAGAATGCAAAGACCCACGCCGGCAATGTTTTTGTGACTCGTGACCTTGACCTTTGACCTTTTGACTCCAAAATAAATGAATTTCGAACACTCATAGTGGAGCATTTCTACGTCAAGCTAGGTGATCCTAGCTGCATCGATTTTCGAGATATCATGCGGAAAAAAAGGCAGTCAGACACACAGACAAACGGAGGTGAAAATCCGACCCCCGAGACTGACATCGGCGTGGGTAACGAGAAAGAACGTTCAATGAACCTTCTTCATGTTTTCGATCTTCTCATCGAGCTGTTTGTTGTTGGCGCTCATCTCCTCGTTGTTGGCCTCCGCCTCAGCCAGCCGTTCTTCCAGCTCTCTCAGCTGCTCCTCGTAGTCGGCCTTCTGGTTCACCAGCTGCGTCACTTTCTCCTCGGCGTCCGCCAGGTTCTCTTGTTCCGCCTTTTAGCATCGCACAGCCAGTTCGCCGTCCTTCACTACCGAAGATATTTCGGACCATAAATAATCACATCCGAAAGGCTAAATGGTGCCATACTTCTAATGGAGCATAGGTGGGCTGCTCACCTCCATCTCATAGACCTTGAACTGGTAGATGGTTAGACTACTGAAAGACACCATCTACCGGCTCAAGGTCTATGAAAGGGAGGTGGGCAGACCACCTACGCTCCACTAGAAGTATGGCACCATTTAGCCCTTCAGAGGTGGCTATTTGTGGTCCGAAATATTTGCGGTAACGCAATGTCCAGTGCGATGCCAGAGCAGCCAGACCTTCGGTTACCTTCTAAGTCGAATAGGTCTACTGACCGGTGCCAAATTATACTGCTTACTGACAGAGGCACAACGGTGAAAACAACTTGCCTCAAGTTGTTTTGCAGCCGCGCCCCGACCGGGAGCTGACCCCGCGTTCTGTTGAATCGCAAGTCCGACGCTCAACCCATAACGCCATCACTCCACGCTATAAATTTCACCATAATTCTTTTACAGTAACGCCCCATTAATCCCTAGTCGCCAGACAGATAACAAAATTACAACGACAACCTCCGGCACTCGACCGCATAACCAGCCTGTGCCCATGAATAGTTTTTAGCGAACGTGAACTCACGTTCATGTTCGCTATTATGCTGTCGCTCGTACGTCTGTCGTCTGTAACGTTCGTACGCCCTACTCAGCCGGTTGAAATTTTCGGCAATGTTTCTATGCCATTTGCTAACTTTGCCATTCGTTGACATCCACGTAAAAATTTACCGAGATCGTTTCAGGGGAACCCCTCCGTCCGAGGGGGTTAAACGAAAGAGGGGTAGCCAAATATAGCGATTTTGGACCAATCGAATGCTATATCTCGGAAACTGTGCAAGATGGAGGTAAGTTAGTATTAATAATTAATAGGAAGTCGTATATGAGCTCTCGATTGGTACCAAATTCGGTGACCTTGAATGACCTTGAACGGCGTAATGGCCCTTATTTTGCGTTATTTCACCTAATTCGGTAGCTTCCTGGGCGCATTAAGCAAAAGTGGTTGAAGATATACCTAAACTAAACTTTCTACGACAGAAATGTAGCCCAAAGCATCTAGTTTTTTAGCGATATATCACTTACGATAATATAATATACATGACATACTGAAGTTTGGTGTAGATGTATCCACCATGCGCGTCCGTATTCGAGTTCCGCCAGTCATTAGAAAATACAAATGTTTTAGTCGGTGTTAGCTATCGTTTAACTGGCTAAACGAAGTAGGTTCTCTGATCTGATCTGAGTTTATTTGTTCTAGCACATACTTAGTCAAAAATACAGTACAGAAAACAATAGAACCGGCATAACCAGGCTAGAACTAGCTCTTACGG
>Ga0209780_1001427_pt1 | contig 15696 bp, 11 predicted proteins | sample WorMetexBAHAMAS2_FD_187384 | JGI IMG/M metagenome (GOLD analysis project Ga0209780, IMG submission 187384) | Marine gutless worms symbiont microbial communities from Max Planck institute for Marine Microbiology, Germany - Inanidrilus exumae... | ecosystem: Host-associated > Annelida > Digestive... | reverse complement strand
CCAATTTCAGGTAGATGGGGACGTCGCCCGCAATCGATCTATGGACCGTTGGATAGGGGAATGATGTAGCTACAACATTGCCGCTGGAAGTTTTCACACAAAGGAACTTTGTAGCAGACTTGTTCGAAAGAATTTGAATTTTATTGGCACAAACAGCGATATCGCGTTTTAGTGCCACCCTTTGGGGAACTTAGGGGTAACGTACACGGTTCATCTATGGCTCGTTGGAAAGCGCGTGGTCGACTTCATATAAGTGCTAATTGAATATTTTTGGTCGCTATCACGGTTGAGGCACTATGAGCCGATATTGGTCGAAATTGCGCTGTTTGAAAGGGGGTGGGTCACTTTGAACGCAAATCTAAGGGGGAAAGGGGCGTCCCCCACCAACGATTTTTGGCATCAGAAAACTAGAGTCCCTGAGCTATCGTATGGTGAAAAAAAATTGCAGAAAGTTTTAACCGGCTGAGTAGGGTGCACCAACGTTACAGACGACAGACAGATAGACGACAGACGAACGGCCGATAGCATATAGCGAACGTGAACGTAAGTATCACGTTCGCTAATAAAAGAATAAATAATATTATTGTAAGACTAGTACATATCTTTACAAATCATTCTGTGTATGACGTTTGTTTCTGTCTGCTAACAAAGTGCGGCGTACCATTGTTTTTAATACGCAATATTGGACAGCAGACGTTGCCGAAAACTTGGGTTTGGGTTTTTACCTCTCTTGTACGGAACGTACATCCCAGGGGAAAGACTGAATTGATTCTAACCGTAAAAATGGAAACTAGACATCCTGTAGAGGGTCAGTTTAATAATTGGTAGTGAATTTCCGGCGATCTGTAATCATTGTGTAGTTTTGACAGCCTGAAGTCGCAAGACCTGGAACTTTTGTGAGAAATTTTTGCGTTTGTTTTGGAAAACGACCCCTCATGGAAAAATTTTCAAAATTTTGTTTCGATAGTTTTCACCGCCTCAACGATCGACGTTGTTGTGTTGAAATTTCGTGAAATTTATCCGACGGCAAATAGGTGAAACCGTGCGTTATTTACAGACCCAAAAACTACTTTTTGGCTGTCGCTACTGCGTAGATCGCGCCCAAAATCTGCCAGAGCCACTAACCAGCCCCAACAATGTGCTCCAGATTTCATCCAAATCGGTTCACTTGCGGTGGAGTTAGCTTATAGCCGAACGCGTGAACACCGTCGAGTATTTCCATGATTCGCCCGAAGCTATACTTCGCTTCGGGCGAATAATAAGCGTCATAAGTGACATCATTCCGCACAGTCACGTGACTCACGTCACGTGCCTTTGTCACCTTCAGCAGTAAACATAAATAATCGGTCTGTTTTTTCTTATGCATACCGCTCAAATTATACATACGTGGGCACAGTACCCAGAGCCTTACACCAACAGAGGTCAAATTTGTCGTAAAAGAGCAAATGTTTAGTGTGTTCTTTCGTGTGAAGTTTCAGTGCATTTGGTTCTTTCCAACTTTATCGTGTCGTGCCTGTTGATCCAGAAGCCTCAAAGTTTCGAACATTGGCGGACTCATTGGATTGGTTGCCTGGCACAGCGGTAGAACGTCAATCTTTGGCCGGCGAACTTTCTGTCCTGCGCTCGATCTGTAGCTGATGGGTGACCACTTATATGGGTAAACCGTCCGCTATAGGTGTGGTCAACCAACATGCCGTAGTATAAAGGCCTACGTGCTACGTTAAGTTCATCCGAAATAAATAAAATGGTAAACATTCGCGAACAATAAAACATCCGTAAGTTTAAATTACACACACCTGCATGGATTGCCAAACGGGTAACCGTAAGTGCCTGTCAACAACTGTGTGAAATAGTTGTAACTGTCGGTGTATAGTCGATATTGGAGATACGACGATGATACCAGACATTTCAGGAATCGGTAATCAGAACAGTTGGCGTCATCTAATTACACAAAAGACCAATAAAACACCGAGTATAGTGTAGAAACTACAACTGGAAGTATTCATATAGTACAAACTTCTACCAGGGTTTACAATACTATTGAAGGGTGGTGTGTGATTTGCGAAAAAGTGACATTGTGTACGGGTAATTTCTCTACCAAAACAAGATACAGTCGTGAAAAAGTGTCATTTTACGTAATAATTTGTCGGTAAACATTGTTTGCGGCTCTTCAAAACCTCTGCCCCGTTCCCCACAACTGAGGATACTTCGGGGTCGTAAACATGGCATATCACGCGATTTTCCCTTTGTGGGCTCTTCCATGCTAATGTTACCGGTTATGTCATATTCGGATTTTTCATAGTAACTTTCCCTATTAGATTATGTAAGACTTACTTCAGAAGGTATACTAATTTTACATTTTCTCAATTTACGAGTTTCGATCATCTCCGAAATCGAATCGACTCTTTCTTGTCGCTGTCAAAAACTTCATGAAATTATTAACATTTTGAGTCATGAGGCTGATGAGCAGATAGATCATTGGCCAGGGCACGGGTATAGTATGAACATGGCGTACAAGTGCCAACAACAAATTTTCGCAGCATCATCGGCGTTTTCTGCAATCATTTAAATTAAAGCGGGCTTCGTATATATACATAATGCTACATTGTAACATAATTTTTGCTTAGTGCATTTTCTCATTACAGAAAGCTGCATTTCCGTCGAAAAGCAAGCCACAGTTCCTCACACTGCAGTCAGCTGCTCAACAATCTGCTGCAAAGAGTAAGACTGGTATATTATACTGTTGCAATATCTGTTATTTAGTTTCAAATGCAGATGCTGGACAAAACTAGTCTTTGATTAACAATGTTCGTCAATCGACGTAAACAATCAATCGGTCATACTATCAACTAGACGTACGTATGATACTGGCATCGAAAACAAAAAGGTTGTATAGAACACCTTACCTGGCAATGGTGTATTTATTATAACACTTTCGTTGATCCCTAAAATAGCAAACATATGGCGTATTCTAAACAACAAAGTTATAGCTTTTAAAATAAATCAAGCAAAATTGCGTTTTATGTATTATGTTATTCTCAACTGAGGCGCCAAATGCATATGCGGTGGGAACAAAAAGCCCCGCTACCGCAGAGGGACCGCGCGACGCCCTATGTTTGTAAATTCGTGCTGTTTCACAAATTATGGGAATTAGCAACGTTTAAAACACCAAAAGTGACCTCCAAGGTCATTCAAAGGCTTGTCTGTGGTGCCATTCGATAAGCCACACACGATTTCCTATTAGTGTTCTATTGCAATATATGTATTTTCCACCGTTAGCGAGATATTATCACTTATTTCCCTAATTTTAAAGAGGTCACGTGACTCTAAACATAATATTTTTAATATTTTGCGAGTTTGGCTTGTAAATGCCTATTTACGTCCCGTTTTGTTTTTTTAGGCCTTTGGACCTAAATAGAAAGTGATATCAACAAGACCCCCAAAGGGCACATCCGTGCGTGGAAAGATGTCGTATGGCGCATAGATCGTTAAAATCGGTCCACTGGTGCGACCTGCGCGCGTGACGAAGTAACCAAAAAAGACAAAAAAACTTACAATGGCAAACTGGGTATTCGCCCAGACCACCTACGTCGTCGCATCAAAATGAAATTTTGCGTGGGGGTAGACGTCGGGAGTTAGTTCTAAGGTTCAAGTTTCATCAAAATCGGCTAAGTGGTTTCTGAGATGTAGAGTGTCGAAATCTGCCCTTTCCCATTACTTTGGCCATTGTCTTATACAACAGCTTGTATTACCGTACAAGCCGTGCTGTTGCAGCTGTACATGCTTGTACTGCTTGTAGCAGAAATGCGTTGAGACAATATTGGCGTTTTGGCAGCAAGTTTTGGGCCTTCAGGGTGCTTTGTCCCCTCTCCTGGACACCGCTGGGGGCTCCGCCCCAGACCCTGTTATAGGTTCGCGCTACGCGCTCACCATGGTGCCCAGTGCCTCCTCCCCAACCAGTGATCCCTTTCGCCGTCTATGATATGCGTATGACTGTGATCAACAAGAAACTCAGCTATCGCCGAAGGACCGGCGCGACGGTCTGCATCAGTTAAAATATCGGCCTACTGTTGTACGAATAACATAAACAAATTAGCCTGAGAAGCACTTTCAGCAACTGCCACGTTTTATTCCGCTACCTGCATAGTTTTGTACACACATCGTTGCACTAGGCACAACTATCAAACAATGAGCATGCGATGCCGTGCGTGTTATTAACACACTTCCGTACAACCAGTCTTGGTGATGGCAACTAAACCGTATAACTGTGATCGACCGACGTCGACTACCACCAATGTTGTTGACGTCACCGCGCATTACTGCGCAGGCGCACCATCATGGACGCGAACCACCGTGGCGGATAGACACAAAGGTTGCAAACAGCAAAAGTGACCTTCAAGGTCAATAAAGGTCACCAGTATTGGTGCCATTCAATAGGTCACATACGATTTCCTAATAGTCTTTAATTGCAACTATGTGTTTCCGAGATATTACCACTTATTTCCCAAAATTTAAAGAGGTCACGTGACCCTGAACAAATCCCTTTCGGAAGTAATCTATCACGCATGCATTAGTACTCTGTTCTATCAATCAGTACACGAAATTTGATCTGCCTAGCTTCACAGATTCCGAGGATATGATTGGGGCCAAAATTAATAAAGGGTCGCGTGACCCTGACCACGGCCATTAGGGGGTAGTTTGTCATTTTTAGGCCAACACGTAATATATCCTAGCAGCACACAACATTTGGCGACTCTCGCTTTAGCCGTTACGAGATGAGATTGCGAGTATCAAAATTGAAGTGGGTCATGTGACTCCGACTTCGCCCATTTTAGGGATGGTTTATCATTAAAAAGCTAGGACTTAATACAATCTACCGTGTGCAGAATTTTACTATTCTAGTTTCAGCCTTTCCAGCGATATCATTGGGAGCTTCAAAATTTAAAAAGGGTCACGTGACCCTTATCACGCTCGTTTAAAGGGTTATTTTTTCGTCCATATGCTGTGACTTGATATAGCCTACCTGTGATACGATACGATACGATACGATACGATTTACGTACGCTCAAAAGCTGACGAGATGGCCAGCTTAATCTAGCGCATGGCCCAGAAACAAAAAATAATGAAAAAAAATAAAAATCACACAAAATTTGACCACTATATCTTCAGCCGTTTCGGAGATTTGACTTATACAGTCATCATAGTTGACGGTTCTTCTAGTAATAACTATACTTATAAGTTTTGCGAAGGTAACTGCAACATGTTGTGTCTTCACACTTGTGATTTTGTCATTGCCTTTGAAATTCCTAATGATAATCTTTATTCACCGAAGATAAACAATCGGTAGCAATCAAATAGAAAAAAATAGAAAAGAAAACTTAACTAGATAAATAATAAATACAGCAATGTCACAGCGTTAGTAACAACAATATTTTTTCCACTATAAACCAAAGTAGTACCTCAGACTGTTGCATGTGTTAATGCACTACCGCGCTGAAACTACTTCAAACGATGACCGTCAATGGAAGTTAGCCTACTTCAGTGATTGTTCTCGACAGTGTGATTCTAACTATGTAATGTTGCACGGTTTGTCAAACATCAACACAATTTAGAGGCATGAACAACGAAATAACAAAACAACGTACCACAGCTGCTTGACCGCCAAATGTCAATGTCTTTCTGGTAGAAATATGCGTATAATTGAGCCGATGTCTCGTTGCAGGCAGACTTCATATCGGAGTATTTGCATAGTTGATGCTCAATCGTTCGCCTGTAAGTTATCATCCGCTCAAGCTGATGTAGATGCAAAACAGATCGCACTCGGCCTCTTTTGGGAACATAATTTGGCGGTAAACCGTAAAGCCGCAAAGAATCCGGGTTGTGCTCCGGATAATGTAAATATTGTGAAATATGATCTGCAGTATGAGGGCATTAGGGGCCAAGGACTAGGAGTGATGGGCCAACTCGGCCCTGGGACCTTTCTTGCCTATAATAGGAAAATGATGAACAGCAAATTTTAAAAGGGTGGAGTTTAATGCCTTGTCCAAGAAAAAAAGGAAATTAACACCGTGCACCCAGCTCTGTCGCAAATATAAATATTCTAGACGATATGATTATTTAAATCGCTTGGCAGTTTAGAATACATGTCACAGGCAGTTAACACAATGCAATCGACTATAAGTAACTAACATTCTTTCCATGAGTTTGGTTAAAGATTCGTGCTTATCTAACTCTAACGCTATATGCTCGGCTATACATCCCCTAACCTAAACTATAATTTATTGTAAAACATTAATTACACCGTTTTCGATAACCGATTTCACGGCTTGTTTGCATTAACTTCAGAAATTTTATCAAACAAATTGTTAGCCTGCTTCAGAAGGAAAGAACTCAAATAAAACTATGTTTTACAAGTCGCCATCAGTAATGCTAAATATTTCTTTAAAACTTTCGCCGAGAAAAACTGGGACTCCCAGTAAGGACTAAAATATTGTTTGCAGAAAATCTTTAGGCAGCACATATAAATTATACAGAAAGGAAACTGCTCACAGTTCATCCAAATGTAGTATAAGCCAAAGCTGTAAAACGGCAAAAATTAAAAAATAAATGATAACTTATAGGCACAGAACACATGCGCTTGCGCTATCACATTTAAATCTGTCAATCGCCAACTTTAAATGTACAGCTTAGCGCATGTACCCTTCGGAGGGAAAATGTGCGTCATCTAGCCAAATTTTGTGCGGATCGGTCAAACCGTTGCGAAGATATAACCGTTTTTCGATGTATCAAGATGGCGACTTTCCGCTATGGTTTGTTGTACGCCGGTTTGGACAATTCACGAAGAGTATTTGGTGGTCTTTGTCACTGTGCAAAATTTGTTTGAAATCCGTGCAGTAGTTTCGATAACATGCAAGTTTTAATATTTTGAGCGTTAGGCTTGAAAATGCATATTCACGCTCTTTTGGGGGTGTTTTTGGGATAAAAATTGAGGAAATCGAAACATTTTTGTAGTTTTATCCTTCTAAGATTGCAATAACGAGGGATTGACATTCTAGGAATCAAACCGTGTAAAAATCGGTTCTCCGGTTTAGTCTCGAGACAAGAGCAAAAATTTTGGTCACAAAAAATTAAAAACAACGCGAAAGTGATATTTCACCCATTTGCCGGGACGATCGGTTTGAATTTTGGCTTGCTGGGTCATATCGCCGACGTAATCACACACGCCAAATTTTGTGGCAATCGGTTAGGGGTTTCGGAGTTCTGATACCCCCAATTTTCCCCTTCCACATAGGAATAGCTGGTCGCCCTCACAACAATGTAAGCACTACCGTGCTACACTGTGATCTCCCAAAATGACGAACAGCAACCATAATATGGACGTGCCGGAAGATGAACAAACTAAGTCACCCTTCTAAACTGTTCTGTAATCTGACTTGCGTTTCATAATTATAACAGTATAAGAACAAGTAATCTTGAGTATATCTTTTGACAGAGACGATTGAAGTTCTATAATATTAACCCAACCGAAACCGATCGAGATGACAAAAGATGCGCTGCATGAACGGATGCCTCAACAGCAGATCGACTCATGAGTGGTCCAGCGTATTCGTTTTTTAATTCGAAATTTTAACTGTTGCTACCGTTCTGATGGGCAGTATGAGTCACAGTGCAAAATTTAATTGTGATCGTTCGAACCGTTGCTTAGAGTTTGGCGAGTTTTGACTTTCAAAATGATGTCCGTCCGCCATCTTGTATTTTTAAATGCAAAATTTTGTAGGCCGTTAGGATTCAGCGGTTCAAAAACGCCAGCTAGCAAATTTCCTAGAGATCGGTCAGACCGTTACTAAGCTATGCCAAGTTTTCAAGATAGCGACAGGCCGCCATGTCAGATTTTAAAAGATTCGAAATTTTAACTGCCGGCACAGTTCGGAGTGCCAATGTGAGTCATCGTGCCAAATTTCCGAGATATGACCATTTTCCCATTTTTTAAAGATGGCGGCCACCCGCCATCTTGGGTTTTAAAACTTTAAAAATTTTAACTGCCAGCACGGCTCGGAGGGCTCATGTGCGTCATCACGCCAAATTTCATGCAGATCGATCATACCGTTTCCGATATATGGCCATATTTCGATTTCTCAGAATGGCGGCTGTCCGCCATCTTGGATTTGTTTTGCGCAAGTCTGGACCATCCACGAAGAGCATTTGGTGGTCTTTATAGCTATGCAAAATTTGGTTGGAATCGGTGCAGTTGTTTCGATAATATGCAAATTTTATTATTTAGCACGTTAGGCTTGACAATGCCTATTCACGCCCCCTTATTGAGGGTTTTGGGCCTTTAAATAGCTGATTGGGAAGTGATATCAACGAAACCCCAAAAGGCACATCCTTGCGTGGAAAGACGTCGTATGGCGTATAGATCATCAAAATCGGTCCACTGGTGCGACCTGTGCGCGTGACAAAGAGACCAAAAAAGACAAAGAAACCTTACAGTTGCAAACTGGGTATTCGCCCAGACCACCCACGTCGTCTATCAAAGTCAACTATTTCATGAAGTGGTCTTCGGGGGTAGTTCTAAGGTTCAAGTTTTATCAAAATCGGATAAGTGGTTTCCAAGATGTGGAGGTCAAAATGTGCCCTTTCCCATTACTTTGGCCGTTGTCTTATACAACAGCTTGTACTGCCGTATTGTAAAAATCACAAAAAAAACTGGCTTTAGTTTATCTTCTTTGTAAAAGACGCTGCTTTAAAACAGCAAATATCAAAAATTTTATCAGCAAATTCAATGTACAGATGTTAGCCATCACATTTATTTCACTCAGCGGCATGTCAACATTAACTTCTGTGCTTATGATTTGCGATAAAATTTTGATATTTGCTGTTTTAAAGCAGCGCCTTTTACAAAGAAGAAAAACTGAAAATTAATTTTTTCAGTTTTATGACGTAAAATAGTATGTGTAGTGTATGGGGTTGCACAGTAAATTCAATAGGCCATTGTCGCCCCAGCCAGCAGCCAACCTATTGCTGAGATATTGCAATTTAAATGTTTTCCACCATCTTGTATTTCTAAAAATTCGAAATTTCCATGGTCGATAGGGTAAATGATATCAATCTTTATCGTCATAATGAATTTCGCAGCGATAGGTCGAACCGTTGCTGGGATATAAGGATTTACCAGTTTTCATGATGGCGGCCGTCCGCCATTTTGGATTTCTTACACGCCTGTTTGGTCCACCCACGACGAGTATTTATAGTGTATCCTGTTTATGGCACACTTACCTGTTAAATGAATATGTCATTACCCTTTTGTCTATAAACAGTTGCTTGCAGCTATTGCATTTAGCTGTCATTTATTATCTTTCTGTGCCACTATTAAGTCAGAAAACGCAAAATTTATTATAAACAGCACGTGTGAATCCGATCTTGTATAAATGTTAAAAAGCAAAGAAATAATGTGCATTTTATATGTACAATAATTGTTTGTATACTTACGAGCAGTAATCATACAAGTTTCTATATGGATCACGGTATTTCAGTAACACAATTCTCTGGCACGTTGTTCCTGACCGGCAGCATGGTTCAAACGCCTTGTATTCTATACAAACATAACAGTTCATTTCCCAGCTATTTCATGGCAGCCATCTTCAATAATTGTAAATGTAGCTCTTAGGCCTACTTTGCAACATTCCTTATCCCATGGTAATCTTTATTCGCCCGAAGCGAAGCATAGCTTCGGGCGAATCATAAAAATACTCTACTGGACTACGGTCGTAATAATATCTTTCAAGAGACACGGATTCCAAACTACCGAGCAGTATTGTTAGATTGGTCTAACGTACACTTTAAAAGCAGTCATGAGTGACTCCACATACTTCGACTGGAAACATTGTAGTAACAAATTAGATCGTCTATGGGCTTTGCAACATACACTCTTTATATGCGACGTAAACTTAAAGTTATGATAACAGTAACACCCAGAGCAACAACGCTTGAAACAGACTGAATCGCGTTCTCATCAATAATATACGAGTGTTGCTGAAAACGACAACTAACGCGTCCTACAGTGTGTACACAACATGATTTCGTGTGGAAGATAGAATCATAGGAAGCAGCTAGACCGACGCCCACTCTGCAAGTTTGTCTAACTGGTCCTGTAATTGAAATGTGTTATCAGTCACGTTGGTAGTTATATTAGAATATAGTTTCACATCATCCGCGTATACTTTTATTACAACTTTGTCAGAAAAATGGTCCACCAGGTCGTTAATGTAAGCCTACAGCAGAAACAGAAGCTGGCCTAAGCATCTGTCTTGAATAACTCCACTAGATGTACCCCACATCTGATAAGCAGTATCCGACAACAGTTCTGTGAGTACGACTTGACAAGAAGTCACTGATCCACTGTAATAGATTACCACTTATACCATACTGCTTTAACTTGGTAATTAATTTACTGTAACTAACTATTTCGACATTACTTGCAAACTAAGCTACCACAGAAACGAACAAAATTGGACGATTAACGGGAAGAATTGAAACTTGTCGGTGTTACTATGGCAATGGTGTAAATCGCCGACGAAAGAAAGAGGGTTCCGTGCACAAAGGTTTTATCTTTAAAAAATTCAAATTTTTCAGGGAAACGAGTTTTTGGTGTTTTGCAAGTTTCACTTCTTGATTTTACCATCACGATCTGACAACTGTATATTGATTTTTAAACCTGCCCCTGATGGACCCCGCTAGGGGCTCAGACCCACGTTATAGGCTGGTGCTCCCGCGCTCGCCATGTGTCCCCTTGCCACCACTGCAGTGGCGTCGATCCATCGGTGTTCTGGGTGTTCGAACACCCCATAATTTCGGCAAGTGGTGTTCACCCGTATCTGAACACCCCCAGATTTTTTCTGAGAATATGCGCTTTTTACCAGCAAATGGTGTGCACTTGCAAAGTAGGCCCCTATATATTTGTTGACTTGACGATTAAAACAGTGTTTATTACTGTTTACAGTTTATTAAACTGTATTGCACTTCCTTGCAAAAGTTTAATCGATTACTCGATTATAACCGATTATTCGCTACATCCCTAGTCTATTTTGTTCAGTGCGGGTGACGTCATTTTGTGACGTCACATTATGATGTCGTTGTTGACTTTGCGTATCTGGCAGGCGTACGCATTTGAACACCCCCAGTTTTGGCAACGGATCGACGCCCCTGCACCACTGGTGCCTCTACTCACCACAGTAGCAACCTGGCGCCGGCGCTGTTCCCTGTCATGAAAAATGCGACTGGTATTATAGCCTACTGGCACATAACTGTACGTAGAAATTAGCAATTCACGTCAGGTGTTAATTGTCGTGTAGACTGACCTGCGATATGCGTGCAGAAGAAACGATAGGAAGCGATGGAGCTGTTGTATTCACGGTCGCTGAATCGATGCGTTGATAAGTACTGATGCATGTCGTCAAACGTGACGTCACTCGTGCTCAGGCAACTCGTGAAACTACTCCAGTCACTGAATGAAAGCAGACGCAAGAAAGACGTGGCGTACACTGCGGTATGATATAGACTGGGTCACTTTATATTTCGCTAAAAGCCAAAGTCTAAAACCTTAGTCTAAGACCAAAAGTCCGGTTTAAGACCTAATTAATGCAAAACGTGAAGTGACGCTAAACTTTGGTCTGAGACCACAATCTAAAACCAAATTTACCGCTTAAACCAAAGTTTAAGACCAAAGTTCAATCTAAAACCGAACCTAGTCTGAACAATCCGGTCTCAAACCAAACCGTCCTAATGCATTTAGATAGGCAATTATCACTAATCTCTTAGAGTTAAGACTTTGGTCTAAAACCAAATCACTTTATCATTCGGTTAATCTGAACTCAGTCCAGGTTTTAACCGTTCAGATTAAGCTAAGGTTTTAGACTTTGGTTTTAGCGAAAGATAAAGTGACCTAATGGGCTTAGCAACCGCAGAGGGAAGCGCGACACGATATATTCTAGCTGTAACCTTCAGAAGTCCTTCAATTTCGATAAGGCAGTTGAAATAGCAAGCCATATGTGCTTTCAGATTCACGTGTAAACATTATCGTAGTCAATACATGAGGTATGGGAATTAGACAGGTTTCACGCAGCATAAGTGACCACTCAACGTCGTTGGTATTGGTGACATTCGATAAGCCACGACCTATTTCCCATCAATCTTTTATTGCAACTATAACACGGTGTCTTAAAATGTTCCCACCTTTAAAATTTTAGTAACTTTGTCAAATCTTAACCGATTTTCAAAATTTTGCATTGCTGGAAAGCGTAAGAAATTTGCTACATAACCCAACGACATTACCCATCTCATCTTAGATATGCTACTAAACTACCTTTGGAAATTAAAAAAATCAAAAAATCGACGGTGTGTGTGTCTGTGTGTACGTCGTTGACGATATTCGAACATCTATCAATGCTAGATTTTTGAGGCCGTCGACGGCTAATCGCGCGAGTACTGGCGAGTATGCGCGCGTTACGGCCGTTACATTGTAAATAAGTTGTCGTCGATGAATTAAAATTAAATATATTAACATGTTTTTGCCACAATTAATCGATTCACTATATACACTATATATTAATTGATGACTTACGGCATGTGACTAATAAGCGATGGACATGTTAAATAGATAAACAATAGCCAAAAACATAGTTTACGCTGCTCTTGGCAGTAGACGTAAAAGAAAGAAACGTAGTGATACATACGCACAACGGGAAATTAGTAAGCTCGACGAGTAACTGCAACCGATCCTGTAGTAACTGGAACCGAAATAACCCAATATGCTGTCAAATATTTCGTATGCGTAATAGCGTACGCTCATCAATGGCTCTTTGCTCACACACGAGATGTATTGTTCTTCTTTGAATTGATTTACTGAGTATAAAAACAGACTCGGAATAAATACTGTTATCATCTGTAATTATCTTTTAATTAAAAATTAAATACACTGTGTCCCAAAAAAAGGAAGACAGAAGACACCAAACTGATGGCCGTAACTCTGTTATTTCTTAACCGATTTTCAAAATTCTTTCACTGTCATACTCAGCGGTAAATTTGCAGCACAGTGATAATTAAAGATCCCACCACACCGTAAATGTGTCGCTACACTACATTGGGAAATATTTTTGTTGAATAATTGGAACCCGAACAACCTTCAGCAAATCTGTTATGGTGTCAGTTGGGGTTTCAAAGCTTGGCATCACGAATCTAATCTTCATTGATCCAGGAGCAAAAATCAACGGCGCATACTACCGTGACGTGCTCTTGTCACAGCAGCTGTTGCCATGATGCGCAACGTGTCGGGCGAGTTCTTCATTTTTCAACAGGACAACGCTGTTGCACATCGGGCATTTGACACTGTGCGACTTCTCGAGCAAGCAACACCTGCTTTCATTCCACCGGATCTATGGCCACCAAACAGTCCCGACCTCAATCCAGTGGACTAAAAGATATGGGGCGTCGTCCAGGAGCGAGTCTACCAGTCACGGGTGCACAGTATCGACAAACTGAAGCAGCGTTTGCTTCGTGTTTGGCATGGCATGAACCAAAGCATCATTGACAGCGCAGTTGATGAATGGCGTCTGCTTGTGTGCGAGCAAAGGGTGGACACTACGAGCACTTGTCGTGACATTATCAGTATGCCTATCTATACATGACATGAAACTTTTTATGTTGTGTTAAATATGATATGATTTCTAAGGCTTGCCTCCGTAATTAGAGGTAAATTTGAACTTTTAACTTTCTCAAGGTAGTGTAGCGACACGTTTAAGGTGTGGTGGGATCTTTAATTATCACGGTGCTGGAAATTTACCGCTGAGTACGTCAGTGAAAGAATTTTGAAAATCGGTTAAGAAATGACAGAGTTACAGCCATGTGTTTGGTGTCTTCCTTTTTTTGGGACACGGTGTACATTTACACATTTGCGCCAATAATCATTATAAATAAACTTAATTAGTTATTTAATCAGGCCTACATTGTCTCAAAAACGTCCAACTTTGGCTTGTTATATAACTTTGACATACAGCAACCGATTTTGATAATTTTCGTAGAAATGTTACAACAAGTAGGCAATCAACAATTGGTTTATTTCCCACCTCACATAAATAATGCTTCTACGCAACAATGACAGAAACACGAACCACACATTTTCACTCATATGCTGTATTACTGCTGTCAGATTTCAACCAGTCGATCGTTGCTTAATTTCTTCTATTCATTGACTTACAACTCATACTCGCGTTGCCATATTACTTCGTAAATCCTGTATTCAACGGAGTTCAGGAAAATGATGAACTTCTCATGTCACAGCCAGTCACGTACACTGTAAATCTGATAATATATCGCAAACTGTCCCAGACGGTTTAGTTATTACTACATGCCACTAATAGGAAGTGATATATGTCCTATCAAACAGAGGCAATTGCGATTATGTTTAGTGACTTTAAAAGTCATTTATCTACTTTATTCACCAATATACTGGCCTCTTCATATGTAATTGGTCGTACAGTTGTGAAGCAGTTGACAAGATTTCAACTGAAATAGCGCGTCGTGTAGTCCGTCGGAGATAGCGGAGTTTCTTGTGCGAATGAAGGATAGTGTGTAGCTGTAACTAGGTGACAATTTGACTGAATATGTTTTCTGTGTCCGCTAGCAAAGCAATATACAGTAATCAGGTGAAAAGCTGCAATTTCCGATTTTTGTTTCGCCAGGTAGTGTAAAAGCACTGGTTAGGCGAGGTGGTAAAATGCAACATGTTTGATTACTCACTTTCTCGGTAATATTTATGCAAAAGATTATCATAATTGGTTGATATGTGTCGAAGTTATAGCAAGCTAAATGTTGGACGTTTTTGAGATACAGTGTAACTAACGGTACCGTATTAAGCGTTTAGTTTAAAAGTATACCACATCAGCTAAGTGTGATGATAAAGCAGACATCATCAACAGTTATTAATATTCTCTCTATTTCTCTGTGTGTGTAGATCTATATTATTTTATGTTATTTTGGTTAACGTCAGTCTTTCAAACAAAAACTGCTGTTTGCTTATTGCTATAGCCTGTATGGATGGCAGTGCTTTATGGAAACTTAACAGTCCTCATGTTGAGTCTGTATGTGCTACCTGACGTAAGGGTTTGCGTAGAGTCTGAAGGTTGCCACCCGCCACACACTGTGCTTTGTTGGCTCCCTTGAGTAACTCTCTGACTGCTATCAACTGTTATTGATTCGTTACATTTCTACAACGTTGTTTTTTTCTTGTGACAGTTATCTCGTAAGGTTAATTAATAATTATGGTGCATATGTTGGTTGTATGTTTTCTCTTATGGGGTCAAATGTTTTCTTCTGCTGTTCCCAATATAATGACAATTTATTGAAATTATCATTGACTGATTTATACAGGCATTGCTGCAGTTTGCTTTGTTCTAAACTGATTAATGTCACTTTTGTTCTACTTGAGCTTCTGCATGTCCGTGATGGTGCATTTTATTTTTTTCATGATTTTGGCGATGTGTTGTTGAGATTGCATTTGTAGTTTGTAGTTTTTTTGTAGTTTGTAGTTTGTAGTTTTGTAGCTTGTACTTCTTAGTTTTTTTCGTACTTTCTATACGATTTTATAATAAATAAATAAATAAATAAATAAATTATATTTTGTCATTCGTTACTCAACTGCAA
>Ga0209780_1001426_pt1 | contig 15699 bp, 8 predicted proteins | sample WorMetexBAHAMAS2_FD_187384 | JGI IMG/M metagenome (GOLD analysis project Ga0209780, IMG submission 187384) | Marine gutless worms symbiont microbial communities from Max Planck institute for Marine Microbiology, Germany - Inanidrilus exumae... | ecosystem: Host-associated > Annelida > Digestive... | reverse complement strand
CAATAATTGAATGTCACGATGGTTTCTATTTTTGCCCAAGCTACACAATCATGATAATTTTTTATTTACCAGATTAAAATCAACCGGTAGCAGAGAAGAAAAGAAATATCTAAGAGAGAACTTAACTAACAGTTATACTGATACAGTCAGTAAACTGCTATTCTTGCTGATGTGTAAACTAGATAATATCCTGCTATGTTTTGCATATTTTCTTCCTCGCACAAAATATTGTTTTTATCACCACTAATCGAAGATTTTCAGTAAGAAACTGCTACGCCACGATATGGCCACGACATTATGTATACAGTGTTCAAAATTGACCTCGTCATGCATTTGTGATAATGTTTATTCACCGAGGTAAAAACTATCGGTATAAGCGAAGAAAGAAACAGACAAATATAGGCCAGTATGGTCTGTCTGCCATGGAGTATCACTGCAGATAGAGACCACTATGTTTCTCAGCAGCTCAGTTGTGCATGATAACGTATGTTTTTAACGTTTTTTATTTTACTTTTCTATTTTTCTTTTTGGTTGGTGCCTGTAAGAGCTATTTTGTAGCCTTGGTACTATTGTCATTGCATGTGACGCACTATATGTTGTCTAGCTTTACTCATAGTTAAGTTAGTTAATTAATTTATTATGTTTCGTTGTTTGTTACCGGATATTTATTCTGGTGAAATAAAGATATGGATTTTTTGTGTGATGAATTAACGTTAATAGCAGTTAACATAGCCAAAGTCATATAGCAGATGTTGCAGCGGACAAATTTGCTTTCGAATTTTGTCATTCTATTCAGAATCATCTCACCGGGTAACATAAAATTAAGATTGCTAGAACCGTTGAGAATTGAGATATCGTGGTAACAATATCTGTCCGAACGAACGAACGGACGGACGGACGGACGGACCGCCCGAATACACAATGACTTCGTTGACATTGTTAGGTGGCGAAGACATAACGAAAGTAATTTTTTATGCTTACACCACCTAACAATGTCGGCGAAGGCATTGTGTATTGGGCTGTCCGTCCGTCTGTCTGTTCGTTCGTTCGTTCGTCCGGACAGATATTGTTACCACGATACCTCATGAACGGCTTGAGCAGTCTCAATGAAACTTACAGGGAATATTCACTAGCCCCTACTGATGATCTGGGGCCCGATTTACAAAAAGTCTTTTAAAAAATCTTAAGTTTAGCGCAAGTTTTTCCTAAGTTTATCTTAAGTTTATCCTAAGTTATAAAGTTAACATTTTCATAGATTTTTACATGTAATTTACTAAAGCAATCTTATAACTTACTAAGTTCTTCTTATATATATGCCGACAATTCTGCGAAGAAATGTTAAGTTATTTTGGAGAATTGCATTTTACTTATGAAGTTGATCTTAAGTTTTGCGTAAGTTCATCCTAAGTTTATCTTAAGATTTTCTTAAGTCATACTTTATCCTAAGTTTTTCTAAGTTTGTCGTACAATTTTTTTGTAAATCGGGCCCCTGGTTAGATTCTGGAGTTTAAAGGTCAGAGGTCAAGGTCACAGCAGGTCGTCGAAGTCCATCTTCTATAGTTTACGTGGTTTGAAACAAGACTGAGCCGCAGTGTTAAGTTACCGGTGAATGAAAATTATCATAAACCGACTGTGTAGTTCAGGGACGGCGCCCGGTGTGGGATGGACAGTATGGGCGGAGTCAGGGAGGCGGATGGATGTGGAAAGGGGTGTCCTGAGTTTATCCCCACTGTGGGTGGAGCATGGGGACAGGAAAATTATGGGTAAATTCCAACAAATCAACAGATAGCCGGAATCAGTGACCCCGTAAACTTACCGGATCTGCATCAATATTGGGATCGCCCTCGGGCAAAAGTGGGGTTCGGGTGAACCCAGTCCGCTGCATAGCGATACCCCTGTTGAACTCAGTAGTTGCTTTTTTGCCAGTATAACGTGAAACGGTCGACCATCTTGTGAGGATGGCGATATACATGCCCACACAATGCAATCGACGTATTGCAGATTTTGGCGCCGAAAATTACGGTAATTAGCCGTATCGCGCCTCGGGTCTGTAGTTAGTTGATAAATTGCGGTTACGTGCGGTGCGCAGCTGTTTCACACAGATTATTGGGCCGCCGCCCGTGTTCGCAGCCTTGCCGCCGTGTTCACACGCTTCGTTGCCGTAGATAATTGTTTCGCCAAATTTGCTGTGCACGCACGTTGCGAGGCCGAGAGGGAGGACGGGGATTTTGTCTAAATCGTAGGCTATATATGACTAATGTGCAACAGCCGGCGTCGCCGACATTAATGACGTCTTAATTGACGTCACAGATCTGGCATTCTACTAGCTTCCCAGCATGCCTCACGCCACGGTCGCGGTTACAGTCACAACAGTCGACCAGTCTAGTCCTATAATTGAAGACCGTTCGACGAAAAGGCAAACGATTTTCGCTTGGACGTGACTTCATAATCATGCAATTTTACGTCACCAAGCAAGATCCAAATTGCCATGGGTAGATGCTACGAGATATCTTGGATTATATTTTGTTTCGGACAAATATTGTAATAATATTTATTTCACCAGCAAGTGGTAGTTATGTACAATTCAACAAAATAAGCAAATGCCAAATAAAATTAAAGAAAATATAACCAACAAAACCACTATCAAAAAGTATCAGAGGTTTGTCAATGGCACAAAGAATTAATACTATTTACATCAAATATTGACTGAAATGTAGCGGTCCTATTAATAACTGTCATACTGGGCAATTAAAAGTTTAAAACGTTGCCGACATTGTCTGACAGTATAATGTTGTTAGTCCTAAATGACTTCATGAAAAGATGACAAAGTCCTGTGATGTGAGATCAGCTTTCTGACGGGACATGTTTCAAATGCTTCCTCGAACACGGCAAACGCTTCTTCCATCGTTCAGCGAACTCCGTTTTTAAAATGGCAGTATAGCTTCCTAGGAAACCGTTCTCGTTTTCACCAAGGGAAATTTGTGCCGATATTATTATGTGGTTTTGAAACAATGTCTTGTAAACGCGTCTGATTTCGGGTAACTGGACTTTGTTGTCGATCATTCTTTTATGAAACTATATTTAAAACGAATAACGTGAAAGCTGCAGTCCGACTGTCAGACAATGTCAATAAAAACTTCTCACTTACGTACTTACTTAAATTCTTCAGTTTTGAATTGGAAGTCGACTGTGGAGGGCAAACAGGACTGTTAAATTTGAGTAGTCTACATAAACTGTAACTCTCTGTGCTATTTTTTCCTTTTCTCGTTTTTGTTGTTAGTTGTTGATAATCTTTATTTTTTACCAACAAAATGGTAGACACGTAAACAAGAAAAAGTATTCCTAAGCTATATTTAATATGTTTTGTTTTGTTATCCACACATGCCGATAGGCAAAGTGTGTATATATCGTTTACTGTTTTGTTTGTTTGTTCGTTCGTAATTTTGTGTGTTTGTTTGTACGGTTACGGATTTCTCCGGCGAGGCTAATGCTAGCGGCGTCAAATTTTGCACGGTGGTTCAGGGGCGTCCAAGGCAGAGAATCTCACAATTTTTGGGAACTTTGCTGTTCAGTGTTTTGACATTGTTAGTTTTGTGACAGGATGGGCCGTAAACACCATGTCACTAATCCCCAGGGATCTCTACCAGAACAGTAGACACTCCCGAATTAAAGTTACCGTAGGCACTTCACAACCGTAGACCCCCTATTTGTCACTTGTCGCCCTCTAATTTTTTTGTAAAGCGTGTGAGTGACAATGTTTCTTTGAGTTTTCGAATCAGCTGAAATACGGTGTTGTCAGGTCATTACGTAAAATTGATGTTTTAGTACAAAAATCGGCAGTGACTGATTGGCTAACGCTAACGTATGTTCAAAATATTTTGCAGCCTTCTGTCGTAATTACCTTCAACGTCGTAGGCCGGGCCATAATCCACGAGAAAGATGACTGATGGGGACCAGCTAACCAACTGCGCGTGAAAAACGGTTTGCGACATGTAAAACTTTTTATTCAACGAATATGAATGAACGAATGAATGAATGAATGTTAATATAATGGCGGTACAGTTTTAAATATTTTTCTTTTCAAACGTACTGTGATATTGTGTGTTCAGGGCTCGGCAGTCCGCCGCGATTAACGCCACATAAATGTCTGCTTCGCAAACACAAGACGAATAGAAAACCGCGAACGCCGTTCACGACACAACAGCTGCTCGCGCTCGAGAGGAAGTTCCGCGAACGACAGTATCTCTCAATCGCTGAGCGAGCCGAATTTTCCGCGTCGCTTAGTCTAACCGAAACACAGGTATTGAAAATAATAATAATAATAATAATAACAAGTGGTCAAAGAATTTTGACGACAGGCCGCATCGTATAGGGCAGATTTTTTACGGGGGAAATGTTAAAGTGACACTGGCCAGTCGGGAGCAATGCAGTCGTCAGCAGCAGTCGCGCTGATGCCGTTATTGATTTTTTGCTGCGTACACCACAGCAGTGATTCACAACGCTTTTCAATCGGCCGGACGACCCCAAAATTCCCCTTCGTTTTGGTGGATATCGACCCCATCTAATGCATGGTTTCTTTGAGTTGGGCCACCCGAATCAGCCCCCAAATGGCATCTCGATCGGTTCGGCCGTTTTTGCAGAGCTCACGAACGTGACCAGCATACAGACACACAGACAGACCACGCTACTGTCTCTCGCATCTAGCCATTGCTGGCTGTGATACGGCCTATAATAATGTTAATGATTCGTCATGACCATTTACGACGAATAAAGTTGAATATATGGCCGACAGGAGAGTTCACCCGGTTCATTAGATATGAATGCATACTCAACACCAGGTGGCCGTCAGCACTTTGACTCTTAATGTCATCTCGTCGTCGGGACGACAGTTTCACCCACTGCAGCCGTCACAGCCCATAAACTTGTCGAAATTGTTAAATCATACGGGTCGTCGCGCGGTCTCTCTTCACCAACTACACCTCTCGTCCAAAACAAGACAGCCTCGACGTCACCAACTACTGTTGTAGCTAATTTAGAATGGGTGACCGCCCGCTATTCCAACTGCGGTTTTGTAGGGTTATGGTTTAGGGTTAGGGTTAGGACTGGACCGTCGGAATAGAGGGCCTTCGAAATAGCAGGCATGAATCTTTAGAATGTCACAACGTCGAGCCAGCCCTTTCCAAAATTATAGTCAAGTTGTAGTTCAATTGTTACACAAATCTTTCCCGCTGTTGACTCCACCGTTAGCTCGGGACTGCCTTCACCGCTTACGAGTCGGAAGGGAACTTCTATGCTAAGCAGTTCTTTTAGTTTAAACTTTTTATTTTCAGCTTTTTACCCACGCCGACGGTAGTTGGGTCGCGTGCGTATAGTGTTTTCAGCGGCGTTTGTGTGTTTGTTTGTCTGTCTGCTTTCCACACGATGTCTCAAAAACCGATGCAGCTAGGATCACCAAACTTGACACAGATGTGTTCCACCATGAGTTCTGGAAACCCATTTATTTTGGGTCAAAGGGACAAATGTCAAGGTCACTACGTCTGCATCGGTCTTCAGACAGAACGCAGTATTGCCGCTGCTGCGTACATAACCAACGCTGGGTTTTCTCAGATGTAATGCCCCGTATAACACAAGCAATGCTAGCGACACCGTGTTTTCCCGGCGTCCCGTCTCGATGTCCGCTTGCCGCTGGGTTTTTCCGGGCGTGGGGGTTTTGCACTCTTATGAGTGCCGGTTTCTTCTTCTAGTTGATTCTGCGTGTGTTGTGTAGGTGAAGATCTGGTTTCAAAATCGGCGCGCCAAGTCCAAGCGGCTACAGGAGGCGGAGCTCGAGAAGATAAAGATGGCCGCCCGAGGACCGCTCATTGGGTCCGCCCTCGGGATGTCCTTCTCTCTCTACGGACTTCCCGGCTTTCCACAGACTCCGGTCGCTTCCGGGCCCGCCACCGGCCCGACCGGGGCGCACCACTTCAGTCCGCCAGCCGGCGTGACGGCTTCACCGGGAGGACTGCCGACATACGCTGCATCCTTGCCGTCTGCTAGTGTAGCTGCAGCTGTCTTCCACCGCTGAAACATGTCACCAACAGTCGAATTAACTAATCAGCTGACAAGGCCCTCCCATCCCGTCATCCGAAATTCTGTACGGTCCCAGAAAATCAAACGGCCCAATAATTCAAAACGCAGACGTACTTAAAATGCGTCGAAAAATATGTAAATTCGTTGTTTTTATCTGCAATTTTTTCAGCTTCAAGGCAAAGTAAGATGTGATTTCAATAGACTTTACAAACTTTGGGGTACTGCGGCATAGGCCTATATGGCATAGGCCTATGCCAGACCAAAACGCCACGATTCCTGCCTCAGGCGATTCATCAGCCTCCTCCGGCTCGTGGTACCGTCAATCCGTGCTGATGTCTATAGTTTCAGCGTCTTACGAGTACACGAAACAGATCAAAAGACGGCCATTAAAGACGGTCATTAGCTGTATATTGAGCTGCTAACAGACACATTCAACCGTCTACAACGTTCGCTATGGCAAAATCACTGTTTAGTTCATCGTGAACAACGACGGTGGTTCGGTTTATGCTGTGGGTTGTGTGTTTGTGTGTCTGTCTGTCTGTGCGTGACGTTGCTGTATTGTGGCTGAACGCGTAAACAGATCGAGTTGATGTTTGTTCAGAGGGTCAGCAGAGAGGATAGCGCAGATTTGTATAGCGCTTAATTATGAAACTCATCTCTATAAAGCGCTCAGAATGGCACGTGTTAACCAGGGATCACACAGTTTTACCTGCCGCCCATACACTCATCCACGAATGGAATGAGCCATCCTGCCTTTACTCCCAGCCGCAGAGCATCACCGCACTTTGACCGGTACGCATTTCCCGTCCCACAGAGGGTAGGAGGCTGAGTTGGCCTGGGTGACGGTCACGCATCCCAGTACCAGCCAACCGATAGTGAGACAGCCTGGCCGGGAATCGAACTCATGACCACTGAGTCGCAAGTCCGACGCCCTAACCACTAGACCACCGAGCCACCTCTGATAGAAGTGGGGTGGGTGGGGTGTCCATCCCACTCCCCCGCTTCGCCCCATGCTTCGCTGGATGTATAAAATAGTCGTCGTCACCGTTTTTGTTTGTAACTTTGTCTATACAGTAGTGACTTATGAAGGTGCCGATAATGTCTTCACAGCATAATTCTGGTTTTTCATCGTGTTCGAGTACCATCTTCAGTTCGTATTACACGCGGTCAGTCTTCCAGTGCTAACGCATTGTCGCCCGCGGGGATAAATCTTATCTTTGCCTGCGTTTCTTCTAGGCCCCGACAGCCAGAACGGAACACTTAGACCCCACGTTCAACGTTTGGTCCGTTACGTAAGCGCGGGGGCGTCTGTTCCGCGTAGCAAAATAGGCACAGTTGCCCTAACCACGTTCCCGATCTGCACCTCCAAAATAAAACAACAAAATATTAATTACTAATATACAGACTCCCGTTAACGTTAACGGGAGATTAACTGCGATAGAAAAATCGGCCGTAAGAGTTGTTTTGTATGTTGAAACCAGATTTTCATCTTATTTTGAACCGTGCAATCACTGAACTAAAAACATTCAGAAATTTTTCTATTTAAAACAAGGACATTGCTCGGTTGCGTCGGATGGTCGTATAATGAATATCTTTATTCGCCATTAATAGTACGATAGCAACAAAGTGATAAAAGCGAAAAGAAAACGAAAAAGTAACAAACTTGATTAAGTAGAACACACAAATTAAAAACAAATCAAACAGTGACCGTGCTGTTACGCATATAAATATGCAAATATATGCGAAAAATTCTTAATAGGAGGAATGGGAATGTTTTGTGGGTGGGATGATACAGGAGGGATGGTTTTAGAGGGTAGCCAGAAACAGGGAAAGGGCGGAAGTGGGAAGGGGTGGCGCGCGACTACGAATTTGTATTCTATAGAGTAGGGTATGTACACAATGTCGTGTGTGTAGTATTGACAATCTGCATGCGAGAGAAGTTGACACAGTGACTGACCCGTGTAGCGTTAACTCGGTTCATGTCTGTTGATTCTGCTTTGCTGATACGACACAACTGCAGTGATATATCACTCGCGTCGTCTGAATAGAACTAACTATAGGAGAATGCCGTCCCCTCGTAGGCCTATACGTTATATCCTCACCCCTAACTGCAGGCCCGCAGTCTATAGACAGCGCTTGTTTTTCACGCGAATTTGTGTTAGGCCTTTACAAAAGCTGTCCCAGTAGCGCTGCTTGTACAAAGAATGCTCGCCCGCCCGCGCGTGTATATATTGCCGTTAAAAATTGCGAGCGTCGATTTGTCAACGCGCCATTGTGGCGGACAGTCTATGTACCACGCGGCGCGATGACCGCTAACAGTTCTGCACCCGGGTTTTTATTTTTATTATCGATATAATATTTTATGCATGCTTGGTTGCTCGTTCGGTCCACGCGTCTGAAGTATATTGTCAACTGCAGTCAGACTCTGAATAAACACCGTGTTTTAAAACTTTTTTTGCATTTATGTGTTTGCACTCGTGTGATGCAGGCGAACGAGCAGAACTTTTGATAGCGTTTGTTCGTAAATCAGCTCGAAATATACTTAAAAGCCGAGTTTAACCGATCGACTGCAAATAAAACAAGCGTGGTGGAGAAGTGTATTATTTCAGTATTTTAGTGTCCGAACAGCAGACAAAAATTATAGCAGTTGAAGAGATACAGAAAGATCAGCCAAGCATGTTGTCAACGAAAGGCCGCATCGCAAGTCGTGCCGTTATTGAGGACTGAATGATCCCTTTTGCTGCGTACACCGCAGTAGAGACAACAGTGTTTTTCAATGGGTCGGACAACCCCCAAATTGTCCTTTCCCGTGGAGTTATATCGACCCAATCTAATGACAATAAAATATTTACCACTAATGTAATAAAATAATGCATGATGGTTCCTTGGGCCTACGCGTGCCGGCCCTCAAACGGCATCTCGATCCTTTGAGACATCTTGCAGACCACGCTACGTGTGACGTTAGTCGCAATGGGCCGTTTCTATGCAATGCATGTGGCGCGGCATAAAAATTCAAGTTGTGCTATAATAATAATAACGTTTTTTTTCTACTGGGAATAATTTCCTGAATTCTGAAATGGCGGAGTTCAACGGACGCCTGCTGGAGCCAATATACCTGTGTGGACTGCTAATTCAAATTATACTCCGCCTGTTTGGACGCCAGATGATGTATTAAATCCAAATGGGCGGGCAACGGTCCCGAGACGCCGAATCACAGACAGGCATACGCCTTAATGTTCTCCTCGCGAACCTTAATTGCGTCACTAAACGATCTGTTGAACGTCGGGAAGGACCGAACTGCCGTCTTCGTCCGTTGGGACCGTGGACCAATTGACGCGGCGGGCGTATAGCGACTGGACCGGACCGCCTGCTGTCATCAAAGGTAGAAGAACACACAGAAGGGACCGTGGCTACTTTTGGGCGGCTTTTCGGAGTACACAAACCACCCGCGAGGCCGCATTCGATCGTTAATTAAGATTATGAGCTAAGAGTTTGGGCAATAAAGGTCTTTGATACGGTCCACGGCGCGCCGAGTTGGGACGTAAATATTTACAAGAGTAGAGACTGTGAGTTTGCGTGCGGCAATCTGCTTGCCTTCCGATTGTAGCGAGTACACACGCCGTACGTAATTAATTACCGGCCATGAAAGTACAGCGTATATCATCTGTTATTCGAAAACAGCTCACTTATCGGTTTCGCCGACGTGTAAACCTTTAACTAATCGAAGTTTACACTCTTATCTATTTATGAACACGTTTATTCGCCAAACAAGGCAGAGAGACAGACAGAGACAGATTATGCACAACATTATGTATTGTGAAACAGTACAAATAGATAGAGAAAAAAAAATGAAAACTACAAAATACAATCTATACAACAACGCACTAACACGTCATCAAAATCATGCAGATAAAAAGCACCATCACAGACGCTGATAAGTTAAAGTAAAACATAAGTAATATTAATCAGTTCAGAACTGATCAAACTGCAGCAATGTCTGTCTATATCAGCAACGGGTAGAGCGTTGGTGTTGGACTTCAACAGGTCGTGGGTTCAAATCCTACTCAGGGCAAAGCTGAGTAACAACCTTGGGCAAGTTGTTCACACCTATGTGCTTCTGTCACCAAGCAGTATAACTTGGTACCTGCCAATGGGCGGCGATGCTTTGCGGCTGGGAAGGTAACCGCAGGCCTGGCGGAAAGTCATGACAGCCTACCGCCGGGTGGATGACCTATAGTCACCTGCGGGCTGACTGCCTGTACACCGGGATCAGCTCCGGGCCCAACGCTCGGTAACGAGCATGGGAAGCCTTTACCTTTTACCTTTTATCATTTAAGACAAAACGGAAGAGAAAATTACAATCATCAACTCAGGCTTTCAACGCACTAACATCGCTTTGTTAGCATATACAGAACAGCATTATCCATAATACTTTCTACACAGTCCACTGCTCGTTCTTGCTACTTTGCTTGTATTTATGCACTTTGGTCTGCGAGTTATTAGGTTTTTTTCTTAGTTTTCTTATTATTTTCGCCAATCATATCCTGATTTAGTTTACTGACTTCACCCAATCAGTGGTCCTTGCAGTGGCTCTGCCACTTAGGCCACTTTAAGAATAGCTGATTGATTGATTGGTTGATTGTTTGATTCTACCACATTTTGGTGAATAAAGATTTATATATATCCATAAACGGGGTCGATGGCCTCATAGAGGAAGAAGAGCATCACGCCTACTGTACTGCAGGAGTTTGGCACACTGTACCTTCTACCATTTAAGCCAAGCTGCCGAGCATGTAATACGCTTGTGGTTCGAACTCTCCTCTATAATACACGAGCCGTACTCGCCAGTAGCCGCGGAGTCGCTGGTTCATAGAGCGTAGCGAATAGATTAGTTTTACCTATCGGCCGTCACCGGGGCGTGTGGCATCAATTAGAACAGCGCCCGGCAGACAATTGTCGACCCGCGGTAACGGCTTGCCTCGTCTATGTAAACTGTTTACACACCAGACGGCAGCTGGTCGAACCAACAACAGCTGAGCTACTTTCAGTCGCCGGTGTTCCCATTGTAGTGCCCCGTTATATTTTACACCCATGGGTCGACAATATTGTCGATCTTCAAAACCACTAGTATATTCATCTTTATTACACCGAAAAGGCAGCAATTACAATAAGTCTAGCGCCTCTGTATCTTCTGACTTTATTGGCGCTATATGAATTGTATTATTATTATTATTATTATTATAGACAGCATCCTGTTTTCCTGATCTCCCACTCTGGCGTCGCCAAGAGCATGAGATCGTTGTATCGTCTGCATGTTTTATCCGCGCGATGCTGTCCTAGCGCGGCATTAGCAATGTCCCTGTGTCCGTCCGTCTGTTCGTCTGTCACAACTCGGAGTTCTATCACAACGGTTGAACGGATCGTGCTCGTGTTTGATACAGAGGCTGTGCTCTCGACTTATACTACACTGTGCTGGAAAGGAATTTCGGTATCTCAAACTTTGGCCCAAGCTCTGGACTTAGAACATTTCGCAACTTCACGTCAATCGTCACAAGTGTACAACTGTTGTCAACCAAAGTGGACGCTCAGTGTGATAAACTGGCGACGGTCGTCGGTCACCAGTTTATCACACTGAGCGCACCTTTGCGTACAACACTATGGGCGTAACGCATCGCGTCGCGCGGGTCTGTCTGCGGCAGCTGAGCCTTGTTTATTTCTCTTTTATTCGCAGCATGCACTTTAGCCGATAACTGCCAACAAAATTTATAGTCTCGAAACTTCTAACTTAGAGCAAAACAAAGGTTTCTGTTCAGGTACGGTACACTTGTGCTGAGAATCGATTTTGCAAATGTTGCACTAGAACATTTATTGATCACGCTAAGAAAGAACTGGCAACATTGCTAGCCGATTATATTTAGTTATGTTTATTCAAGTAGTTCAGTTTCTTATTTATTATATAATGCTACCTTTGTTGGGCAGTTACAATTCATATCATCACATCATATCATAATCATATCATAATTATAGACTTCTTATGGCGCCACTCCGCCAGTGCTCGGTGGCGCCTCCCAATCTGAGCTAAAATAGTATATACAAAAAAATTAAATGCAGAAATGACACAAACATAGACAATCAAACAGTATGTAAAAACAGCAACCAGAAAGGTGAGTAGGTATACTATAGAGAAAACAGATAGGTTTTAAGTTGTTTACAGAAACTCTACGTTTAGATGTTTCACTTTTATAATATTACAATATTATTATTTAAGAGTTTTTGCTGCAACTGAGTTATTGTACACCTGCCGCTGACGGTAAACAAAGTTGATCGATTCAAAACGTTCCCGGAAAAAACGGCGGGAAATTTCGACCGACAGTAGTTAACTTTGTCGCACCCGGCTTCAGCGCATGCTACGATAGTTGGGTTGCGGCGGCTGGCTGTAATAGAGAGATTCAAAGCAAACGCCGGCGCGGCGCGCACTGTTCGTCGGCGCGGAAGGCGGGCGAGCGGCGCCGAAGGAGGCATCTACGTCGCCGCCGCAGACATAATATCGTAATTAGTTAATCGGTAGGCGTGTCGGAGAGACAAAATGCAGTCTCGGCGGCTCGCTCGACCCGACAACTGCATGGCAGATTGATCTACCCTTGTCTGTCTGTCCGTCCGTCCGTCCGTCCGTCCGTCAGCAATTTCTCAACTTCGTGATGTACGGCCGCGTGGCGTCAGTTTTCCCGTTTTCTTTTCGCCGGCGACTCCACTTCCTGCAAACAGTGACGAGATTTCCACAGCATCATGTACGCGGTTGACGGAACCCTTGCTTCTAGTACAGACCGCGATGGTTAATGCTATCGGTTGTGTCCGTCTGTCCGTCCGTTTCCACTCTATCGCTTCAACTGACTCCATTTGGCCACTGGCCACTGTACACAGTGGTACTCCCAGGTCGATTCAGCCTTCTACCCTCCGTGGGACGGTAAAATGAGTATCAGCCAAAGGGTGGTGATGCTCTGCGGCTGGGGCGTAAAGGTAGGTGCACATCCTTCGACGGGGGAGGGGGCTTCGGGGCACATGGGTGAGACATAACCAACTTTTTTTATTTATACAATTGTTTGGGAACTTACAGGTCAGACCCGTCGACGGATTTTCACGCATGATGGCTCAAATGACGCGGATTTGCGCAAGGATGTGCTTCTTGGGTTGCTTTCATATGGCTTCCCATTTAGGGGGTCAACCCCTGCCAAAAACATTTTGAGGGGCATAAATAAGCGTTTTCAAGCCAAACTCGCGAAATCCAGAAAACGAGTGAGCACAATACCTTATATAGTGGTCTTAAACTATTAAGAAATCCAAGATGGCGGACGTCCGCCATCTTAAAAAATCGAAAAATGTAGTATTAATGAACATTATTAATAGCCTACTCAAAACTGGTAATAAAACAGCAAATATAAATGTAAAAACACACTGTTAACGGCGGCAAATCGAAAACTTCAAAAAATCATAAAAAGGCAATGTTAACCACACTAACATTGACATTCAGGCCATGTTAGTGTGATTAACATGGCATTTTTTATAATTTTTGCGGTTTTCCATCCGTCCCAGTTAACAGTGTGCAGGTTTTTTTTACATTATTATTCCAGTATTCGCGGCGAAGAAAAACAACAGCAACAACAAAAGAGCTATGTATAGCAGAAGTGTAAACGACAGTTGATAGAGAAAGCAGTGCGAACGTAATAAACATGTATGACTATTAGGTCTATACGTGCGTCAATAAATTAATGAGATTTTACTAGCGGCATACTTAACGTGGAATCTTTTCGATCTTTCAGAAAGTCTAACACTAGGCAATTGAAAACCAAAGTACGATTGATATTCCATAATGGTATGTAAATTATCTCATTTGAATAATTATATTAAAAACCGTTGACTGGGAAATCTACAGGGATCTGAGATCTATAGTTCCAAGGACATGCAGGCCTCTAAGTGAAGTTCGAACTGCCTCAGTCCAGCGTATATACGACATTTAAACATTTCACGCTATTCGTGTAAACTTTTGTTCAATTTTTGTCCGTTTTTCTTTGGTATGCTTTGCACGTGGTGCCTGAGGGTCGCTGGAGGTAGGAGTTCGTTGATCATTTAGCCGTCTAAACCGCCTCTAGCCATATGCCACCGGCCATGTTCTCACCAGCTGATGTAATCAATCTCCTAGGTTGCAACACTATACAGAGCAACGAATATCGTATATGACGAAATGTGATCTATCTAATGCGTAATATGTCAGTCTGCATTAATATAGTATGCGGTGCCGGTTTTTATGTTTAGCTAATAGAATTCGCGTAAAAAATTGGTGTTTCTTTACTGAGCGATCACGCTTCATAAGATGAGAACCGATCAATAGACGACATTTGAAGTCACATTAAATATATTTGATAGGGCTGTTAAATTTCAGTTACTATTAATGTAAGTAGTATTAACATATTGTACTACTGACAAACCTCTGCTTCATTTTGATAATTTTTTGATTATATAGTTAAGTTATCTTTTCTTTAATTTTATTTAATAATTGTTTATTTTGTTTTATTGTGCATAACTGCCACTTTTTGGTGAATAAAATTGTCATAAGTTCCTAATAATAACCTATTTATCGTGTCGCGATATAGCAACGCAAACTAAACTTAAATGTAGCGAAAAACTGATCCATGTGGGTTGTAAGCGATACAATAGCCGAATATCTCTCAAATCGAATATATTTTAATTTTAAAAATCGTTGGAGTTTTAACCGTGGAATTTTATAATGAAAGACAAGCCTCTTATATTTTCGTTGTAAAAGTTCAAAGATACTGCATGGGTTACTTGTTATCTGGTAGCAAATGTACTTGTACCAGTTACCATAGATAAAACTCACGGGGGACAGGGGGACATGACTCCCACTTTTTGGGCTGGGAACATAATATAAAGTGTCCCCCACTTTTGAGCCCTCTGTCTACGATACGATACGATACGATATATTTACATGTACTCAAAAGCTGACGATATGGCCAGCTTAGAAATGATAAAATAAGGAAAAGCCAAATAAGTAATAAATAAATAAATAAGTGAAACTGCATAAACAAGCAGGGTAGTAATTAAGTTAATATTCATAATTTAGGCCATTTTATGATTTCTATCTTTTTCTGAAACTTTTTTGTGTATAGCACTAGCTTAAACTTTCATAGTAAAGCCAATGCGGTTGTTATTTTGCGATTAAAATCTTACTTACTTAGGATTCCGTGCCCGAATTACTCTCAGTGACGAGTGATCGTGACGACCCGACCCCCACTTTTCATCAGCGAGTTGCACCCATGCCAGTTACCTGTACACTTAATAGATTACTCAAATAAATAACTTACTTTAAATTTCATATACTTGTATTTGTTTTTATAGGTACATTTGATATACGTGATATTGTATGCTTATATTTAACTTATTTTTAGAAAAAACGCAAGGAAACCAGAAAATCAACTAGTGATAACTAAACACTTTTACTGCTATATTTATTCATTGTATTTTGGCTATATTGTATATATTTTTCCTTTTCTTTTTTGTTTCTTTTCTTGCTACCGTTTTTTGACGGTGAAATAAAGTTATATATATATATAT
>Ga0209780_1001425_pt1 | contig 15705 bp, 8 predicted proteins | sample WorMetexBAHAMAS2_FD_187384 | JGI IMG/M metagenome (GOLD analysis project Ga0209780, IMG submission 187384) | Marine gutless worms symbiont microbial communities from Max Planck institute for Marine Microbiology, Germany - Inanidrilus exumae... | ecosystem: Host-associated > Annelida > Digestive... | reverse complement strand
AACTGAGTAAAAACTTGCATAGTTAAAACACTTGGTAACTTCACATTGTAAGAACACAGATGTAAAAACATTCACAGTAATGAAACATGGAACTGGCATGAAATGTTAAACAGTGTGATAGCTGTGAGCTAGAGCTTGACTCCTGTTTCAGCAATAAATCCAAACAATGCTTCCTTTATAAACTTCTCTTCCTTGCTTGTAACATCGTCATTCATTGGTGCCAATAATAGAGCTTCAGATAAACGTAACATTTTCTTCCGTCCTGATAAATCAGAAATCTCAGTTACAGTATCTTGAAGTAAATTCCTGGCTTCTTGAAATCTATTACAATAAAGTAGAAAATGAGCAGCAGTTTCTCTTTCCATACCACATTCACAGACAGGAGTGTCAGAAGTACCAGTTCTGAAAGAGTCATCACGCAGCATAGTGTCATGTAATAGCAAACGACAGTAAGATATACCAATATTTCTCTTCTCAGAAAAACAAACTTTAGTTCCAACTTCTGGAATTAACTGTCTGGTATAATGTCCAGAAACATCTAGATCCCACTTCTGTTGCCATGATTTTTTTGCAATATCAGCTGCAATTCTGACTGCATCATTATAAGTGACAAAACATGTTGCTGATAACTGTCCTTTATAAATTTCCAGAGAAGTTTGTTTTGCCAAACAATCTGCAGTCACATTCATTGGAATTCCCTGATGGCCAGGAATCCAAGCAAGTGCAATTTTAACATTCATTTCAGATAGTATACCTTCAAGGTAAGATAATCTGGTGAAAAATTCAAAACTAATAGCAGCATACCTTCTGTCGACAATAACATCAATTGCAGAAGAACAGTCACATAAAACATACAAGACTTCTGAAATCTTTCGGTATTTACTGGACTGGTAATATTTAACAGATAGCTCCAAACCAAGAAGAATACCTTCCAGTTCACATCTTAGAGATGCAACATTATTGCCAACAGCTTTACTTCCATAGTAATTATCTTCATCACCAGCAAGAGGAACCAAAACCGCTGCACATGCTCCACAACCAACAGAAGCTCCATTCACTGATCCATCTGGCTTAGGAATAACCAATGATAATGATAAATAACCAATAACCAATAACCAATTTTAATGATAAATGATAAATTTCTTCTCACTGGCGTATGCTGAGCTGAGTACAGCTAAATCAGCAAACGGGTAGTACAGTTATTATTCGCCCACCCACAAACCCTGCTACGCACCTCTGCTACAGTCATACTGAAACACGTCCGTCAGCACTATACTATAGCATCTGCTCACTTTGTTCAGCGGGTCAGCTTTCCGAGTGCCAAGCTTGAGTTAATGATCTGCATCAGTCCATGTCCGCGAATTTTCGGGGGCTTAGACGTCCGCGTCAGTCCGTGGATCTCAAGAATTCTTGCTTATCTGCGTCCGCAGGCGGAGGCGTTCGCCGTCAGCACATCTCTGCCACAGACCGCCGTGGCCGTCGGCGTGGTGCGGCGAGTCGCACGCCGGCACGGCGATAATTAATGCAACGACGGTCATTTGATGCTGCCACTGCTCTTGCCACCACATACACGTAAGACGAGAAGTCAACTGCCGCACGAGATGCGGCCTTTTCATGGAGTTCTAGATAATAGCATCTAGTATCTTGATGTCCATGGCCTATTCACACTTTAGCCACTGCCAGCCACTGCGTATGACCACGACGTAGGTGGTCGTCCGGCATTTCAAAGGACACCGCGACCGACCGATGTGACACGGAATTGAAGCTGTCGCGGCCGTCTATTTGTGGTATTTCAGGCGGCAAATGACCGTCAGTGAGATATTTATTACCGAACTGCATTGTTTGTCCAACGGCGGGTATCATGTTGACTGCTCAGCGTCGTATGTGCGCGACGGTAGGGGGTGCACTAAGTGAGACCGTCGCGACGTTCTCACTAAGAACAAAGAGAATGCTTAGCAAGTTCCGGCTCCGGAAAAACAAATGTTCCGAGACCGGACCGGACTGACGTTGTTCTGGGCCGGAACAGTACCAGAAACAGTTCCGGTTCGATCTCTGCTCGCTATGTCTCAAAAAGGGACAATGTTACTATGGAACACTAATAGGAACTCGTGTGTCTTCCATCGATTGGTGCTATTTCCAGTAGAGATTGTACCGGAACTCTCTCTGGTACTGTTCGACAGTTTGACTTTCCTGTAGCCGTGTTTCAAACTTTGCTGCCACCAAAATGAACGATTAGCAATGAAATATGCTCTGCATCTGCCAATGATACTCGCTGATAACGGTTCAGCTGCCTAACGGTCAGCGGGCCTGGACAGTAAGTTTGCTTACGTGACATTGGCATGGGCGTCTCGTCGTTCAGGCAGATAGGCCTACTGTCCCATCATCGTTGTCATGGTGTGCTTGCTGCAAGACGGCCCACTTCTTTTGGTCAAAACTGTCCCGTCGTCTGTTCCTTCGTCCTGGCATTTTTTAGTATGACCCTATTTTACCAGAGATGTTTGTCTGTCTGTCTGTCCATTTATTGCGCATCTAATGTCTACAAATTCTTTATATAGGCTCAATAAAAACCACGTTTTTTCGACCGACTGAAAATTTGTATCCTTCCACCACTTTGGACAGCTGGCGAAGGAATATGTAACAACATCAAAACCTATACACGACTTGTTTGTAAACAGTAGGACAACTTTTCAAGGCTCAGCGATAGCTGTCATGGTCCAATTGCTGCAAGACGGCCCTCTTCTGGCCGAAACTGTCCTGTCGTCTGTCCCGTCTTCCTGGCGTCTTTAAGTATGAACCGATCTCGCCAGAGATGTTTGTCTGTCTGTCTGTCTGTCTGTCCATCCATTGCGTATCTAATGGACTATAATTTTAAGATGCCTACAAATTTCTTTTATATAGGCTCAATAAAAACTACGCTTTTTTGACTGGCTGAAAATATGTATCCATCCGCCTCATTGGAAAGCTGGTGAAGGAATGCAGAACGACATTAAAACCTATACACGACCTGTTTGTAAACAGTAGAACAACATTTCAATGCTCAGCAATAATTGTCATGTTTATGTTTGTGTTCAAACTGAAACATTAAGTTTCTGGAAAAACTCTAACACAGACTGATCTCGAAAAGTCAAGGATGTTTTAAGCATGATTTATTGTACATTGGCGCTTGCTTTAATTGCAGTTGAAATTTTATGTGTGACACGGACAAAGTTTCAAAGTTGTAGCCTTTAATGCACCGCGGCTGTCGAGTGGTAAACCTGTCACTAGCACGTTGTCCACATGCACCTGTAAGTTACCATGCCTCGCACGTCGTTGTGGTCCAATCGGCCATAGTCCGGCACGTCTGCTGTCTTGTTGCATCAACGTAGGAACATGTAAGGAATTACATATCCATGGCCCATTGTACTACGCGATGCACAGGAGTCACAATGACGAAAATGGTCACTGGGCATGACGTTCTGACGGAACGACCAGCAGACATCTGTGGATTGTTTCAAAGTACCCGGACAAAGATTGTAAGCACAACATAAACCATTTTGTGCCACTCATTCCTTTGTAAAATGCCCATGTAATGCATGCTCGTTTGTGTGTTCAGAGCAAATAAAGATGCAATTTTGGAAACAATTTTTAAGTGCTACACTGCACATGAACTTCAAACCTGTTTGTATGTAGTTGTTTTTAGATACTTTAAGAATTCGTCATGACAATTATTTTGTCGCCAACTTACAGCAAAAATTAGTTAGCCTTCCACTATTCAGTGATACGATACAGTACAGTATATTTACGTGCACTCAGAAGCTGACAAGAAGGCAAGCTTAGTCTAGTGCACGGCACAGAAACTAAAAAATATGGAAAAACTAAAAACGAAAACCGAGTAGCTCAGGAGAAACGGTCTGGGCAAAAGACTGTGAAGGCAGTCCAGGAGGAAGAAGTGAAACTACGGGGGTAGGATTTACGAACAGGTAGGTTTTAAGTTGGGAGTGAAAGAGAGAGGGAGTTATGGATGATCAGAATGGTGAATAAAAAGAGGAAGAAGTTGGTGAAGGAATGAGTGAGTCGGAAATGGAGGAACTGGTACTGGAATGAGGTTGATGAAGAGATAAAGGGAGTTGATTCCAGAGACAAGATGGAGCATAATGAAAGGATGAATCAGTTATTTTGAGAGAGGATGATGTTGGAGCAAGAGCAATGACGGATGAAGAGTGAGTTTGGCGAGGACGTTGAACCGAGGTGAGGTTATGAATCTACCGGTATGGAGGTTGGGTAGTTGTGAGAACTTTGTAGGTAAGTGTGAGGACGCTGTATTTGATGTGTTCAGTGATTCTGAGCCAGTGGAGAGAGCATAGGATGGGAGTGATATGACAGAATTTAGGAGCTTTTACGACAGTACGAGCAAGAGAGTTCTGGATCTGGAGACCAGATAATTTAGGGAGTTTATTGTCGCATTTCATCGACAATGAATAATGTAAACAAATTTCGGAAATATAATTTTTCATTTGGATCCAGACGAGAAATGATTCACTCGCAACCGAAAATTGTTGTTTGTGTAAAATTCACCAGATGTCGCATGGTCTGCGCACTCGTGTGTGTATGTGTTTGTTTGTTTGCATGCTTGCAGTAGCACGCGTCTATGTCTGTACATTCATCTGTTCCTCACATGTGCGACTTGTTGCTATAGATGTCACACATAGCGTCGTTGGTGTTTTTGTGTGTCTGTCGGTCTTTCTACCTGTCTGCATTAATGTTTTCTATGTTGTCTCTTTATCCGTGACGGTGTCGGTGTCCAAGTCACTTTCCAAGTCACTTCTGTTACTTATTTCCACGATTTTGTGTGTGTGTGTGTGTTACTCGCTTTATGTACATGTGACTCAAAGGAATCTTGCACTGTGAATGTTTGTGATGCACTTACAGATAACGTTGGGGATTGGGATGACTTTGACTGGGGTTGGAAAGCAGATGGACAGGAAATTGAAAATGAAGAGACAGAGCTACAGTGTTGGTTACAAGACTGTCACATTTCTATGTCTCCTGTTGGTGACCTGATTGCCATTGCCAATGGTGACCGTGTCGTACATTTCACTCGTGAGTACTCTTAGTACATATATCTTAAATATTAATTGTCTAAAGGCATTTGGCAGATCTCAGCAACTATTCGCCGATTATGTTAACGCAATGCATCGATGAAAATCTCTCAGCGGCAGCAGTATTGAACTGTAGTTTGTTACGAGACAAAGATCTGTATTTATGAGAAATCAATTCAAATATAACAATAAAAATGAGTACAACAACAAAGTTATCGGCCAATCACATCGAGCCATGCTCTGCAGCGAGGTGTTTTGTGGGTAAAAATGGGGAAAACGGAAACGTTTTGTAGTTATATCTCTGTAGGATTGCAATAGCCTTGGATTGATATCCTGTGAATTAAACAGCATAAAGATCGTTCTGTAGTTTACCGGTAGTCTCAGAACAAGAGCAAAAATTGGGGTAACAAAAAATGAAAACTAAAAACCACGTGAGAGTAATATTTCACTTATTTGCCAGTCGCTTTGAATTGTGGCATCGTGGCATGCGGGTGATATCACTTGGTGATATCACTGACATTAACACCCATGCCAAATCTTGTGTCAGTCAGTTCTGGGGACGGACGGGCCCAGGCCGAGTCGAACCCCGGCCACTGATCGCGTCACACTCTACTGCACATGGCGGCAGAGTGTGTTACTCACTCGGCCAGTAGGGCAGGTTATTTTGTCTGTACCTTATGTTCTGGGGTTTCAGACTTCTCATACCCACGATTTTGCCATTCTCCATAGGCTTAGCTTGTCGCCCACCGTTCTACACTGTGATGATCTTAAAGAATGCACTCATTTTATGGGCACGGTAACGGTAACTAATTACTGTTTCTAGAAGTATTTTACAGTGATTAACTAGACGGGTTGCAGTGCATCTGTGGTCACACTGCAATATAGGCTCGAAGAGAGCATTTCCCACCGGCGTACTTGACAAATGACACAACTGTTTACTTATTTACTGACACACAAGCTGTTTAGTTCCTGCATTCGATGATACCTAGTCTCATGTGCCTGCGACTTTGTGATGCCAGTTTTATCTGCCGTGTTACTTACTTTCATTTTCCAATTCAGTCTGCTTTTTTCAATGTCGGAAGCCAGGCATCTGCAGCGGCATACGTAGTTTACCCAATATCGGACATCTGACGTTGCCGAAAATGTGTCAAGTACGTTCCTTGTACATGGTGTACAGCCCAGGGTAAAGACTTTGAATTGATTCGAAGGGTAAACATGGAAACTAGACATCCCATAGAGGATTATTTTTGTAGTGAGTTTCGGGCGATCTGTAATCATTACGGAGTTATGGCAGCCTAAAGTGGCAAGACCTAGAAATTTTGTGAGCAATTTTTGCGTTTTTTGAAAAACGACCCATTACGGGAAAATTTTCAAAATCCCATTGAGAAAGTTTACAACGCCTCACGGATCAACGTTATTTGTTCAAATTTCGTGAAATGTTGCTGATGGGGAATCTGAAATCATGCATTATTTACTTGACCAAAAAAATTTCGGCTGCCTCTCAAACTGTCACTATTTTGCAGATCACCCCCAACATCTGTTAGGGCCAGTCCCCAACAGTATGCTTACAGTGTTTCAGATTTCATCCAAATCGGTTCACTTTTGGTAGAGTTATAGCCGAACGCATAAACACTGTTTTTTGCCCCATGGAGTATTTCCATTATAGGGTCTTTGAGCCTATTTTGCTTAGCTTCTAACTAGTAGTGAACTGCTTTTACACCGTAGCTATTGAAATGATGCAGATATACTGACAAATAGAATGTCTGTAGTTATGCATGGTGGCTGCACAGTAATATGATTTTAGACACCTGATGAATACAGTGTGAATCATGTGATGGCTGGTTTGTCGAACAGAGAAATGGGATTCATTTAAACTGGAGAATGAAATGAAATACAACATCATGTTCCAGGGTTGTTTGGCACAAGATGCAAGGTAATGCATAGACTATCACCGGCATATTTGACATGAGAATTTGTCTTGTCAACTGTTGCTGGATGACCACTCTTCTGACATTAGTGAACTTCTTGTACAAATTACGAACTGCTTCTCTGATCCTTGCATACTTTGCACTGCTTGTTGGGTCTGCTACTTAGACAAGAACTCATCAGAAGATGATAGCGAGCGTGAACTTTTTACGACGACGTCGTACCGGGACAGAGGCCAGCGCCTACGGCCATTGAACTGAGTTCCTAATTTCTACTATAACTAAGCATCTATCTAATCTATGCGTCCAATCGTCTATGCACCTACGCCCATCAAACCGAGTTGAGTTTGTTTTGCCTAAATAATTGCTGAATAACTGCACAGATCGTATTAATGTGGTCATTGACTATCAAAAGTAGATTTTGAAACCTAGGTAAGCCTAATAATTGCTTTACAACGACATCGTACACAAATTCGGTGAAGTAACGCAAAATAAGGGCCATCAAGCCATTCAGGGTCATTCTAGGTCACCGATTTTGGTACCAGTTAAAAGCTCATATACGACTTCCTATTAGTGATTGATTAGGACTCAGTAGTTGAGAGACAGACTGACAGACCACACTATTTTAGCGCACAGTGGAGAAGCCAATTTCTGTTATTATACAAGCAGTCGACTCGACAGATCGGATCAACTTCAGCAACCAGTGGCTATATTCAGCTGTAAGACTAGACGATTGCAGTGTATGTGGAGACATTACAATATAGCCACGAAGAGAGCATTTTCCACTGGCGTACTCGACAGGTGACAGTTTGTGTTATTTTATTTATGCTTATTTTTAATGTAAATATGCTTAATGTTAATTATTTATTAGAAATAAAAAAATATAAACTAAAAATTCAGCGGCCCCTGTGGGATTCGAACCGAGACTTTTGCGGTATGCTACTAGCGACGTACCATACAGATCCAAGTTTCTGTTGGTATTATGCTGTACATATACCCTATTATAGATCGTCCAAATTGTCGATTCCTGTTGTAGTTCATTTTGCGACAAATGTTGTTGTGTTGATATAGTTAGTCACAATTACAATAATACGAAGTTGAAGTATGTTGTACTTGGCGGTATATAAGTAATTTTAAAAGGTATCGCTGCTCCATAGTGAAATTAGAGCTGTCACCTGACTGCGTTGTCGATACAATAAGTATGTAATCTAAGTCGCATTGACTCGGTGAAATAACGCAAATAAGGGCCATTACGTCATTCAATGTTATTTAAGGTCACCGATTTTGGTACCAATAGAAAGCTCATATACGACTTTCTATTACTGATTAATACTAACTTACCTCCTATATAGCACCGTTTCTAAGATATGGCCTCTGAAAGCTCCAAAATCACTATATTTGGCTACCCCTCTTGCGTTTAAACCCCCTAACAGAGGGGTTCCCCTGAGACGATCTCCGTAAAGTTTTCCCATGGATGTCAACGGATGGCCAATGTACCAAATGGCATAGAAACATTACTAAAAATTTTAACTTGCTGAGTAGGGTGCACGAACGTTACAGACAGAAGACGGACGGGCGACAGCATATAGTGAACATGAACGTGATTTCACGTTTGCTAAAACTCTTTCAGTTGTGTGGAGTAATTCATTCCAGATAGTCAGATAGTTCAACATTTACTGGAGATGTCTTTTAATGAATCTTTGGATATAATTAACCTTAGGCAGAAATTTATTATTTGCATTATAGCATTTCTTGAATAACCAGTATGAAAGTTTGGATTAATTATTATTCGCCCGAAGCGAAGCATAGCTTCCGGCGAATAATGGAAATACACTACATGGCAAAAAAACGATGTTCACGCATTTGGCTATAACTTCGCCAAAAGTGAACCGATTTGGATGAAATATGGAGTACTGTGAGCACATTGGTGGGGGCTGCTCCTGGCAGCAGCGACAGTTTGAGAGGCAGCCGAAATTAAGCAACTCACGATTTCACCCATTTCCCGTCGGACGAATTTTATAACATTTGAACACAACGTCGATCGGTGTTGCTGTGTAAACTTTCGGAACAGAATTTGGAAAAATTTTACCATAAGGGTTCGTCTTTAAAAACCGCAAAAAGTGCTCACAGAATTTCCAGGTATTGCGACTTACAAGCTGCCATAACTACACAATGATTACACATTGCCGGAAATTTACTAACGAATGATCCCCATACGGGATGTCTAGTTTCCATTTTTAGGTCGACTTTTCTGGGTCGATCTAATAAAGTGGGTCTGAAATGCTCGTCCGTACGTCCGTCCATCCACAAAAAGCAGACTGAATTGAAGACTGCAAACAAGTAACGCGGCAGATAACGCTGACATCACTCAGTCACAGGAATGTGACATTAGGCATCGTCGAATGCAGGAAGTAAACAGTTTGTGCACGGATAGCTGACCACTTTAAGGCAAATACTGTATTGTGTTCATTGAACACAATACCTGAGCCATTTGGCTAGAATGAACTTTCAAATTATTATTAGTATTATCATTAAGGCTTGCAAGCAATAGTCGATCAGGTACACTAGAACTAAACCACACAAGCACTTGAACATTAGAAATGATGTCTTGAACTTCAGTCTAACGGACTGGAAGCCAGTGGAGCTTTTGCATCACAGGTGTAAACCATGTAATGCGATCAGAATGCCTGGTTCCAGTCACCCGGCGAGCAGCAGCATTCTGGATAGACTGCAGCTTGTTCAGCAGCCGGCCACTGACCCCAACAAAAAGTTGGTTACAAAGACGGCTAAACCTAGCATCACGCGAACGACGCTTGCAATAGCCCAGAGACTCTAGTTTGCCAGTGCCAAAGATCTCGGCAAAAGTCCAACGGGGGCGCCAAATAGAGGTGGGGTAGGTTAAAGTCTGCGATTTTTGACCAATATTTCACTGTATCTCAGAAATATATGTAGTCCCCACGGGGACACGGAACTAGTTACTATTGAAAGCTAACAAGAAATCGTTTAAGCTCTGCTGAATGGAGCTATTTTCATTGACCTTGGGTGACCCATAACTACACCCAACCATCCCATTTTTAGCATTGTGTTTCCATTTTCATATCTTCGTAGTGGATGGAGATAAAAACTTCACATTTGGTAGGCAGGTTGACTGTAGCAAGTCCTAGCCCATGGACGACAAATTATCCCTGAGATGGGCGTGGTCATGTCATGGGAAAAATTAAATATTGGAGGGCACCAACCATATGTCTGGAACAGCAGAAGCTAGAGTGATCAAATTTTGCAAACATGTAGGCCATATCAAGTCCAGAATAGGGATGACAAAAATCACCCTTAAAAAGGGGTGCGGTCAGGATCACGTGGCCCATTGTCTGTCTGTGTTTCACACCGGTATTGTATCAAAACGGTAAACGTAGGATCACGCAAACAATGCCACGTGATAGCCCAGGGAATCTAGTTTGCTGATGCCAAAAGTCGTTGGTGGACGACCCCTTCCCCTGAAATTTGCACTCAAAGTGACCCACTCCCCTTTCAAAAACCGCAATTTAGACCAATATTTGCTCATAGCTTCTCAACCGTGAGAGCTGCCGAAAAAAAGTTCAATTAGCACTAATAGGAAGTCGACCATGCGCTTTCCAACGAGCCATAGATGAACTGTGTACGTTATCCATAAGTCCCCAAAGGGTGGCACAAAACGCGATTTTGCTGTTTTTCCAGTAAAATTCAACTTCTGTCGAAAAAAGTCTGCTACAACGTGTCTTTATGTGAAAACTTTCAGCGGCAGAGTTGTAGCTACATCATTCATTCATCTATCTAACGGTCTATAGATGGCTTGTGGGCGACGTCCCTATCTACCTGAAATTTGCGCTGAAAGTGACACACCTCTTCAGAAAACGCGCATTTTGACAGATTTTACGTTGCCTTATGCATCTTCGTAACTTTTGATCGCAAAGACTCCAAATTTGATGTAGAGGTTAAATGTGCAAGTGTCATCCTACGGACGACAAACCGTCCCGGATGCAGGCGTGGTTAGGTCATTTGACACATTAAAATTTTTGGGGCTCCAATCATATCACTGGAACGACTGAACGTAAAGTCGTCAAATTTTGTACAGAGGTAGGCTATATCCATTCTAGGAAGAGGATGACATATCACCAACAAAAGTCGCGTGGTTATGGTCACGTGACTGTTTTAAAATTTTGCCGTTTGTCGTGATGCAGTGCGTCGCGCGGGTTTGTCAGCGATAGCTGAGCTACTTGTAAATTTTGGTGCCCCAATGATATCTTTGGAACGGCTTGAGTGTTTAATAGTAAATGTGTCCCCTATCTTGCACCGTTTCTGAGATATAGCGAGATACTTGTCGAAGATCACTGATTGTAACCTACCCCACCTCTGTTCAGCGCCCCCGTTGGGGCTGACCACGTTGGAATTTTGCCAAGATATTTGGCATCAGCAAACTAGAGTCCCTGAGCTATCGTATGGCATCGTTTGCATCATCCTAGGTTTAGCCTTCTCAGCAGAACACTGACTTGTGATAGAAAGATGGACGGACGGACGGGACATACATACGATGACAGCAAGTACCATGCTAGCATAGCATCGAGTGGGTACAAAATTGGGTGGTTTGGGGTATTTAGGGGTATTTAGGGGTCATGTCAAGATCACACTGTAAATGTACCCACGCGATGCTATGCTGTGCCAAATTGAGTTTAGTAGGTAGGTTGATATTAGCAAGTGCTAGCCCGTGGATGGCAAACTATCCATGAAAGGGGCGTGGTTAAGTCACATGAATCATTTAAATTTTGGTGGGACTAACCATATCTCTGGAACGGCTGATCGTCTGAGGTGCTTTCAACGTAGGTGGACGGTGGGCGTGAGGCACCGCGTTGCACGGGTCTCAACGGCGGCAGATACTTGTTTGAAACAGCAATCATATCTCTGGAACGCCTGTAGTTTGAGTGATCAGATTTTGTTTGCAGATATGCCATGTCAATTCCTAGCCTACGGATGACAAAAAAACCCTTAAAAGTGCGTGGTTAGGTTCACATGACTGTTTTGAAATTTTGTTGGCCATCAGCATATCTCTGGAAGGGTGTACAGGTAGTCTATGTCAAGTGTTAGCGTTAGGATGTTATACTACCCGCTAATGGGCATGGTCTGGTTCATGTGTCCCATTTTTTAGCGAACGTGAACTCACGTTCACGTTCGCTATATGCTGTCGCCCGTCCGTCTGTCGTCTGTAACGTTCGTGCACGGTGCACCCTACTCAGCCGGTTGAAATTTTTTGCACTTTTTTTTCGCCGTTTGGTACCTTGGCCATCCGTTGACATACACGGACAATTTTACGCAGTTCGTCCCATGGGAACCCCTCTGACGGAGGGGAGTTAAACGCAAGAGGAGTAGCCAAATATAGCGATTTTTAACATTTGGAATGCTGTATCTCCAAAACAGTGCAAGATAGGAGGTAAGTTAGTATTAAACACTAATGGGAAGTCGTATATGAGCTTTCGATTGGTACCAAAATCGGTGACCTTGAATGGCCTTGAACGGCGAAATGGCCCATATTTTGCGTTTTTTTACCGAACTCGGCAGCTTTCCGGGCGCATTATGTAAAAGCGGTTGAAGATATACCCAAACTTTGAGCGATAGAAATGTAGCCCAAAGCGTCTAGTTTTTAGCGATATATCACTTACTATGATACGATATACATGCTATCGACAGTTTAGAATCATAGGAGTGTAACTCGAATTTTCATCAATATTTTTTACTTACTGGTGTTTTTTCTGGGTGTTTGCTAGGCGGCGATGCTGTTGTACATATGTTAGCGATTTCTTTACATGAATTCTTTATTGTAGCAGGTAAATTTGCGCGATTTCATACTTTTATAACTGTGACTAACTATGTCGACATCAGTCGCAAAACGAACTACAACAGGAATCTGCAATTTGCACGATTGGAACTATAATAAGCATATATGAACAGCTTTAATCAAATGCGCAGTTGGTCGTATACGGTAAGGTGGCTGCATACTTCATTAGTGTACTGCAAGGATCTCGGGATCGAATCCCACAGGTGGATTCATTTTTTGGTATTTTGAATTACGTGTGCGATATCGTCGTAAAAAGGTTCACGTTCTCTATCTCTCATTCCTGATGAGCGCTTGTTATGTTTTGCACCCCCAAACATATGTTTCAAACATATGTTTGAAGTCAGTGAAGCTAGGCACTGCAAATTTGGTGTGCTGATTGATACTGAGGGGTGCTAGTGCACGCTTGATTAACTATCCCTGAACGTTATGTATTTAGGGTTATGGACCTCTTTAAATTTTGCGAAATAACTTATAATGTCTCAGAAATGGTGCAAGATAGAGACATAGTTGCAATTGAAGACTAGTATGAAATCGTATGTGTCCTATCAAATGGCACCATTAACAGTGACCTTGAGTGACCTTGAAGGTATATAATATTTATGCATGAGTCAGAGAGTGCAGATGATTTGTAATTTCAACTCTCTTTTTGAAAATGATGGACTTCTCAAAGTTACAGGCAGTCACGTACACTGTATATGTGGTAGTATCTCGAAAATAGTGCAAGATGGAGTCGTTACTGCAGACCGCTAAGAGGAAGTTATATATGGCCAGTCGAATTGTGGCAATTTCGATGACCTTGAGTGACCTTTAAGGTAATTCAATTGCTGCAAAACTGCAAACCTTTTCAAATTTGATTTTTCATACAGCAGTGCAGCAGTTTGCAAGATTTCGTCTGACGTAGTGCGTCACACAGTCCCTCTGTGATAGCTGAGCTTCTTGTTTGTTGATTGTAGTGAGAAGATAACATGTCTTTTGTGCTTGCCATTAGCTTCACAAAAACGGTAAGAATTTACGTTAGTAACTTTTAACAGCAGTTTGATAACACCTTATTGCCGATAATACAGGTTTATGATTGAGTTACAGAATCATCTGTTTTAGCGGTCAGGCTAGTTTGTATTTGTATCAGTGGTGATGACGATGATATGATGATGATGATACTGTTTCGGCATCTGTACTACAAAATCGCTCTGTCATGGATGGACAATGACGGGTGGTCGTTGTCACACCGCAGCCACACCATTGTCGATCACGTTCAACAGTGGCCGCAGTCGACGTAGTGAGGGGAACGAGGAGGAGTGGCGGCTGCCTGCGAAGCGAGCTCCACGGACGTGTATGAGCTAAGGGGCTCAAGGCATCACGCCAGTACGCGGTGTGATGGCTTGTACTCTTGCGATATTGCTGTCGGTATTGCCAATACTTTTACACAGAAGAAATGAAGTGGTATCAGTGGTACGTTTTCACCACTAGTCAATGTATCAGAAGTGTCAAAGTAGGCGTCTGCTTTTTTAGTACAGTCACAATATACCGATAGGCATGGTGTATTTGCAGGTAAAACTGTGTGATCCATGCCTGAGCACTTTGAGATATACATAGTATATAAAAGGCGCTATATAAATACTCTTCCTTTTTTTTTCCTATTTAAGTGCAGTAAATCAATACATAGTTAGCTCTTAACGAATTTTTAGCTTACGTGAACTCACGCTGACGTTCGCTATATGCTGTTGCTCGTCTGTCTTTTGTCTCAGTATCGTCTGTAACGTTCATGTGGTTTACTCAGCCGGTTGAAATTTTCAGCAATGTTTCTACACCATTTGGTACCTTGGCCATCCGTTGACATCCACGGAACATTTTACGGAGATCGTCCCAGGGGAACCCTTCCGTCGGTGGGGTTAAACGCAAGAGGGTAGCCAAATATAACGATTTTGGACCTATCGAAGGCTATATCTCGGAAACGGTGTAAGATAGGAGGTAAGTTAGTATTAATCACAAATAGGAAGTCGTATATGAGTTTTCGATTGGTACCAAAATCTGTGACCTTGAATGACCTTGAACTGCGTAATGGCCCTTATTTTGCGTTATTTCACAGAAGGGGTCCAGCCTACTCTGGACCCCAGTGCTGAGACCTTTATATCGGTACAAAGCGCCAGTGCAGGGAGAGAAGTGGAATTGGAAGGTGTGTGCAGTGTATGTGCGTGTTGTGTAGGGTGGAGGAAGGAACAGTAGGCGTGAGCAGCTTGTCGGGTATTTTTAATCGTGCCCCCTCTAGGCGTTGCCTACTGTCTGGCTAAGCCCAGACTGGCACTTATTCAGTGCCAGCCCTGACCGGCACTTCTTCAGCGCTTGGTCAACTGACTGACACTTCTTCAGCACCTAGCCAGGGGCTTTAACCACATCTTTCTGCTTCGGCTCTCATGTCAGCGCGGTTGACACCTTGACGCTGCTAAACAAGGCATCAGCAATGGTCAAAGTTTGTAGAGGACACTGTCGAATCCTCTTACCTGCCCGGGATTAACTCCCTGTGCATAGGAATTATTAGAAATAATTCTTTGGTAGGCGGATGCGCCCGGGCTTAGGCGCTAACCTCAGCCACTGAGCACATCACGCTTTACTGCACATGGCAGTTAAGTGCACTGTTCACATGGGCAGGTTGGCTTTTCGGGCGTATTGCATAAAAGTGGTTGAAGATATACCTAAACTTTCTCTGACAAAAATAATAATAATAATAATAATATACACATTTGTATAGCGCCATATGGTCGTAACTTCAGAGGCGTTGGGCCAGGCAGTGTGCTAGTAGGAGTGAGAAGAGGAAAGAGAGTAAGCTTGGGAGAAGAGA
>Ga0209780_1001424_pt1 | contig 15705 bp, 11 predicted proteins | sample WorMetexBAHAMAS2_FD_187384 | JGI IMG/M metagenome (GOLD analysis project Ga0209780, IMG submission 187384) | Marine gutless worms symbiont microbial communities from Max Planck institute for Marine Microbiology, Germany - Inanidrilus exumae... | ecosystem: Host-associated > Annelida > Digestive... | reverse complement strand
TATATATATATATATATATATAATATATGCAAAAAATTCTGTGAAATGTTACATCATTTTTATAAATTGCATTTTTCTTATTAAGTTGATCTTAAGTTTTGCATAAATTCATCCTAATTTTTTCTTCAGATTTTCCTAAGTCACACTTGATACTAAATTTTTCCTAAGTCTGTCCTAAGATTTTTTTTTTGTAAACTGGGCTTCAGGTGTGACACTGTCTGCATGCTGCTACGTTTAGCCATTTTGGTACAATACCGGCTTGTGGTGAATAGACAGACGGACTGTCAGGAAAAACGACCATGGTATATACCACGCTAGCACTGCGCCTTGGACAGCTGCGCCTTGGACAGTGGACACAACACCACCAAACACATATAAATATTCATACAGACTATCAACACTCACTGAATGAATGGTACAGTAATAGTAGTGAAACACCACTGAACTACTGAAACATACAACCACATATCAACCAGGCGAGTATATGCCATAAATATATACAATACCGGTAAAGCCTAAATATCCGTGTCCTTTATTTCATTAACTGTTGCCAGACGAAGAGAATCACAAGAATATCTAAATATTTGGTACAAAAAACATGATGATAGCATAACAATAAAACGAGATGCAGAATGTTAGGTTCAAAACTACTAAATGTAAGGGACGCCAAACGGAAGGATTTAAAGCATTTCAAATCACAGCTCCATGATTCGACATAAAATAATTGTTCATCATCATTGTAAGATCATCTGAAAGCCAACAAGGTGACGCCATAACGGGACGCAACCGTACTGGCCCGCCCTGCAGTGTTACCGTGGAGCTATAATTAGACTCAAGGAGGGATGACATCATCGCCTGGCCTGCACGGCTGAAGCCGCCTGCAGGCCGGTTGTGGAGTGTTACAGACGACGATGACAGACGCCAGCAAGCAAAACAATACTGGCCCATTAGGCGGGCCAGTAATAAATGAGATATTTTTGTCGTCAAAACAATGCTTCTCATGATTACTATACATTTTTCAAGTAAGTAAAGACTAGAAGCACAAATAAGTTACAACATGATTATTCTTGTACAACTGGAACACGCTACTCGCCTTCCAGCTACCCCAAAGGCACTGAACGAGACAGTGACGTTCCAATCTCATGATTTTAATTCTATTCCCGCCATTTTTTCACAGCAGTTTTGAAACTTCTTCCTAATAGCAATCGGCTTAAAAGTGAGGTCTAGACAGCCGACTGATAACAAGTAGAGTGTCTAAATCACAGGACGAGCAGGGAATGGTGATGATCAGAGGCACTGTGAACAGAGTGCAGTTTGTCCTCGGATATAATCACGACATGAACATAATCGTACAAGTCCATCGACATCACCGACACAGCTGAACAGCAGAGCAACTTTCTGCAGATAACATCGTCTTGTGGCTCGCTCAAACGCCGGGTAATAGATGTCGTCTTTGACTTCCACTGTTTCACAGCTGCTGGAGCCGTTGCCATTGGTTACACTCGTTGATGACATCGACAGCCTCATCAGCTCCTCCACAGACTGCCGCGAGTTGAGGCGTTTGAGATGAGAAGGCTCACAAATCATCTCTGACAGACAGACACAGACAGACACACCCAGTCACATACTCCACTGGACCACCACACTAGTGACTCCACGCTCGACCAGTAGACAACCTGGAGCAGATGGCCCACATGTCACTCAAACAAGGTCAAAGCTCTGAAGGGAACCTAAACTGTTACTGCTACCTGCCTGCTATATCAACAGTAAATGCTGCATAACTTACAGTTATTTACAAACCAAGTGATGTCAGGTATTTCCAACTGGTCAAATTTCCATAAAACGCTAATACTCGTTTGGAGATGAATTTTCCAGTCATGAAGCCACACTGAACTGATGCTGTATAAAGTGTCTCAAAAGTATCATTTCTACCATATACACTTGTTCAGCGGCCTTTTGTCCAGGACAACCAAGGTAAGGCGGCGCCAGACAGGATTCTAATGAAGCAAGAGACGACGAATCAGCTGGATCATATACAAATCATCTGCACTTTGCTCCACACAGATAACCCCACCAGCAACGCATCACTCAATCTTTACAGACTGGATACTCCTCCTGACACCCAGCCAACAGAGTCGAATGCTAACACTTGCATTACTTTCACTTTCTGTTTAATCAGCCAATCTTTCTGCACTTACACCAGCTCAAGCTATGTCTCATGAAATAAAACCCTTACCAAGGACTATAACAGCCACATGCACTTCCTTCTGCCCAACTAACAGTGTACAAACGACTGCAGCAAACTTCTTCAAAGCACCAAAGTAGCAGCTACGTCAAAATATCGACGGCAAAATACCAATATTAAATTGTCCACCACCATTTTCTTTTGCTTTGTTTAATCAGGACATTTTATTGAGAATTTCACCGAAAACAACGTAATGAAAACAAGCTGAACTTTGCATCAAGTAAGTATTTAAGCAGACGGTGAGAAATAAATGCAATAAGAAATAACTTACTGTTAGCCCAGCAGGCGTCCTTGCACGACTGTCCTGGCTGAGACAATAGGACTTTGACTGATGATAACGGAGGCCAGATCTCCGGCTTCGGAGAACAGAAGTCTTGATGTTGTATGTAGGCACTGAGACGCAGCAGCATTCCCTCGTGTGTCATCTCGTACGGCAAATATGGCTTCACCTTACAGCCAATCACAGCAACTCTTACATTACTCACACTTTGAACACTGCTAAGGCCACAACACAGTCCTGTATGATAGCTGAGATTCTTGCAACCCTTCACTGACACAGGGATGGATTGACTCTAAAAACAGCAAAGTAAATGCAATGCATAAATCAGCAATTATGTACGTTATTAAAGAAATACATTAAATTTTGAGCATGCTCTGCCTCAACATCACCCAACTTGGGCACTGCCCATCTTACCACTCTTGGTACCCTCATGAATAATTCAACAAGGTGTCGTCTTAACAGGACGTAACACGACTGGCCCGCCATGCAGCCATGGAGATATAATTAGACCGGAGGTGGCATGACGGGTGAAGCCGCCTGCAGGCCCGCCGTGGAGTGTTACAAACCCCAACAGACGATGACAGACACCAGCAACTGTTACTAGTCTGGCCCCCTACACTATGTGTAGGTGGGCCAGTAATAAACATCACTGATGTAAGATAATAGCTTTGTCAGAGGTCTACACTCATTGTGTGCTTTCTAGCATCTACCTGTCCGTTATCAAAGGCCGTGAGAGCCATCTGCACAGCTCTCTCGACAGCTTCCTTGTCATTCATATCCACAGTGTAGACGTGCGGCTCTCCAATGAAGTCCTCTGCATACGGATGCTGACTTGTCACCTGCATCATCATCAACACAATCACTACTAGTAACCCTAACCCTAACCCTTGTCATTCGAAAATCCAAGATGGCTGCGGCCGCCATCTTGAAAATCGAAAAATCGCAAAATCTCGGCCGCGGTTCGAGTGATTTTGACGAAATTTGGCATAGTGATGCAGTTTGACCCTCTTGACCGTTAAAAATTTGAAATTTTTAAAATCCAAGATGGCAGCGGCCACCATCTTGAAAAATCGAAAAATCCCCATATCTCGTCCACAGTTCAAGCGATTTCGACGAAATCTGGGCCGATGACACAGTTCGACCTCGTTGGCCGTTCCGATCGTTAAAAAGCTGAAATTTCAAAAATTCAAGATGTCGGCGGCCGCCATCTTGAATAATAAAAAATCACCATATGTCGGCCGGGATTGGAACGATTTAGTCGAAAACATCATAAACCAACTCACAAAAAGATCATCTGCCACACCACTTATCACCATCGGGCACACGGAAAAATAAAACAGACGGAGTACCAGCTGTCCCCGGTTCACATGCAAAAGGACCAATGAAACGAAGCTATGCAAATCAAGACAGCATGTGAGTCCTACAAATTTCTCACTCCATAGAACTCGGAATCAGATTTGCTGTGCTGACTGGATTGTATTCTAGTTCTATTTTCACTGATTTCCCGGTATTAACCATGTGATGCAATGTAATATCTTCTTGCACTGACCTTTCTGTGGGTGGGTTTTCCGCTGAAGAACTTGGTGTTGAGTGCATTGTGTGGAGGTGAGAACTTTGGATTGATGAAGACGCAGCCTTGAGCGATTGCTTCCAGAGGAGCTGGGCCCTCGTATGGAAAGCCAAGTCCAATAAACAGCTACATGCACACACACAGAGCTGGGCCCTCGTATGGAAAGCCAAGTCCAATAAACAGCTACATACACACAGGTATCCTACAACCATCAGCATTGCCATCAGCAGCATAGCCTAGATCAAATCAGTCTGAAATTTTAACTCTTTCACTAAATTTTACACTTAAATGTTCAAAACAAAATGTAACGTAAATGGTACGTGGCTAAACCTCTAACACCACATGAACTTTCAAGCTGGTGTCGGTGATGAGCTGGCTGATGAAACTACCAGAGAAAGAGAACTGACTTGAGCATCTACCCACTAACCCAACAGACCACCCACGTAGCATGCATTTTAACACCACCTCAACGTCAGCCGTGCAGTAGAATGAATGAACTACACACACATAGATACGGACTTGGAGAGACGCAGACTAAGCAACCTTTGACTGCTGCAGCAGCTGATGGAGATCAGGTCCAGACAGAATGCCGTGATTGGTCACAAACGTCGGCATGATGGCGGACTTTCCCGACTCCACAAACACTGTCGCATGAATATTCACAAAGCGCTTGATCACTGACAGATACGAGTCTTTGCCCTACAGGTTGCAACAGAAAAAAACACAACTGTATGCATTTTAATGAAGTTCTTTCAACTGGCTGACGAGATTCTTTGCTAACTGTTTACAACACTACTGAATGTACATGTCAGATGCAAGTATTAAGCTGCAATTGAATACAAGCATGGCTCTCTTTTACAGTGTAACAAGGAATCAATAACCGTTTCCACAATAACAGTGGAATGTTAAGAACTTGTCAATGCAACAAATTTCAACAAGACTTGGCAGTTGTGAGCATGCTTAACTATCTAGGCATAGTACTGCTAACATCATATTTGCCGTTTTAGTGCTATCATTCTTGTTGTCTTCACACATGGTTTGATTCTTTGTGTGGAAAGTCTCTTCATTCATTTGAGCATTCATGTCTAAATCACTATACAAAGCAGTAGCCTCTACATTACTATTAGCACAACTAAAATGGAGAATGGAAATTGAAAATAAATTTGAAAATATTCAAATTCAGTTTCAATTTCAGTAAGTAATCAAGTCTGCAGTTATCCTCACCCATTTTGCAATACATGAGAATGATAATTTCGGCATATTCTGAACAGACTTTGTACTGAAGACCGTAGCACTAAAGTAAATATTGACTGAAAGTAACATCTATATGCTGGAGTGAAATAACACTGACACTCCACATGTATTCAGCCTTGCCATAGACGACGGCTTGGTTCATCTTCATCATGTGACTAGCATTGCTTGTCAATGTCGGCGTCTCGACGTGACGCTCCACGACAAACCCCATGAATGAGTTGTCAGGCGAATGAGCTATGAACATTCACATCCACACAAACCATGAATTAGTTGTCAGGTGAATGAGCTATGAACATTCACTGTGATCGAGTTGTCTGGCAAATCAGTTGTAAACATTCAATTATCAATGAACCATCATCTGACAACCTCTGCCATGTAGCCCAGGCTTTTGTCTCTGTTCATTTCTCAGCCTCAGTTTGTCTGGGAAATTACTGAAAAGTCAAGACACTGACTAAAATGCCTTGACATATAATAAAAACAGACAAGATTGTTTGTGGATCAGCTTCATGGGAACATGCTAAATTACATATAGTGTGTACTATTGGACACGTAATGCAATGGGAAACTCCCGGCCACAACAAAAAACTGCTATATACGATAACATCAGAATCCATGACAGCGGGATTCCCCACAGTGGTATTTCCACCACACTGTGCTATGGTATTTTGCACTGTCCTGGTACATTCTGGGGTTTTCTGGCATACACAAAGCTGCATACACATTTCCATATCCAAGAAAAATAAACAGTGCAGTTCAAAGTTTCCACGTGTGTGTAATGTTACAACAATACAACAGAATTAGCCATGACTTTTGTATTGGCAGGTGGAGTGAGCTAGCTGCAGCCTTGTACTACACAGTGTAATGTAATGCAGTGGGGAGTACTGACGGAACATGGTGAAGAACTGTTGGGGGTTCAGATTCTGCATTCCCCACTGTGTCTTGAGGTGATGTCCTTTCGCAAACACGTCATAGTTGAATGCAGGTTCTGTGCCGAATGAGTCGATAATCCGCAGCAGACAACTAGCAGCCAGACAAACACACATACAAGCACACATACAAGCACACATACAAACACACATACAAGCACACATACAAGCACACATACAAGCACACATACAAGCACACATACAATCACACATACAAACACACATACAATCACACATACAATCACACATACAAGCACAGATACAAACACACATACAACACACATACAATCACACATACAAACACACATACAAGCACACATACAAACACACACACAAACACACACAAACACACATACAAGCACACATACAAACACACATACAAACACACATACAAACACCCATACAAGCACACATACAAGCACACATACACCTGGCCGCCTTTTTATTCAGCAGCCACCCATAAAGGAAAAGAGATCACAAGGCTCATTTAAATTATTATGCTAGCGCCTACAACAGCGGGAGACAACTATTACACCGCAAAACAAAACTAAAATCAAATACTACAAAACAAGCATGCATCCTTAACTTTAAAAAATATATCATAAAATCAACACAAAAAACTAAAGCCGGTTTAGTCGCCTCCTACGACATCCGGCCCGGAAATGGAATGAGACTATTCTCGTACAATGGGAAGGGATGGAAAAGCAAAAAATACATAGAGCGAGTAAAAAATGTAAGAAAGGTAAAAGATACTAAAACGATAGAGTAAAAGGTGGGGAAGTGAAGGGATGATGGGGAGGGAGATTGTCCCGAGCCCACACTGGGCAATCATAAATGACAAAGTTCAACTGCAAGAAGTAAGGCAATGCACAAGCAGCAACAGATATCAGTGTAGTAGATCACAACCTGAACTTAGCATATCCACTGCGGACTTTACGCTTGAACTGAATCAGCCCAACAATGTCCGTGTAGATCATATCCACCGGGAGAATGCTGCGAACCTGACACTGAGATCCAGCATTCGGCAGCTTATCTAGAATCCTACACAGGCAACAATGCACTAGCTAGGGTCAGTTCTTACAAGTACAAATAACAATAGTGGTGATGACTATGCCTTTTCAAAAATCAATACAGCACGTTAAAAGGTATGCGACAACCTCCTAACTAAAATACACTTTGAACTAATACCTGGTTAACTAGCCAAAGAAGGTATGATTAAGTCTGTAAGAAACCAGTTCATTCATCAACGAACGAAAGCTTCACGTACCAATTTCACTCATGGCTTTTATTGGCACTAGCAATGCCACATGTCAGAAACAAACACACAAAGACAACATAAAATATAAACTTTCTATTGTACAGTCATATAATAATATGGATTAGGTATTTATAAATCATAATAAAATTATACACATTTTGTAATTACTGTGAATGCACTGGAGCAAACCACTCCTACTGTCGGTACTAGATTAAGCGGCCAACTTGTGACTATGTGAACAACTGTGCTTCTGCAGGCAGATGTTTGTTGTCCAGCCATCAGCATAAAAACATGGAAGACATCGGAGACTCGGCTTAAAAGCTGCTGGACAACAAAGAGCTAACACAACCGAGTGACTCGACTTACGCGGATAACTGATCAACTTCGCTGGTGATTGTCAGTTCATGACCCATGATGTACAGACTGGAAATAATATCACTCCACTGCACCAGCTCACCAAGTGGGCCACCTTGACACAGTTACATAATATCACACGTAACTGACACAGTTACATATCTGTAAAATCAGCAGCAGCAGCATTAGACTCTCGGTTGAATTCTCATCCATTTAAAAATATTCATTTTGGCCACATCAACTACACAGTTCTATAAGAAGACAGTAAGTTTTACAGCAAAACTAGCAAACTGGCAACTTACTCGACACCAATGACGAGCAAAGACAATACAGGCAGTCAATGTTTTAACGGTCATTTTACAGGTGAATTGGATGAGCTGGATACCTTCATGTACCTGCTATCAATGACAACTTTGGCAATAATTAGAACAGCTTCTATACATACAGGCTGCACGCCTTTCACATCAGCCAATCAACAGTGTTAAGGCACAGCACTCGTCTCAAACTACATCAGATTCATCACCTTTCTCAGCTAGTTCTGGAATGCGGAAGCCAGACTTTGTAGACAACAGGCCCAAATGAACCAGAATCTACAATACACGTCAATCTGTTACTTACTACTGCTACAACTAACACTACAAAGAAATGTTCACAGCAATCAAAACAAGCCATCACTGCTCACAGCAAATATGTTTCTTTTAAATTCACAACAAATTACTGGTTTAGCAGCTCTCTGCCAGCTTGACAGTAAAATTCTCGCTCAGGATATCTTTCCAAACTGCAACCACAAGACTTGTTACAAGCTGCCAAGCCATCAATCAATTGGTGCATTTGTATGGCAGTTCAAAAGCTGAATTAAAAACATGCATACAAGTAAAAATATAAAGTAATGACTAAACAATATAACACAATGAATTACATCAATAGAGTCATTGGTAGTTCGACAGAGCGTACTGGAGGAACGACTTTTTAAACCATGTTGACTTTGCACATATCAACGGGTACTCTTTGGCTGTCCGAAGACTACTAATTATTTCAGAGTCACGCTTAGCAGGTAATAGATAATTCAGACAATTATCAGTGTCTGCCATCTTGACGAACAGACGCTTGGTAAGCTGTTCTCGTCTATCTGCAAGATTGTGGCAAATCAGCAAGTATACAGTTGTAAGTGTACGCATTATCGCCTGAGATGAAGTCATTATAAATGATCTTCAAGGCACGCTTCTGAAACGACTCAATGCGATTGCTCTGTTCAATCGTCAGACTTGTGTGCCATGCAGGACATGTGTACTCAGCGACTGGTCTTATCACAGACTTGTAGAAGCACAGCAGGTCACCGGCTGACATCCCAGCGCGCTTCAGCTGATTAACAAAGTGTAAAACTGTTTGTTCAGCTTAGAGCAGACAATGTTAAGATACTAGGCATGCAATGATACGTCACCCGTTTGCGATGTCTGGCTGAAAGTGTACCATTGCCCAGCTGAGTCGAAGAAGCCAAATTCTCCGCCGAGCGCAGCCACATTGGCCACGTGCGGTTGATTCGCTGCCGTATCCACACGTAGTTGGGACGATGTCCGGGATCACGCAGCTTCTCCATCAGTCCAGCCAGGTTCAAGTTCCACTTGGCCTGTTTGCCAGCACCACAGCAACAATAGTAGTAAAGGAAAGAAAGTAAGGAAGAGTATTTATATAGCGCCATTTATACTATGCATAGTCTCAACGAGCTCAGGCATGGGTCACACAGTTTTACCTACAAATTACACCATGCCTGCCTTTCCTCCGTAAGCGTTCACCAGATGGCGCCACCCTTAACTCAGGTAGTAGACATCCAATTGCAGCTTACTACTCATCTATCGACCCCGGGTGGCTGAAATGCTGAGTTGACCTGGTTGGTTGACCTATAGCGGACGGTTTGGTTTACCCACATAATGGTCACCCGTCAGCTACCGGTCGAGCACAGGACAGGGAAAGTTCGCCGGCCAAAGACCGATGTTCTACCGCAGTGCCATGCAACCAACTGTAGTACCAGCATTAGTAACCATAGCAACAGCATTCTAGCATCCAGCAGCCACATATCACAACCATGATGACAGACATTTTCCAGCTTTTGCTCAATTTCGTCTTCCACTTCATCCAGAACAGAACCTTTGGGATTAACCGACAGATGCCGGACGTCCTTCTGGCAGATGTACCACGCGAATAAACATTCACATTTGGAAGGTAATGCAGTGGGCCAAGAAAGAATCATTTACATTTTGACAGTGACTCCAACTTTCTACAGTCAAACATTTATAGTAATGTTATGCCTGATCTGTACTTGTTTTCAATAATAGACTGCAGCGCCAGTAAGATAAAAAGTTAACCAAAGGTCACCACCGCATTTCACATATAAAACTATAAATGTCGTAAGTACAAATTCTGCAATACAACTGGTTCAGATGACAAGCTGTTAAGCTGCAGTGGAGATCTATACTTCAAGTGCCTGCTAGTTCAGTGATGTGTGGTAGCTGTGAAGATGGTAGTACAGTACCTCGACTGGAGGAGGTAGAGTTGGCTTGGTAAGCACAGGAACTTGGCCTGGTAACGGCGGACACCAGGACTCCACCTGAGTCACAACATATCAACAACATCTTCACTCCTGCTTCACACTGATCACCAGCATTACCAGCAAAAACTTCTTCATTAGAATGTTGTACAAAGATTTAGGCTGCAGTCAAAGCTGTTGAACTTTACACTAATTCTCTTACCTATCAGCAGTCCATCAGCCGTGTCTGCGTATTATGTTCGTATGTAAAGCGATTCTTTTATGCTCTGATGACGTTTACAGTTTTACATTTTTTACCATCGTGCATATCTCTATTGTTTGGTTGCGGTTTGTCGACCTTTTATTAAACTCATGATTGATTGATTGATTGATTGACCTACAAGGCTCTGTCAACCAGCTTATCTATGATGATCTCATCTCTATGCATCATCCCACTCATGTGCTTCACTCCATGCACCGACATCTCTTGAAAACTCCTCCCACTAATCACATGATTGACAGTTGTACATTGTATATCACATAACATAACATCAGGATCAGCACTGTTCTGTCTGGTAGAAGTTCTTCATCTCTCAAGTCTTGCAAGTGTAACCTCAAAACTTTGGACTCTGAACCATTCTTCCTCACCTGATCACTTCCCACTCACCCGGTGACTGCTCGCATTGCCAATTCAGGCTTTCATGCCTCTGTGCAGTCATAAGCTCACGTATAATAATAATTATCATTATATAATAATAATTAGCTCCATATGGGACTGGCAGTCGACTCCTACTTACTGCCAACATTAAAGTCACGTGACACAAAAACTAGGACAATAATCAAAAATCTGGCCACGATAAGCTTTAGGTATTGTGCCCTAATTTAAGAATCTGTGGTCATTTGCCAGCCCCCGTTATAAATGGGGGTAGAAACAGCCTTTGAAAATGGCCGAATTTCCGACTTTCAAGGGCTCATGACCTTGACCTTGGATCGGGTCATACTGCATACTGTCATGCATCACTCGTCGACCTCTACCTACATACCAAATTTCATTGAAATTGAAAAACGTTTTGTGGACGGACGGACGGACATACAGACTGACATTTGAAACCCAGCTTATTAGGTCGACTCAGAGAAGTCGACCTAATAACAAACACATTTCTATACTGCCATAAGGTTGTAACTTTATGCAAGAAACTATCTCACTTCTATCTAGATTACTCTTACAAGACTGATCATGATATAATGCATATGACCGGCTTTATACTATCAGAGGAAGTTGTAGGCCTCAACTATTAATACACAAAGAAGGAAGAATGGATTGGTTAAAACCAACCTCACTGAGGTAGTAACGGAATGAGCAGAGACTTCCATCAACACCGTACTCCACGTAGCACTTATCTGACTTCCAGAAAGACGTCATCCACTGGCACGCACAACATACAACACTACTCACTACAAGTAACTTATGACTCGCGCATTGACTCACGCAGACCTGTGAGTTAACCCTAACCCTAACCCTGACTCACGCAGAGCTGCGGTTTACTTGCTGTTTCTCATCCGTAATGCACGCATGACTTGTTATAAGTTCATATTCCATCACGTTATATTTCATGTGTTTACAATTTTATAGCAATAGTAAGTCACATCGCATGGATATGAAACACTCGTCACTGAATCCAGACACAGTGATAAATTCAGTTTGACAATTAACTCACAACACTCTGCAGACAACAGTGCCGACGTCCATTCTTGCACCAATGAACTGCAGCTCGGCCTAGACTGGCCATTAACCACACAACATATTCGATCCATCATCAGCTGGTACTCTGGCGTTTGTGAGCCAGTAAGAACGTTACATGGTTACAGTTAGAGTCAGGTTTAGGAACAACTTAAACATTTACAAATGGTAGAGTACCAGCTGAAGATAGATGGGACTCTGATCACCACATGCATTATCAACACAACGTTCTCGGTGGCTAACACACTCAACGGTCATCACCTTGTTTGTTTCATTTCACAGTCATAGCAAGACAACTCACCGCCATCTTCGCGTTGCAGTGTGGATAATTACTCGACTCTTCAACTGTCAGGGCGCAGTCTTCCTGAACGCCAAGCAGCAGATCTGACGGACAGAAAATAAACTCACTGTAACGTGCTACTGTTAGACGTTTCAAGCACCGTTACAACAGACCACTAATAGGAAGTCACTTGGCAAACCTTCAATAAAACCGCAGCTACTGCTATTTCTCACTGTGGCTGCCACTGGCTGGACAGTATGAATTCAACGAGGCTTTCTACTCCGGCTATATCACACCTCTGGGATTACAACTCATCATACAAACTGATAATCATGATGACTCTAGAATATTTTCTGGAAATCTGTAAGAGAAAAGCTTTTTTACATCGAGAATAACCGATGCACAGTCTTTTTGCAAGAACAAAGTTTCTTGTTTCATCTCACACTAGAGTAAGTGCATTTAGGTGCAAATCCGTTGGCAACTTCTTCATCAGTAATATCAAAATTATACAATATTTATTCACTGTCACAATGCAAAGTAAAATGAAAAATTCCTTAATCTGGATCCAGATCCACTCCACAACGTTAACAACGACAGAAGTCAAGAATTCTAGATGAATGTTTCAGAAATCTGGAAGTGGTAGGCCTTAATCAAGAACAATCAAATTTTTGCAATCACTTAAAAAATGCTATGTGAGTCTCATACCTTGTGCATTAACAGAAATTTGATTGTGTGGCGTGGAATGTAACAAGCTTTCAACTGGTCGTATTACACTGCTGTGAGAACTGAGAGAAGACTGGTTCGTTGGAGTCAACAGCTTTAACCTCTCCTCAAGTGAATTAACCCGATCTAAAACGTTTTCGAACAGCACCGCCATCGTCTTCTTTAAATCTGCACAGCACCATTTCAGTACACTATGTCACATGCTCGTTTGAACTGCATTAGGATTCAAATCAGCACACTTGTCAAGTATTTAGGAAAGTGAGAAACATGTGGAGCAGCACGACCAAAGGTCAAGCGTCTTTGTTTGTTTTTGATATAAAGTGTAGAATATGAATTTGTTATGCAACAACAGTTCCTGTTGACTGATGCTTGGAACATACATACCCAATTCAATACCTGTCCAACGTGATAAGAAAGCAGTAAAGACAGTTTGTACTGGCTCATCTGTGAAGAACAGTAACAGTACAAATCAAACTAAAACTGACTGAATTTTAGCTAACAAACATGTTCAACCAGCAGCCAGGCCGTGTTATTATTCACCACCAATGTATGGTATAATGGTGGAACAGTTTGGATGAGTTCATGATCACAGGTCACTACGTTGCATTTATGACTTTCAGAGTAGCCGAACCAGTAGCAGCTCGCAGTTCCAGGGCACAGGCTTCAACCTCAGCAGCCATCAGGTAGCAATTCTGGGCACAGGCTTCAACCTCAGCCATCAGGTAGCAGTTCCAGGGCACAGGCTTCAACCTCAGCAGCCATCAGGTAGCAATTCTGGGCAGGCTGTTCATCCATCTACTTCATAAAGCAGTATAATTTGGAAGGAAATTGCAACTGGAAAGGTACAAGTAGTTAGTATCAGATGCCCAGAGTGGGTTCAGCTTCGGAGCTGCTCTACATTTGTACCAAGTATGCAACTGCCTTGACTTTCACTCTATTATTAACAACCAGAGTAAACATACCATAGCCCGTCAGTCGTCCAGCGTACGGCCCATCAATGGCATTGCGAGTATCACGTGCCAACGAACGTACGTACTTTTCACTAAGCTGCAGAATTTCACCCTGCAAGCAAGCAACCAGACTATCATATCCTCCTAGAACAGCAGCTTTCAGCAATCGCACGGCCTACAAACATCCCTGCATGTGTATGACAGCTAATGTGACCCTTATTACACTAGTTTTGAGAAGTTTCACAGGATACTAATAAAACTACCCAAAAAATGGTGTTCATATCACAGCCCAATGAGCTAATCGTAATATCGTAGCATTTCATCTCGTGATATCGTATGATCTTTATACGATCTGGCGCGTCCTGGTGTAGCGCTGCCACTGGTCGGCAGCCTGTCGGTGGTATCGTTTCATCTGAACTCAGCCGCAGATACATCAGTTGCATTGCTGATTACTCAACAGACGCAGTTTCACAAAGCTGCCATGCTGGTCCGCACATCCATGCTGGAGTCATCACTCAACATCAAACAGTTTCACAAGAATACAGCAGCTTTACAAATTACTAGAACCATTATCTAGAGTAAGTAGCATGCAACGACATTAAAGTCAGATCTGCACCAGCTGCCGCGGACAACCACCCACGCCGCCGACTGCCGTGGCGGTCAGCGATGTGGAATTGTGGATGGTCATCCAGCAAGTGGTGTGGGGAAAGATATCGCGACGGCCAAGTGTCAGGTGCGACCGTTCTGACACGGAATTGAAGCTCGTGTTATTTGCATGTGGTGGACGGCATCGCGGCACTCTGTCGCCGACTGGCCGTCTATTCGGGGTCTTTCAGACGGCAAATGACTGTCACTGAGATAATTATTGCCAATCTACATTGTTTGTCCCACAGCGAGCGCTGTGTTGGCCTATATACGTTCATGTATCTGTTGCTATGAATGCGGTCTGTGCCGGCGAGCAATGCATATTTGAGACATGCGTTCGTGCACGATATCGTATGATATCTGCATCTGCATGCCACGATATCGCAAGGTCAACGAATTCTTGAACGATATCGCGATATTGCATAATCGATATGATCACTAAAAAAGAATCGTGATGGCCTTTGAAGGTCATAATTTTTAGGACAGCAGAGTAAGCAGACCACCACTACTACCTCCACCAATGCAGTTTAGTGAATGCTTTACAGCCAGTTCCCTTGGTTTTGCTGTCTCCCCTTGTTTCAAAGTGAACCTTTCTTGATCAGCAGCACAGGTTTTCACAGACAAAATGTCCTTCGTGTCACCTAAACTTACAGCATCAATGAACTAACTGAAAGTCAAAGCAATGATCCCAAATGCTGCCTCGTAGTTTTTATCCACACACCACTGGACTCACGCGGGAAGGTGCATTGTTCCCTTTATACTGGCAGAGCTTTCTGATGCCAGTAGCGTACTTTCAGGGTAGCAGTACAGCATCTTTTTTATTTTCTAGTTTTTTTTTACATAAATACCAGAATAACAAATAGTATGGTTACTGCCAGTAAAGTGTTAACTAACAATGTTTAAAGTTTACATACGCGAAGTTCATCAGGGTTGACCATTTCATCTGGGCCGCCAA
>Ga0209780_1001423_pt1 | contig 15708 bp, 6 predicted proteins | sample WorMetexBAHAMAS2_FD_187384 | JGI IMG/M metagenome (GOLD analysis project Ga0209780, IMG submission 187384) | Marine gutless worms symbiont microbial communities from Max Planck institute for Marine Microbiology, Germany - Inanidrilus exumae... | ecosystem: Host-associated > Annelida > Digestive... | reverse complement strand
TCCGGCTTTACTTCGCTCAACGGCTTGATTTGTTTACATAGTGTGTTAGACAAAGCCGGCTCTCAGTCGGTTTTCAAACGCACTTAAAATCCTCGCATTTTCATTCATTCATTCATTCATTCATTCTGACTTAAGACGGGTGTGGCTTTTATTTTATGAATCAGTTTTCATGTTCTAGTTGCCTCACCCAATCCGATGTCGTGTGTAGGTAACATTGCTGTTCACTTGTTCCTCGAGAAGACGCGGCGTATGTATGACCTGGAGACGCTGTGGACAGTGGGCGTTGAACATGACGACCTGTCACAGAAGAACGTCATGGATGACGTCGCGACGTCGACGACACTCGAGGACTTCTCGTTTGATGCTGAGCTGAAAAGACTGCGTGCACTACGAGGTTACGGAGACAGCAGTGAACAGGCTGCTGAAGAACCCAGTGCAGACAGCATTGAAAGCCAAGAACACTGGCCACAGCAGTAGATTTATTACACAGATAACTTTTTATACCATCGCCACTCGACAATGTTGGCGAAGGCGTTATTTTTAGGCTGTCCCGTTTGTCCGTCCGTTTGTTCGTTTGTTCGGTCAGATATTGTTACCACGATATCTCATGAACGGCTTGAACGATTTTTTTTTATAAAACTTTGCCCTCTGATAACATTCTGGGGTCAAAAGTCAAGGGAACAGCAGGCCGTCAAGGTCAAATCTTGTGAACACCATATCTCAAGAACTACTTGAGTAATCTCGTCTCAATGAAACTCACAGGGAATAATCAACAGCCCTTACTGATAACTTGGTTAGGCGTTGGAGGTTAAAGGTCAAAGGTCATGGTCAGACCTTGATTTAAATATGTAGTTGTGAAGGCATCCACGTCGACGCTGGGGCGTGGAGGCCCATCTTTTAGTTTTCATTTGTGGTACCTCATCATGCAGTCTTTAATGTTCTCCTAAATTTTCAAGTTCCAGATGCAAGTGAATCATTTCTATATTTGTGCGTTTATTTTTGTTTTTAGTGATTTCATTGTTTTATTTCAAGCTTCTGACTTACTTACGTTCCACAAATTCTTTGCACCATTGACTTCTGGCACCAAGCATGTTGTTTATGCAGACTCTTGAACATCGCTTGTTGATTTTTCCTGTTAACTCTTAATGGTCAGTAAACGGAGTGCATGTTATCTTTGTTGTTGTCAAATTCTTTTAATTAGTGTTAGTGTGAGAAAGCGCGGCTCTCCTTTTTGTCGTTTAGTTTTTTGTTATCATTAAATTTTTAATGCTGTAGATGTTTTAGTTGTTGCGTATTTTTGTCAGAATTGGCTGGGAAAATGAGGTTGCATTATACATATGCACTTGCCAAATACTGATTATTGAATACATCATTACATTTATTAGTAAGTAAAATGAGATTTTATTGACAAACTCTATTCAGCTTTATGCACCATTGTAGGAACATACCAACACACAGAATAAACAGTGCAGAGAAAGCACTTAACTTTATGCAAACATTTGGTAGTAGCCTATTCCAGTAATTGCTTGATTGCTTTCTTAATAATATACTACTACTACGCATCACACAGCTGAATGCTACGACAGTATCTTTTAATTTCTATATTAGATGTACGTATTAGACAGTTTCATAAAAAGCTATTCAATACGAGATTGGGCTACTGCATTGAGTTGCAGAATTCTAAAGTATACAGTAGAATAAGTTAAAATTTGCGTTTCAACAGCTGCACGTTAAGTTTTGCAATAACCAGTCTCGCAACTTTTGTATTTTACAGCAGAAACAAGAACTTTTGTCTTTTCCTGAATAGGTCACATTATTGTTTTCAGTAAAGGTAAAACGTCATTACCATTTCAACTACAGTTCAACGAAACAGTCTGTCGCGTTGAAACGGTTGAATGATTAACATACATCATATGCAGTACCAGTATGTGAATGCTCAGTGGCGGATCTAGGATTTTACAAGGGCGGGTGTGCAATCCATCTGAAAGGGGCAACAAAGGCGCCGAGACCGAGACGCCAAAGGCGTCGAGGGGGTGGAGAATGGGGAGGGCGTATCCCCCTCCCCAGCCGACTAGAGGGTTTGGGGGAGCTTACGACGCTGCCCCAGCGGGGTCCGGGGCAGAGCCCCGACCAAAAACGAATTTGTTGCATTTCAGCTTTAAACTATGACACCTGGTGCCAACAATTTTAATGATTTTCATGAGAATCCACTTACCAAATTGCGTACAGTTTAAACAGTAGGCTTATTAAGGCAAAGTGGTTTACAGGAGTCTGTGGGGCAGTTTTTAAGAAACCCTTGGCCTCGGGTCTATTTGTGTTAATATGCGTAATCGATGTTGGCCTATACTATTTTTGTTCAACTTCAATCGTTGGTTGTCATTTCCACACATACTGATAGGCAGAGTGTGGATATGTCTGTGGCGATTACTGTTTGATTATTTGTAAATTTGTCACTTTGTACGGTTACGGATTTCTCCGCTGGGGATAAAGCTAGCGGCGTCAAATTTTGCACGATGGTTCATGGGCGTCCTGGGCATGGAATCTCCCATTTTGGGGAACATTGCTCCTCCAGAAGCCCAAAATCCGACGAATCGGCGCCCGTTTTGATAATATGTTCTTTTCAAAAAAGGCACCGTATCAAAGGGGCGGGTGTCTGTTGATTGCATTGTTACGAAGGAAAAAAATTAACGAAGAATTGGCAAACTTAGGTCAGTATGAATGGTCAAATTACTCCCAGAAGAACGGGGTGGGAGCCTTGGAACAGAAGACGGCCGCTAGGTTTGGGATGGAGTTCTTCTTCATTATATTTTCAAGATTTCTGCAATGTGAACATTACTTTTACTGTACATACAGATTGCAATGAAAATGAAGAAACATCGGCAATGACTTGAGTTGACATATAGGGCCTAGTCGTAGCACTTGTACTACAGATGCTGCAGTTTGCTAAAAGACTACGCGACACAGGTAAAAGCAAATGGCGTCGAAATAAGAATTCATGGTGTCTAGAGAGTGATCTGTGGACGTTCTGTTTGTACATGGACGTGCCTTACGTGTGTCGGATCTATAGCGGGACCGCCGGAACGTATAGGAGCCCCAAGCTGCTATTAAATCTCGCTGCTGGTTACTATTTATTCACGTTATTATATAATTAATCTAAAGCCGAAAGTTTTCATCGAATGTCACTCACGATGGGGACCGGATCCTCCCACGAAAAGGGAAACCTCCCACGGAAATAGATGGACTGTTGCAGTTTACATAAAGTTTTCGGCTCTCGCTACGCCACGGTCGGCCATCCCAGCAGTTGCTAAGCACTTGTAACACAATACTATGTAGCGCGTGAGGACGGACATGCAGAACAGCGGACGGAATTGCTATGCTGACGTGCAATAAAAACGGAAAAGATAAGACAGGTTGCGGGATCCTCGGCATAGGCCGACGACTAAGCGACTGTGATGAATTGTATTGCCGTTGCTGACTGTCGTTGACTGTGGCGACCAGTGACGTCCCCGACCCTTGCAGCATGAGCTAGAGACGCTCGGCTGACGCAGATTAAAATCTCACGGCTGCATGGATGAGCGGACGGCGCTGCTGAGAGTTGCCCGGCAATTGACAAGCTACCGGGAGGAGAGGCTGACCGACAGCACTTCGTGGTGGTGTTTGTCGGCGTTCTTAGGCCGCATCGCACGCACGGAGTGCATAGATGCGGCCTATTGCTACAGACGTCGCACGCAGTGTGGTCTGTGTGTCGGTCATACGGGTGTGGATGAATCGATCGAGATGCCGTTCGGGGGGCTTACTTGTGAATGCAAGGAACCATGCAAAGATGGGGTCAAGATGGCAGCTGCGAGGGGTGACAAATCAACTATGCGGCCTTTTGCCAAATTACGTTGGACACTTGTTAGTAATATTTGTTGATGATGGCTGTTGTGCCGATTCGGCATCGTCTGTACAACGCAGATTTGATGGACATGGGTCCATATTTGTTGACCCAACCCAACAGCAAATGGACCCAACCAAACCCACATTCAGGAATACCGTACTCCGCAAGGATACTGTTAACACCTTGGGCTATAATCTCCAGTATGAGCCGCGGTGCCCAAAGTGTCTGACAGCCAGAGCAGCACGGTGTGTCTGAAATTGTCTATCAATCCATGACACATGCACATCTAAGTAAGACTGTTTACGGTAGTCGTCCGTATACATATCGGTGCACAGAGATACCGTGGGGCAGCACGCGACGGCGGGCCAGTAGTGTTGCGTCCCGTTAGGGCGACATTAGTGGCATTGCATGGTTAGTGCATTAACAAATGGTCAAAGAATTTTGACGAAAGGCCGCATAGCAGGGGGCGGACTTTCCACATCAACCAGCTAGGAGCATTGCAGTCGGCTGCAGCTGTCGCGCTGTAATGCCATTATTACATACACCGCAGCAGAAACTTCCAATGTTTTTCAATGGGCCGGACAACCCCCAAGACTGCTCCTTTCCGTGTGGAATGTCGACCCCATCTAATACGTGTTTCCTGGAGTCAGCTCCCCAAACGGCATCTCGATCGGTTCAGCCGTTTTTGTACAACACATACGTGTGACTAACTCAGAGACGGAGAGACCACGTCATGTGTGACATCTGTAGTAATAGGCCACATCTATGCACTGCGTGCAGTGCTGTTAACAAGACAACAACCCTCAAGACCAAGACACCCAAAAACTGTCTAAAGACTGTCTTGAGGCAAGACACTGTCTGGAGACTTAACATCACTGACTGCGTGCGCGTGCATGTGACGCTGCCTAATAATTCGTTCATTTCGTCAGTTTCTGTCATTAGATAGACAAAAACAATGGTAACACGAACAATGCACATGGACTAAACTATTTACAGTGCTGGCAGAAACAAGACTGAGAAAGAAAATCGGACAGAGCGTCTCATCGACAATTCGAGTGTCAGACGCTGTCTATATCGCGCCGTGTGTCGTCGACGGCAGTGGAAATAAGACCGCGTTCGTTCGACGTTGACGTCGAGCAGCAAATCGATTGTACTGCGACTAACGGCAGACAGACCGGAGGGTCGGTCGGCGACAGTTGGACGCCGAGCAGCCGTGGAACATGGCTTGCCGTCGACGACGTGCTTTGCCGCAAACCCAGTACGCTTCGTCCGCCTGTCTCGCCGAATATGCGCCTCGTCGTCGCAGATAGATTACCTTCTGAAGCGGCGCGGCAGTGTGCGGAGTAACTGGACGCCACACGGCTACGGCGACGTTTGAACAGCTGTGCAAACACCACCGCGGCTTTCTGTAGCTACAGTTGCAATCAGTTAGCGACCGCGCGTTCCACTCGAGCCGTCTGCCCGGCGGCAACGTTGCGTTCTCCGAGGCAACACTTCACGGCCGGCTGCTGAAGTCGTAATAAGACGGTGCGCGGCGAGCAATCGTCGCCCATTCTTCTTCGCCACGGCCGCGGCTCGCGCCGTCTTTGTCGTCGGTTTGTTGACGGAGCGGTCTAGCGCACGACGTCGACGTACGTCGTTAGACTCGGTCACGTCCTTACTCCGCGCTCGTTGTATGCGCTGATCAGCGCCTGGTCACGCTTCCAGCAGCGTCTAACGTTTGCGAATATGCCAGCCACACAAAGTAGTTAAATCCAGTAATATATAAATTTAGAAATAAGAATAAAGGTGTCACTGGCAGAGCTGGATTCATACTGACTTTCATCGTATTGCGGGAAACAGTCAAAAATGTCGACGATTTTTTCTTATACATATTTTATCGAAAAATCCTTGTTTTTAAAGATGGTCAGAAATACTTGACCGTTTCACTGCAGAGATATAACTATGCGGATTAACCGATAAATTTTATACCATTTCCGCTTACGAAAAGTTCTGACTGCCACTCACTTATAGCATGATGCAGTGGGCATCACTGGTAGCTATTTGGCGTTCGTTGCTGATGAGGAACTTGAGTGAATATAGCGAGACAAGTGGCTTCATTTTGCCGCCAGCAAACCCAATTAGTCGATCATCAGCGCAGCGTGGACTGCGGCATCCATGGCATCGACTGGCTCTTGTCGTCGGTGAGTGACTGTTGGTCCATGTAGTGCTTCCTGACCGTGTTTTATAGCCACAGACATGCGCCCGTTCCCGCCTGCTGCTGCGTTCCACCTGGATTAATGGTTATCTAATTAGACGTTACTCGCCGGAAGGAACTGAAAATCATGTACACACTACAAACACAACGGCATAAGCAACCACACTCAACTTCCGTGGATGGCGATAGAACCAAAGGCGTCCACCGGAGGCGCTTTGACACCAGTAGTCGTACAATTCACTTCCGTGTTGCTTAGATAACGCCGCGTTTTTTTTCAAAAGCGACGTGATCTCCGTAGCTCTGCCAGTGCGCCACTCTGCCTGCCTGCCTCTTTGCCTGCGGACACTTCGACTTCCAGTGCCGCGTACTTGGACACGACGTCGTCCACTTTATAGTGGCGGCAATATGGTCGACCAGCACGCTCTCGCTGCTACTCGAGGTCTATTGGCAGCGTACTGACGTACCGCTCTTTGAACTGCATTGTTTCCTTGTTCTGTCTGAACAGAATCACGTTCGATAACGAGATGTTGTGTGACTAATCAATGTGCGTTACGTAGTGCAACAAAGACAGCCAAGACATCGCCAAGCGTCGAATGAAAGGCTACTAATGACACAGGCTTACTGGTCGTCGAGACATATGCGCTTAACATTCTTACCTGTCTACTTGCTTACTGAATATGATCACAGGCTGCGCGGTAGCGCCAGCCCTGTGTTAACGGCGACTGGCTTTGTCAATGGGAAATGGCAATTTTCGACCCCACAGAATCGACACCCCTCAACCGATCACCAAAAATTTGTCATAGGTGATTACGTCGGCGACCCCTACAGCTGCGCCAAATTAGGTGCATATCCGTCCACGGGGGGCTTCTGGGCACATAGGTGAAATATAACTAAAATTATTTTTATTTATACCTTTTTGGAAACTCACCTACAGGTCAGACACGTCGACGGATTTTCACGCATGATGGCTCAAACGACGCGGACTCGCGCAAGGATGTGCCTTTTTGGGGACTTTTTCACATTGCTCCCCATTTAGGGGTGAAAACCACAAAAAAAAACAATTTTGGGGAGTGAATAGGCGTTTTCAAGCGAAACTGGCGAAATCGAAAAACGTGTATATTATCAAAACTACTGCACCGATTCCGACCAAATTTTGCACAGTGATAAAGACCACCAAATGCTCCTCGTGGGTGGTCCCCACACACGCATCACAAATCCAAGATGGCGGACGGCCGCCATCTTGGAAAAATTGAAAAATTATTACATCTCAGCCGCGGTTCGAGCGATTTTGACGAAATTTGGCACGATGATGCAGTTCGACCCTCTTGACCGTCCCGACCGTTAAAAATTTAAAATTTCAAAAATCCAACATGGCGGCGGCCGCCATCTTGAAAAATCGAAAACTGACATATCTCCTTCGTGGTTTGAGCGATTTCGACCAAATTTGGCACAGTGACGCAATTCGTCCTTCTTGACCGTTAGGATCGTTAAAAATGTAAAATTTTAAAAATCCAAGATTGTGGCTGCCACCATCTGGAAAAATCCAAAATCGAGATATCTCGACAACGATTAGACCAATCGCCACGAAATTTGGCACGGTGACGCAGTTCGGCCCTCGTGACCGTTTGGTCCGTTACAAATTTGCGATCTAAAGAAATTCAAGATGGCGGCGGCCGGCATCCTAACAATTTAAAAATTACGATATCTCGGCAACGGTTTGACCGATCTGCACAGCATTTGGCACGATAACGCATATTGGCCCTCCGAACAAGGCGTGCTATTCATGAAAGTTCGCACGCCAGTTTCTGTGCGTAAATTTTGCGTACGCAAATTCTTTCGTGCGTAACGCTATTCACAAAACTTTCTTACCGGTACGTACGAAAAATCGTAAATTCTTGCGTAAATATACGCACGATCTGAGCTGTCGTACGACAGAAAATTTTCATACGTACGCACATAATAGTGAATAGCATGCCAGACCAGCAGCTGATATTTCGAACTTTTAAAAATCTTAGATGGCGGACGGCCGCCATCTTGAAAAATGGAAAAATGTAGTATTAATGGACATTATTAATAGCCTACTCAAAACTGGTAATAAAACAGCAAATATAAATGTAAAAAACTGCAGTTTATACACACTGTTAACGGCGACGGATCGAAAACCGCAAAAATCATAAAAAGGCAATGTTAACCATACTAACATTGACATTCAGGCTATGTTAGTGTGGTTAACATTGCCTTTTTATGATAGCGTATAGTGTTCTTTAATCATCATGAAGACTGAATTCTTCCAATGATCATATGACTAGCGTGGACCGTGACCCTGAAGTTAATTACTTATGTCACGTTAATCAAAATTCGTGGAACATATTTACTTACTTACGGCGTCACCATCAGGGGGAAGTTTGTCCGGGGGCCTTTGTCCGGGGGACTTCTTTTCGGGAGTGCTTTGTCTCCCTTATATCCTATGCACTACCCGCTTGATGTGTATTTCTTGCTACAGGCCACTATGCTGAAATTAACGCTTTTTGAAGCGAGCACACAAATATGGTTATACTACAAACATCATCACCACAGATAAGTTATTATCTAGTCAAGCCATTACTCTGTGTCGGCGTATGCAAAATGTATCACGTCATCTGAATATTTTGTTGCCATCTATAAGACGTTCAGTATTCATTTAGAACTACTGGCACCAATGACTATCTTCTCCCACACTATATACTACAGAGTGGTCCAAAAAACGAACACCAATTTTAACCATTTTTTCACTGTTATAACAAGAACTAGTCACAGCCTACGGACGACAAACCGTCCCTGGTAGGGACGTGGTCACGTTATGTGACCTATTGAAAACTTTTTAAGGCTCCAATCATATCACTTGAACGGGTAGTGCATAGGATATAAGGGAGACAAAGCACTCCCGTCAAATTTTGTACACAGATTTGCTATATCAATTCTAGCAACAGGATGACATATCGTTCACAAAATTGGCGTGATTATGGTCACGTGACTGTTTTAGCGTTTGTCAGCGACAGCTGAGCTACTTTTTATCATGATTATCCTCGTCAACATTACCATCATCGTCGTTGTTAGAATTTTCGCGACGACAGACTCCGGATAGTGTAAATTTTACGAATTATGAGAATATATTTTCATTCAATAAGTGTATATCATTAATTGAGTGATTCATACAAAATTTTCAGTATTTATGGTTGATACTATTTTATGTGCATAATTTTGTAGCTATTGTTCTCCCGGTTAAAAGTGACACTTCAGTGGCATTGTAGTACTGATAGTGTGTATTCAGACGTCCACACAGTCCTTAGTGTCCTGTTGAATGAGTAGGCATAGAGAGCAATTAAATGTTTCTGCTGACATTATAGTCCTGATAATATTCTTTTGATAAACACCAGCAATAACTGGTGAAGTATAGTCATCTGCACTCTAGCAGAGCTCGACTCCATTGTTAATCGACAGACGTCTGTTTTGCGTCGTTAAGTGCGGTAGTTTTGACTTGAATATCATTGTCTTGGGCTTGTTCTTCAGGTTTGGTTTCTTCGTCTTGAGCTTTATTGTCTTGGACTTCGTTTTCAGCTTTCGTACGTTGATAGCATTCCTGGGATTCATCGCTGAGCAACTGGAGGTACACATGTTCAGGTACAGGCATTTTCTTTAGACCTTTGTAAGCACAGTCTTGGTCGTGCGATTCAGTCTCCGGTCTTGGCATTGGCAACGGAGGTTTAGTGCCTTGGTCATCTTCTTCTGTTTCATCGCCGAGGATATCGAGGTATGCATTATCGAGCCCTTCTTCAGAGGCAGCTGCGGAGTGATTCTCTTCAATTATTGTGTCGTAAACACTGACAGCGTCTTCAAGCTCCTCGCAGCGGTAGATAGCATTAGTAGTCACTACCTTGTTGCGCGCGTGTTTACGCCGATCTGTACAGACATACGTTCACATGCATTTCATCTCATGTCAATAATACAGAAAACACAATGTACTAATCAACAAAAGCACACAGGCACATAATACCGTACGTTTTTCAGTACTATACGCAATAGTCAACTTACAGTCAACTTTATTCACCAAGTTAATTGGCAGCAAACAAGAAAATAATAAATACAGTAAATACAAAGAAAAAGGAAAAAAAACAAAAAACAAATAATGTCTAAATGCTGACGCACAACAATAATGGCATTGGCAGCTTGATGGGGTTTTGCCTCCTGCGGTCCTGCCCCCTCCCTGACAAGTGTCCCTGTTATTGGATCCCGCTGAGGGTCCGCACACAAACGCCCGCCATTGTAAGCTTGTCGTGTCCCCAGCTTCCTTGACAACACGTTGACTGTATGTTTGGATTTCGACTACAGTAGGCTGATCGGTAGTTTTAGACAGCATAATAACATGTTACAGTGGTATACAAGAAAGGTCAAGACGTTGACGAATTTCTTTCACAGTAACCACTTTTTGGCTTAATTAGCAGTTTGCAAAATACCGAGAAAGGCCAAAATGTGTCCACCGATTGAGTGTACAAGGACCAAAACATCTAAGATTTAGGAGTTTGCCCTTACCCCTGACTATGGGCTCTGCCCCTGGGTCCAGCGCGCACCTTCATCTCAGATTCCAGTTATAGGCTTTCTTTCCGCGCTCGCCCTGTCCCCTACTCTGAATTTCCGAAGCAACTGTTTAAATTACTTGTTACAAGGCTTTTCCAATGCAATTCGTGACCTGACGTGCAGTTGTACAGCACTTGAACACTGCCGCTAACGTACGATCTATTTGCGTGTTCAAGTTTGTGTGTCCGTGTGCACTCTTGCTGGCATTTCTGTCTATCTTTATTGACAGCATTTGTACGTGCTGAAAGTTTGCCTTTTCTGGGAACATGTTTTAGCTTGACACTTTTGCTTGCTATGTGCGTCACTTCGCAAATAAATTCGGTCTCTCCATAGTTTATATAATTCAGCTGCAATACTGGACACCTATGCCGCTTTGACATCTAATGCGTAAGTCAGTCAAAGTTATTTCGCAATTAATGATCAGTCGAGACAGAAGTCGTCCTGCATTGATAAACAGCTTCAAAAGTCACCCGTCACCTGCGAGGCGTTGTCGATACTTCTTGACACAATATACGATTACAAAGATGATGAGGATCAACAGCAGAACTGCGACGACGATTCCCAACGTTAGTTGCAGCACGAGTGGACCACCATCTGACACACCTGGATTCAGATCAAGTATCGTGTCTCTATACGGATAGCAGATAGAATATTTATACCTCACTGGCTTGCAGTAAGCTCACTGACGAATAATAGGACGTTCGAGTACCAGCTTCATCCAGCTGGTGCTCAACTGGCCTTGGTCATATTGAACAAACAGTCAATAAGTAATCGAATACTAATAAAAATTCAAGTTACACACCTATCCATATCACGTATGTCATGTCATGGAAAGTGATATATCGCTAAAAACTAGATGCTTTGGGCTACATTTCCGTCGCAGAATGTTTACGTATATCTTCAACCACCTTTTACGCAATGCGCCCCGAAAGCTACCGGAAGCTACTTCGGTGAAATAACGCAAAATAAGGGCCATTACGCCGTTCAAGGTCGGCGATTTTGGTACCAATCAAAAGCTCATATACGACTTCCTATTAGTGATTAACATTAACTTACCTCACATCTTGCACCGTTTCCGAGATATAGCCTTCAATGGGTCCAAAATCGCTATATTAGGCTATCCCTCTTGCGTTTAACCTCCCCCACCCCCAACGTAGGGGTTTTCCCGAGACGATATCCGTAATATTTTCTGTGGATGTCAATGGATGGCCAAGGTACCAAATGGCGTAGAAACATTGCCGAAAATGTAAATTTCAACCGGCTAAGTATAAGGTGTACGAACGTTACAGTCAGACGACAGACGGACGGGTGATAGCATATTGCGAACGTGAGTTCAAGTTCGCTAAAAACGAATTAAGGCTTGTGCATACGAGACACAAAATGTGCTATTCGGACATCGACTAACATCTACACAATACTTACCTGCTGTTGTTGCCGACCACGTTGTAGTCAGCGTCTTCGTTGTCTGCGCTTTAAACAGCAAAAAATGCACACAATGTAAAAAACACGTATCATGCGACTCAAGTTTTCTAATGATGAAGATTTCTGCAAAATACTGATGAGGTCACCCATCAACGGGGACACCAAGTACAGGTGGGTGGCTTAAAATCGACGGTTTTTTGACGAATATATCGCAATATCTCAGTCACGGTAAAAGATAGGCATATATCTACTATGGAAGGCTAATATCTCCTTAATCTCTAATAAGGTGTATGCGCTTTATCGAGTACTGCTATATACAGTGATCTTTAGTGACCCTAACTATCCACAATAACCCCATTTTACACATTTTGCATCGCTTTTCATATCTTCATAATGTGTGGAGATAGATACTTCAAATTTGGTGGATAGGTTTATCATAGCAAGTCAAAGCAAGCCCATGGATGACATATCAACTACGAAAGGGGCGTCGTTAGGTCATATGATCCTTTTTAATTTTAGGGACTCCAATCATAACTCTGGAACTGCTGAAGGTAGTGTCTTATATATTTACATTTTAGTAAATAACTGACCACATCTCATGCAGAAACGGTGACGAAAGACACATAGGACCTAGTTACAATCTACGACTGATTAGAAACCTTGTGACCTACTGAACGGCAGCAATACCAATGACCTTGAATGACGTTAAAGATCACTTTTGCTGTTTGAAACCTTTCGATCTGTTGTACCATGTACACGACATAAATGTAAAACCTGCAGTTTATACACACTGTTAACGGCCTGTGTCCCTTACTGATGAAAATTCAAGTGGCTCATGTGACCCTGAATATGACCCCTTTGTGAACACAAACCCACAATGCTATATAATTTTACAAACATTGTCATATTACGTGCCTCGCCAATGAAATGAGTTCTCTTAACTAAAGTCACGAGTTGCTTTAATGGTACTGAGTTGAATGGAATGGTTTCCTTTTATAGCGACTCGCCAATCATCTCACTGCTCGACACAGTTAACGGTGCCGCTGAGCGTTATGCGACCATACATTGTCTGTGTAAACAGACAACTGGATACACGTATACTACCTTCATTCTGTAACCAGTAGATAAGTCAGTACTTTCACGTGCAAAGGTTACTAGTCTCAAAAACACTGTAATGCAAGGGATCCAACAAGGGGAATTCACCGAGAGCGAACTTCGGGTTTTCATCGTGGGAATTGAGACCATATACTCAAATTGCATTGATTTCCAGCAGATTTAGCTGAAGTGATTTCAATCATTGTCTATATGCGGGCCCAATAATAATAATAATAATAATAATAATCCGATTTGTAAAGCGCCAGAATGTCAAAAGACTTCCGTGGCGCTAAACAGCGCCAGAATGTCAAAAGACTTCCGTGGCGCTAAACAGCGCTGTACTGATACGAAACCAGTATACCGCATAAAAGAGACGATCTATGTGGCTTACTTTAATCATGAGTAGCACGAAAAAAGTTCAATTAACACTAATAGGAAGTCGACCACGCGCTTTCCAACGAGCCATAGATGAACCGTGTACGTTACCCCTAAGTTCTCCAAAGGGTGGCACAAAACGCGATTTTGCTGTTTTTGCCAGTAAAATTTGACTTCTGTCGAAAAAGGTCTGCTACAAAGTTTTTATGTGCGAAAACTTCCAGCAGGAAAGCTGTAGCTACATGCTTCCACTATATAACGGTCCATAGACGGATTGCGGGCGACGTCCTTATCTACCTAAAATTTGCGCTCAAAGTGACCCACCCCTTCAGAAAACGCCGATTTCGAAGGATTTCGCTTAATAGTGCCGCAGCCGTGAAAGCTAGCGAAAAAAGTTCAATTATCGCTAATAGGAAGTCGACAATGCGCTTTCCATCGAACCATAGATGAACCCGATGCGTTATCTCTAAGCCCCCGAAGGGTGGCTCAAAACGAGAATTTTTTACATTCGTCGTTGTCTTTCATTTCATCGTTGACATTTCAAATTTAATATGTGGGTTGAACATAGCAGTCCCAGCCTACGGATGACAAATTGTTCCTGAAAGGGGCTGGTCACTGTCACGTGACCTCTTTAATTTTTGGAAATTAAGCGATAACATCTCGAAAACGGTACGATATAGCCTCATAGTTTCTACTAAATTCGAGTAGGAAGTCGCATGCGCTGTATAGAATGGTTATGTTGCCGATGACCTTGAGTTACCCCTAAGCACGTTAAACCACCTCAATTTCTACATTTTCATTGCCTTGTGCATCTTCGTAATTGGTGAACTGGTCGCAAAGACTACAAATTTGATGTACATGTTGAATGTGCAAGTCACAGCCTATAGACGACAAACTGTCCCTGATAGGGGCGTGGCGTGGTCAGGTCATGTGACCCATTACAAAATTTTAGGGGTTCCAATCATATCACTGGAACGGCTGAACCTAAAGTCGTCAAATTCAATTCTGTACATGAGTAGGCTATATCAATTCTAGCAACAGGATGACATATCACCAATAAAAGGGCGTGGTTATGGTCACATGACGGTTTTAAAATTTTAGCCGTTCGTCGTGATGCCGCGACAGCTGAGCTACTTGTCGTTACATGACGTACTATATTTCTCCATGGGAAAGCGAGGAAGTATGTTTTTACTGGCGTTGGTTTGTGTGTCTGTCTGTCCGTCTGTCTTACCGTCTGTCACAAATCGGAATTCTACCAAAAGGGCTAAACGTACGACCAAGCAAACAACGCCGCCTGAGACTTTAGTTTTCTAACGCCAAAAATCCCTACCAAATTCCGATGGCTTCACCCCTAACGGAGTGATAAATACATGTGAGGTATGTTAAAATCGGCGCTATATCTCAGACACGGTGCAAGATAGGCATGTGGTCACTATGCAAGACTAATAGGAAATTTTATGCGCTCTATCGAATGGTTCTATTTATAGTGACCTATAGTGACCCCTGACTGTGCATCGCCTATTGCATCTTCGTAATGCGTGAAGATAGTGAGTTCAAATTTGGCAGATAGGCTTAACGTAGCAAGTCCTAGCGACGTGTCACAAATCACCTACGAACTAAACGGGCGTAATCAGTTCATACGATCCATTTAAATTATCGGGTGCTCCAATCATAAAAAAAGAAAAAGTAAAGTAAGTGTAATGTATAGCAGTTCGCAGAAACTTTGCCACACGCTACAGGAAACTCACGTGCCATATGTGATCACACAGTGTTACCTGCCACCCGACAGAGGTGAGAATCCCGCCTTTACCCCCAGCCGAAGCAGGTACTCGATTTAGCGAACCCGGAGGGATGCAAGGCTGAGTTGGCCTATGTTACGTAAAAGCGGACCGGCCGGAATTGAACCCGCGACCTGTAAATCGCAATTCGAACGCCCTACCGCTAAGCCACCATGCATATGTCTGGAACAGCTGAAGCTAGAGTAATCACATTTTTACATGCTTGGGAGAAATTTACAGTTCTGTTCTGATAGATACAGATTTAAATTGTGTGATGTGTTTGGTCACTCGTTTAATATTAATGGCATTGTTAGAAAGTATTGTGAGGAGGTTTGCAATGAGAGTAG
>Ga0209780_1001422_pt1 | contig 15712 bp, 10 predicted proteins | sample WorMetexBAHAMAS2_FD_187384 | JGI IMG/M metagenome (GOLD analysis project Ga0209780, IMG submission 187384) | Marine gutless worms symbiont microbial communities from Max Planck institute for Marine Microbiology, Germany - Inanidrilus exumae... | ecosystem: Host-associated > Annelida > Digestive... | reverse complement strand
TTTTTTAAAATTTTATTTGCTATTTTTATATTCCTAATGTGCAGCCCAGCTTTAGTCAATGTCCAGGGAGGGCGTCGAGGACGCACTGGGCTGGGATTCCCTCCCCGGCTCGGTTGACATATAGGCCTAACCATTTCCGGTGCCTAACAATAATGGCAAACAATGAATCTAACTTAAATCATGACTTAGTCTATTGGTAGCAACTTGAAGCCATGATGTTCGATATCTGATTCAACCTCTGATTGAAGAAGGTGAATCAGATAAATAATCACCATGGTCATAACAACAACAGGATCTCCTAATGACACTAATGACGAATACAAGCAATAAAATGTACTGACCAAACAAATAACAGCAATAATCAATGTCTAAACAAAGAGAAGAAGCAATGACCCAAAACACTGTACTATACAACTGCATAACATTTCACGTCCCACTCGACACAAAAACAGGTCATTTCGGAGACGTTCTTCCCAGCCAATCTCTTGGCTAAGCACTGAAAAACTAAAGCTAACGCAACAAAAACAAGCAGTACAAGAACACAATGACCTAAAGTAAGACGAAAGAACACATAAAAGACAAAACCTTAATAAACACACAAACAGAATCTACGCCTGTAAACCTAACATGCAAAAATGTAAGAACTGCTAACATGTGTGTGTGTGCATGTGCACAACTGTTGTACACAACCCAGCACATAGCAGTTCTGATTATCTTCCCTCTTATGCTCCAGACTAGCACCAGAGCTCAGATGCTGTCTATTGGAGTGCAGGGGCAACACGGAATATATCAGTGGTAACGTTAATGGCCAGCCACTCTGAAAATGCCTTTTCAAATAAGCCGACAATACCTTGTTCAAGTTCGACATGTGTTTCTAAAGTTTAAAATGTCATTATTTGTTGTCTCTATGCAGCAGGATGGTAACAAAAACAACACAACAGAATAAAAAAAGTACAAAATGACAAAAACTAATGAAATTCAGCTGTAGTTCAACTCCGGCTTACAGTTCTTGCTGGTACTGGCATCAAAGAGTCGGCATCAAGGCAGCGATGTCCCTTCCTTCAACAGTCCGGTGAAGCATGAAAAAAGGATGAGGCCAGGCCACCATGCACTGTATTACCTTCAGTGCATTTTGTTGGTTTGGTGACATGACAGACATCCAGCCCACAAAAAAACAACATTTACCACATATCTGCAAATGTCCCATTCCAGAAAAAGTGGAGAAAAATAGCTGAGGGGAAACTGGCTATTCCAGATTACCTGAAAATGACAGATAATACCGAAGATGGCAGTTATAGCCTATAAATCACAGACTGTCACCCATTCTCGCTTCACAACACCATTCAGCAAACACAGTGATGGTAATGAGGTTGCAGCTGCACTTTACCTTTCACATGTCACATAGACTCCACACCTCAACGGCAGTCTACTCATCCGGCAGTGACAGAATTCACGTTCGTTACTGCTGTTAAACAACACAAGCCGTTACGCCGCTCTGCAGTGGGATGACTTGTACCCGCCCGTCGGCCCCCGTAAGCCACGCCCCTGGCATGACATCGCGATTTTGGCTTGCCCGCCGCCGCCTGCGACCCCTACCCCTGCACGCAGCTAGTCTGCACCCGTCGTCCGTCAGCACCTGGACCTCGCCTGTCCGACTGCCCACGTTATCCACGCCCCTGGCCAGATTCACCATCAAATCATTATATATAGATGCTGGAATTATACAGTACATCAAACGCGGCACAAACTCTATCATGCAAAATTAGCCAAGACACATTTTTCGAAAAGAAATACATGTGAAAAATATCGATCATGGATCTGCAACAATTTCTCATTTTAGTGCCAAAGTCTAACAGTTTGCTATCAGTGCCTTGACAGTAATGAACAACTGAAGGCAAAAGCATCCTAGCTGCAAAAATACTGCTACATGAATCTGCAAACGCCTAGTATGGTTTGGGAACCCGCAGGGTTTATCGACTAATGTAGGAAAACGTCATAGATAACCAATAAAATGGACCAAATGTGTCAACACAACTACAGAAGACTGAATCCACAGTTGTAAAATAAATACAATACACTGTTATCCCTATCAAATTACAATAATATCACAGTGAAAAGTGAAGTTCTGTTACAAACAGAAACAGTTTTCAAATACTATGCATCTGAGTATGTCTGTGGCAGCCCAATAACGCCTCCAACATCAACTTTGCAATTACCTCCACAGCAGTATAAACTGGCCTTTGGTGCCTACCAGTACCATCACATATCACATCACTACAGGAACTTGTGAACACACACACACACACACACACACACACAGACATTGTTACAGCAAGCCTACAGCTCTCATCTGCACACACACACCTGTTGCACTGTGCTGTTCTACATGTACTTTATTCAGTTTTTACCGTACGATGCTATCCTAGCATGCTGTGACGATATATGCTGTTGCCGTGTCTGTCTCTCTGTCCATCAGACTGTCTGAATCATACCAAAATGGTAAATACAAGATCATGCAAACAACGCCATATGATAGCTCAGTGACTCGTTTTTATCGACCGAAGATCTTGGTGTAACTTCAATTGGGGTCACCACAACAGCAGCACAAAAATATAGACTGGTATGTTAACACTGACAATCTTGGACCAATATCTTGCTCTATCTCAGAAACAGTGTAACATAGGGACACAGTTACTATAAAAGGCAAATAAGAACTCTTGTGGGCTCTATTTAATGGTTTGCTATCTCCAATAACCTTACATGACCTATTAAATACCCATTAATACACCAAACCACCCCATTATCTACACGGTGCATCACCTTTCATATCCATAACCAGTGGAGATAGATTGCAAATTTGGTAGATAAGTCATTGTAGCATATCCTAGAACACAGATGAAACAACACCCCTGACAGGGACATGGTGAGGGTCACATGACTCAATTTAAATTCTGAGGGCCCAATGATATCTCTTGAACGACCTTAGTTAAGAGTAGTGAAATTTTGTACACGGATGGGCTATATCATGTGTTAGCCTTGGGATGACTAACCACCCCTGAAAGGGATGTAATCAGGATCACATGTCTCATTTTTAAATTCTGGGACCCAATCATATCTTTGGAATGTTCTGTATGCAACAATAGAGTAGCCAGGAAAGCTATAATTGTTAAGACAACTGCAGCAATCTTTCGACAAGGCCGGGAGGCAGGGTGACATTCTACATAAACATAACCAAGAATGCCTAACTCAAGGCACAACAATAAAAACATGCTGGCGATGACAAAAGGTGAAAACAGTTTAGACAGACAGCTGTGGACGCAAGCCAGGCACTGGGCGTCGGCGTCGGCACGGAAACGGCCATAACAACCACAGACCATCTCCACACGTTGCACGATATGCCCCAAACGGCGACATTTTCTGAGTCGGCCTACACCACGTTCAACAAATAACAATAACAACAAAATAACTTCTTGAGCAACATGCACACAATGATAAATAGTGAAATAAAATGACGGTTGAATATTACTAGTCTGAATCTGAGAGACAGCCCTATCATCCTTTCCCTAGAGACTTGGTTGGTAGATGAAGAAAGGGTAAGTAGCCAAACATTTTGTTTCAAAACAAGTGAGTGACCAAATTTCAGGATTCAACTACGTCCACCATTAAAACAGATACTAAAATGATGCGCATGTGATTTGATCCCTTCCGTGCTTTTTAACAATAATTTTCCATACTCTTTGTTTTCATCTCCTGCTATGATATGGTTAGCCACCACAAGAGTTGCAAAACTCTGTGTTTCCTCCAGTGACAATGAATTTTGACACATGACCTTTACTTGTTCGGTTTTACCTAGACAGGGTTACGGCGAAACTGCATGCCTGTCATAAGGTCATTAACTTCAAAAGTAACTTCCTCGACGCACAGAAAGACACACCAACCTGAGAGATTGCTCTGGACAACAGAAACGGTCAGTAAACATGTAAACGACAACTGGAAATTACTTACTGCATTATTAAATCAAACATACAATCACTGATAGTGCTTCATAATTCTATTTTTCACTGCACTGCTTTGTAAAATTGATTCACCAGCAGAGTCACCGTTATGAGAACATGATGGATTAATAGTTGAACATATATGAATATTAAGTGGCATTTAATACATGTAGTATTATATCTGCCTTCAGCAAAATGACATTGTGGTACTGGCATCAAAAAGGCCCTGCAAACAAGCTGCATCAAACCTGGTGGTTGTCTAAAGGAAACACGATATCAGTTACAACAAGTGGTCAAAGAATTTTTACAAAAAGCTGCATCTCAGGAGAGGCAAATTTTTCATGAAAACAATGTAGCATGACACCAAGCTGCAACAGTCGCACTAGGAGTGCTATTATTGAGGAGTAAATTATCCCTTTTGATGCGTACTCTGCAGCAGAGCGGGCTGGACAACCCCCAGAAATGCCCATGCCTGTGAGGGGATCTCGAGCTCGACCCCATCTAATACATGATGCCTCAGGCCCACGAGAGTCAGACCCAAACGGCATCTCAGTTGGTTCAGCCGTTTTTGCACAGTACCGGTACATCAGTGTGGCAAACACACAGACATGCAGCAACAGGCCACATCTTATGGACTGAGTCCATCATATGAGGCCTGAAAATGTTGAAAATGCATTGCGGTCAGTGCAAATGTTCACTTGAACTATCAAACAATGAACTAACCAAACCACAGCAGACGGTCCCTGTGTAAACAGTACTTGTTGTAACCTTATCCACTCCATTGACGGTGTCTCCTGGCAGAAATACACAAACAGGTGTGTACACGTTGAGTGCACACAAAACTACAGTCATGCTACTTTTATTACCTACCGGTACATCTCATTAACACTTGACCGTAACAACTTCCGAAGCAAGTTACACCATAAGGCATGTGGGAGTTGCACCACTGTCAAAATTAAAACTTGCATTTAACAATACACTGATCTCGTTTTACCACAATATTACAACAGGCATTTATATACACAATGTCCACAAAAAGGGGCGTCAAAATACTTTTGCCTCTAATTATACCAAATGTTGGCCATCTGTCTTTTTTGTATTTTAAAACTGACAGAAAGGCACAGTTTGATAAGTTAATTATTACACGAGTCTTTCCGATGCCACTGAAACTGAATATTATTTAACCAACATACAAATAGAATGCTGATGTGCTGCGTCATATAGAGGCCTGCTGCTCCAAGGATCATCATCACTGACATGACAACTGACACCCACATGATGACACGATGATGCCGCATTACGAACGACTCCTACACACAAATGCACACCACGACTTTAATGCACCTTATCTAGCGCATTATGTATTCTTAACTGAGTCAAGGTGTTACAGTAGCTATTGTAGTGATGGGCCCTAAAAATACAAATTATGTAAATTACAAGAAAACTGTCAAAATGCAAATTCAGCAAGGCGTCACCCTAACGGGACGTAACACTACTTGCCCGCGTCGCGTGCTGCCCTTGGCGAGTAACGTTTTATATGTACCGGTGTTGCAGACGACGACTACAGACGCCAGCGACCGTTACTAGCCTGGCCAACCTACACTGTGTGTAGGAGGGCCAGTAATAATGCTGCTCAATGCCCTAGATGTCCTTCAAGGAGTCTGTCCAGCCAATTAATTGGCAACACTAAGGACAAGTACATCAAGAATCACAACAAGTTCACTGAACTCTTAACACGTGCCTTGTCACAGGTGACACATGGCGGAATGTACATCATCTCCATTACTTCAATAACCAATGACGTGAGACTCAGTATGTAGGCGTACGCCAGCAGCTGCATGAATGCCCATTGATTGTCCTCACCGACGCAGTTGTTTATCCTATATACAACATCAGTCCACTTCACTCTTTCAAACAAGCATGTCGATGCTCGGAAATGTATGCTGGCAATGCTGTGTGCTGCCCCCAGTGAGTCACACTGACTATGTGCCACATGCTCTAGTTAGATAAAAAGCAAAGACAAACATTACATGACGCATACCGCTAGACAAAGCCAGTGTAAAATAATGCATTAATGCAGTTAGTTGAGTTACAAAAAGGCAGCCGGCCTGCAAAATTCCCACTACAGAAACCTAACAAGTTTTCCTCTGGTGGCTCTTTGAGGTCCCAGCCTAACCTATTAAGGCAGTGTAAACAATATCAGAGAGAGTTATGACCAGTATATACTCAACAAGAGCTACCTCAGCTCATTTACCTACCTAGGCCAATAGCTATAACAAGGCTGTTCAATAGCACGGTGCCCTTTAAATATTCATAAGACAAATTGCGTCTAGTGGTTGCTACAGATCTCAGCTAGAGTAGGAAGACTCGTGGCCTGGTGCACGGCTACAGCCAGTCATTAGTCTGGGGCCAAGTGGTACTGACACTCAGCCATTTCTCTTTACCATGCAATCTGCTCTGAAAATCACTAATACAACAACTAATACTTAGACATTTTCTCACTCTGCTTCCAACAACTAAACACTTATTATCATCAAAACACGTGTTCTACTGCACACTTAAGATGGCAGAGACATCACAGGTAACACTTCTGGCGAGAATTCTAGCATCTTCTCCCTAATCCAAATGGACTCATTGCTGTCAGCAGGCAGTAAAACTTTGCTCAAACAAAATGCTCCAGTCCGTAACCCTGGGAAGTCACCTGTAATTACCATGAAATGACTGTTGTGTTGTTGTAGAATATTTAACACATTTATGTGTTACACAAAAGCGTGAAATAAAGTAACATAAAAATACAGTCCCCATAAACCCACACTGTTTCTGGTTTAGGTTAGGAAAATAGGAACCGGTGCATCCTCGTCAAGGAGAATGGGCAACAGCATTTCATAAAGTGGGGTAGATGAAGGGTATACTGGTGGGCCAAACGAAAGGAAGCGGTTGTGTTAAATCAAGAGCCTGCAAACCTGACTGAGTAAGAGTAATCCAGTTGCTTCACACAAGCTGGGCACGTGGAGTCTACACCAAAAACTGTTTTGCAGGCTAAAAACAGTGCGGTCAGAGCTGCAGTGGCAAGGAGACCCACGAGGAAGACAACAGGAAGCCACCTCATTAATATTCCTCAGAAAGAACTTATTTAGTCGAAAAACCTGCTGGCAACAGCAGAAGAACAAGAAGGAGGATAAAAATACACATTACTGTACAAGTCTTCCAAAACTGGTTACTCCTCCATCCAATGACTTCAAGAAACATACATTGGTTCACTAGATATGAGTTTATCTTCTTGAACGCCACATCACTGATGCTCCTACACCGTCGCTAGTGACAGGTAAATTAGATCTCCTAATAGAGCTGTGTTACTGACCATGGGCAGTGATGGTCCATCTTGCGAACGCACTGACCACAGCGTCGACAATGGTGTGCCATTGGCGGTCGCCAGCGATTACATTTGCCACAGACTGTCCAACCACCTGCATCATCATCATCATCACCTCCATTTCAACAACTGTTTTCCAGGTGACACCGAGTTAGCCGGTTCTCTCCCAAGAGCGGCGAGATTTAATATTCTATAAACCGGCGACACTTCGAGCTACAGCCCATAGTAGGCCAAGCTCACTCCATAGATTATATATCTCGATGGTTCTCTCTCACGGTTTCTTCCTCCATGTTCTGGAACACAATATTTAGGGGACAAGTGGTGCAGGTTTTCTACAGGATGCGCTTCATGTAATCAGCATAATCTATTTCACATTATCCTCCAGCCCACCATATTGTTGTCAACAAAGTTCTACTGTAGAAGGTTCATTCAACACACGCATCACCCACCCTAGTTTACAACACGTCCGACAATCACGACACAGAGAACATCACATTCCATCTGCAACAGTTCAGTTGAGCCTCTAATTACAATATGTGCATAGTGAAGGCAGCCGAAAAAAATATGGATGTTGTAGAAAGTGATGCTAATGCAGATACAAGTTCAGTCCGCAATTCTTTCGATATGATGCAATTCTTTGGACCATTTGCATAAATAACACAGTACAGTTAAGGAATTTACTTGAAGTCAAATAAAATAGGATGCAGTAATAATATAAAGTAGTGCAAAATAAACAATACAATTGGAAATAGCAGACTTCACCCCACCCCCTCCCCCATAACAAGCACAGCTGCGTGGTATAGCCACTGACTGGTGCCAACATTTGGTAGACGTGACCAAACCAAATGCTGTCTTGTTACTCTGCCCATTATGTGAATACATGATGTTATTTTTAAAACCACATAACATTTTGCACTGTCATCCGAGGAGCACCAAGCCACAGCCAGAGGTAACATATATGGAAAATTTAGTTAAGTTTGGGCATGTGATTTTTTGGGATGTGTGAGTGAATAGACAGACACACATGCAGACACACAGACACACTGATCACAATACTCTCACCCCTCCCGGGGGTGGAGTTATGATAAGCATCCAACTGGCTATGGCAATATGGTTTTCAATTACTTAACATTTGCATAAAAAATTCTAAGAAACTCAGCTGAGAAAATTTTAGTAGTTTTGATGCTGCACTTTGTGTTTGCTGGTCACAGTATTCTGGAAGGTCAAAGTACAAATCAAATTCCATATGCAGAAAACAACTACGGACCTTGTGGTTCCTGTCGAGGCAACAACGATCCAGGATTCAAAGTCATTGCTTTGATGAAGCTTGCAATGCACAGAATGGATGGGACTGCATAAACTGTAATACAATGGCAATTGGCAAAGCCAATATCATCAGCTCTAACAGCATGTGACTTAATTACAGCTTCAGCAACTAACGACTAATAAATCGATTAACTGTTAAAAATTTCAAAATTAATTAATTCAACAATTAATCTATTTCCAAGATCAGTATCAGTGGCAAAGAATGTTCTTTGCACACTGGCAAGTTCAGAACCATCCAAAACACTGTTAGGTTAACCGTTCATATTGCCTGTGACTGAGTGTTGTCAGCATTATTTGCTGCGTTGTCAGACAACGTCTTACGTCGCAGAAAATTTTGGAAGGTTTCTTGTATGGAGTGTACAAGACAGGGGAATGACTTTCAATTAATTCCAACAGTAACAATTAACCCCGCACAAGACTGATGGTCGACTCTTTCCAACTGACGTTTCTGCCAAGTTCAAAGTCATGTGACGCAGAAACTAGGAAAAGTATCAAAAATCCGGCCCGACCAAATTTAGATACTGTGCCCTAGTTTAAGAATCAGTGGTCAATTGCCAGCTCCCATTGAAAATGGTGCAGACAGCGTTTGAAAATGGAACAATTTCCAACTTTGAAGGGCCGTGACCATGACCTTGGATCAGGTCATATTGCATACCATCATGCATCACTCATCGACCCCTACATGCTGAATTTCATTAAAATTAAAGTAACTTTTTGTGGACGGACGGACGTACACACGGACGGACGGAGTTTGAGACCCACTTTATTAGGTTGACGCAGAAGAGTTGACCTAAAAATGGACACTAGACATCATGCAGAGGGTTATTTTGGTAGTGAATTTCCGGCGATCTGTAATCATTGCGGAGTTATGGCGGCCTCCAATCGCAAGACGTAATAAATTTTCCAGAAACTTTTGCTTACAACCCATTATGGTAAAATTTTGAAAGTTCTGTTCGAAAAGTTTTCGTCGCAACACCGATCGACGTGTTGTGTTCACATTTTGTAAAATTTGGCTGACAAAATCGGTGAAATCATGCAGTGCTTACCTGACAAAAAAAAATTTCGCCTGGCTTTCCAGATGCCGCTACTGCGCAAATTGCGCCCAAAATCTGCCAGGGCCAGTCCCTGACAAGGCACTTAGAATGCTCCACATTTCATCCGAATCGGTTCACTTTTGGCAGAGTTATAGCCGGGCGCGTGAACACCGCCAAATGCACCATAAAGTGAATTCAATATTCGGCTGACGCCTAGCTTCAAGATGAATAATTACCAACACTGATCATTAGACACTATAGATTTGAAAACTGCACACCTAATTGAAATAAGCTTTAATTCTGAAAAGTTAACTATTAAAATAATTATTATAAGCACTACAGATAAGACAATGAAAACTGTAACAGAGTACTGTTTGTTGCTATAAGTGAGCAAGATATACAGCGCATGGAATAGACATCCAATTAACCTGCATCTTATTCTTAAATAATAATCAAACAAGAAAAGCTACGCACATATGAGCATCTGGAGCGGCATTTGACCATCGTAATAATGTGGAAGAAGTATAGCAATGTAGGTGCTCCAGTTGCCATAAATCCAATACAGCAGAATGATTGATGCTTGAATATAACCGGCAATATCCCGAACAAACTACAAACAGCAACCAATAAACAAGTTAACCACAGCACAATAATCATCATAAAGGTCGCCAGCTTATTATGACCATTGCAAGTTTATCACACATAGCAACCATCTTCTTGTGCAATACGATGATGTGCACACAGCATCACAGAGTCCGACAGTCACAGTCGAGACTTGTCAACATCCATTTTCAGGTCTATAAGTCGGTCAAAATCCTCAAAGGTGTCAAAGAAAATCTCCAAACATTCATTTCAGAATTATACACAGTTGCATTTGTGCACATTGGCCTGTACTTGCCATTAGCTTCACCCATTTCAAAAGTAAAAAAAACTGTAGGGGTCATGTGACCCTGACTATTACCCCTGTAGGAAAAACAAAAGTTTTTTTCAGGTTGTCGTCACCGCCATAGGCAGATAAATAAGCCAAGAAAGCTCTTGTTGATGTGTAGTGAAGTGGACTGATTTTATCTCTCTCGTGTAAATTACTTACTTTTGAACAACCAAAAATCATACTTGTTATCAATGTTCATTGTTTTTTGGTTGTTCAAAGGTAACTAATTTGTATTGGACAGTCAACCTAATGAAACTTTTCACAGTATCTCTCTCGTGGTTTTGTTTACTTGGTCTTTTTCCAACCCAGAGTTACCGAGATTGGACCTATAAATGCAGGTTTTAAAGTCCAGATGCCAATCAAAAGCTAACGACACAATGACCAACTTCCGGTGCCGGTTTCTAACCAACTGGTACAGGAAACCAGTCAATGTGTCTGGTTTTGGCTGATACAGGTTGCCAGTAACATACAGAATGTGTTCTATTTGGCTACCGACTGCCAGTAAGAAATATGAGTTGTGATTGGTCCATGTTTGTTTACAGGCATGCTGGCTATTTAAGTAAGTAAATATCTTATATGTTAAACGTCTCAGGTCATTCTCCAGATCTCAGCAACTATTCGTCGCTTACGTTAATACAATACATCGCTGGAAAACTCTAGGCGTCTGCACTGTCGTGAAACAGTTCATTGCGAGATCCGTAAAAATGAGGAAATTAGAACTCTGGATTCGACAAATGCTGCTCTAAGCAGGATAGCAGCAACTACGGTTAGCCGAAGCATACTGGCAGTCCGGGGGCTCTGGCCCAGGCTCAGCCAGCAGCGTGAGCTGTTGTCGACGTGACATCGGGAAGCCGGCTGTCGAATCATGCCATATGTAGGCCTAAGGGACGCAGGCTTAAGGTGGCGATGACCACAAAATCAAAAAGTAAGGAGGAAGAAGGGACACAGCATGCAGCATTATAAGCCCCTATGCTATGGGCAAATCGCCGGCATAGTAATTTACAAATGCTCAAAATGGTCAGCAGAAAGCTGAATCTGAGACGCAAGTAAGAAAGTTCTATGGGAATTGGTAGAGGGGTCATATGCTATGAAAGGCAAAGAAATGCAAGATATGGAGGGCACCATATGTGCCCAGGGAGGTGGAATGTGGGTGTCCTCTTCACAATACGTAGGGTTCTTTGGCGCCAGTCCCAGGAAAGTTTTAAATTTTCTGTCTCGAAATGGTGTGTTCTGGCATATTATGGGACGCTGTTGTAAAGTTCATGTGTCTGAAAGATGCCTAAAACCAGTTTTGTGTCCGCAGCAACAATCTGTTTGAGATCGACAACAAACTGCAACATGGGAATCCACACGACGTTTGCATTAAATTGTGCAAACTAAGCAACGATAGCCTATTTATGATTTTGTAACAGGGTGGCCAATTTAGACCCGCGGCCAGGCTGCCGTCAATTTCGGGATGTCGGGGTATTAATTGCGACTGCAGCGCCATCCCACAGTCCAAAGTCCAACTTGCAATGGCACTGAACTGTTCCAGCAGTGTTGGAGCCATGGCATTTATGGCACATTAGCATGAGGAACTTGAATTCCCAGACTGGTATGAAAAAAACCTATATCTGAGAGCTGTTAGCCCAGTTCTGGTCAACTGACTTGTATGCATAACAAGACATCAGTGAGACATTATCTACTACAAAATGTGATGAGCAACGTTACAAGGGAAATCACTGCACTTACAGGCACTGTGGAAGTAGCCTGAAAAAAATAAATTGCAACACTTAGGTCTAACATGACCTATGCCAAGACTAGAAATCATCAGACACTGACGCTAAAACTTTCTGGCATACCATTCCCATGGCTGGTTTGAGAACACTGTAGCCAACAGTTTCCATAGGAAACGAAAACCTGAATTGGTAGGAATAAATCACAATGGCCACTGTAAATGGCACAGACTTCTGTAGTTATTCATGCTTGTACACTAAACCGGTACCTGAAATCGGTCGAGTGTCTCAGCCCAACTGGTACCAGAAACCAGTACCTGTTTTGTAATACTGATTTCCAGTAGCAGAAACCAGTACGGGAAACCAGTTAGTGTGTTTTAATGCCAAACCAAGGTCAAAACAATGACAACAAGCAACTGAGTCATAATATTCAAGAAAGATTACCTGAACTCGGCCAAGCAGGGGCACAGTACAAGTTAGAACATTTGGAGGTGGTGGAGGAGCTGTCATAACCTCTCTGTCCACATCAACTTTGTATGATGAGTCACCAATTCCGGTAGCAGTGCTGGCACCATTTGGCCAATCGACACCAAGCATATTCATTAATGAGTCATGCATCATAGAGGGATTCAATGCCATTTCTCTACTGGCACCATATGTCTCTCGTCTAAGCATTTGACTAGACACAACACAAGCCACATTGCTAGTACCCATCAAATGCACGTCTAGGGTTGTCACAGCCATACTGAGTTACACTTAACACAGTTGCACTTAAATGACTAACTGTAGATGTCAACGTTTATATTTATAATTCATCCCAGTCAAGTCAAAATCATGTACTTACCCTAACTTTCTAAAAGCTATTTGTAAACACGCAAAGTCACGATTACAACTTCTGAATCGGAAATGTAGCACTTCAACTGATGTAGCTGAATGCACAATGGCATCAAACTACATCTACGATGGCAACAATTGGTCACCTCAATAAATACAACAGTGACAGACATTTAATAATAACTAATACATGACAGCAACTACACAATGTCTGCTAATTATATCGGAAATAAGGATGTCAATTAACAAGAAATCTCAATACGTGGACAGGACTACCCATAGAAGAGTCAATCAGAATGACAGAAAACAGAGATAAATAGAGAAAGTACGTCCATGTAGTGGCCAACCCTCGAATCGAGGACGGCTAAAGAACAGAACAACCCTGCTAATTACGCAGCTGGTCACGCTTCATTCAGCTTCCTCTAATAATTCAGCATTCCAGTCACCTGCACTCTGCATTCTGCCGTTCAGCCTTCTGGGTGAATTTGGACACATACAGGCAGTGCGGCGGTGTAACGCTGGTGCGCTTGTGACATCACAGTAGTGAAAACAAATGCCTATGATGAATAAATCAATCAATCAATCAGTCAGTCAATAATTTGCTCTGGCACCCCCATCCAACATTCAGGGCGCCTCACAATAAAATACGCTAAAATACGATAAGGACAATTAGGAAACTGAACTGCAACTAAAAATAAAACTTAGAAAATCAAAACGTTTTAAGATGGTTGAAAAAAGAGCTGCAAGTAAGTGAGCAATAAAGTTCAGCTGTTCGGTCCACTCAGAGGGTCCAGCAACAGAAAATGAACCGTCAGTCAAACATTTGTGCATACGTGGTACAATGTAATCCTGAAGCAATGCAGATCACAGTTGATCATTCGAACATACTTGACACAGTTCAGCCATATACCAGATGATGCACGATGTGATTCATCAGCAACTAGATTTGCCGCACAATTTTGTACCGGTACACCTTTGGAGAGTGGACACACTTGAGCTGGCACAGAGACTGTTACAGCAGTCTAGATGAGACGTGACAAACACATGCACGAGACTATGAACAGCTTCATCACTGACATATTTTCTGACCTGCCGGCTACGTCACAGACAGGAATGTGACTGGCAGTCGAACAACAACAGGTATGGGTAAGATGCCCGGACAGCAAGCGAGGCAAAGAATGGGCACGAGTGCCTGTATCGTACCATATATATTGATGTCAATGTGGGACAACTGCTCTGCTTTCTGGTACCTAGTACCAGCCTCGTTTGTTTAGCAGCAGCACTAAAGTAGCTACAATTAAACATTTCAGCAAGTATGTAGATTAGTAGGCACATGCTATATAGACACACTGAATCGGTTAGGGTTAATAGAGTTCAGTAGGATGAGTATAGTTAGGATTAGGGTTAGTATAAGGGCTAGGGTCAGGTTTTATGGTTTTAGGGTTCAGTTGTTGTTGTTGTTGTTCTTGTACTGCCTTGACGCGCACGGTAGCAGTTACTGTTTGACTGAAAGTACGCCCACTAATCTACATGAGTCCGCCCCCTAACCTTACTAATGCTACTTACACACCGCCTCATACTTTCAGCCACGCACTTGTATCCTACATTTTACCCATTGCCACACCCGCAACGCCGCACGCCCGCATTTTACCAAATGCTGAATCCAATTTAATACATCGCCATCAATAATTCTCTGCTTTCATTATCTTTTCTTATCAAATCAAACATTAATGTCACGCAACTGTTACAAGTCACTTACTTTATAAAACGCGCTTTTATTAACCTAAATTTCCTACACTAAACAATACCATCTAACTGAAATCGTTTTATTTACATTTTACAATATTACAAAACATTCGCTAGGATCTCCACTGTCGTCAGTAGTGATGGGCGGATATTAATTTCACGTTTACAACTTTTCGACTATCGTTTCCATGTAATCCGAAAATTAATATACTGTTATCAAATTACTGAAATTTATGGTCTTCAAATTTGTTGTAATGCATATTAAATTATGCGTTATATTAACGTGTATCGGTTCCATTGCACTTTGTAGTTGAAATGTTTAACTGTATCTGCATCTCTGTAACTATGTCCATATCTTGCACCATTTGTGATATATAACGACATAATGGTAAAAAAATGTCTGATTTAAACCTACACCTTCACCATCCTGTACTTGGTGTCCCCATTTGGCACCACAAAACTAGTAGCTCTGGGCTATTGTATGGTGTTGTTTGTTTGACAATGTTTAGCCATTATGATACTATGCTGACTTCTCATCATCATCATCATCATCATCATCATCATCATCATCATCAATTTGCTAGGGAGCCACTCAACCGGTGCTCATCACTCAGCAGCGCCTTCCAAAAATAACGTAGGCCTAAACAACATAGCCTAGGCTACACATAAAGAATTAGTCCGATAAGGAGAACAAATAAGTTTTAAGTCGACGACAGAAAGCTGCATGTGAGTCAGTGTTTCGAACAGAAGCCGGAAGT